>Ga0075467_10000277_pt1 | contig 38877 bp, 28 predicted proteins | sample DEB08_DNA_9_FD_75067 | JGI IMG/M metagenome (GOLD analysis project Ga0075467, IMG submission 75067) | Aqueous microbial communities from the Delaware River and Bay under freshwater to marine salinity gradient to study organic matter... | ecosystem: Environmental > Aquatic > Marine > Coastal ... | reverse complement strand
TATTGCAACTGTTTCCTGGCAGTCCGGCTAAATTAGTGGCTCGCTATGCTGGGTTACCCAAGCCAAAGAACTGTCTTTAAGAACCGTATATTTAAGAGCTCTGTATTTAAGAGCTCTGCAGTCAAATTTGAACAATCTGCCCACTACCTTCAATAAACTCACAAGAAGCCAAAGCCCAATGTCCGAGCACAGTATTGACCCTACCCTCTACCCCGCTGCCCTAGAGGCTAAACTTGAGAACTTTAAAAACACTCTCAATGGTCTCATTTTTCCTCAGGTCGAGGTGTTTGACTCAGCCCCCAGTGGTTTCCGTATGCGCGCTGAATTTCGCATTTGGCATGAGGATGGAGTCGCCCATTACGCCATGAACCGTGCCGGTGAAAAGCGTCCCTATGTGATCAGCGAATTCCCCATTGCCGGTGAGCTGATCGGTCAGCTTATGGCGCCTTTATTGTCCTCAATTAATGCCTCGGCGATACTTAGTCGCAAACTGTTTAGCCTAGAGTTTCTCACCACTCTCAGCGGCGAAGCGCTGATTACCCTGATCTATCATCGACCAGTGGACGAAGAGTGGGAACTGGCGGCGAAGGCGCTGGAGGCTGAACACAGCATTATGGTGATTGGCCGCAGCCGCAAACAGAAGACCGTGCTTACCCGTGACTATGTAATCGAGACCTTAAACGTAGATCAGGTGCAGTACCAGTATCAGCAAATTGAATCCGGTTTCACCCAGCCTAATGCCAGAGTCAATGAGAAAATGCTTAGCTGGGCCAGCGGCTGCTGTGCATCTATAGATGATGTTAAGAGCGGCGACTTAGTGGAACTCTACTGCGGTAACGGTAACTTTACAGCCGTATTAGCGCAGCACTTTAGATCTGTACTTGCGACGGAAATATCCAAGATATCGGTGCGCTCGGCGCAGACCAACTTTGGCCTCAATGATGTGGACAATGTGACTGTAGTGCGCATGTCCAGCGAGGAATTTACTCAGGCATTGAATAATGAGCGGCCCTTTCGACGGCTCGTGGAAATTGATCTAGAGCGCTATGACTTCTCCACTATCTTTGTCGATCCACCGCGAGCCGGTCTGGATGAGGATACGCTAAAGCTGGCACAGCGCTTTGACAATATCCTCTATATTTCCTGTAATCCGGAAACCTTGCGGGCTAACCTCGACGGTTTGACCAAAACCCATAAGATTGTGCGAACGGCAATATTTGATCAGTTTCCCTGGACACACCACCTTGAAAGCGGCGTGTTATTGAAGCGACGTGCTATCTGATCTGGGTTTGCTTACGTTAAACGAATACTGACCAGCTCAGCCGCACTGGCCTGAATAAATTCACGATAGTTCACTTCTATGCCTTCGCGCTCAGTCGTGAGGCGACGCTTTTCAGCCTTACCCAAAGCCGCCCAGTCATCCAGTATCGGGATATGGGCTGTGGCTACAGAAAGCTGCTGGAATACGCTGAAGTGCTGGGCTTCATCGTCACTGAGAACAATCTGCTGGGAAAGCCAAGAGATGCGCATGGCCGCTTCAGTTTCACTGAGATCCTTCTGCAACAGCGCGCGAGCAATTATCTGCACCGATAGACGGGCTTCCGCTTCCTTCGCCTTTAGTTGCTTCTCAAGCTCTTGCTTACCTTTTTCGAGCCGCTGTCGACGCCGGTATAGTTGCAGCGCTAAATAAGCTGCATAACCGCTCACAACAATCAGAATGACTGTAGCCAGCAGTAATATTAATGGGTAAGACAACATCTAAATCATTCCTTCTCTTGGGAGTTACCGCGCTCTACTTTGGTATCGACGCTACTATCGACCAAAGGTAAAAGCGGATCCGCATCTAGCATATTTTCAGGCAGACTCTTTTTCGCCTTGGCACCGAGCTTCTTCAGTTCTTCTGTACGGCGAACAAGGTTGCCCCGACCACTCGAGAGACGTTTATGGGCTGTGTCCCAGGCTTCCTGACTTTTTTCCAGATGCTTGCCAACCTCATCGAGAGATTCAACATAGAGCACAAACTGATCATAGAGACCACCGGCCTTGTCTGCGATCAACTGAGCGTTGCGATTTTGGTCTGCGTAGCGCCAAAGGTTTTTAATCGTGCGCAGAGTCACCATAAGGGTACTAGGGCTAACCAAAATGATGCCACGGTCATAGGCGTCACGCATCATCTCTGGGTCGTGATCCAGAGCCAACATAAAGGCCGATTCGATGGGCACAAAAATCAAGACAAAATCGAGACTGTTAACCCCCGCAAGGTTTTCATAGTCCTTGCTGCTCAGTCCTTTGATATGAGCGCGCACGGAACTCAGATGCTGACGCAGACAGAGTTTTTTAGACTCCTCATCTTCGGCGTGAAAATAGCGCTCGTAGTCCACCAAGCTGACCTTGGCGTCAATCACAATGTCCCTGCCTTCGGGGAGATGGACAATCACGTCCGGATTACGGCGCTTGCCGGTCTCGTCCTTTAATGCCACCTGAGTGCTGTATTCGCGGCCATTGGCCAGGCCCGAATCTTCCAACAACTTCTCGAGAATAAATTCGCCCCAGTTACCCTGAGCTTTGTTGTCGCCACGCAGTGCCGTGGCTAGTTGCAAGGCATCTGCAGAGACCTGCATGGTCTGCTTTTGCAGCTCGCTGATCTGGCCCACAAGCTTATTGCGCTCGGCATTCTCTTTATCGTAAGAGGTCTCAACCTGCTTGCGGAAGTCGCCTATATCGCGACGCAGTGGGCTCAGAGAGACCTCCAAGGCTTCTTTGCTCTGCAGTGAAAACTTGGTCTGCTTTTCATCGAATATCCGATTGGCGAGATTTTCAAACTCACTACTTAGCGTCTTCTTGGCATCTGCTAATAGTGCTATCTGCTCTTGATAGTGGTTTTGCTGGCTGAGCAACTTCTGTTCCAGGGCGCTGTTGAGAGTCAATAACTCTCGGCGCACCACCTCTAACTGCTGCTGCTCGACAGATAACTTGTCGAGCTGCTGCTGAGTCTGAAACTGCTCGCTCTCGAGTCGCGCAGTCTTGCCACGGAAAATCAACAGCGCCAAAACGCCGCCGAGAATGAATCCTCCGAAGCCCCAAAAAACTGAAATAATATTAATAGATAATTGCATGGGATTATTGTATCAGTCCGCTGTCAATTGCACCGCTGTTTTGCGACTATAGAAGACCTAACAACCGCATTATTTAAACAATCACCTATTCACGGAAAACAATCGCCGCCATGCTGCCAGCACTTATAAATATCAGCCTCTTCCGTGACGCCATTGAACGTGATTGTCTAATCCTGACCCCGAACCAACGATTGGCTGCAAAAATCATCCAAGCCTGGGGCGAGCAGATTTGCGAAGACCCAACTCAGAGCTGTAGCGCATGGAAGCAGCCCAGAGTCTATTCCGTCGATCACTGGCTAAAAGCCTGCTGGGATGAGCTGCAAGATCAAAACCATGAATTGGTTCGCGGGCTGGCTATAGTCGGCGCCCAACAGAGCCGCTATTACTGGGAACGGGCCATCGCCGATGATGGGCTCGAGCAGCCGGTTAATTTCGTCAAGCTGGCGGGTGACACTTTAAAGACTTTGGAGAATTGGAATCTCAGCCCAGAGCAAGTGCCGGGCGAGAATCCCTCTGTGGAGTATTTCAAACGTTGGTGCAGTCGCTTCGATGAACTGCTGCGACGCAATAAACTGCTCACCACACAGCGTAGCTGGCAGCTGGTTAAGCAAGGTTTCGAACGGGCCGCTTTACCTCCAGAAGCTGAGATTATGGTTTATGGCTTTCAGTCGACGCCGCCTTTACAGGCCGCACTGATCAGCAGCGCCAGCAATCAGGTGATCAGTCTCGATTCAATCTCTGGTGACAATGAGGCGCTGCGTGTTGAAGCCGAGGACTCACAGCAAGAGTTGCGCCTGGCTGCCAGCTGGGCGGCTCAGGAATTGCACAACAATCCCCAACAGCGTATTGGTATTGTGGTGCCAGAGCTAAACAACTCACTGCAGCGGGTAGCCCGGGTGGTAAATGAAGCGCTCAATAGTGTAGAGGTAGGTGCCAACACAGAAGGCTCAGAAATTATTGCCAATATCTCAGCTGGTACGGCCCTGCGCGATACGCCAATGATCAACAGTGCTCTGCTGATGATCGGCCTATTAAAAGATAAGCGTCCACTCAGCGAATGGCTGCAGCTGCTCTACTCCCCCTACTCCACATTCGATCAGTTGCCACTCAGATTTCGCGCTGACAGCGAAATAGTATTGCGCAAACGCAATCGCTTTGACTTTAGCCTCAGCCAGTTTATTACTGCAGTTACGCCTGACCACAACCAGAGGGGTGAAGTTGACGCCGCGATGGAAGCTGACAGCGATGCTAATTCAGCGTTGAGCGAATTAACAAACTTGAGTCAATCGGCAGCCCTTAAACCCCTGCGCGCACTTCGCGACTACGAACGTCGGCAGATTAACAGCCAGCAGAGCTTTGCCGCCTGGGGAGACTTCTTTGCCACCTACCTTGCGGATCTTGGCTGGCCCGGGAAACGCACAGTCAACAGCCTTGAATATCAACAACGTCAACATTGGAATCGGCTGCTGGAACAGTTTACTGGCCTAGATAATCTAGGTATTAAAGTGGGCTTCTCCAGCGCCTTTAAACATCTGCAACAGCTGGCTCAGGATTCAGTATTTCATCCCCAAACCGCCGATGCGCCATTGCAAATCCTGGGCCTGCTAGAAGGCTCCGGACTGCGCTTTGATCAGCTGTGGATTGTCGATATGCACAGCCAAAACTTCCCCGCCTCGGTGGCCATCAACCAGCTGCTGCCCGCTGAATTCCAGCGCCTCCATCAGATGCCCCACAGCCTTCCCGAGCGGGAGCTGGATATAGCCAATAAATTATTGCAGGAGTACAAAAATAATAGCCGCAGGTTAATTGTCAGCTATCCAAAAATGCGCGGTGAAGAGCAACTCGACCCGAGCCCACTGATTATCGATATTGCCCTCGGCAAAGAGCAGCTCGTTGCAAGCCCAGAGCCACACCCACCCTGGCTCTATCAAGACTATCAGTGCCAACTATTGGCTGATCAAGCACCGCCCTACAGCCCGAAATTGGAAACCATTCGCGGCGGCAGCAACCTGTTAAAAAACCAATCGATCTGTCCCTTTAATGCCTTTGCCAGCCACAGACTCAAAGCCGAGCCCCTAGAGGAACCCACTCAGGGACTATCAGCTATGGACCGTGGTTCCCTGTTGCATGAGATTCTTTTCCGTCTCTGGGGCGTCTGGAAAAGCTCCAGCACATTGCAGGGGCTCACCGACGCAGAGCTTCAAACACAGCTGGCTGCCACTATTAAAGAGGCGCTCACCGAATGGGCTCCCCATCATCCAATCCTTCGCGGCGATCGCTTTCGAGGTCTCGAGCAGCAACGTTTAGAGAAGCTCCTAGCTCAATGGTTGGAAGAAGAGAAATTGCGGCCGCCCTTTGAAGTGGTGGAATTAGAAAGCAAAAATCGAGTGCGGTTTGGCGATTTGGAGATCAATCTGCGCCTAGACCGGGTCGATAAAATTGCTGACAAGCTACTAATTATCGACTACAAATCTGGCGCTGTAAAAGAGTCCAGTTGGAGCGGCTCGCGACCGGTGGATCCTCAGTTACCACTCTATGTTCTGGCCAGTAAACCCCAGGCCAATGGCTGCGCCTTTGCCCAGATAAAAGGCGGCAAGATTAAATTTGTCGGCAGCACCGACAGTAAATTTTTGGCCAGTGAAAAAGTCATCGCCAATGCCGATCTCTCCCAGCAGTGGGCAGAACAGATTGATGCCTGGCAGACGGCTCTGAATAACTTGGCAGATGAGTTTGTCCGTGGTCACGCCAGTGTCGAAGTCTACGACCAAACCCAGTTTGGCTATCAGGATTATCTGCTGCCGTTAAATCGCTGGTCGGAAGAAGCCGATATCAATGCAGAAGTGGCGAATTCTATGCCTTTGCCGACGTCCTCAGGAGAGATCAGTTAATGATCGAGATTGCCGATCTACAACAGCGCCGCCAAGCCCTGGATCCCTCCCAGAGTTTTATTGTTTCAGCTCCTGCTGGCTCAGGAAAAACCGGACTCATCACCCAGCGGGTTCTGCGTTTACTCTGCACCGTGGATAATCCTGAGGAAATTCTCAGCATTACCTTTACCCGCAAGGCCTCCCGGGAAATGGCCAGCCGTATTCATAGCGCCCTGCGTCAAGCCGCCTATACGCCGCGGCCTATTGATGAATATGAAGCACAAACCTGGGATTTGGCCGCCGCTGCTGTTGAGCGCAATAGACAGCTGGGTTGGAACCTGCTGGATATGCCGGGTCGTCTGAGGATTCAAACCATCGATGGTTTCTGTCGCTATATTGCCAGCCAGTTTGCCCTTGAAACCAAGTTTGGTCCTATTCCGGAACCCAGCGAGCAACCGCAGATTCACTATCAGAGTGCCGCCCGGATGCTGCTGGATAAAATCGAAGAAGCTGGAGCCGTTGCCGAACAGTTAGCGGTGCTGCTGGCCCACACAGGCAACGATATGGCGCGCTGTGAAACCCTGCTCTCAGAGTTACTCGGCAAGCGTGAACAGTGGCTGCCGCTAATTTATGATGCCGGCAAAAACAGCCAGTATTTCCAGCAGGTCATTGAGCAGGTGGTGGCTGACAACCTTTTGCAACTGGATGAGGCATTGATGCCCATCGCCGGTGAGTTCATCGAGCTAATCGATTTCGCCGCCCAGCATGTTGCGCCCGAGGATAATCTTGCCCTCAGTGAACTGGGGAGCTTTAGTGAACTGCCAGAAATCGGCCTCGATGGCGTTGCCCAATGGAAGTTAATCCTCGGGCTGCTAGTGACAAAAAGCAATGAACCGCGCAAAACCATCAATGTTAAGCAAGGATTTCCCAGCGATCAAAAAGAGGTCAAAGCACGAATTATGGCGCTGCTCGACTGGTCTCGTGAGCATCCTGAGCTAAATGAAATCATTGCTAACGTCATGCACCTTCCGGATGCTGAGATCGATCAATCGCAGCAAAAGATGCTCGATGCTCTGGGGTTTTTACTGCCTCTGTTGGCCGCGCAACTGGACGTCATTTTTCAACAGCAAGGTCAGTGCGACTATCCTGCCATTACTTTAGCAGCATTAAATGCTCTGGAGCCTGAAGCAGAGGGTGGCGTGGTTTCCGATATTACCCTGCGTCTCGATTACCAGCTGCGACATATCTTGGTAGACGAGTTTCAGGATACCTCGGCGGCACAGATCAAATTGTTAGAGCAGTTGATTGGTGGCTGGCAGCCGGGCGATGGCCGGACATTGTTTTTAGTCGGCGATGCGATGCAATCCCTGTACGGTTTTCGCAATGCCAATGTGGGTCTATTTCTCAACGCCCAGCGCAATCCGGTTGGCCCAGTGCAATGCACGCCGTTGACATTGAGCTCTAATTTTCGCTCCCAAGAAGGCATTATCCAATGGGTCAATAGCGCCTTCACTGACGCTTTCCCTGCCCGTGCCGATATCAGCCGTGGTGCTATTCCGTATTCGCCTTCGGTGGCCGTTAAAGCCGCGGATAATGGTCAGTCAGTGAGTTTCCAAGGTTTTATTGGCGACGATCACAAGGTTGATGAAGCAGACTATATAGCCAAACTCTGCAGCGATTTGCGCGACCATAGCCCTGACCAATCGATTGCCATACTGGTCCGTGGGCGCGGTCATTTGCGCAGTATTATCCCTGCCTTACGCGAGGCCAACCTCTTCTGGCAGGCGATCGACATTACGCCACTGGCCAGCAGAATGCCGGTAATTGACCTGCTGTCACTAACCCGTGCTCTGCTGTCGCCGGCAGATAAAATTGCCTGGTTAGCTGTTTTACGGGCGCCGTTTTGCGGGCTTAGCTTGGGAGATTTATTAGCCGTCACCAACAGCATGGAAAACGATGTTGAAAGCCGCAATCAACAAAACAATGCAATTTTGGCCTCGTTGATCCAGTTATTTGACAGTTTGATTAGTGAGCCCTGCAGGGGAAACTTTAGACAGCCCGTTAGCATGCATGGCAAGCAAACCCTAAAGCGCATCATCCCACTGCTGGAAACGGCCTGGAAAAATCGTGGCCGCGCCAATTTGCGCACAGCGGTGGAACAGTTGTGGATCGATTTAGGTGGTCCGGCTACCCTGCTGAATAACGCCGACCTCAGTGATGCACGCAGCTATTTAGATCTATTGGAGACCTGGCAGAGCGGCGCTACTCTCAGCGATTGGAATAGCTTTAAGTTGGCGGTGGATAAACTTTATGCGGCACCTTCCCCCGATAATGGCGGCGCAGGTAATAGCGATGGCAGTCCAAGGTCAGTTATTCAGATTATGACCATTCACAAAGCCAAGGGGCTGGAGTTTGATCATGTGATTTTGCCAGGTCTCAGCCGTGGCTCAGGATCCGACAAAAAGCAGCTGCTGCGTTGGCAGCAGCATATAGATGAGCACAGCGGCTCCTCTTTGATCATGGCGCCATTGGGCCCTCACGATGAGGAAGATGACAGCGTCTATAGCTATTTGAAGCGTGAAGACAGCCTCAAAACCCACCTCGAGAGCACCCGTGTGCTCTATGTTGCAGCGACTCGAGCGGTACGCCGGCTGTATTTGTGCGGCACAGTTAAACAGCTCAAGAGTGGCCGCTGGCAACCTACAGGCAAGAGCACATTGTTGGCGCCGATCTGGAGCAGTATTGAAGAGGGTTTGAATGCGGGGCTTTATAAGGTGCAACAGAGTGCTACCGAAGCCTCCGGGGAACAGCTAAAAGAAATACCCAGCCTGCGCCATATTCGGCGATTGGATGCACAGTTTCAGGCCCCACCAAGCCCCAATAGCAGCGCCAATCTAGGTACACCTGAAACCGCTGCTGAGTCTGGCGTTGACGCTGACAGTAGCCTTTCTAGTCGGGCTCGTTCAATGGGAACTGTGCTGCACAGAAGCCTAAAACAACTGGCTAACGAAGGACTGGATCAGTGGCCGGAGGCACGAATTAACCAGTTGCCGGTAACCTGGGCAGCTCAACTTAAAGAGCTTGGTATGCTAGCCAGACCCGATGAGCTCCAAGGCCTACTGCAAGCGGTTAATAGCATGCTCGCCGATCAGCGTGGTCGCTGGATTCTGCAGCGCCATGAGCAGGCCCAGTGCGAACAGGCTCTGGGTTACAGATATAGCGACCGCGGCCATATGGGCACCTCGGTAATTGATCGAACTTTCGTCGACAATGGCATCCGTTGGATTATTGATTACAAGCTTTCACAACCTGCCGAGGGCGAGTCTGAAACGCAATTTATTCGCCGTCAGAGCAGTGCTTACAGCGCCCAACTGAGTCATTACGCAAAGCTCTATGGCAGCATGCAGCCAAATCCTGTTCGCTGCGCTCTCTATTTTCCTCAAATCCCCATGTTTATTGAGCTGGAAGCCGAATAGCCTTCAAAAACCAGTAGATTTAAGTACAATGGCTGATCTTTTGAAAAACCACATTAGCTAGGAACACGAGCATGGATTTACAGCCTGTAGAAAACATTAATATTGAACCACCAGTGGTGCTGATTACTCCCGCAGAATTGAAGCGTAAAATCCCGCTGACTGATAAAGCTCGCGGCGTAATCTCTAAAGGTCGCAAGGATATCGAGAATATTCTCGAGCGCAAAGATCACCGCCTGATAGTTGTGGTGGGTCCCTGCTCGATTCACGATCTTAAAGCTGCACATGATTATGCCAACAGGCTTAAAGCCCTGGAAGAGAAAGTCGGCGATACGCTACTAATTGTTATGCGCGTCTATTTTGAAAAGCCTCGCACCACCACCGGCTGGAAAGGCTTGATCAACGACCCGTTTATGAATGACTCTTTTAAGATTACCGATGGTCTGCATATTGGTCGCCAGCTGCTTCATGATATTTCTGAAATTGGTCTGCCCACTGCAACTGAAGCACTGGACCCCATTTCACCTCAGTATCTGCAAGACCTGATTGCCTGGTCGGCGATTGGTGCTCGCACCACTGAGTCACAGACTCACCGCGAGATGGCCTCGGGCCTATCGTCATCTATTGGCTTTAAAAACGGTACTGATGGCAGCTTGACCGTAGCCATTAATGCGCTGCAGTCAGTCTCCAGCCCGCACCGTTTTTTGGGGATTAATTCAGATGGCAATGTGTCGATTATTACTACCAAGGGTAACCCCTATGCACACGTAGTGTTGCGCGGCGGTAATGGCAAGCCTAACTATGATTCAGTCAGCGTCTCAATCTGCGAGCAGGAACTGATTGCCGCCGGTGTCGACGCCAATATTATGGTCGATTGCAGCCACGCTAACTCCAACAAAGACCACAACCTGCAGCCTCTGGTTATGGACAACGTTGCCAACCAAATTGTTGAGGGCAATAAATCCATTATCGGTGTAATGATCGAAAGCAATATCAATGCAGGCAATCAGAAGCTCTCAAGTAATCCGGATGATATGGCCTACGGTGTCTCGGTTACTGATGCCTGTATCGATTGGGAGACCACTGAAAACACATTGACCTCCATGGCAGACAAGCTACGCGACGTATTAAAATCTCGCTAAGCCTGCTGGCCTGGTGTAAAAAAGCCCCTGCTCTGTAAAGATCTGGGGTTTTTTTGTAGCCGTACTATTCTAAATCGCACCATTTTTAGCCCCAACTAATAGCATCAAAACAATTCGCCCTGGTTTCCATAACAGAGTATTGTTAAACAGATTTTTAACTCTCAACTAATAACGTTTAAGAGCACTATGATTAGATTACTGTTACTCGTCGCGATTATCTTTTCAATCTGGTACTGGTGGACAACGGTAACCCGTTTGCCCCAAGAAAAACGCCGTGCCTTTCTGTGGCGCAGTGCATTTTGGCTGGTGCTTGGCGCATCGGTTATGCTGGTGGCAACTGGACGCATGCACTGGCTCGGCGCCGGTCTTGCAGTTCTAGTACCAGTGCTTAAAGGAACTTTTGCAGTAGGTCTCCGTGCCCTGCCGTTCCTACAGATCTTAAGTCGCTTCAAAACCAGCCCCTCGCAATTTCGCACCAAATCCCTAGCCGTCGAAGTGAATTTCTCGACTCGGCAAATGGACGGCGAAGTGCTCGCCGGCGAGTTTGCCGGGCGCCGCCTCTCAGATCTAAGTGCCGGTGAAGCGCAAACGCTCAGTGATAGCCTGCGTCAAACCGATAGGGAGTCCTATGTGTTGATGCAGGCTTATATGATGCGCAGTGGCCGAGGTGGTGATGAGCAGTCGCAACAGGGCTCTTCAGCAAATAGTTTTTCTGACTTATCCGATGACGAAGCGCTTAAAATTTTAGGCCTAGAAAGCGGTGCCTCCAAAGAGGATATTGGCAAAGCTCACAAACGACTGATGCAGCGCCTGCACCCGGACCGCGGTGGCAGCGACTATCTGGCGGCTAAAATTAATGCGGCCAAAGATCAGCTTTTATCTCGCGTGTAGCCAAAGCCCCAATATACTGAGAAACCTATGCATCACAGGCAAGATTTTGACCCCGCAAATAAGATTAATTGGAAGATATTTCAGGTTATCTGGCCCTACCTACTCGAATACAAAGTTCGTATTGGTATCGCCATAGCCTGTTTGGTGTTATCCAAAGCAGCCAGTGTCTACGGTCCTTTTTTGCTCAAAGATATAGTAGATACTCTAAGCCCTGCCGCTAGTGGTGGCGGTGCGCCAAGCATCCCCAACCTGATGGCAGTGCCCATCGGACTGGTGCTCGCCTATGGCTTCGCGCGCTTTTCGATGATCATTCTCGGGGAAATCCGCGATACGGTTTTCGGTCGAGTCACCGAGCGGGCCATGCGTCGTGTTGGTTTGCAGGTGTTCAATCATGTCCACAGCTTAGACCTAGACTTTCACCTCAACCGCCGCACCGGTGGTTTGGCCAGAGATATAGAGCGCGGCACCAACGGCATCAGCTTTTTGATGCGCTTCTTTGTGTTTAATATCGCCCCTACCCTAATTGAAATCAGCCTGGTGATCGGCCTGTTGTTTTATAACTATGGCATCGAATTCGCGGCTATCACCATGGCCTCTGTGGTTCTGTATATTTTCTTTTCCATGATCACCACTGACTGGCGCACTCAGTTTGTCCGCCAGGCTAATAAAGCGGATTCCGCCGCCAGCACTCGATCTATCGACAGCCTGTTAAATTATGAAACGGTTAAATACTTTACCAATGAAAAGCATGAGGCGCGTCTCTATGACCATGCTTTAGCCGACTGGGAAACCGCAAGACGCAAGAATCGCCTGTCGTTACTCTCACTCAATGCGGGTCAGGCACTGATTATTACCGCCGCCATGACTGCCATGATGTGGCTGGCCGCCCTGCGAGTCGCCGAGGGTGCCATGACTATTGGTGACTTTGTCTTGATCAATGCTTTTATGATGCAGTTGTTTATGCCGCTTAACTTTCTCGGTTTTGTCTACCGGGAAATTAAAGGATCCATGGCCAATATCGAGAATATGTTTGCCCTGATGGAGCTGAGCAGCAAAGTCCAAGATACCCCAGCCGCGCCTCAGCTAAATGTCACCGCGGGGCATATACGCTTTGATCAGGTCTGCTTTGACTATCAGCCGGACCGGCAGATTCTGAAAAACATCAGCTTTGAAATTCAGCCAGGCGAAAAAGTCGCCATAGTCGGCGCCAGTGGTGCCGGAAAATCGACCCTGGTAAAGCTATTATTCCGTTTTTACGATCCAACTCAGGGCAGTATTTCCATTGATGGCCAGGATATTCGCTGTGTTTCCCAGCACTCCCTGCGCGGGGCCATAGGCATAGTGCCGCAGGACACGGTACTTTTTAACAGCAGCATCTTTGATAATATTCGCTATGGTAAGCCGGAAGCCAGCGACGAAGAAGTTCACAACGCGATCCGTATGGCCCATCTCGAAGCCTTTGTTAAGCAGTTACCGGATGGCGTTGACACCATGGTGGGTGAGCGCGGTTTAAAGCTATCCGGAGGCGAAAAGCAACGGGTTGCCATCGCCAGAACCATTCTTAAGCGACCACCGATTCTACTGTTTGATGAGGCTACCTCTTCTCTAGACAGCAAGTCAGAGCGCTCTATATTGGTCGCACTGGGAGAGATCGCTGAGGGCCATACCAGCTTGGTTATTGCCCACCGCTTGTCGACCATTGTTGATGCGGACAAGATTGTGGTGCTCCATCAGGGCTCCATCGTCGAACAGGGAAATCATGAGCAATTGCTTGCATTGGATGGCCGCTACGCTGAACTCTGGTCGACACAGCTTAGATCGACGCCGCTAAGCTCGCCACAACTTAATCTTGAGCCATAGCACGGTCTAAACCGCTCCTGGTTCAACTATTAGTGTTAACCAGTTCGCACAATTCACGCCAGACGGTTGCGGTACTTAGGTCAGAGCATAAAATCGCCACAATCGTAATCAATAAGCGTTGGCATGAGGCTGACAGGGAGCTTAAACGGCATGGGCATCAACTTAAAAAACATCAGGCTATTACTCACTAGCGCTGCACTCATCCTTCTTGGCACTGCAGCCATCGCCGCACCAGTGGAGATCAGCTACCAAGGTGCTGGCACATCAACCTCCCTTAAAACGATGACAAATGGCTCAGTGAATGCCGGGCTTTCCGCAATCACCGTCGACGGCACTAATAGCCTAGCGGTGAATACATCCAATAGCACTATGGCAGGCACCTGGTCAGCAACAGCTAATAGCTACACAGATGTTCGAAATGGCGCTGGAAAATATAATCGCGGGCGCAACGGTTCCGAAAAATACGCCAAAGCCGGATATCTGTTTAGCCTACTGGATAATTCCGAGAGTCTCAGCGACACCGCCGCAAAATTCAACGCACTAGTTAACTATGTTATCTGGGACATCATGGGTAGCGTTCCCGAACTCAAAGACAGGCGCGAAAAGAAATTGGTCAAGGCTCTAAAGAAAAGAGCCGACAGAAACAAACGATTTGACTGGTCAACCACAATGGAAGTCTATACCTCCAATGATCGCGGCACCACCAGAGAGTTTTTTGCAGTACTGCCGCCCATTGCAACACCGATCCCCAGTGCACTGTTTTTGTTTGGCTCAATGGCCCTTGGCTTATTTGGCATAGTGACACGCAAGCAGGCAGCCAGCACTTAGGATAGCTGCCCACTCAGCGCCCTCGCCAATCTGCTCCGCTCCGAAGGCTCCCTCTAACAGATAGGTGGGAGCTTTTTTAATTTATGCTGTTTACCTTTGGCATACAACACCTGCCAATTACCGCGCCACTGAACAAACAAAGTGGATATAGCGCCCCAACCATTTAAACGGTTCCTGCACTGAGTACCGCAACTCCATATCTATCACTGCGCTGGCATCCTCATGACCACCCCGCTGAGTGGTGACATAGTCATGAAAAACTCTAATCCCGGCACTGTAATCTGTTGTCAGCCCAGCCTGCTCTACCCACTGCTGCACAGCGTCCGGTTGCAGTGGTTCGCCAGGGGTAAGGCTTTTCGGATGCGCGGAAAACTCTCCTTGCAAAACATTGAAGTTACCGCGAATTAAATTGCGGTAAACCAGAGCATTCTGATTATAGAACGTCAGTGACAATAAGCCTTTAGGTGCCAGATAGTTTTGCACATCTGCAATCAATAACCCTGGCTCAGCCAACCATTCAATCAATGCGTGACTCATTACCAGATCAAATTGACCTAGATTTTCACTTTTAAGAGTTTGATAAGGCTGCTGATACCAGCTAATTTGGTCCAATACCTCCGCTTCCTGAGCGAGATTCTGCGCCGCCTCGAGCATCTGTCGAGAGAGATCGTTGTAGACTACCTGATGCCCCAGCTTGGCAAGAGCCACTGTCAGCTGGCCCAAACCACCGCCAATATCGAGAATACGCAATGGCGCCTGTGTTTCTAAATCGGGCAGCACTGCCAGCAGATCGCGCCAGATAATTGCGAGGCGTATATCCCCTTTCAGCCCCCCATAAACTTTCCGTGCAAACTTCTCGCTCAGATCATCAAAATTTCTATCAACAGTATTTTTGCTCAAGCCAGTGCTCGCAGAGTCATCTAATGGGTAATACAAAATAAATAATAGTACGATGTTAACCGGAATCTGGCTCGGCAGATATAGCGGAGCATGCATTTGCCCTTTACAATAAGCGTCTAATCAAAAGGTCCCTCTTATGTCCCAACCCACCACTTCTGCACGGCCAGCATCTCAACTACCAGCTGCTCATCAAACGGAAACCGTGCTGCTTACCCAAGAGCTTATTCGTCGTCGCTCCGTAACCCCGGATGACTGTGGCTGCCAGGAAGTCATGATTGAGCGCCTCAGCGCCATCGGCTTTAAGATCGAGCGTCTGCGCTTTGGCGATGTGGATAATTTCTGGGCAGTTCACGGCGAGTCGGGGCCAACCCTTTGCTTTGCCGGACACACTGATGTAGTTCCCACAGGACCAGAGCAAAATTGGCAGCAAGCGCCGTTCGACGCAACCATAGTTGATGGTCATGTAGTCGGCCGTGGCGCTGCGGATATGAAAGGGTCCCTGGCGGCCATGGTTGTGGCCTGCGAACGATTTGTTGCCATCAACCCTAATCACAGCGGCCGTATCGCCTTCCTGATCACCAGTGATGAAGAAGGCATTGCCATCGACGGCACCGTGAAAGTGATTAACCTGCTCAAAGAGCGCGACGAATTGCCGGAATGGTGCCTGATTGGTGAGCCCTCCAGCACGGCACAATGTGGCGATGTGGTTAAGAATGGTCGCCGCGGCTCACTGGGTTGTGTTCTTACTGTGCATGGTCAGCAGGGCCATGTCGCCTACCCTCAGCTTGCGGATAACCCGGTTCACCGCGCTGCTCCGGCTCTAGCTGCTCTGGCTAGCGAAGTTTGGGATAACGGCAATGAATTCTTCCCTGCCACCAGCTTTCAGATTTCCAATATTCAAGCCGGCACTGGTGCAACCAATGTGATTCCAGGGGAAATGCAGGTGGTGTTTAATTTCCGCTTTTCAACCGAGTTGACCGAGCAGCAAATTATTCAGCGGGCAGAGAGCATTCTCGATCAACATGCCGTCAAATATTCCGCTAACTGGCATCTCAGTGGCCATCCGTTTTTAACCTCCAGTGGAGAATTGGTCAGTGCCACAGTTGAGAGCATTGCCGAAGTCACAGGACTTACGACTGAACTGTCGACGGCCGGTGGCACCTCGGATGGGCGTTTTATCGCGCCACTTGGAGTGCAGGTAATTGAACTGGGACCAGTGAACGAAAGTATTCACAAGGTTGATGAAAATACCAGTATAGATGACCTCAACTCTCTCACCGACATCTACCAGACTATTCTAAGCAAGCTGCTGCCGTGAAACTAACAGCAGTATGTGCGCAATGAGCCCTCTCAATAGTGGCCTCTATCTCGCGACCATACTAATCTGGGGTTCGACCTGGCTGGCCATCACCTACCAGCTCGGCGAAGTGGATCCCCTAGTGTCAGTAATCTACCGTATGGCACTGGCATCTGGACTGTTATTTGTCTGGTGCTGGCTGAGGCAGATACCACTGGGTCTGAGCCTGCGGGATCATCGTTTTATGGCGGCCCAGGGCTGCTTTCTGTTTGGCTTAAATTACTGGACTATCTACTGGTCCGAGGTCTATCTGCCCAGCGGGTTAGTGGCGGTGATTTTTTCACTGTTAGTCTTTTTTAATATCATCAATGGCAGGATCTTTCTCAAACATCCGGTTACATTGCCGACCGTTGTTGGCGGAGTGGTCGGCCTGACTGGGATCTGCATGCTGTTCTACCCAGAGTTCGCTTTGCTCTCTGGCGCAGATTCCAGTCCTGATTCAAACCCCAATGATCCTCTGTTTGGTTTTGGATTGGCATTTGTTGCTGTAGTGTTTGCCTCACTGGGGAATATTGTAGCGACGCGAAATGGCAATACAGGGATCTCGGTGTGGGCAATCAATGCCTGGTCTATATTCTATGGCACGGCGATTTTAACCTTAATTGCCCTAGTCACCGGCGCCGAGTTTTCTTATGGATCGACCCTAGAGTATAGCCTCTCACTGATATATCTTTCGGTATTTGGCACTATTCTGGCCTTTGGTGCCTATTTGAAACTACTGATCAATATAGGCCCAAGTCGCGCCGGCTACACCTCGCTGATTATCCCCTTTGTGGCGATTATTCTGTCGACTCTGTTTGAGGATTACCAGTGGACTCTGCTTGCAGCGGCAGGCTTTGTGCTGGTAGCTCTAGGTAACTATATGGTGCTTAAACGTCGCTGAGGGCTCACCAAGAACCAAAGGTGGCTAAGGGTTGAGGTTTAACCAGGAAGCTTCTTTAGCGCATAAATATCATAGCGCGTTGACTTACCCTCGAGAGAGTAGTTCGGCTTAGTCTCAGCCAAAAACCCGGCCCCAGTAGGACGCTTTACCACTACTCGATACCTAGCGATTGCCAGCGCCTTGGCCAGCAGCCCATCGGCATCCGGATCTGTTCCAACAATGGCATGAAAAGCCTGCATTTGCTTTTTCACCTTGGCAGATTTTTTACGCAGTGGAAACATCGGGTCCACATAGACAACATCTGGACGCCAACCTTTAGTATCTAGTTGCTGTATTTGTCCTTCGCCCTCTGTTTCGATCTGGGCCAGTTTAGCCACTAAGTTACTCAGATAAGTGGCGGCGTCAGCCTCGAGTAGACCAAGCCTGTTAATAACCACGCTCAGTTCATCATCCCCCTGCTCAAGCCATTTCAGCCCCGCCTCTGTGCCACGTCTAAGACCATCGGCAAGCAGGCTGTGGACAATCGGATTGCGCTCCAGCAGGCGAACAGTGCAGCCCAGAGAGGCCAGCACAAAGCCATCGCCACCGAGACCGGCGGTAAGATCCAATACCTGAGGGGCGAACTTACCGGAGACCCCTACGGCTTTGGCGATTGCCTGTCCATTGCCGCCACCATAACGACGCCGGTGGCTGTGCTCAGAACTGGCAAAGTCGCAGATAATTGAGCCATAGCCCTTGTCGGCAGATGGCCGCAGTACTAGGCCCTGGTGGGTGAACTCGAGAAGATAATCATAGGCACCAGTATCAGCCTGAACTGCTAGGGAAAGCTTTTCCGCGAGGGCCTCAGCCTGAGGCTTATAGCTATTCGACTCGTAGGCGACGCGAATGATCGGAAGGCTGTCTGCAAGCATCGAAAAATTCCAAGGTTTATAGTGTCTAAGTCTACAGTTGTTGCTGTAACCAGTGGATTATTTATTGCTTGTGATTATAACGTTACAGCGATGCAATCGGGCACCTATAATGCAGCGATCAATAACTTAACTTTGTCGCCCACCAAAAGTTGCCTCCCCGGAGTATTTTATGTCTTCCAGTAATCATCCTGTTGCTCGCCGTGCCCTGATAACCAGTCCAGTTAAGAGCTTGATAAAGGCTCGAACCACGGGGCTTATTTTGAGCCTATTTCTAGTAACAGGCTGCGATCGCTATGCGGTAACCCTGAACCAGCAGCCGATTTATACGCCAAAAGCAATCTATAGCGGTTATCAGATTGCTGATCCGGCTCTGGCGAGCTGCGTCAAACTCACCTTAAGCGACACAAAGATCACCCAGCCTGAGCAGCTGGAGGTACTAAACTGCAGTTTTGCTGGCATCACTGACCTCTCTGGAATTGAGCGCTTTTCACAGCTGAAAACGATCAATTTAAACAACAATCAGCTCACTGATATCAAAGCATTGCTATTCCTCGGAGAGTTGCGCCAAGTCAATCTCTCTGAGAACCCATCACTCAGCTGTGTCGACGTGAAGGCTTTGGCTGAATTACTCACTGATGCAATCATTGCAGCACCAGTCTGTAACAAAAACTTGTGAAGTGAGAGTTAGCGCCCCATTAAGGTGCAAAAAAGATACCCACAAAACCTGTGGATAACTTTGTGGATGAAATGCCTTATGGGCCTACTAAAGGCCCCAAAAGTGGGCCTGACTGTTAGATTGATCATTTTTTGATCAGTTAATAATAGCCATATAAATCAATGAGTTATGCTTTTGCACATCAAAAATCAATGGCTTACGATGTTTTTTTAAAATTATTAGTAGAAACACAAGCTATCTGTGGAAAAAAACCGAAAATAGTTTTCATAATCAGCTAATAAAATATTGCAGTGTAGAAAAAAATGTTTTAGGGAGGGACATAGATAGGGGAGATTTTACAGACAATTACACCAGCTGACTTAAAATTTCTACAAAAAAGCTGATTCAAAACCCAGTTATAGGGCACGACTTTCCACTCGACTCTTGCCCTTTGTCAACTGAGGCAAGAGCGCTACAGTCGGCTAGTTCAGTTCCAGCCAATCAAACCCTTGCTGCTGACAGGCATAATGCAGATTGCCGCCGCTACGGATCACGCCTTCAACTGCACTCTTCACTTTTTCCAAGCTGTTGTTCTTTTCACTGATATGACCAATCACTAACTGTTGCATGCGCTGTTGATCGAGAACCGATAATAGCTGCGCCGTCTGCTGATTGTTGAGATGACCCCAGGGACCAGCGACTCGGTCTTTTAGAAATTCAGGGTAACTGCCGGCATACAACATATCGAGATCATGGTTGGCTTCAATCAACAAGCCATCGCAGTTGGCGTACACAGACTCTATATGCGGCGTTAGCGAGCCGACATCGGTAAGTATGCCAAGTTGATGCTGTTCGCTGTGAAATAGGAACTGAACAGGCTCTCGGGCGTCGTGGGGAACAGGCACAGGAGTGACCTGAAGATCGCCGATCTGAAATGCTTGATGGCTGTCAATAATTTTGAATGGGTAGTCTTTGCCGCTGGCTTTTTTACTGCGCACACAGCCCGCAGTGACGTAGACATCGATGGCGAACTTTGATGCCAGAGGCACTACCCCTTTCCAGTGATCACTGTGTTCGTGGGTGACCAATATTGCATCAATATTGTCTGGAGTCTTACCGAGTTTGGCGAGCCTCTGAGTGGTGTCACGAATTGAGAAGCCGCAATCGATCATCAGACAGGTATCGCGCCATTCGACCAGTGTCGAATTACCTTTACTGCCACTGCCGAGAGATGCGAAGCGCATATTATTGACAACCTTTTACGAGCAAGCTTTTAAAAAACTTTTAAAGACAAGCTCTAGACAGCGACCTGCTGCCAAGAGCTGTGTAAGAGGCTGTTAGGACATATTGCTACGCAGAATTTTAAGTAAACGAAGAGTTTCGGCTTTATTTAGCCCCTGCCCTTCAGTACCTACAATACGAATCTCAACATTGGCGCCGACGGTCTCAACCAAAATGCGGTAGTTAACCTCAAGAATCTCCTCACTGCCTCTGAACAGACGGGCAAAGAAGCCTGGTTCCTCTGTTGTTTCAGGGGTGTAATTGACAAAGACAACTCCTGCAGAACGATTCTGATCAATAATAACAAACCCGCCGCGATCAGCTGAATAGAGCGTTGACGCCCAGGTTCTATCGAAACTTAGCTTGGCCAGAATAAATGGATCCGAGACCTCAGGAGTGACCACCTCGACTTTCGCGTCGCCACCAATATCTTGGGCGAGTAAAGATACAGATGCGTAATCGGCACTGGCGGCCAGATCATTGGCTAACAGAGAGAGCATGTCCTTTTCCCGCTGATCATCATCCGATGATTGTGGCCACTGGGCTTGATCTTCCTGGGAGCGTGCGGCCTGATTGTGCACTGCGGATATCTCAGCACTGTCTAACTGCACACCGGGAGAGATCTGAAAGCGAAAGCGATGTGAGTTTTCCTCGTCGGAGTTAAATTTCACCCAAACAGTTTCAATAATACCCTCAGACCCATCGGCCAGTGCGGCCGGCACGCCATTGCGATTGAGGACATTGCGCACCCGCGGCCATACCTCACTGGGGGGTACATTAATCAACACCCAGCGACGACCTTCGAGGCTCTGAATTTTAACTGACTGTTCGAAGGTGTTCACCGAAGCAGGTTGTGGACGAGGTACATCAAACTCCACCAACTCAACACTGGTCACTGGAATCTGGGGGATTGGGTAGATCTGCCCGAGAACCGCTTTATCCATGCCCTGAGGCACAACAGTCACTGCCGTTTCTTCAGCTAGCAGGTAGTCATCGCTGCGATCACGCAGGCCCAACCAACCACAGCCCGTCAAACTTAGAATAACAACTACATTCAGTGCGCTAATCAATCGTTTCATCGTTATTGGCAACCCGTCAATTTGGTAAAAATCAGTTTCAATTCAATTTAACATTAAGCCTAAAAACAGCTTTATAAAATCTCGGCGCTGCACATAGCAGCTCGAACCAGCTCATGGTGCTCTGCGCTCAGGGGCGTCATCGGCAGCCGCAAGACGTTTTCCTGTAGTCCCAACTCAGCCACTGCCCACTTCACCGGGATCGGGTTGGCTTCAACAAATAGATCTCGGTGCAGTGCTTCAAGCTTGCTATCTATTTCAGCTGCCGCAGCCGCATCTCCAGCCAGTGCTGCCGCGCACATCTGTGACATTAATTTTGGTGCTACATTGGCAGTGACTGAGATATCGCCGTCACCACCCAATAGTATTAGCTCTCTCGCGGTGGCATCGTCCCCAGAGTAAATTGCAAAGCCCTGTGGACGTTGGGCAATTAGTGCTGCAGCGCGTTCAAGATCGCCGGTGGCTTCTTTAATCCCAACAATATTGTCAATCGCACTTAAACGCATAACCGTCTCAGGCTGCATATCACAGGCAGTGCGACCGGGAACATTGTACAAAATCTGGTCTATAGCAACTGCTTCGGCAATGGCTTTATGGTGCAGATAAAGACCTTCCTGAGTCGGCTTGTTGTAGTAAGGCGTGACCAATAAGCAGGCATCGGCCCCTGAGTCTGCTGCCGCCTGAGTTAGTACAATTGCCTCACTGGTGGAGTTGGCACCGGTGCCGGCAATAATCGGCACGCGGCCAGCGGCCTGCTCGACTATAACGCGGATAACCTGAGCGTGCTCAGCGACACTCAAGGTGGCCGATTCACCGGTGGTGCCCACCGCCACTATACTATTGGTGCCCTGCTCTATATGCCAATCAACCAGGTGTTTCAACGCTGACCAATCAACCTCTTGGGTCTCTCGATGCATGGGCGTGACCATGGCAACAATGCTTCCGCGAATCATTTACTACTTCCTATTACTTCAATGGGTAAAACCACATCATGGTACTGATGGCCACAGAGCGACACAAGCTAAACCTTTGCTTATGGCCAGAGCGTTGAAGACGGCCTTAAAACCAGTCTTAAAGCCAGCCTTAGAGCATGACTTAAACCTTACGGCGACGGGGCTTACGCGCTGGCAAATTATATAAATCGTCCTCACCCTCTGGTCGGTTTTTAAAACGCCGATGAACCCATAGATATTGGTCTGGCTGCAGGCGAATAAACGTTTCAATAAGCTGATTAATCCTGGTGGCGTCAACAAGGTCATCTCCTGAAGGAAAATCTTTAAGGGCTGGGTACACGGTTATCTTATAGCCCTGAGATCCAGGTAGGCGAATATGGCTAAAGGGCACAACCGCTGCACCGGTCTTTTCGGCAAAGCGTGCGGTGGCGTAAACCGTGGCCGCCTGCACACCAAAAAACGGGGCGAACAGGCCCTGACGTAAACCGTAGTCCTGATCCGGCCCATACCAGAGAGAATGGCCGTTTTTTAACGCCTTCATGGTGCCACGAACATCACGACGCTCAAACACAGAATTGTCGCCAATCGATTGATTGAGTCGTCCTCGGGCCTGCAAAAAGTCATATACGGCATTGCCATGAGCCCGATACATGCCATCCATTTTCCACTTTGATGACAGCGCTGCCGCACCCACTTCCAAACTGGTGTAGTGAATGCCCAAGACCATGACGCCACGATCTTTAACTGCCTCAAGATGCTCCAAACCTTCAAACTGCATCAGTTTGCCTAATCGCTTTTTCGACCACCACCAAGAAATACCCACTTCCATCACCGCAATACCGGTGCTAATAAAGTTGGCTCTCAATAAGGCTGCCCGCTCGGCGTCACTGAGTTCAGGGAAACAGATTTCAATGTTGCGCCGAGCAATAGCTTTACGGCGGCTGGGAATAGCGTAAAAAATCAGACCTATGCCCTTGCCGATAACCAGTAGCACAGAAAATGGCAGCAGCGTAATCAGTCGCCAAATACCAAACGCAAACCAAATAAGCCAGTAGCGCGGATGCAATAAAACAGGTCTAAATTGGGTCGCTTTTGAGCTCATAGGCTGCCTGTATTCCAGTGGAATTGGGTCGGTTTATGGTTCACTAACCAGTGTGTGAATTTGCTACACCAGATTGCTGATAGGCACATCAGTGGCCACATCAGCCTGATAGTCGACGCCACCGAGACCAAAGCCAAAGAGGGCCAAAAATTCTTCTTTATAGCCGGCGAAATCGGTCAGTTGAGCAAGGTTTTCCGTACTAATCTTGGCCCAGGCGTCCGCTACTACTGCCTGAATCTCAGGTCGCAGCTCGAGTTCATCACAGCGCAAACGACCCTCTTCATCAGTGCGCGGATCGGCACTGTAGAGACATTCGGTATACAAACGGTAGAGCTGTTCAATACAGCCCTCATGACTGCCATCGCGCTTCATCTCTTTGAATAGCATGGCCAGATACAGAGGCATAATCGGGATCGCGGAACTGGCCTGAGTCACCACAGCTTTGAGTACCGATACTCGAGCATCGCCACCTGCAGCCGCAAGCTTGTCGCGAATCGACAGCACGCGCTTATCCAGATCTTTTTTGGCCTGACCTATGGTGCCATCCCAGTAGAGATCCCAGGTCATCTTCTCGCCAATATAGGTAAAGGCTGTGGTCTTAGCGCCTTCGGCCAAGACACCAGCTTGATCCAAAGCGTCGATCCACATCTGCCAATCTTCGCCACCCATCACTGCAACAGTGTCAGAAATTTCCTGCTCATTGGCGGCTGTCAGACTAAATTCTTGAATAGTCTCTTTGTCGGTATTAATACCGCGCATAGTAATATCTTTGCCCACTGGCTTGAGTGTGGAGTTAAATATTTCGCCAGTTTTCGGGTGCTGACGACGGGGCGCAGCAAGACTGTAAATCACCAGATCAATTTGGCCTAGGTCCTGCTTAATAGTCTCAATAGTCTTGGCTTTTATCTCATCGGAAAAGGCATCGCCATTTATGCTTTTGGCGTAGAGGCCGTCCTGCTCGGCATATTTGTGAAATGCCGCTGAGTTATACCAGCCGGCAGTACCTGGCTTGCTTTCAGTGCCCGGCTTTTCAAAGAAGATACCCAGTGTCGAAGCACCGCTACCAAAGGCGGCGGTAATCCGTGCGGCCAGACCATATCCAGTTGAAGAGCCAATAACCAAAACACGCTTAGGCGCTTCAATAGCAGGCTGAGCTTTGATGAAGTCGATTTGGTTTTTAACATTGGCTTCGCAGCCGACAGGATGGCTGGTAATACACATAAAGCCGCGGACGCGGGGCTTGATTATCATTCTGGAGTCTCCGTACTGTGGTGAATCGAATTTTAAGGGCGCAATGATACCCTACTGGCAATCTTTACCCAAAAAAAATCCGCTTTAATCACGTTTCGGCGCTCTGCTATCTGATATACCAAGAGCTGACATTTTTGATCATGTTTAGCGGCGACCCCGTACAATCATTTAACCTAGCCCAATTGAGTAAAGACTTTGAATCACACCGCCCTCAGCTACCCCTTTCTGCGCCATGAATTTCTGCAGGCACTTGAAGATAGTGGCAGCGCCTGTGACGCCAGCGGCTGGTATCCGGTGCACCTCTCCCTGCAGCGTGACAGTGATACAGACGCCAATATGACAGAGCCCGATGCTAAAAATGCTGAGGCTACAGAGATTGAGATTGCCGCTGAAAAAAGCGCTGCACTGATGCCGCTGTATTTAAAAGACCACTCTATGGGCGAATATGTTTTCGACCATGCCTGGGCCAATGCCTATCACCAGAATGGTCTCGAATATTATCCCAAGCTGGTCACCTCGATTCCCTTTACTCCATCTACTGGACCGCGAGTCCGTTCAGAGCAACCCCTAAGCCAAGATGAGTGCACTCAATTCGTCGATGAGGTGCTCTCAGTCGCAGAAGATACCGGCGCTTCAAGCTGGCACTTTTTATTCCCCTCAGCTGAACATCGTCAACTGTTTAATGATCCGCGCCTATTACAGCGCAGCGGTGTGCAATATCACTGGCACAACCGCGACTATCAGCAGTTCGATGATTTTCTCGCGACGATGAACTCTCGCAAGCGCAAGATGGTGCGCAAAGAGCGCGCTGATGTTGCAGCTCAGGGCATTCGAGTCAGCATTGAAATGGGTGCTGATATCAGCTCCGACCTCTGGAGCCTGTTCTACCAACTCTATGAACGTACCTATGCCAAGCGCAACGGCAGTCGCGGCTATTTAACCGAGGAATTTTTCACCCAGATCGCCCAGACCATGCCAGAGCAAATTGCCATGGCAGTGGCTTGGCTCAATGATCAACCCATAGCCTGCGCACTGTACTTTTTTGATCATGAAACCCTCTATGGGCGCTACTGGGGTAGTGTAGGAGAATTTTCCTACCTGCACTTTGAGCTCTGTTATTACACCGGTATTGAGTTTGCTATCAGCCGCGGCATAAAGCGTTACGACGCCGGCGCTCAGGGAGAGCATAAGATTGTTCGGGGTTTTGAGCCTATCGAAACTCATTCGCTGCACTGGATTAAACATCCGGGGTTTCGTGATGCTATTGCGCGGTTTTTAGTCGAAGAGAAAGGTGGCATTGCGCGGCATATTGAGCAGGCAAACAGAATGTTGCCCTATAGAAAAGCTGACCAGTAAGCGTCAGTGCCATCCGCTACCTGCTAAGAACAGCTAATTACGAGCTACCAACTACCCACGTTTTCCATAGAGGCCCAGGGCTCCTGAGCAGGCAGTGGCTCGCCCTCTTGCAGCAGCTCTATGGAGATATTGTCTGGAGAGCGCACGAAGGCCATATGGCCATCTCGCGGCGGGCGATAGATCACCACGCCGGCGTCCATAAGCTGCTGACAGGTAGCGTAAATGTCATCTACCTTATAAGCCAGGTGGCCAAAGTTGCGGCCTGCCTCATACTGCTCAGGTTCGCCCTCTTCCGGGGGCCAGTTATAGGTCAACTCAATTAGTGGGGCTTTGCTCTCCTGGGCATTTTCAACATCGCTCGGCGCGGCGAGAAAAACCAAGGTGAAACGGCCTTTGGGAACTTCGTATCTGTAGAGTTCTGAGAGTCCAAGAGCGGTGCAGTAAAAATCGAGGGATTTGTCTAAGTCAGTGACTCGAACCATGCTGTGCACAAAGCGCATTACTTAATCCCTCTCTTTTTTTAGCTGTTTAAGCGTTGTTATAAGGCTCTCTTATAGCGCTCTTCTACAACGCAAGGTAGCGAATATCACTGAGCAGCTTTACCAGATGGGTCATAAAGCGCCCGGCATCGCCACCATTAATGGCGCGGTGATCATAGGACAAAGCCATAGGCAACAGCAAGCGCGGAACGAATTCAGAACCATCCCAAACCGGCTTGATCTGTGATTTAGAGACACCGAGAATACCCACTTCTGGGGCGTTCACTATAGGCGTAAAGCCGTTGCCGCCAATCGCTCCCAAGCTTGAAAGCGTGAAACAGCCGCCCTGCATCTCGGCAGGTTTTAACTTGCCATCTCGCGCCTTGCCAGCCAGCAGGCTGATTTCAGCTGAAATATCCCAGATGCCCTTTTCGTTCACATCACGGATAACCGGCACCATCAAACCACGGGGGGTATCCACCGCCATACCCACATGGCAGTAATGCTTCTGGATCAGACTCTGACCATCGGCCGCCAGTGAGCGATTAAATTCTGGATTGGCCTCCAGCGCCGCAGCGATCGCTTTGATCAGAAAGGCTACAGGAGTAACCCGTACACCACGCTTTTCTCCTTCAGCTTTGAGGCCTTTGCGAAATGCTTCCAACTCGGTGATATCGGCATCGTCGAACTGGGTGACATGGGGAACATTTAACCAGTTGCGCTGCATATTGGCTGCGGTGAGTCGTTGTATCTTGCTCATGGACAGTTCTTCGATCTTACCGAACTGGCTGAAGTCAATGGCGGGAACCACAGGAATACCAATGCCACCGTTTGCTGACGCTGCAGGGGCGTCTTTATTTTTCATCACCTGCTTAACAAAGTTACTCACGTCGTCTTTAAGGATGCGTCCTCGTGGGCCAGTGCCTTGCACTTGGCTCAATGACACACCCAATTCACGGGCAATTAGACGCACCGCTGGGCCAGCATAGAGACTAGCTCCATCAGTCGCTGCAACCGGCTGGACGGCGACAGATGCTGGCTGGGCTGGTTGACCGGGAGCTGACTGAATAGTGTCAGCTGCTGAAGTAACTTTAGCCGCTGCAGCCTCAGCTGGGGCGGCTTTAGCGACAGGCTTTTCATTCTCAGGCTCTGCAACAACCGGCGCGGACTCTTGAGCCACTGGCGCGGACTCTTGATCAATCGGCGCGGCCGCTTCACCAGCCACTTCAAACAGTGCGACAGCATCGCCAGTGCCAAGCTTAGCGCCCTCCGCTACAAGGATTTTTAACACCTTGCCGGAATGGGTTGAAGGCACATCCATGGTGGCTTTGTCAGATTCGAGCACCACTAATGTGTCGCCTTCAGCGACCTCGTCACCCACGGCAATAGAGATCTCAATTAATTCAACTTTGTCGTCACTGCCAATATCTGGAATCAGAATTAGCTGTTCAACGGAGCTACTAGCAGCTGCCTCAACTGGGCTGACTTTTGCTTCAGTCTCTTCAACAACCTCTGCAATAACCTCGGCAGCTGGCTCATGGACCACCTGTTCGATCTCTTCAACCTCAGGAGTCTCTGCAGTAGCTTCACCGGCCACTTCGATTTCAGCGATGGGATCACCGACTTTAACCGTGGCACCCTCGGCAACCAGATACTTTACCAGCGCGCCGGCAGCGGGACTCGGGATATCCATAGTGGCTTTGTCAGATTCCAAAACCAACAGGGAATCTTCAACCTCAATACTATCACCGGGGCTTAGGCCAAGCTCGATAACCTCTACGGTCTCTGCACCACCAAGGTCTGGAACTACTATTGTCTGTATTGTCACATTGATTCCTTTATTCGTATTTTCCACAATCGCTTAGTACCTGTGCCCGGGCTCTGTTAGCCGAGCTAAATCCACTATTTAAACAAACAGTGGATTAGCCTTCTCCGGATCTATACCAAATGATTTTATCGCGTCGCTCACGACCGAGTGCTTAATTGAACCCTGATCTGCCAGAGCCTTCAGAGCGGCAACCGTAATAAAGTAACGGTCCACCTCAAAAAAGCTGCGCAACGCCTCGCGGCTGTCACTGCGACCAAAGCCATCGGTACCCAGAACAGTCAATGGCTGATCAATATACTTACGCATCTGCTCAGCATAGTTTTTCATGTAATCGGTTGCGATCACAACTGGGCCTTCGGCGCCATCGAGCTGCTCGGTGAGATAGGCTCTCTTCGGCTTGCTCTCTGGATGCAGTAGGTTCCAGCGATCAACCTGCTGACCTTCACGGGTTATTTCGTTGACACTGGTTAGACTCCAGATATCCGACTCAACCGAGTAAGTCTCTTTAAGAATCTTCGCCGCTTCACGGACTTCATTGAGAATCGTACCAGCGCCCATCAGCTGCAGACGCAACTTGGCCTTGCCGCCCTGAGAGAACTTGTAGATTCCTTTGATAATACCGGCTTCAGCCCCTTTGGGCATAGCTGGCTGCTTGTAATTTTCGTTCATCGTGGTGAGGTAATAGAAACAGTTTTCTTTGTCCTCAAACATGCGCTTAACGCCGTCTTGCACAATTACCGCTAACTCGTAGCTGTAGGTGGCATCGTAGCTGCGACAGTTCGGCACAGTATTGGCAAGAATATGACTGTGGCCATCCTGATGCTGCAAGCCTTCGCCGTTCAGTGTAGTGCGACCAGCAGTGGCACCAATCAAGAACCCGCGCGCCTGACTGTCACCAGCGGCCCAGGCCAGATCACCAATACGCTGGAAACCGAACATTGAGTAGAAAATATAGAACGGAATCATTGGGCAGCTGCTGGTGCTGTAGGCCGTGGCCAGAGCGATCCACGCCGACATGGCACCGGCTTCATTGATTCCCTCTTCGAGAATCACACCCTTCTTGTCTTCTTTGTAATACATAATCTGCTGGTGGTCGTGAGGCACATACTTCTGCCCTTCCGAGGTGTAGATACCCAACTGACGGAACATACCTTCCATACCAAAGGTGCGAGCTTCGTCCGGCACAATGGGTACTACCGAGCTGCCAATGGTTTTATCTTTAATCAGCGTCGACAGCACGCGAACAAACGCCATGGTGGTGGAGATTTCTCTCTCGCCACTGCTCTCCAACTGCTTTTTAAAGGCCGAAAGCTCAGGTACCTTCATAGCGGTGAAGTCTGCTTTACGGGCTGGCAGTGAGCCACCCAGAGAAGCACGACGCCTGCGCATGTACTCAAGCTCGGGGCTGTCTTCCGGTGGACGGTAGTAAGGAACATTCTCCAGCTGATCATCGGAGACAGGAATACCGAAACGATCGCGGAAACCGCGCAGACTGTCGATATCGAGTTTCTTCACCGAGTGAGTGTCGTTGGCAGCTTCACCTGCACCGCCAAGACCGTAGCCTTTAACTGTGTGGGCCAGAATGACCGTCGGCTGACCTTTGTGAGCAGAGGCTTCAGCATAGGCAGCATAAACTTTATAGGGATCGTGACCGCCGCGATTCAGATACATAATCTGTTCATCAGTCATATCCGCAACCAGTTCAAGCAGCTCCGGGTACTTGCCGAAGAAATGCTCGCGGGTATAGGCGCCACCATTAAACTTGTAGTTTTGCAACTCGCCGTCACAGACTTCGTCCATACGCTTGATCAGCAGACCAGTGGTGTCTTTCTCGATCAAACGATCCCAGTGACGTCCCCAAACAACCTTGATCACGTTCCAGCCGGCACCACGGAACACACCTTCTAGTTCCTGCATGATTTTACCGTTACCGCGCACAGGGCCATCGAGGCGCTGCAGGTTACAGTTAACCACAAAGGTCAGATTCTCAAGCTGCTCGCGACCGGCCAGAGAGATGGCGCCCAAGCTTTCCGGCTCGTCACACTCGCCGTCACCGAGGAATGCCCATACCTTGCGATCGCCACGTGGCACCATGCCGCGAGCAGAGAGGTACCGCATAACGTGTGCTTGATAGATTGCCTGAATCGGGCCAAGGCCCATGGAGACTGTCGGGAACTGCCAGTAGTCCGGCATCAACCAGGGGTGTGGGTAAGACGAGAGACCACCGCCATCAACCTCGCGACGGAAGTTATCCATCTGATCTGTAGTCAAACGGCCCTCCAAGAAGGAACGTGCGTACATGCCCGGAGCGCTGTGTCCCTGGAAGAACACCAGGTCACCGAGATCATCGCCTTCGGGACCGCGAAAGAAGTAGTTAAAGCCAACATCATAAAGCGTCGCAGCGGATGCAAAGCTGGCAATGTGGCCGCCGATGCCTTCACTTTTCTTATTCGCGCGCATCACCATGGCCAATGCGTTCCAGCGAATCAACGAGCGAATGCGGCGCTCCATAAACAGATCGCCAGGCATGCGCTTTTCGCGGTGAGAAGAGATGGTGTTACGGAAGGGTGTGGTGACCGATGGGGGTAACTTTATACCCTGGTCACTGGCGTGTGACTGGAGCTGGCTGAGAAGAAAGTTAGCTCTCTCGTCGCCATGAATCTTGTGTACTGCGTCGAAGGCTTCAAGCCATTCCTGAGTTTCAAACGGATCTAAATCCTTAGTCATTCATCACCAACCAGTTATCAATTAAACGGCTATTTGCGAAAGATTCAGACCCCATTTTAGACTGAGTCAAGAGACGCAAAAATATGCGCGCAATTTTAATGTAGTTAAATTACGAAATCAATGCCCTTGCTGGCGCTTCAATCGACAGCCTATTTCAGAAGCGCCACGTGCATAAACCATAAGTACCTGTTAAATAATAATTTTTTCCCGAAAAAGCAGAGTTAGTAAAATTACAAAATGACCAATTTATCGAAATTCATACTCATAAACTGTTCCCAACTTACGTAAATCCACAAGAGCACTCGCTTTATCTGCGTCAACCGTCTCCACCACCAGCCCCCGAAGCTGATCAGTGGTCACCGCACCATAGGCATTACTGAGACTTTCCAGCGTTACTGATGCAATCTCCTGTGACAGCTGTTGACGGAAATCAAACGCACTGTAACCCAGCCCTAGAGACTCCATAAACCGGCCATTGAGCTCGCCGAGATTTTTCGGCCTCTCTTCAAGGCCACTTAATACCGAGGCTTTATAACGCTTTAAATCGGCATCTGTGAGAGTCGCCACCTGGTCTTTAAAAGCGGCCAAAAACCCTGTCATCTCCGTCTTAATAGTTGCTTGATCAACGCTGGGGGACTGCACAATCATGGCCAGACCCGGGACCCGCAGATGGTTGCTGGCAAAGGCTGAGACCACGTAACCGAGCTGCTTTTCCGTGCGCAAACTAGTGTAGAACGGCGACGCTAGCATCTCCCCAATTAGCAACATATGGGCACGCTCAGTCAGGCTATCATCTCGACCCTGGAGATAGAGCATCAAAGCCGCGTCGCTGTGATCCACCGGCACCTGCACTCGCTGCTCACCTATGGCCAGCTTGGCCACCGACTGGGGCACGCTAGTCTGCTGCAACTCTGTCCAGGAGCTTAATCTGGACAGCAATTGCATGGCCGAAGCCTGATCATGATTGCCACTAATTAACACCTCGAGCTCTAGACTTTCGAGTAGTTTGCCAGCAAACAGCTTTAACTCAGACAGGGATAACTGCTCTACCCCGTCGACTTTCTGCAGTGGTGTCCACTGCCCCTTGATAACAGCGTTAAAGCTCGCTACCACTTGGCGGAACGGATACTGCTGAGCAAAGTTGCTCATATCCCGTGCCAGTGTTTGCTGAATACGCTCAAAGCGTGCGCTATCCCAATCCGGGTTTAATAGCGCATTGAGAATATCGCCCAGTAGAACTGACTGCTTATCCGAATAGCCACCCACTACAATGGCGATACCACGCTCACTGGGTTGCAGAGAAAAACTTAGCCCGGCTTCGCGGGCGGGATAAACCGCTGCACTGAGTTGGTCATTGACATAGGCGAGATACAATTCCAGGGCAGCAAATGCCTCTGGCGAATCAATCCCCGGAGTCTGCAGAGACGCAATAATATGGGCCTTGGGCACACCGAAGCGCGTATCCGGAAAGTGCCAGGCAGTGACCTGCTTGCTGTCGAGGATCAACTGAGGTGCCTGTAAATTCTTCTTCCTGGCAAGCAAACTGAGATCATTTGGAATATAAGGGTTGGCCTTGGGTAACGTTAGATCATCAAACTTACCAGGCGAACGCCACTTGGCGAGATCAGCATCAGCTATTTTTGCGACAGCATAGGGGGTCTGGTACATCAGACTGGTTTTATCCGTCTTCACCTCTGGTGCGGTGAGGGACAGCAACATATTATCCGGCGTTAGGCGCGCTGCCACGCTACTCAGCAGCTCAGCATCAAATTCATTCATCACATAGTTGGCATGGAGCACATCCTGAACAGGATAGAGCTGCATTTTCGATGCCAACATAGATACATAGCCCATTGGATTTTGCTTTTCTTGAAACTGAAAGGCGATCTCACTGAGTTGCGCGATTTCCCTATAGCGCCATTTATTTATACCCTGCTGAGCAATCAGCGCCACTGTGGCAAAGAACATCTCAACAATCTCTGCCTGATGGGCGAGACCAGCAGGTGTCAGGGAAATATCCACATAAAACAGCGCCCCGCCGCGATCTTCGAGACCGGTTCCAGCAGACAGCCCCTCGGCCCAACCGCGGACCTTTAAAGCTTCGAGCAAGCTGCCCTCTCCTTCATGGCCCAACAGTGCCGCCAGATAGTTAGCTGGCTTTTTCTGCCAGTGAGGAGACATCTTTGGCAGTGGAAAGTTTAAACTTAACGAGCGGGAGTTCTGCAATGGCACTATATGTAGCTGCATTGGCAGTTGGTCGGCAGCAAATAATGGCGCCGCTGGCGCATCCACTACTACTTGGTTATTGACCACCGGACCGAAGCGTGGCTCGACCATGGCTTGCAGCCTATCGAGACTCTGATTGCCAAGCACAACCAACTTCATAATATTAGCGGAGTAGTATTTTTGATAGATTGCCAGTAGCTCGGGACGCAGTGGGCGACCATCGAAGTCTGCCAGCGTATCCAGATTGCCAACAGTAAATTTACTCAGTGGATGTTGCGGATTAACCTGCTCCTGAAGTACGTCCTGGCCGCGGCGACCGTCGTCTCTTAGTTTCAGTCGATACTCCGACTCCACGGCGTTGCGCTCACGGTCCACATACTTGGCGTCAAAGTTCGGCGCCGAAAAAAACTGCGCAAAGCGATCCAGAGCTGGCTCCAAATGGGCCGCATCTATATCGAAAAAATAGTTGGTATTCTCTAACCCGGTACCGGCGTTATGACTACCGCCATGCTCGCTAATAAAGCTCTGATATTCGCCGGGCTCGGGATATTTTTCGGTCCCCAAAAACAGCATGTGTTCGAGAAAGTGCACCAGCCCAGCGCGGTCCTGAGGATTCTGATAACTGCCCACATAGACATCGAGAGAGGCAGCAGCTTTATCGCTGCTGGGATCTGAAATCAGCAGCACATCCATATTATTGGTCAAGCGCAGATGGCGGTATTCACGACTGTCATTGGGGCTGACAACAATACCCTGGGGATGGGCCACCTTATCTGGTGCTGAACAGCCCTGCTGTAAGCCGGCGACAATGGCTAACAATAATAGGAGCCATAAAGTACTTGTTCTGTTGCCCATGGACAGTTCCTTTTGTGTGTTTCTGCTTTACGTTTTAGAGTGTTTTGCTAGATTGCCTGCCAAGGACATCACTGGGCTGTTTGTTTTGCCTACCCAAGCCCCAACCAGCACCTAAGCGCCGGGAGACGCCTGATTATCGTTCTCGGCCGCCAAGTCTAGGGGCGGCTGCAAACTGAGCTCCTGCTGCGCTCGCCTTGGCCAAGCATTAAAAACAGCTTTCACTAATGTGGCCAGTGGAATAGCAAAGAACACACCCCAGAAACCCCAAATGCCGCCAAATAATAGGACCGAGACAATAATAAACACCGGATGCAAGTTAACCACTTCGGAAAATAGTAGCGGTACCAATAAATTGCCATCGAGAAACTGAATCACACCATAGGCACCGAATAGCCAGAAGAAATCATTGCTGAAACCCCACTGCATATAGCCCACCAAGAGCACTGGTATAGTTACCACCGTGGCACCTATATAGGGCACTAACACAGAGAGGCCTACTAGTAGCGCCAGCAGTGCAGCGTAGTTGACGCCGAGCCAGAGGAATACGGCGTAGGAGACCAGACCAATAATTAAAATTTCTATGGCCTTGCCGCGGACATAGTTGGTGAATTGCATATCCATTTCATTCCAGATGGTTCGCATCACCGAACGCTCTTCTGGCAGTAGATTGCTCAAGAACAGCAGCAACTGATCCTTATCTTTAAGCATAAACATAACTAATAGGGGGACCAATACCAGATAGATCATCACCCCAATAATGCCTGGAAAGCTGCTGATGGAAAACGACAGAGCCTGCTCTAATAGTCGCCCCACTTCATCTGACAGGCGCTGAGTAATCGATTGAAACTGCTCCGGACTAACATATTCGGCATAGCGCTCAGGTAGGGCTACGGCTAAATCCCGAAGTCCGGCGATCATTTTTGGCAACTCACCAATTAACAGCGATGTTTGGCGACCGATAATTGGAATTAAGCCGACAATCACCGAGACAAAGCCTGCGACAAATAATAGATAGGTACTCACCAGAGCCATAACTCGCGGCACACCATAGCGCACCAGCATGTTGACCACACCTTGGAGTAGAAAAGATAGAATTAAGGCCGCGAACACTGGTCCGAGGACCGCACCCAGAGTAGCAAAGACAACCAGCGAGACAATTAAAATAATCGTCAGCAGCAGAGCCTCTTCGGTGCCGAAATAGCGCTCAATCCACTTGTGAAGTATCTTTTTCATCCATTTCCTCTCGAAACTGCTCTGGCAAAATTGTACTGGGCCGGGGTATGACCCAGTAGGCGCACTAAGGTGTCGCGCTTTAGGAGAGCTATCTGACCTGAAACTTGTCAACATTTCAACTGTCGAACTGTGCATAATTTTCCGCTACAGTAATGCCAGCGGCGCAGGCCCAATATGCTGTGCTGCGTTGTATGGAAAGTTTATGGACGGTTTTTAGACAAGCTTTAATTCAGACAAGCTTTATTCAAGATTAAGTCAAGAAGGATCACCGCGATTATTTTGTCACTGCCAAAGCTTATTAGAAGCCTTATGCTCTGCTGCCTGTTGTGGCCTCTCAGCAACGCGCTGTCCGCCAATGAAATAGAGCTCCCGGTGCTCGGTGATGCTTCTTCGGGAATGATCTCAAAAAACCAAGAATATGAGCTCGGCCGCATTTGGTTAAAAATCTTTCGCAGCCGCGTGCGCGCCTATGATGATCCACTGATGCAGATCTATCTGGAACAGCTGCTCTACAACCTCGCAACCTACAGCGAACTGGAAGATCCCCGCCTGGAACTGGTGATAGTAAAAAACCCTACAATGAATGCCTTCGCCGTACCCGGTGGCGTGGTTGGGTTTCACACTGGCGTATTTGCCTTCGCCGAGAATGAGGATCAAATGGCCTCGGTGCTGGCTCACGAACTGGCGCACCTCAGTCAGCGGCATTTCTCCCGTGGTACTGAAGCCCAGAAAAAGAACTCAATGATTACCATGGCGGGACTGCTTGCCACCGTGGTGCTCGCCGCCACTGCCGGAGGCGATGCCGCGTCAGCGGCGATGATTACCTCTCAGGCGCTGTCTATGGATAGCCAGCTGCGCTACAGCCGCGCCAATGAGCAGGAGGCCGACCGAGTGGGCCTGTCCACCATGGAGCGCGCCAATCGCGACCCAGGCGCAGTCGCCGATATGTTTGCCACCTTACTCAAGGGCACTCGCTACACAGGCAGTCGACCGCCAGAATTTTTGCTCACTCACCCGATTACTGAAAAGCGTATCGGGGATGCTCGCAATCGCTCCATGGGCTCCTCCATGCGCCAGTACGCGCAAAATCCCGAGTTTTATCTGATGCGAGCACGCGCGCTGGTCGCTATGGATCAAACCACTACAGTCAGCATCAACCGCTTTAAGGGTGAAATTGAGGCTAACAGCCTCAAGTCAGACGCGGCCCACTATGGTCTTGCCCTCGCCTACCTAAAAGCCAACCAACTGCAAAAAGCCCGACAGCACATGATGCAACTGCTCAGTCGCCAGCCGGCTAATTTGATATTTTTGTACACCGATATTGAAATCGATATAGCCGCCAAAAAATATTCTACCGCCCTCAACAGACTCAATCGCGGACTAGTGGTTAACCAAAACAACTATCCGTTAATGGTGCTTAAGTCAGAAGCCCTCTGGCAAGCGCGTAATTATGATGGCGCGGATACAGTGCTCACAGCCCTATCGCGCATGCGCCCTCAGGATCCTATGATCTGGTATCGCCTGGCTGAAGTGCGCGGTTTGGCAGGAAATATTTCCGGGCTACATCAGGCTCGAGCCGAGTACTTTATTTTGATCGGCGTCTTCGATAAGGCTCGAAATCAGTTAGGCCTGGCGGCGAAAATGGTTAAAGAGGATTTTAAACAGTCGGCGATTATTCGCCAGCGACTGCGAGACCTTGCGGCCATGGAGGATCGGGCTGAACGGCTATGATCGTTTTTACTCAGACTGACAGTAGTGACAAGGTCTCTGGCGCAGAGCCCTAAACGGGCAGTATTAAGAGCCCTTAGCGGTCCGTATTAAGAGCCCTTAGCGGTCGACATCAAGAACCATCAGCGATCGGTATTAAGCGCTCTGCTGCTCGCGGAATTCAATCATCCGACCCAGTGACTTCATCGCTTCAGTCGCGATTTCAGGGTCGACAAAGACCTCATTACTACCCTGCTCAAGGGCCGCCAGAAGGTTTTCCAAATCATTCATACCCATCCAGGGACAGCTGGCGCAGCTGCGACAGGTTGCACCGCTGCCGCCGGTCGGGGCTACCAACAGCTGTTTCTCGGGAACCGCTTGCTGCATCTTAAAGAAGATACCCTGATCTGTAGCCACAATCATTTTGGACTGAGGCAAGCTAGCCGCTGCAGCAATTAGCTGTGAGGTTGAGCCCACAGCATCGGCAATATCAATCACCGACTGGGGAGACTCAGGATGAACTAGCACTGCGGCATCAGGGTGAACCTTTTTTAAATCGGCAATACCCTGAGCTTTAAATTCTTCATGGACTATACAGGCGCCATCCCAGAGCAACATATCGGCGCCAGTCTGCTTCTGCACATAGCTTCCCAGATATTTATCCGGTGCCCAGAGTATTTTCTCACCAAGACTGTCAAGGTGATCCACAACCTCAAGGGCAATACTGGATGTCACCACCCAGTCCGCTCTGGCCTTCACCGCCGCTGAGGTATTGGCGTAAACCACCACAGTGCGGTCTGGATGTGCGTCGCAAAAGGCGGCAAATTCATCCGCTGGACAGCCCACATCTAGAGAACAGGTTGCCTCTAGAGTCGGCATCAAAACACGTTTTTCGGGAGTCAAAATCTTCGCTGTCTCGCCCATAAATTTTACCCCAGCGACCACTAGGGTCTGGGCGCTATGGGTTTTGCCGAAGCGTGCCATCTCCAGGGAATCGGAGACCACACCGCCAGTGTCCTCGGCCAGGGCTTGAATCAGTGGATCTGTATAGTAGTGCGCAATGAGCACAGCATCTTTTTCGATCAGAAGCTGCTTGATGCGCTGCTGCAACTCGATGACCCGCGCGGCGCTAATTTCAGACTCAGGCTGCACGCGGCTGAGATAGTCCTCAACCACCTGGCGTTGGCTGAGATTTTCCACTAACTGAAGTTTTGCGCTCATAGCGTTTGACCCATAGCTTTCAAAAAACGGCCTTAATTACAGGCTAGATAACCAGTAGACGACGGTAACAATAATAATAGTCAAAACGGCAACTGCTGCAATGGCGTCCGCCTTGCTGTTCTCTTGGCTCTCTTGATCGTTAACGTCTTGGACTGAGGTGTTGTTGTCACTCATATTGGATGCCTTTCAATCGGTCAATTTAGCCTTTATACATAGGGCTAGGAAATGTAAGCGCGCATTCTAGCAAGAGCTTTCTCAGCTGTCGCCTGTTTACAGAACCCTTTACAGAACCCATAGCCACGCTTTGTACGTGTATTGTGCCAGAGGTGATCCGCGAGCAATAACGCCCCTATCCAGCAGATATTCCGGAAACTGAATCTGATATGTCCAAATAGTAATTTAAAAGCGGCCTCTGTGAAGCTATCATGTCGCCCCTGAAAGCCAGGGGACATCTGTTTTGCACAATATTTGCTGAAACCCAGGCTATGCAGCTCGCTGTTCAATGCTGTTTGGACTTGCTAATAAGGTTTAATAAACACCTATGTATATCTACGATCAATACGATCAAAAACTCGTCGATGAACGAGTTGAGCAATATCGCGACCAGACTAAAGGCTACTTGGATGGCAAGATCAGCGAAGAAGAGTTTCTGCCCCTGCGCCTGCAAAATGGCCTCTATGTCCAGCGCCCATTGAAATT
>Ga0075467_10000274_pt1 | contig 39081 bp, 20 predicted proteins | sample DEB08_DNA_9_FD_75067 | JGI IMG/M metagenome (GOLD analysis project Ga0075467, IMG submission 75067) | Aqueous microbial communities from the Delaware River and Bay under freshwater to marine salinity gradient to study organic matter... | ecosystem: Environmental > Aquatic > Marine > Coastal ... | reverse complement strand
TGAAAAAATATTGAGTTCTGTAACCAATGAAATAAGGGTTTCGAATCCAATAAACAATGAGGTAATGGCACCTTATCTCAAGCAAATTAAGGCATTACAAGAGATGAAAGGGATTCAAGCACGAATGACGGAGGACTTCATTATTTATTGAACACCAATGGTGATTTACTTACTTCAACGCCTCATCTCACAACACTTTTTCTGAAAATTTCAAAATAAATCTTGAACGGGTTGAATCAATGCTTCCTATTAAGGATTAATTCATTGTAAAAACAAATTTAAAAGCCCTTCTAAATAAAGGGCTTTTTTTATATCCTGATCCTGATCGTAAAGTCCTTCGATCTTCAAAAAAACTTCTATTACCACCTCATTTGAGAGGTTTTTTGTCAAAAAAATCCAAAGCCTTAAAAATAATGGCTAAAATGAGAAGGAGGAAGGGGACTCCATGTAATAAGGTATCAAACCAGTCCATGAGCTCCATGCCTACAGCACCTCCTTTAATCCATTTGATTTTACCCCAAATATGTGGTTCTGGGGCAAAAGGGGCTAATCCCAAGGTTACGCAGACCAAGGCTATGAAGCCAATATTTTTAGTTAAGAATTTTATTAGGTCATTCATAGTCTAAAATAGATTCAACAATAGTAATCTTTTTTTATTAAAAAGAAACGCTTGGAATCGCCTTTAAAGATTTTAAGTTTACTTGAGCCTCCGAACTGCGTACCAATATTTGATTTCGAAACAAAAGCATTACCAATCATTTAATTCCACTCAAATCAGAGATATATTTTTTATTTTGGCTGGGAAAGGACATCTTTAGCTTGGACAAACTCAATTTTGATGAAATATCTGAACCCTTTTATTTTTCAAATGCTGTGGATTTCATTTGCCCAATGCGCAATTGGACAAGACTTGACTGAATCATCGGTCACTTTTAATCACCTAGCACTCTCGGTAATAGACGCAGACCAATCGGCTGCATTTTATAAAAAGACCCTAAATCTTAAAGAGATCACTAATAAAACCGAAAATGACCAAATTAGATGGTTGTCATTGGGAGAAGGAAAAGAGCTACACCTTTTATCTTTTCCGAATGATGAAATTACAGTTAATCGAGGGGTTCATTTGGCGATAACCACATCTGATTTTGATGATTTTATTAACAGGCTGGATGCGATGAAAGTCAATTACTCTGATTGGATGGGAGAAATACCCAATAAAATAAACATTCGCGCCGATGGTATTAAACAGGTGTACTTTCAGGACCCAAATGGCTATTGGATTGAAGTAAATAGTGTTGGACAAAAAAAGACTGAATAAAAGTCGGTTATGGGTTGCGTCAGTCCAGAACTAATTAGACAATTATTTTAGAAGCTCTTGCTATCAAACACCTGTGATTAGGCCATAATTTTTTGAATGATTCTAAGATGCTCCTTAGAGAAGAAATGATTTATTGTGATTAAATTTCTGTGCAATCGAGATCTTATCAAAAGACAATAGACGTTACGATAAACTCAACCTTAGGGCTGTATTCGGTCGTATTCAATGGATAGGAGAATCTAACGCCCAAATCAAAATCAACCAATCGAAGGGTCCGGACATCAAAAGTTAGTTCGATGCCTGCCGATTCGTACATATCGTCAGCGTAGGGTACACTACCGTTAAAGGTAACCGAGGTGAGGGGGGTAAGCGCATCGATGGCAGTATTATTTAAAATCACTCTTGCGTGATCATAAAAGAAGTTTGCTTTGACTCTTTTAATGAAAAATAAGGGACCTATGGCTAAATCAGGATAGCAAATAGGGAAGGCATAATTGAGACCGATTCGGCGGATTTGATCATGGATGAGCTTGCCATAACCTCGGGGATACCTGAAATTATCTAAAAACTTGTATTGCGCGGTAAAGGGTTCTGAATGATGATCTATTTCGGCGAAGAAGCTGTGATTTTTAAAGATGCCGGGTAGATAAAGCCTACTGTTGATTAAGAAAGCATGGGAGGTATTAGAAGTTGTTCCCATGCTTTTTTGGTAATTTGATTGAAAAAAAATGCCCAATCTTGGGTAAAGGTGCTGATAAGCTTGTCGTAGGGTAAAACGCATTTGGAAGTCTAATTCATAGCTCGTAAAAGAACCATCTGTTCCGGTCTCCTTCAGATCATAGTTTACCCAATGTTGTCGTAAATTTTGATTGAGCGCAACAAAATTATAAAAATTTCCTACGGTTAAGTTGAAGGGTAGTGTCATACCTAGGCCTAGGTTGTTTTCAGTCCAGTTTTGATTTCTTGTTTCTAGATTAGGAGTGATTTCATCATTTTCTTCGGTTTCGAAGTAAACGGGCACGTAGTTGTTCCTGTTTTCTCGTGAAGTTTCTAATGACAAAATGGGATAGTATTTCGCCCATTGTAAGCCCGCAGACCACGAGCTGCTCTTTTCATTTAAATTAAATTGATAGGCACCTATACCCGATAAATTACTCATCTTGTTGTCGGCATACACATTAAATATCAGATTGGGAGGTTCATAAGCCAATAATCGACTGTGTAGTTGTAATCGATCTGTAGTAGGATAAGATTGCTCTTCGTAAGATTGCTCTGAAACATTTTCAAGAATATCACCTTTAAACAGGGGTTCAAAATAATCAACCAATGAATGTTCTACGGTTTCGAGAGGTTTCCAATTTTCTTTGATCACGGGAGTGGTATGAATGTCATAACCCATGTCTGAATACGCACTATAAGCCAGCATTTTTCCATTTGGAGAAATGCTAGGTTGGATGGCACCGAATAGGGTAGAGGTTACTTGATAAATGCGCTGATCTTGGATTGAATAGGCATAAATATTATCTATGCCATTGAAGATGCCATCAAAGTAAATATGATTTTGATGGGATGTTAAATGGGCTATTTTTTCGCTCCACCAGGGGGTGATCAAGCGACGTTTTCCTGTGCCAAGATGGATGATTTGAATGGCATTTTTCCCTGATTTCCGTACGATTGTAGCGATCCTTGTTTCATCTATCCAAGTGGGAAACGCATATTGATATTGATTTTCATTATTGATTTTTTCATTCAGATGACCGTTTTGAACATTGAGAATGTGAAGCTCATACCCTTGGTTGGCAGGGGCATGAACTGCGACAATTTTATCCCCGCCCTTGTTGATTTCGGGGGCAAAATACCGGGCTTTAAGGGTGAGTTGCTTTTTTAATTGAAGGGTATGATCATATCTAATGACATTGCTATATTCCACATTTCCCCATCTGGGATCGTAGGCCTTTTCGGTCCAAATGAGAAAGGATTTATTGATACTTAATTGGGCATTGGATGGAGCATAAAATCCAGGGCGCGTGATACGGTTTTCTGTTCCATCTGTTTGGATACGGTAGAATGTCGGAATTTCGTTGAACCCTGCCTTCTCAGCGATGAGGGTTTCCGCATCAAGATAGTTGGGGTGCGCGTAGTTCGTAAAAGTCTTTTTTACTTTATTATTGATCGTTTCAGCTTCTGTAAGTTTAATTTTAGCTGCTTTTTGCGCCCATTCTTTCTTTAATTTTGAAAAGGTAGCTTCATAATATTTAGGGGTGCGCATACCCGTATGTTTTTTTAAGCTTTTACTGAAAGGGTAAAATTTAAGAAAACTTGATTTTACAGCCTCTTGAAGTAAGTTTCCCATGATGCTTTCACCATAATCTAGATTCAGGGATGCCGTCAGGTGATAACCCATATTATAAATGTTGGGAATCATTTTTTTATAGGATCCTGCGCTGTTTTTTTCATAATTCAAGGAGGTCCCTGTCAGCAATAGGGCACGATACTGTCCCTCGAAATAGGGCATCCGACCACGTCCTGCATTACTTAAGAGGGTCTCTGTGAAAACCGCATCTCCTTCAAAAAACCAAGGAGGCATAATTAAATGTGCCAACGAACTCCAAAAATAATCACCAAAAACCATATCTGCTGCGTTGACGATACCTATCCGGGCGTTTTGTAATTGCTGTACATGTCGATATTCGTGGATGGCCAACAGATCATTCCAGTCAATGGCTCCACCAAAATTATTTTGTGGGGGATTGGTATAAAATTCTGAACGAAAAGGTCCCACAGCAACAAATGCATTGGGAGTGATGGATTGATTTTGAAGAATGATACTCACTTGTTCTTTTTTCGGACCTAGGGAAAAGTAACTACTGTCACTGAGTTTCTGAATGACATTGGCAATCCGAGCGGCTTGGCCATAGATGCCTTCTTGATAGATGATCTTCGCCGCATCGTTTTCTATGTATTTCCATTGAATAGCGGGTGGATTAAGTCCTATATCATAGGACTGGGCCATTAATCCATAGGAAAATAGAATAATAGAAAGAGTTAAAGGTATTCTTTTCATTAGAACCGATTGTTGAGCGTAATACCTACATACTGGTGAGCTTCTGCTTCAAGGGTTTCTTTGGTTTTAAAATAATAAGTAGTGATCAAATCAAATCGAGGCCAACTCAGAGCAAAACCGATGCGATTTTGAATAAGCCATGATTTTGCTGTTTCAGTATGTGGACTTTGAGGCCCAATGAAGTTGCCTTCAATGGTGGCATTGTAGGCACTATAGATAAATCCAGGAGCATAAAAAAAATAATTTTCTATTATTTTCTTAGTCCGGTTTGAAGACGATGGGCTACCTAAATGTCCCCCGAACAAAGACGTTGAGGCCGGATGTTTTAAAAAATTGAATCGTACAAGTAGTTCTTCCGAAAATTGATTAAAAACGGTCCCCACGGATACATGCGACTGAGAATAGAGATCGAGAATTTCATTGCCTACCAACCGACGAGCATAAGAAGCATGAAAATTAATCACGGGACTATTGGCGATTTGGTACTTCCAACCCGCGGGTATAGGAATATTTAATACGGTATGCCAGGTAATTTGAAAATCGTCGGTCAGTGTATGAGGTCCCATTAATCCAAGTTCAACACTTGTTTTTAAATACTCCTTTTGGTTGAAATAAAATTCTCTATTGAAGCTGAATCCCAAGAGGCCTGCATAAGGGCGATCAAACTCCTTAGGATCATCCCAAGAAACCCTTCTGGGTGTATAAATGCGTTGATGAAAGGATATTGAATGGATGATTTTATGTTTATTGATTTTATGTTTACTGAGCCATCGGTAATCAAGATAAAGACCAGAAGTGTAGTACTGATCCCTTTCTAGAGAGGTAAATACATCATTATCAACGGTCAATCTGAGTTCTTTGGTGTACACATTTATCGTGTCTTGCGCTCTCATAAGACATGGACCTAGAAGGAATAGGCAAAACCAAACCACTTTGTACATATAGATCAAAGATAAGTGGGTTTTACTTCTATAAATAACAGGAAAGACCAACAATTTAACAAAGTGGACAATTTCTTATTTTCAAAAAAGGCTCTAGCTTCTCAAAAATGCGCAAACCTATGCTATTTATCGAGGCGTGTAGGTATCACCGATGTATTTATTTAGGAGATTTAAGCCTGTGATTATTTAGACAAAAAGCTAGATAGACCTATTGACATCAAATTTCTCAAGATAGTCAGCCACACGTCTCACAAAACCACCACCCAAAGAGCCATCGATGACACGGTGGTCATAGCTATGTGACAAAAACATTTTATGGCGGATGCCTATAAAGTCACCTTCGGGGGTTTCGATTACTGCAGGTTTTTTTTGTATAGCACCTATGGCCATAATGGCTACTTGAGGTTGCATGATGATGGGTGTACCCATAACGTTGCCAAATGAACCTACATTAGAAACAGTGAACGTACCCCCGTCCAGTTCATCGGGTTTCAGCGCATTAGTTCGTGCTCTATGGGCCAGATCATTCACTGCCATGACTAAGGATTTAAGATCTAGTAGTTCTGCATTTTTAATAACAGGCACGATGAGGTTTCCTGAAGGAAGTGCCACAGCAACACCGATATTAATATGGCTTTTTTTAATAATTTGATCCCCTTGGACTTGGATGTTGATCATGGGATGATCTTTGATGGCTTTCACTACTGCCTCAATAATGATGGGGGTAAAAGTTAACGATTGACCCGAGGTTGCCTTGAATTTTTCTTTGAATTTATTTCTCCAAGAAACAATGGGACTCATGTCTGCTTCGACAAAGGAAGTCACATGTGCAGAAATAGATTTAGATTCAATCATGCGCGAAGCGATTATTTTTCGCATCCGATCCATGGCTATGATTTCATCCTCACCTGAGATTGTCAGGGGTGAATTGTCTATGGGGCTTTCAAGTATTCCATCAACGGAACCTGATTGCGAGTTCCTTGAGCTGAGGTAGTTCAATACATCTTGCTTGGTCAATCGATCGTCTTTACCTGATCCAGCTATATTTTCAAGTTCGCTGAGATCTATTTGCTCTTGTTTTGCAATATTGCGCACCAAGGGAGAATAGAATCGGTTTTTTTGGGGATTTGTCAAGAGGGTGTCAGGACTTTTCAAATCCATGGCCTGATCTACATCGACCACATTTTTTTGCTCCTTGGGTGCAGGTGTTTCAGTAGGTCGGATAGTGAGAGGCTCATCTCCATCGGTCAAAAGCTCTATGATGGCTATGGGCTTACCGACTTGAATGACATCCCCTTCTTGGGCTAGTATTTCTTTGAGAATTCCGGCGTGAGTGGAGGGAATTTCTGTATCTACTTTGTCAGTGGCAACTTCGAGAACAGATTCATCTTCATCTATAGGATCGCCCACCTTCTTTAACCATGACAAAATGGTACCTTCCATTACACTTTCACCCATTTTGGGCATCGTCATTTCAATAGAAGCCATATTTTAATTTATTGGTTAAAGACGAGACAAAGATATAGTATTTTGCTATTTCACTCCAACATTTAATCGGATCATATTCAAGGCGGCTAAGGCCGACCAATGGACAATGAAGGTACGGTCTCGTGAAAAATTAAATTTCTTTGCTAGGGTCTTATGCTTGTCTGAATAGGCAATCCAAACGGTGCCTACTGGTTTTTCTATCGTACCGCCATCAGGTCCAGCGATACCGGTGGTGGCGATGGCGATATCAGCATTGAGTGCTTTTCTTATCCCTTCTGCCATGGCTTTAGCGACTTCTTCACTAACAGCACCCTGTTGTAGGAGGTCTTCCGTACTTACACCCAACTGCGCTGTTTTGACCTCATTTGAATAAGCAATCACGCTCCCCTTAAAATACCTTGAGCTGCCAGGTACGCTGGTAATCATATGGGCTAAATAACCCCCTGTACAGCTTTCTGCAGTAGCCAAAGTCAGGTTATTTTTATTCAGTAATTGGCCAATGACTCCTTCTAACGAATCTGCACCAAATCCATAAACATACTTGGCTATTTTGGGCATAATGGCCATTTGTAGTGCATCAATTTCTTGCTTGAGGGTATTTAGGTCATCACCAGACCCAGTCAGTCTTAGCTTGACTTGTCCTTTGGTAGGTAGGTAGGCCAATTTTATGTGCTTGGGTAAGTTTACTTCCCAGTCTTCGATTAAGTCCGATAAACTCGATTCAGTAATTCCAATGGTTTTGATGATGTGATGGTGCAATACACCTTTGCTGAATATTTCATGAAGCTTGGGTAGAATACTTTCAGTCATGATGCTTTTCATTTCATAAGGCACTCCCGGCATGGCTACAAAAACGGTATTATTTTCGTAAAACCACATGCCTGGGGCCGTACCCACAGGATTGGTGATTTTCTCGCAATTAGCGGGTAGCTCAGCTTGTTGGGCATTGAGTGCGGTTACTTCTCTACTTGCCTTGGCGAAGAGTAGGGTAATGTCGCGCAGTACCTCCTCATGATGTACCATGCCTACTCCGAAATATTTAGCCAAAAGGGGTTTGGTTAGATCGTCTTTCGTAGGGCCAAGACCCCCTGTGATCAATACGATGTCAACTCTTTCGGCCGCTGTCGCGAAGGCATTTAAAATTTGATCTGCATCATCGCCAATGGTCGTTCTTTGGAAAACTTTGATGTTGTATTCATCTAATTTATGACTGATCCAGTGTGCATTGGTGTCAAGGGTTTGACCATAAAGGAGTTCATCTCCAATAGAAATTATTTCTGCGGTTGCTGTCATTAATTTGTAGTGTTTTTTACGGGGATCTATGAAACCATTTTTTGGCTACGAAAATTCACGGTTATATTTTTTAATTATTTTACGATCAATATTCATAATTCACTGAACCTTGTGCTCTAGAGCTTAAGAAGGCAGTCAATTGTGACATGATACTTTTTTTCCCCCTCAATTCTTGTATTTGAGGCTGATTGATATTCATGACGATCAGGAGTCGATCTAATTCCGAATCGGATAAATTAAATTTATTTTTAAGCTCACTACGTATCGGTTCAAGCTCTATCAATTTAGCATAGGTAATGAATTTTTCAGTCTGAATCCTGGCTTCTACAGCTTTTCGCTTTTCAATATTTTCCTTAGTGAAATAACTGAGCGCACCACTAATGGCCACTCCAGGCGCATAATACTCATTCATCATCGGAGTGAAAAATATTTGTGGGGTAGTTCCTGTTCCAGGCTCGGCGACTCCCGGGATTTTCATGGGCCTGCCTTTATATCTTTTGGGAATACGATAATCAATATTGGAAAAAACCCAAACAGAACCTAAAATAATGTCCATTGGAGCCAGATTGCTCGTGATTTGTCGGAGAATCATGCTTTGATCTACAATGACGACAAGAGGCTTGTAACCAATGAAGGTCATTCTTACGGTATCATTTGGAGCCGCTTTAATTATGAAGACACCATTATCTGCTGATAAGGAACCTACTTCCTGGGTAATGTTAACTACATATACATAGGGCATGGGCAATTGATTTTCATTCAATACGACACCTTGTAGTTCTTGACTCGAGGCGTTCCATACAATGAGTAGGCTAAGAATAAGGATCAATAATTTCACAGCGTAAAAATACAATTTCACAATTAAAATATTGGATTCTTAACGAGTTAAAAATAGGATTTCGTTTCGCTTTAATGAAAATATTTTACCCGATGATTTATTAAATGATTGAATAACTATGAAGATTCAAATGATGATATTGTGTTATATTTCAAGCTTTTCATTTTATTTTAATTAACCTATGTTGGAAATTCTTTATAACCATCCAGACTTTGTCGCCATCAATAAGCCCCATGATCTTTTGGTTCATAGAACTTCCATAGCGAGAGGTGTCCAAGAATGCGCACTTCAGCTTTTGAGAGATCAATTGGGTCATTCCGTGCATCCAGTTCATAGGTTAGACCGCAAGACGGGAGGTATTTTACTTTTTGGAAAGTCACGCAGGGCATTGACCCTTATATCAAATCAATTTCAGTCCCGGTCGGTTCAAAAGTCGTATTTGGCTATTGTGAGGGGCTTCACAGATCCCAAAGGCATCATAGATTATCCCTTGAAAAATGATTCTGGTAAAACACAAGAGGCCATTACTCATTATTGGACTCTGGCTAAAACAGAATTAAATTTTCCTTCTGCCCATCATTCGACCAGCAGGTATTCGCTGGTAAGCTTGCTTCCGTATACAGGAAGGATGCATCAACTTAGGAAGCACATGGCCCACATACTACATCCCATTGTCGCCGATCGACCTTATGGTTGTAATAAGCAAAATAAAATGTTCAAAGAAAGATTTAATATGATGACGATGTTATTGCATGCATCAAAGTTAACTTTTGAATGGGAGGGAGCCACGATTGAGATCCACGCACCTCCACAGGCTGAATTCATGCGCATGTTGAATGTTTTAAAATTGCCTATAGGCTCGGATGGGGCGGTGAAATTTAAAGGTGTTTGAATGGGAAGGATATAAAAAAAGCCCTTACTCAATGAGCAAGGGCTTTTTTGTGATAAGCTATGATATTACATCATACCACCCATTCCACCGGGCATTCCACCGGGCATTCCACCAGGCATTCCACCACCTGCACCTGCACCTTCAGCTTCAGGTTGATCAGCGACAATTGCCTCTGTGGTCAACAATAACCCAGCAATTGATGCTGCATTCTCCAAGGCCAATCTTGTAACCTTAGTCGGATCAATAATACCTACTTTGAACATGTTTTCGTAAACATCTTTAAAAGCATTGTAACCATAATCTCCTTTACCCGCTTTTACCGCATTAACTACTACGGAAGCTTCTCCACCAGCGTTAGATACAATCGTTCTCAAAGGGGCTTCAATAGCGGCTCTGATGATCGCAACACCCGTATTTTGATCTTCGTTTTCTAAGTTCAAATCATTGATTGCCTCAATGGCCCTGATGAAAGCAACGCCTCCTCCAGCAACAATTCCTTCTTGAACGGCTGCTCTTGTAGCGTGAAGTGCATCGTCAACCAAATCTTTCTTTTCTTTCATTTCAACCTCAGTGGCCGCACCTATATATAGAATGGCAACACCACCAGAAAGTTTGGCAAGTCGCTCTTGAAGCTTCTCTTTATCGTAATCAGAAGTTGTATTGTCAATCTGTTGTTTGATTTGATTGACTCTAGCTTCGATATCTTCTTTTTTCCCAGCACCATTGATGATCGTTGTATTGTCCTTATCGATGATCATTTTATCAGCGGTACCCAAGTAGTCGAGAGTTACATTTTCAAGCTTGTATCCTCTTTCTTCTGAAATAAGGGTACCTCCAGTGAGAATGGCGATGTCTTCCAACATGGCTTTTCTTCTGTCACCAAAACCAGGTGCTTTTACTGCCGCTACTTTTAATGAACCTCTAATTTTATTGACGACAAGGGTAGCCAATGCTTCTCCGTCGATATCTTCTGCAATAATCATCAAAGGCTTACCTGTTTGAGCAGTTGCTTCTAATACAGGTAACAGTTCTTTCATATTTGAAATCTTTTTGTCGTAGATCAAAATGTAAGGAGTTTCAAGAACAGCCTCCATTTTTTCAGTATCAGTGACAAAATAAGGAGAAAGATATCCTCTGTCAAACTGCATGCCTTCTACCGTCTTTACTTCGGTTTCTGTACCCTTAGCTTCTTCGACAGTAATGACACCATCTTTTCCTACTTTATCCATAGCTTCTGAAATCATCTTGCCTACTGCAGGATCATTGTTGGCAGAGACAGAAGCCACTTGTGTGATTTCATCACTGGTAGCAATGTTGTTAGATTGTTTTTTAAGGTCGGCAATGACTGCGGCTACAGCTTTGTCTATACCTCGTCTTAAATCCATAGGATTTGCTCCTGCGGCGACATTTTTTATGCCGTGCCCATATATTGCTTGCGCGAGTACAGTAGCTGTTGTAGTTCCATCACCTGCACTATCAGCAGTTTTAGAAGCCACTTCTTTTACCAATTGCGCACCCATGTTCTCTACGGGATCGCTGAGTTCTATTTCTTTTGCCACAGAAACACCATCTTTGGTAATGCTGGGTGCACCAAATTTTTTGTCAATGATGACATTTCTGCCCTTAGGTCCTAAGGTTACTTTTACAGCGTCCGCTAATTTGTTAACGCCTATTTTTATTTTGTCTCGAGCTTCGCTATCAAAAAAGATATCTTTTGCCATGATTATGTATTTTTAAATTTATTAAAAAAATGATTTTGATTAGATCGTTCCAAATACGTCGGAATTTTTCATAATTAAATATTCGATTCCACCGATGGTAATTTCTGTTCCCGAATACTTACCATACAATACGCGGTCTCCCACTTTCAATGTCACGGGCTTTTCGTCCGTACCTTGACCTACGGCTACAACCGTTCCTTCTTGAGGTTTTTCCTTTGCAGTATCAGGAATAATGATACCTGATGCCGTTTTTTCTTCAGCCGCAGCTGCTTCAACGAGGATTCTATCTTCGTTTGGTATGAAATTTACTTTTGACATTTTTGTTTAACGTTTAATTATCTTAAAATTTTACAAGATAAAAAGAACACTACACATAATATGCCAATTTGTTTATTGGCACCATCCATTGAAAAGTATGACATTTTTGCAGATAGAAATAGAAATCTTGTCAGAGAAAGATGAATGAGCTTTATTTAATGCTCATTATGTCAGTAAAATTAAGAGAAAATCAGTTGGCAGAATCTGTATTCACATTCAGATCATTCAGTTCAGGGGCTAAAGTGTTGGGGTCAATAGATTGCTGTAAATTAGGTAATGGAGCTTGACCTTGCACATTTTCGATATTGGGACTTTCGATAAAGTTTTGATTTTCTTCGATAAATAGATTGGACAATAAAGTCAGTGATAATATAGTAATCGAAAATCCCCAAGTAAGTTTCTCGAGTAAATCCCCTGTTTTCTTTACACCCATGACTTGAGAAACGCCAGCACCGCCAAATTGACTTGATAAGCCACCGCCCTTTGGATTTTGGGCCAAAACGACTAGTATGAGCAATAGAGATAGAAAAATGATGACTCCAATGATAAGTGTATACATTTATTTTGTTTTTAATTTTTTAATAAGACCCGCAAAGTAAGATTTTTTTTCAGGAAATTTCAAACTTAGGCTCTCGTATATGGCAATTGCCTTCTTTTTTTTATTTTGTTCAATATAAATACGAGCTAAATATTCACTACTTGCTTCGGGTTTGAATTCAGTACTTTTTGCAGATAGATCTTCAGATGGTTTTTTTTTATCTGTGGGTTTAACTGGTTTTATTTTTGGATTATTTTCGATGAATTCATCGATGATTATTTTTTGGTCTTGTTGTTTTGGTCGAGATTTTTTAGTTTCCTTAACTGCAGCTTTTTTGCTCTTTTCTTTGCTCTTTTCTTTGGATGAAGCGCTGACTTTTTTCGTTTTGAGGTTACTTACTTTTTTTTTACTCGTTTTTTTTGGCGGGGAGATTATTTTATTTGCCTCGGGCTGTGATATCTGCTCTAAAGTCTTTTCTTTATTCTCTTTTTCTTTATTCTCTTTTTCCTCATCTAGTTTCTTCATCATCGCCTGAAATCTAAGCTTAGAGGCTCTTAGATCTATCATATCCTGCCTCACTTCTGAAATGAGATGATCAAGGGGGGCGGTTGGCACATCTGGATCAGGGGCTGGATCAACATTAATCAAATCACTCGTAGGGATGATTTCAAGGGGAGCCTCAGTTTCAGTAGGAATTGACGCCACATCTATTGGTTGTGAGGGCGACGTGGTTGGGTCAGTGATGTTTTCTTCTTCTAAGATCTCCTCTGCTTTAATACGTTCTTCTTTTTCCAAGGGATCCTCTTCAACTGATGTCTCATCCACAGTGTCTGTTTCCGGTAGTGGTAATGAAATATCTTCTTTGGAGGGTATGATGGGATCCGCGGGTGTATCTAGCGGAGGGCTACCTAATGCTGATCTATATTTAGCTATCTTTTCTTTTATGAGTCGATCTTCCTCACTTTGGTCGTCTTCTGAAGCGACTGAACCTTTCTCTTGATCTAAGATCACTTGAGAGGCGTTTTCCTCAATGCTTTCTTGAGGTAAAGTAGGGGAATCTTCCAATGAAGTCTTTGAATCACTTCGTTCCCCATCTATTGACGCATCTAGCACGTCAGTCTTTTCGTCTTCTTCCGACTTCGTATCTGCAGTGATTGAGTCATTATTCGATTCGATCCGTTCTTCAGAATTTGAGATATCTATGGTCTCTTCAATTTCAGTTATTGGAGACTCACTATCTCTCAATGTTGGACTAGGAGTCTGATCGATATCTGTATGAAAGTCCTCAGTAATGGGAGTATTTTTTGGACTTTCTGAAAGCGCTTCGATAGGTTCTTCTGCTACAATGAAGGTGCTTCCTTCATTAATTATTTGAACCTTTTGTTCTATGTACTTCTTGAGTAAACGTCTATCAGTCGTGTGAATGGCAGCATCAACAATGTACTTTTTGACATCTAGGGCATTATGGGCATATTTTTCTTTTGCAAGTAGGATTCTTCCAGACTGAAAATAGGGATAAGTCTCGACTAAAGATTCTAGTTCATCCAAATCGCCATTCAATTTGGTAACGGTAGGATCTTTGAGTAGTTCGATAAATTTTGTTTTATGCAAGTTCAAAAAATATTTAAAAGTGCCTAAAGTTAAGGAAAATTACCAATTTGCAACCGATTCGTTGAACATATCAATAATTATTTGATCAAAAATTTCTTCTACGAACTCTTCTTCGACACTACTTAAATCGACTTCCTCTTGATCAAAATCTTTAAAAAAAGAGAATCTTTTTTCATAATTAAAAGTATCATCAATGACATTGGTATAAGTGGCATAAACGACAATGGTAATGCGCGTAAGTTGTGCATAGTCTACTTGATCTGAACGTCCTGAAGCTCCTGCCCCCACGGGTGTAAGGGTGTAATTATCTATATAGCCGTCAAATTGCAGATGGCCTTCATTATCGATGATGGTCAAATTGGTATTTTGCTGAAAATAATCTTTGAGTCCTTCGGTAAATAGATTACTCATATTGGCGGGTCCCAATTGAGCATTATTGAAAAATGTTTGAATCGAGATTGTTTTAACTTCAGGGGATATAGATGCTCCAGTGAAAGAATAAACACCACAACTTGATAAGAAAAGAAAAAATAAGAAGCTACAATTAAAGACTATCGATTTCATAGTTTTTAATTTTTCGGTAAAGGGTTCGTTCTGAAATTCCAAGATCTTGAGCGGCATATTTTCGCTTATTTTTATTTTTTTTCAATGCTTGCAAGATTATTTCTCGTTCTTTTTTCTCCAGAGACAAGGAGTCGTCATTTTCAAACTCAAGCGCAATGTCTTCTGTTATTTCTTCATAAGATTCAATGTTTTGCTCTTTGGGGTCAATGATTTTAGGCGAAGCCTCTTCAAGCAATTTATTATTTTGATCAGGTGAATATTGAGGGATATCTTCAAAGAGACTTTCATGTCTCTCCAGGAGATCTTCTCTATTGGCCTTTCCTTGCAGAACTTGTAAAATGAGTGTTTTCATCTCTGAAACATCTCGCTTCATCTCAAACATGATTTTATAGAGAATATCTCTTTCGGATAAGTCATCTGAATTGTGATGTTTACTACCGATCAATGCTGGAAGATTCGGTTTTATTTTGGGCAGATATCCAGCCAAAGTCACTACACTAATATGACGATCTATTTCAAGTACACTCATCTGTTCTACCAGATTTTTCAATTGTCTAATGTTACCAGGAAAGGGTTGCTTGACAATCAATTCTTGAGCATCTGGATCAAGTAAAGCTTCTTTATTACGATATTTCTCTGAAAAATCAGCCGCGAATTTCCTAAAAAGGAGCAAGATATCTTTTCCTCTTTCTCTTAGTGCAGGAACTTGAATGGGCACTGTATTGAGTCGGTAATAGAGGTCTTCTCTAAATTTATTATGAGCGACTGCGTCTTCTAGGTTTACATTTGAGGCTGCGATGACGCGAACCTCTGTCTTGAGTACTTTACTTGATCCTACTTTGATGAATTCACCATTCTCAAGCACTCTTAACAAACGTGCCTGTGTACCGAGAGGCATTTCACCGATTTCATCTAAAAATATAGTTCCTCCATTGGTGCTTTCAAAATAGCCTTTTCTGTTGTCTACGGCTCCGGTAAACGCTCCTTTTTCATGTCCAAAAAGCTCTGAGTCAATGGTTCCTTCAGGGATAGTACCACAGTTAACAGCAATGAATTGGCCGTGCTTTCGGCGGGAAAGACTGTGAATTATTTTAGAAAATGATTCCTTACCCACACCACTTTCACCACTAATGAGTACACTCATATCCGTCGGAGCTACTTGAATAGCCGTTCGGATGGCATTGTTGATTTTAGGAGAAATACCTATGATTCCAAATCGCTGCTTTATATTTTGTACTTCAGCTTCTTCGCGGTAATCCATTTTATTTTATTTAAGGTACGATCGTTCCGAGTAGGGTTGCCGAGGTACAATTATTGATTTTCACATTCAGATAGGTTCCTTTTTTAAACCCGTCATTTTTAAAGATGACGACTTTATTGGAACTGGTTCTGCCCTGTAAGTCTTCTTGTGATCTTTTACTGAAACCTTCTATCAATACTTTGAAAACGTTGCCTACATCAAGTTGATTACGTTCAAGGGAACTTTGGCTTTGCTTGGCAATGATTTCCTGAAGTCTTTTCTTTTTAATTGTTAACGGGATATCATCTTGATAGTTTTTAGCTGCAAGGGTACCTGGGCGCTCTGAATAATAGAACATATATGAAAAGTCATATTTGACGTAATCCATAAGGCTTAAGGTATCTTGATGTTCTTCTTCAGTCTCAGTACAAAATCCAGTGATCATATCCGAGCTTATACCACATTCTTGACCTAAAATACGTCTGATGGCGTCTACTCTATTGATGTACCAATCGCGGGAATAGGTTCTGTTCATTAATTCTAAAACGCGACTGTTACCACTTTGCGCCGGTAAGTGAATGTACTTACAGATGTTTTCATAGGCTTTCATGGTTTCTAGCACTTCATCCGTGATGTCTTTGGGGTGCGAAGTAGAGAATCGCACCCTTAAATCAGGATCCACCTGCGCAACACGTTCCAATAAATTCGCGAAATTGATAACCTCAGAGTCTTTTAATTTGTTCAGTCGGGCCTTATTGTTCTCTTGGGCTGACCATTTATATGAGTCAACATTTTGTCCAAGAAGCGTGACTTCTCTATAACCTTGATCAAATAGATTTTGTGCTTCTGAGACGATAGAGTGGGGATCTCTGCTTCTTTCTCGACCTCTTGTAAAGGGAACTACACAAAAAGAACACATATTATCACAACCTCTCATAATGGATATGAATGCAGTTACTCCATTCGAATTCAATCTTACGGGTGATATATCGGCGTAGGTTTCTTCTCGAGACAGAAAGGTATTGACCCCTTTTTGACCTGCTTCTGCTATTTTCACAAGATTTGGCAGGTCTCTATATGCATCAGGCCCAACGACGAGATCTACTATTTTTTCTTCTTCGAGCAGTTGTGATTTTAAACGCTCTGCCATACAACCCAATACCCCAATGGTCATTTCAGGTTTATTTTTTTTAATTTGATTAAATGCAGCGAGTCTTTTTCTTACTGTGAGTTCGGCTTTTTCTCTAATTGAGCAGGTATTAAGCAAGATCAAATCTGCTTGTTCAATATCGTTGGTGGTATTGAATCCGTCTTTCTGCAGGATTGAGGTAACAATCTCACTGTCAGAGAAATTCATCTGACATCCATAAGATTCTATATACAGTTGTCTACCAGGCAGCCCACTATTTGCGGTAATTTTCACTTCGCATGTAGCATCCTTTTCTTTTTGGGTGGAATCAACAATGTCTATGTCAGGGATCAAATGCGTCATGAAAAAAGTATTATTTATTTTTTGCAAAGATAGTTATTCAAACCATAATCATGCCATAATGTCATGTACTTTAAAATATATTTATGGCTTTAAGACAACGAAAATTCTTATATCTATATATTTATTTGATGAATTAGCTGTTTTTTTTTGTGAATCGACCCATGTTTTAGCGTCTAATTTAAAACGAATGGAAAGTTGAGCGTTAGCTGTGTTGAGCAGACTTGATTCCAACAAGATATCATAGGATGTATTTTCTATCAAGATTTTAGCGGGTATAGAATCGATTAAATGGGAGTTTTTCAATTCGTCGTTACTTTCATCAGGAGTTAGAAGATCAGATTGAACTAGGAGTCGTATTTCGGGAAAACTGTCGATATCCAAGCGTGTTTCATCTAGCCATCCTTGTATTAGTACGTTTTTTTCTTTGGTGGAAAGCTTTGTTTGGACTTGAAGTTCTTGTAGAGATAGTTTGAGATTTAACCCAACCAGCGTATCTCCATTTAATTGCAGGTTGCCATGTACAGGTAGCATCCCGTCCCAAAGGGTCTTTCCATCATTAAAAACCCAAGTTAAAACGGATTGAAGACTGTCTATTGAAATGGATTCAGGAGCCTCAACCTGATGAATAGCAGGAGCTGTATTTTTATGGCATGCAACGAATAATATCATTATAAGGGTTAAGTGCCAGAAGTTTCGCATTTTATTTTAACTTAGTTGGGAAGGTTAAACAATCTAAATATTTGAATGGCGATAATAAAAAAAGTAAGAGGATTTTCACCTATTTATGGAGAAAAATGTTGGTTCGCGGATAATGCAGCCCTCTTAGGGGAGGTGATTTTGGGCAATGGATGTACCGTCTGGTTTGGGGCAGTGGTTCGTGGAGATGTAAATACCATAAAAATCGGCAATAACACAAATATTCAAGATAATGCCACCATACATGGTACCTATGAAGCTGCGGCGACTACGATAGGCAACAATGTATCGATAGGCCACAATGCCATTGTCCATGGTTGTACTATAGAAGATAATGTTTTGATTGGTATGGGGTCTGTTGTTATGGATGGTGCCGTTATTAAAGAAGGAGCAATGGTAGCTGCGGGTGCGGTGGTACTGGCCGGTACGGTGGTTGAGTCTCAAACAATTTATGCAGGTGTGCCTGCTAAATGGGTAAAAAATATAGCGGCTGAAAATAGAGAAATGATGGTACGTATTGCAGGTAATTATCAAAAATATGCAAGTTGGTTTCAAGATGAGTTACCAAAAAAAGCATGAGGTTTTTAACTAGAATTTTATTGTCGTCCGTTGGAGTGATGTTATCCGCTTATCTCTTGGAGGGTGTTTATGTTAAAGGGTTTTGGACAGCAGTCCTGTTTTCTTTCCTCTTATCGATACTAAATTATACCATCAAACCATTATTGATTATCCTGACGGTACCTTTGACTGTACTTACCTTAGGTCTTTTTCTTTTGGTGATCAATACCTTAATCATATGGATCGCTGCGGGACTGGTGGGTGGATTGGTTATTGAAGGCTTTGGGTGGGCCTTTCTCTTTAGTTTGTTGTTATCAGTGATCAATACCCTACTCTTCGATATTACTCAACGCTGAGGGTTAAAAATAGACAGGACATTGGGGGTCCTTTCTATAATTTTTGAGTTTAATTCTGTAGTTGATAAATATTTCGTGCGAACCTGATGAGACCGTATTGATTTGAGAGGTATTTACATCATATGCATAACCCACTCTGAGGTTTTCGTTGAGCATGACTTGTCCAAGGATTCCAAAATCTCCAGTATTTCTATAATTAATTCCTAGATAAGCGACTTCATCGATGATCAAGTTGATATTGGCGTTCCAAGACAATGGGATGGCTTCTTGTCCCTTCAATAAAAACCCAGGACTGATTTTAAGATGATCATTGATGGGATAGATGAATCCTCCAGAAAGGTAATAATGTCTTTTTTCGATAGATTGATTATCAGAATTGGTAAGTTCTGAATTTTCAAGGATGATGTTTTCCAAGAGGTAAGGCACGGAAGCTCCGATGTAATAGACGGGATTTGCCAGATAGATACCGGTACCAAAATTAGGAGAGAATCGGGTGGGAGCCCCCTGCATCAAGGGATCTGTAGAGAGAAGGTTTAATTTTTCATAATCTGAAGTTCTTTGATTGAATCCACCTTGCAATCCCATAGCCAATATTCCGATAGGGGTATTGATTTTATAGGCATAGCTACCGTATAGGCTATAATCATCGGTAATGCTTTGAGAGGCTTTGGAGGCGAAAAGGCCGATACCTACTCTATTGGAAGCGAAAGAAGAATGCGCTGAGAATGCCGTTAAAGAGGGCGCACCCTCGACATTGATCCATTGTTTTCTGTGTACGGCAATTACCGAGAGTAAGTTGAGACTTCCGGCATACGCCGGATTGATGAGTAGTCCATTGTAGGGATAGGTTGTAGTGGTAGATCTCTGCTGGGCGAAGCTCGCCAGACAAAAGATCATGACACTTAGATATAAAATTATTTTTCTCATAACTAATGGATACAAACTTACCTTACTAATTCTAAAAATCCATCAAAAATTTTACTTCCATCACCTTTATCAATTATATAATAGTAGGTGCCTACGGGTAACTTATCGGTACTGTTGCCTATATTTCCATATCCTTCAAACCGATTATTGAAGTTATCATAGCCATCTACTTCATAAATGAGTGCACCTTCAATATTGTAGATTTTGACATTGTTATTTTCAAAAAAGTCAGCACAATCAATAAGAAAGAAGTCATTGTTACCGTCGTCATTGGCTGATAAACCATTGTAGATCGTGATGCTGGCATCAATGATGAAATTAGCCTCATATAAACAGCCATTCTCAGGTTTGAAATAGACCGTATATTTACCTGGAGCGGCATTGCCGAGCACAAAAGCTTTCGGATCACCATAATTAATTTCTACTCCTTGTTCATTGATCCATGAAATAGAATCAATCGTATGGTACTCTTCAAATACGATCGATGCCCCTCCTGTGAATTGATTGACTGATCCATCTTCGGTTCGATCACATAGTGAAGCCTTGACTTCTACTCTAAATGCAGGATCAGAGATGCCATTGTTGATGGTGATTTGGGTAGGTTCCGAGTAACAAGTAGTAGTCAAATTTTGAGCGACTACTCTATAGGTAGCAGTATCGAGTAGATCTATTTCAGTTCCGGTAAAGGCGACGTTTCGAGGGTCGGCTTCCAAGTACCAGTTAAACTCATAGAAGTCTGTTTCTCCTAGTACACTTACTGCGGCATGTCCGTTGGCATATTCACAATGTGTCCTGTCAGAGAGCACCACGGCATTAGGTGCGGGGACTCTTTCGGTTAAGTCTAGTATGGTAAAGGATTCAAACTGTACACATCCTGTGATGTTGTTGGTGATCATGGTCAGGTAATCTCCAGCGAGCAGCGAGTCAGCAAAAGTACCATACTGGAAAGGCACACTTTGTGTAGTATCTATGCCAGTATACCAAGCGATGGTGTACTTGAATAGTTCATTTTCACTGTCTATGATTTCAGCAAAGCCATCAGCCATTGTAGGATCACAAATGGTCAAGTCATTGACCACATCAACGCTCAGATCGGGCAAGGTGCTTTCGTCTTCGACTTCGACCACGGATGAGGGTACAGTAGGATCAGAAGTAAAACAATCTGTGGTATTGTCTACGGCATAGACGGTATAAATTCCCGCTGCTACAGAATCTATGGTTATACCGATATACTTGGCCAAGCTCACATCGGGGCTGACTTCAGTGATGAGGCCTTCAAACCAATAATAGGTATAGGCATCGAGTGCGGATTTATAAGCACGATTGTCGCCAATATCCAGGACGCTTGCCCCCATTTGCCCATTGGGATTCAGACAATTGATGTTGGATGAGGTGGAAGTACTGACTACCAGTGGATTTTGAATCTCATCGATAAGGCTGTATTCCTCTGAGCTCTGACATTGCGTGATGATATTGGTCGCGGTCACACGGTAAGTACCTGCAGCAAGGCTGTCTGCTACGGCTGTGGTAATGGGCAATACAGTACTAATGACCAGCGCCCCACTTATTTGAATTTTAGTCCATTCATAGGTAAAGTCTGGATTGTCATTGATGTCATCTACAGCCACAGACAGTCTGCCAGTAGGACCATCGGGATCACAGGAGAACTGATTCCAAGAATTGAGTCCAAAGTCACTCGTGGCCAGAGAGATCACCGGGAAGACCAATGAAGAATCTGAGAGAAACACTTGTACTAGACCAGAAGAACAGCCATAGTCAGGATTGGTGGCTTGGAACAAATAAGTAGTATTTGCTACTCCCGCAGAGAACATATTGAGGTTACTGTCTTGTACCAAGACGCCTCCGTTAGCTGGATCGCCTTCATAGAACTGATAGGTAAGGGCGGATGCACCCACGCGGGTACTGATCCGGTCTACACTGGTCACCGCAAGGATACCATTGGTCGGATCACAGACGGTAGGATCGGTGAAGCTGTAGTCATTGATCTCAAATTCAAAGGGGACATTAGTTACAGGATAGGTATTGGTAGCACTACAATTGGTAATCGAGTCGGTCACCACCAATTGATAGGTGCCGGCATACAAACCAGACAGGGTATCGTTGGTACCCAATGGGGTACTGGATACATCAGACCATTGGAAACTATAACCCGGGCCCGAAGAGCCATCTGCGGTAGCTACCAAAACCCCATTAGGCAAGGTGCTTGTGGTTGAACAGGTAGAGTCCGCTTCGATTTGATTGAAAATAATGATTGGATCTACTTGGGTATTACCGATGGTAAAAGTAGTTACCTCTTCGGAGCGACAATCAGAATCATTTCTTCGAATATATACCGAATACGTATTGGGCGCTAAGCTATCAATTTTTAAAGGTGAGCTGGCATCATAATCAGTCATGGCATATTCAAGGGTATACTCATTGGCTAGGGTAGTGGAATCGGTAATAGTCACGCCATCGTATCTGATGGAAGCGAGTTCAAAATAGCCATTACCTGGCGCAAAGCCTACTTCGGGACAGATATTACTGGTACTGACATAGAAGTCTTCTATGATGGGATAGATGGGTTCGTTTTCAATAACAATGGTACGTATGGAAGTACAATTTCCATTATCGGTATTGATTACCCTAATCGTATAACTTCCTTCAGGTACTCCAGAGAGGACACTCATGGTACCATCCACCGCATAGGTTACATCTACTGTGGTACCTAAAGTGTCAGTACCTACAAACCATTGCAAGTCGTAATTGGCAGGAATGACAACAAAACTATCGATACGTATAATCTCAATCACTCCTAAGCGTAAGTCTCCGGCACAATCGGCATCAGCTGTAACAGTGTAATCATCGATCACGGGAGCCACACCGCGTCCGAGTATATCAATGGTATAATCGCCAGATTTACAGTATGTTACCTTTGATGTTGCCACAAATATATAGCTTCCCGATTCAAGACTGTCCATATCAATTTGAGAAGCAGCTCCCACTCCGGTGGTCACCACTGCGAGGGTATCTACTCCAATAGTGGTACTATCTCCATCATCATATGTTAAGAACCAATTAAAGTCATCTATATTACTGCTTCCGGTAGTGAGCGTAATATCCGCACTATTGATGAGAAGAGAACCATTTCCCGGCAGGTCGCATCTAGTATTATTTACAATTTGCACTTCAGGAACATTAATGAAGGGGTTTACTTCATCGTTGAGTATTTGAAGTGTCAAGGTGTTGACACAACCAATTCCTGGAGTGATTTTATCGGTGATCAGTACACTATAAAATCCATCTGCAAGACCAGTTAACGAGATATAGGAGCCTGCATTGGGAGCTGCGGTTCCTATTATGGTATCACCTATATCACTGATTGAATCTAATGGATTTAATAATGATAAGTCGGCTATTTTTATTGTGGCATTTATCGTCGTATCAAATTCATAAATATCTCTATCATACCTCCAATTAACGGCAGCTACATCGGAACCAAAAAGCCAAGTAGAATCATAAATTACCCCTACAGTATCTCCTCGAAACCAGTTTATTGAGTATCTGCTTTCATCTTCAGGAAGAATAATGGAAGCGGTACCATCTCCCTCAAATAAAGGTCTTAAGCAATCATTGGAGTTGGTTGCGGTATCAAATTCAATAATAGGGTCTATCAGCTCATCTACAATAAGAAATTGAGACATGGTTGAATCAGTTTGCGAACATCCCGTTGTTGAGGTATTTGTCACCTTAAAGTAATACTTCCCAGCAGGAAGTGTAGCTGCTTTGGTGCTGGATGGGAAAGTTGCAGATGTTGTAACAGAACCTAAAGCAGCTGGGGTTGAAGCTGTAGTATCAGTGAAAAAACTTTCATACCAGTTTATGGTGTAGTCAGCCATATTTGTACTTGTAAAGTCAGCCTGACCTAAAGGTCTTGTTTCACTGATTCGGAGTACTTCAAATGATCCATTTAAAGGATCACAATCATCTAAATTTTTACGAATAAAGTCTGTATTTTCCACAGATCCAAAGAAAATTGTACTTTCAAATTGAGGGATAATGACAGATTGCATGGGCGTACTCTCACACCCTAAGTTGGGCGTGACCACATCGGTAGATTTAACATAGTAAGTGCCTTGAGGAACATTTTTCAATACACTGGCTCCGGGATCTCCATTGTTTACCACATTGCCCAGTGAATCATAAAAATAGATTTTTCCACCAGGTTCGGTGAGAAGTGTTGTACCTGCCAGATCAGTGTACCAAGTAAATGAATAATTGGCTGATGGCATGATGGTAGCTCTTGAGATGATGCTTGCGTGGGCTTCTCCTGTGGGCGTGTAGGTGACATCATCACAAACGATATCTTCCTGCACTACCTCAACTGATACGAAAGGTAAGCTTACATCGGAGTCAACATCCACAGAAGTGAGCTGTGTGCTACACCCAGTCACGTTATTTGCGATGGTATAGGTATAGGTCGCGGAATCTAAAAGTGTCAATTGATCGTTTGCGATAGATACGCCAGCATTGGACGTTGCAATGGTACCACTGCCCGGTCCCACCCAATTGATGGTATAAGGACTGGTATTATTTAGATTTACAATAGCTCCATCAACAAGTACTTCGGAGAGTGTTATGGATCCACTCAAGGGATTACATTCCACATTGTCTACTACCGCGTAGCTACCAGCTCCTCCTAGGGTCGCCGGATGATTGACACTTAAAAAAGGTGAGTTTTTATCTATAGTGTAGGTAACAATCGCCTCACAATCATAGTTTTGTCCATTAACATCACTGGCGCCGTTATTTTTATTGATGTAGACAGTATAGTCACCAGAGGCTAAACCAGTAAGCGATAAGATATTACTACCTACGAGTGCATCTCCTCTTGTTTCAGCATTATCAAAAGCAATTCCCTCACTGACTCCGGTAGCGGGTACAGTTCCAATATCGTCATATAGAAATGCTAATGAATCAGTGTAGTCCTTATTCTTAGGTCTTTCGTTCAATCTTCCTCTGTACCACTCCACAGAAAAATCTGCAAGATTGGCGATGGCTCCTTCATCTGTAATTTCGATAGTTATGGTACCATCCCCTACATAACTTGAGTTGATACAGTAAGCATCGTCATTACTTGAAACTAAATTGACCAGTGGATTGACACTTTTGTCTTCAATGATGAATTCAATAACCTCGCTACACTCGGTGGTACTATTGGTAATTTGCACCTTGTAGGTACCACCAATCAGGCCATCTACACGATTATCTGTACCCGCTCCTACATCTGAGAGTACGCCCGTGATAGGGGTGGTACCATCACTCTCAAACCAGATATAGCTGTAAGCAGATATGACTCGATTAGCAGCTCCTCTTTCACTTACCGAAGAAATCTCGAAGTATCCATTAGGACTGGAGCAATTTTGGTTGTCCTGGAGTGTTATATTACTTGCCACAAGGGTCGGTTGACTTATATCTTCGTTGATGAAGGTGGTCGTAGTGGTAGCACAAGTATTATTAGGAATTGTAGCATCTGTCACTACCAGTGTATAGGACCCGCCATCCACTCCTGAAAGGGTAGCAGTATAATTACCATTAGCTGCGCCGTTGAGGGTACCAGAGGTTCCAGATATCGTTCCTCCATCGGTGAGAGCCGGACCTGAAGCATCTACTCCTGCATACCACTGGTAGGTGTAATTACTGTTCAGTTGAGGGGTAGAGATGACAAAGGTCACATCTCCGTTTCCTTCATTGGCTGCTTTACATGAAGTGTCGGCTGTAGATGCTGTGATGCTGACTACCGGTGCCGAAGTATTGTCAATGACGTTTACTTCAAAAGTTGGGGTAATACATCCGTTGGAGCTATTGGTCGCTACCACATAGTATCTATCTGCAATAATGAAATTAGGATCTGCTGCGGCCAGTGCAGAAAGATCGATGATTGAACCTGTTTGCCCTGCAATTTTATCACCTGCCGTAGTTCCAGATTTGAACCATTCGTAGGTATAATCAGCGGCAAGTTGCCCCACGCCATCGGCCAAAATGAAGTTATCACTGATCGTAATGGTACTGGCCGGAAGGGCATCACAGTTGTTATAGTCTATAGTGGTAGCTTGATTGACTACATGCTTTTCAGGATCATCATCAAGGATGATGGTTTCAACGAGCTCACAACCATTTGCACTGAAAGGTCCCAATGCAGGGACTCCGGCAGATTGTGTTCCCACTGCTCCTGAGGTCACTCCTGTGAAAGTTACTCCTCCAATGAATGTTCCCGAAGTGGGATAGAAAAGGAGGGTACTTGCACCGCTATTGACCGTTTGGATGTAGCCACTTCCAGCCCCACCCGCAGTAATATTTATTTTTTCACCAGGGAGGAAGGTTCCTGAAACACTGGCATACGACATGGTGTAGGTCTGCAGTGCTCTCTGAATGGTTACGGTATAGGTATCTGCCACTAAATCTGCATCAGTAGTAGAAGTGGCCACTTCAGTTTTTTTCGTTTCAGTCTTTACTGTGACGTTGCTGGAGTTTTTCCAAGTGAAAATGTAACCAGCCGGCTGCTGATCTCCAGCATCATTGAGATTTTCAGCGGGATCTTCCTTAACAGTTATCGATAACTGGCCGTTTCCACCATCTGCTTGCGTTACGTCACAATTGGTATTTGAGGTGATTACCGGTGCGCTATTTCGAATTGGAGCATAGGCGAGATCTACTAATTCCTTGTCAAAAGAGACGGCAGACCAACATTGATCCGTATCTCCACTCTGCCACGATACTTGTAATTGCTCTCTAGCGATAGCAATATAATCTCCTGCAGGCAATCCTCTGAATTCAGCAGATGCCCCAGGGGCTAAGGCTACTCCCGGTCCAGCTTGACCTCCTGTGAGTACACTACCATCACCACCCTTAATGATACCGGTTGCTCCATCGTAGAGGAAGGGAAAGGTAAGGCCATCGACTACGTAAGGTGCTTCTTGATCTGCAGGTACGCCGGTACCTGAGTAGAGATAAAGGATGTATTGGCTGATGTCATCAAATTGGCCTGCATTAAAACCTGTTGTATTTGCAATTGTCGTTATATCGGTGTTATCCACATAATCCGCCAATCCTACTCTGGCTACTCCATTGTCAGGACATTCATCTACATTCTCCACGGTCAAGGTGGTAGTGGTTTGCTGACCCGCATAGCCCAAGCTAAAATACTCTTGATAGCGACAACCGGTGGTTTGATCTGTGACCACAATGGTATAGGGCTTGGACATGACATCGGCAATGGAGTTATCTGACCAAGTCCCTGCTATGGCCGCAGTACTATTAGCCACTACGGTTATGGCTTGACTCGGATTACCGACCAATTGATCTCCTGTGGTGAGGCCTGTTCCCACCGCATCTAAAGTATGATCTTGGGCACCTTCATAAAATTCAAAAGCAAAAGCATTACCGGTAGGGTTAGATGCCAACCTCGTTGAAAATTCTCCTATAGCCAAACACGAGGCAGGCAAATCTTGCACTTGAAACTCTAAGTCAGGAGCTCCAGCTGAAATACCATCGGCCACGGTGATCAGAACCTGCTGGGTACAACTGGTATTTGTCTCAGTGATTTCCACAGTATAATTATCTGCTGCCAGTCCTCTAGCTGTAGCCAAAGTCACATCTGCGGGTGTACTGCCATTACCAGGGTCTACACCATTGGCTAGGGGGGTAGATAAATCCAGACCTAAATACCACTGATAGGTATAATCTCCAGTGGCCCACCCATCATCAGGATTTTCTGTGGCACTATTGGCGTTATTGACAAAACTAATAGCTGGAACCACCGTAGCTGTACCATCCGCCGGATTACATTGGGTTTGTGCAGTATTGCTGGTACTGCTCGCCGATACTGTTGGGGTATAATCCCCAATGGTTACTTGATCAGTGACAAAACAATTTGTGGATCCATCAATAAATTTGACCGTATATATGCCATCAGCTAAATCTTCAATGATTGCTGTAGCTCCGACCAAAACGCCCCCAGTACCCACACCATTGTACCACTCAAATTGAGGAGTAGCTGCGCCTGCACTGGCATTGATACCCACACTTCCGGTAGGACTTGCCACATCACATGAGAAATTATCAATGAGTACTTCAGCGGTAACACTGAGTCCAGGATCTTCAATTCCCACTGCATAGGTTCCCGTTTCGTAACAACCACGATCCGTATCTAGCACCTTAACGGTATATTGCATAGTACCTGGATTACCATTTCCATTGATGAATGAGATACCTGATGTAGTAGCACCGGATACATTTTGGGTAGAGGTACCGGTAGTTCCTTTTTGTGCGAATATAGTAGCAACATCATTAAGTTTCTTCGTGTTATCCGCACCAGACCCATAGAACCATTCGTAAGTGTAATTTCCAGACCCACCGTTTACCACTATATCTATAACTCCGTTGGGATAAAGTGCATTTCCCTCACAAACACTCATATCTGTAATTGTTTCATTAAGGGTCATGGTAATAGTGAAATCATTGGCAATAGTGAAATTAATCGTAGTATCACAGTCATTGGCAATGCTGGTGACTTGCAAGGTATAGGTTCCTGCCGGTGCATTAGACAAAACGTTATCTGTTGCAGTGTAGGTAGTAGGGGTAGAGGTTCCTACTCCATTAAACCAAGCATAAGTATAATCGGCTTCAGTCCCTGGCACATCGGGATTGATGGTGATTTGTCCATTGTGAGTCCCACTAGAAGTCGCATCCTTATCACAAACCGAATTATCATGTGTAGGGCTCGATGCATCTCCAACAGCCACGGGAGTGAAGTTCGGTCTATCTGGTTCAAATCCAATGATGAATGTTTCAGGTGCGGTAGAACAGCCGGTCGCATCATCAAATACCACTACGGTATATACCCCATCACTGGCCCCATCATCTCCAGCGAGATCGGTGAAGGCCGTACCATTGGCTGACATACTGAGGCTTCCTGCAGCTGGTTCAATAGCTGAGTTTCCCTTATAATATTTCACTGTGTAGTTACCCGATCCATCCACAGGAGCTACATTAAGGGCATTGAAATTCATGATGATGGTACCATCATCATCATTGCACTGAGTATCTGGAATGGTTGTAATGGATCCTGAGAGATCAAAAGAAGTGAAATTGGTATTGGGCTGATCGAGAATCGTGAAGTCGTATTCGTCCGTACAACCAGAGGCTAAATCTGTCACTGTCATGACATAATCTCCCTCTGGAAGACCCGTTACCGTGGTTGTTGAGGTTGTATCATCAGTATATCTAATATCGCTGTAAATTCCGGCACCTCCGATGATGGGATCAATTACATTTGGGATGGATGTGGTTAGTTTTCCAGCTCTCCAATTACTTTGTTCATTATTTTTATCAAAATTTCGTGGAGTAGCAGTGAAATTATTGGGTCCGGAATCAGTAATAGTATTTATTCCTGTATTGTCTCCTCCAGCAGTACCTTCATTCAATTTGTAGTAGGCCACGAGTCCTGTTCTGTCACTGTCTTCAAGCTCTATATTCATTGCCGCCTGGATTTGCACTTGACTTCTGGCTATATTCCAAACCCTCACTTCATCAATCAAGCCAGGAAACACTGAGTGAAATCCTGCATAACCTATTGTAAATGAATTTGCATCTGTACGAGGTGCGGTGAGAAAGTCAGTTCTTTGAGCTATTTGAATACCATTTATATAAATAGTAGCCGTACGTCCGCTTTGAGTCATAGCGATATGTGTCCATGTATTTGCCGTAAGTCCTGGTCGTGGGTTTAAGTTTTGTTGTCCACCGCCACCATATCGCTGAAACAAAATATTTCCATTTGGATGGTGCCACATCCCATAGGTTCTATTGCCACCTGTCCCTTTGCCCATGATTCGATACCAATCTCTTCTACCTCCAGCTTCCTTAAATACCCAAGCTTCTAAAGTTATATCACCAGTAATTGCCATCGCGGCATCATTTGACCCCTCTACGTAATCATCACCCCCATCGAAATCGAGTGCGTTTTGTATCTCAGTTGCTGGAGGTCCAATACTTAGATCATAAGTATAGTTAAGAGAACTTGTCCCATCGGTGGTAGGGGTGAAGGTAACCTCTCCATTAGCATCAGGAGCTGCAGGATCGTTTAAATCTGGATCACAAACCGTATTGTTTTTTAGGTTACTTTCCCCCGCCGCAATTACAGCTAAATCTTCATCAATAGTGATATTGGTGCTTACTTGACATGAAGTTAAATTGTCTGTCACTTCGAGGCCATAATCACCCTCCTCGGCTTCGCTCAATAAGGAATCAGTATCTACTACTACACCATTTTTAGTCCAACTGTAACTAAAACTGCCGTATCCTCCTCTGACAAAGGTGTGCGCATTTGCCTCACCATTGGGATTTTCACAGGAACTATTTGGAACATGAGCCGCTTGTAGTGCGACTGCATCGATTACAGGTTTATCGTCATTTCTTGATTTGATTTCAAAAGATCCTACTTCAGGATATAGGTTGCTACAAAGAGTACCTTCTGAATCAGTGAGGTTAACCCGATAACTACCTGATTTTAAACCTGTTATAGTTGTTGTTGGACCTTTGGTCTTATATCTAAGTGTTTGGTAACCTGCTGTTTCACCATTTGCATCAAGAATATCACCACCCACTGTTTGTAATTCAAATTCAAAAACCATATCAGAACCATAGATTTGGATTTCTGCGATGCTTAAATTATTTCCTCCCGGGTTGTTACCCGTTTTTTGTAGTCGAATGTATTGAACAGTTTTATTAATCTCTATTTGCGCATTTCGATAATTGGTATAAGGAATACCCCATTGAAATTGAGGAGTTAAAGGACGAAATTTTAAGTAAGGTACAGGTGTGAGGTTTCCAAGGTTTAGACCACCAGCATCTTTTCCTATGGTCTCGCTATTTGCTTTGGCTGTATTTAGTCCAGCTAAGGAGGCATCTGATGTAAATGGGTTAGCAGATACCATGACTTGTACATTTTCTAATCTTTTTGCATTTTGATCTTCCACATTCCAAATAACAATATCTGATACTAATTTTGGTTCTGATAGGGTAATATCTATGTAGTCATAAGCTGATGCACCCGTAGTTTCAGCAATATCATCTATACCATAAGCACCATCAGTATTTCCATCTATAGCGAATGGCCCCTCTTTCCCAGCAACGGTACTTGACATAGAAATGGTGGCTCCATTAGATGCTAAGGACCAATTAGTTGTCCCAACACCATCAATGGTGGGGACTATGGTGATACCTCCATTAATATCATTGTATATACCATTTTTGGATTTATCACCACACGCGATTTCATCAAGGTTATACCTAAAGCCAACATCAATCACCGGTAGAACATCATGTATCGTCAAAGTAAAAGGATCACTTTCGCATCCATTGGGTCCGACAGTGGTTACTGTATAAGTACCTGATGGAATACTGTCTAGCTTATTGGTTGAACCTGCTACTTCTTCCATTTCTATCACAGCATATTCAGATCGATTTTTCCCGATATCATTCCAATATCTTCTACCACCTCCCCAAAAGTGGGCAAAATCTTCATCACCAGAATCATTGGGTTCATACCAGGAATTCCACATAAATCGATCTCCACCCCTAAGACCTGACCCATTTCTAGACCATTTTGACTCATCGATGCTTGGATCAGCAACGAAATCTAAACCTCTATTGGGTTGTCCTACTCCTAGAGGCTGAAATAAAACATCAACCCAAGTATTATTTTGATTAATGTCATTAATGCCAATCCAAGCAGTTTCTCCTCTGTTTCTAGACACTTGATTGGCCACAAATATTTGCTCTGCCTCTGAATTAGGAACAAACAAATACCCTCCAAGTTCTTCGGCTCTATCTCGCGCATCAGGCCACTTTTCTTTGCTGCCGGTATTAGTATTGGTTCTGTGTAAAAAATATCGATGGGTGATGCCATCCTCAGTATAATCTGCTAGCCTGGTGTATCCATCTATATTTTCAGGTAAATTGTTATCCCAGTAAAAAGTATAATCATCTTCATTCTCGTCATTTCCGAGTAAGGTGACATCCACGGTTATGGATCCTGTCCAATTGGAAGGGTCACAGCTGGTGTTTGAGGTGCTATCCGCGTAAACGATGACGGGTTTAGTCGGATCATGATCGATTATGACCTCTTGAACAGTTGATTTACAACCTGTAGCTACGTTGGTTGTTTGGATCCAATAAGTGGCATTTGCCAATGTAGAAGGTCGTCCGATGGTTTCAACAATGGAGGTTCCAGGAGTGGCAACAGGATCTTCAAGATACCATTCAAAAGTATAATTATTACCAGATCCATCATAGGTGTTGCCATCAGCGGTCACTGTGGCACTGGCCACACCATCTCCCTTGGGTGGAGTTACTATGGCTCCTTCCACCCAATTGCTGGTTGCTCCATTTCGCGATGAATTATAAAGTTTACCATGGTACAAATTTGGACCTGAATCATTGATAAATGGAGTTATGGATGGTGCGTCAATTGATGTATTATTAGTTTCAGATACTCCCTCATCTAGTTTATAATAGGCCTCTAACCCAGCCTCATTTCCTCTTAAAGTAGTATTCATATTTCCTCGAATTTCAGCTGCTGACCGGGCCGTACTCCATATCCTGACGTCATCTATTTTGCCATCATAATTATGTCCGTTTCTCGAAGAATTTTCACGGGTAGCCTCTGAGCCATCACCTATATATCCAAACCTTGTCCCTTTGCCAATAGTTCGACCTCCGTGTACATTACTTCTGCGCTCGATTTCAACGCCGTCGACATATATAATTTTGTCTGTACCATCGTATACGGCAGCAACATGGTGCCAATCTCCATCATTGTAACCCGTCTCATTAGTATACATATCATTGATGCCACCACCCCAACTATGAAAACCAATAGCCCCACTTGGAGTGACTGATAAATTGTAATATTCACTCCTATCAAAATCTATGAATGACCAGTTACCAAAATTATTTCCCCTATTAAAGGTTGTGTTAAACCAAGATTCTGCCGTGAATGTAGCTATTGCAGCACTGTAGCTCATAGGCAATGCCACATAGTCATTATTTCCATCCAGAGCCAACCCGGTGCCTGTATTTGTGACGCAGTAAGTATTTGCTGAGATTTGAGCTACGGTGAGGCTTGGAAGGATGGCGTTGTTCGTGATCACATAATTCTTATCTACTGAACACCCTGTGGTATTGCTGGTGATTGTGACCGTATAAGTATCACCTCCTAAAGTATCTAAGACATTTTTATTGGCATCGGTAGGGGTGATATCAGTTCCATCGCTACTGACCCAGCTAAAGGTGTAGTTGGCCTGTAAGTCGTTGCCTGTCTGACTGTCCACATCCGAGATGATGATCGTTCCGTTGTTGGGACTACAACCTGTATTATCTGTAGAGGCGTCTGTATTGATTAGGGGATCAACCGATATGTTATCGATGATGATGGTTTCAACAGCATAGCAAGTTTGATCAGCATTGCTAACTCTCAGGCTATAGGTGCCATCAACGAGATTTTCAAAAGTGAATCCAACAGTACCATCGGTAACATTTTGAACGGCACCGACTCGAGCACCATCAGCGAAAGTATTATCTGTCGTAGTAAAAAGATCAAAATTATAGGATCCAGGTTCGTCAGTCCCCATCATTTTTGCGGTTACAGAAACGGATCCAGTACCCGTAAGGTTACATCCTAGATCATCAATGACAGTTGTGGTAACGAAAGGCTTATCGGGTTTATCTAATATCGTCAGTACGCGCTGCGAGGTACTACATCCTGTATTGGATTCTTCAGCTAGAACTGTATAAGTAGCGGCAGCAAGTCCGGTGAAGATACCTGTGCTAGCTCCAGTGGTGTTGGCACTTGGTGTGGTGGTATCGTTTCCATCATACAAGGTATAGCTGTAGGTAGTACCTGCTGTGGGATCTACCAGTCCCGTCAAGTCTATAGCTCCATTGGCCGCCCCGCAGCTGGTGTTGTGAATGGTAGCGGCTTCGATACCATCGATGCAAGCTTCAAATACTTGAATTTCTGCTATGTTTAAAATGTTATCACTTAGGTTTATTCCTGATTTTTGAACTCGAAGGTAGCGCCCTGAAGTTTCAGCTTCAATGGTTACTATAGACTCAAGTGTAGTCGCTGCTGTACCGTTATAGTCTGAACCAATATCATAGAGGAAAGTGGCATTTTGCTTTGCAGCAGCAAAACCATCGGCATTACTGCCCAAGGGTGCTCCACCTGTATCTGTAAATGGTGAAGAAGAGATCATTACCCTTACATTTTGAATTCTATTTAAAGCCGCGCTGGTATTATTAAAAATTAATACATCAGAGATGCTCTTCACCGCACCCAAATCAATTTCGATCCATTCATTGTCTTGCGTAGCATCAGAGATAAAAACAGTCGTGACATCTTCGTCAATGAGCCCAGCTTTTAGGCCTATTTGAGAGGAACTATTTGTTGTTCCTGTCAGGGCTAAATTTGTTGTACTTTCACATCGATCAATGATATTGTCGTTATCGGTATCTACATTGGTTTGGGTGAAGTTAAAAACGGGTTCTGAGATCTCGTTGGGAACGGTGAGGGTATCTGTACTCGTACAACCCGAGGCAGTGTGGGTCACTTGTACGGTATGCATACCGTCCAATAATCCACTGGCGACGTTATTTGTTGACGAACCTGTGATTCCGGCACTTCCCAATCTGTTGGCAGCTAAAGTGTTATTTCCGTCAAAGAAGGTAAAGGTATTTGCAGCTAAGTCCCAATCGACATCTCCATTTCCATTTCTCGCTGTGATTTGGCCATTTCCATTGCAGCTTGTATTGGCGTTATCCAGGATGAGCTCAGGCGTAGGATAGTTGTCAGGAGGTCCTACTTCTACTACGAGCTGGTTAGATTGACATTTTGTTAACATATTGACGGCTACTACAGTATAGGGTCCTGCAGGAATGAGGGCATAGGTATCTCCAGCACTGGGCTCAGTTAAAGACTCATTGAAATCTGCTGTGGGTTTGACTACACGTCCACTGTACCATTGATAGCTATAGGTATTTGCATCGGCGGGGAGGCTTGCTACCAACTGCCCGGTATTGACATCATCACAGCTCAACACATTGGTAACCGTAACAGTGGGTTGATCAGGTAAGGTTTGGGCTGTGGTGATTGAAATCGGACCTCTAACTTGGCTACACCCGGTAATGGTACTAACCCCCACCAATTTGTAATCTGCATCGGTACGATTGGTTAATTGATAGCCGGTACCCAATGCAGTAACGCCTTCTGAACTCAAATACCACGTAAATTCATAATTCAACGTGATGGTATCTGTATCGACTATAACACCGGCCTGAGCGATTCCATTGGGGTTCATACAATCAGTGAGTGGCTGCGCTTGCCAACCTTCCAAGTCGAAAGCGTCCGTCTCTACTAAATCAATGGTAACATCTAATGCTTCGGAAAAACAATTTCCAGAGATATATCTGCCCCTGACGGTGTAAGTACCTTTGGCCATTCCGGTATAGCTGCTACCTGTATGAACAACAGGATTGGTAAAATCTGTTCCTTGGGCTGTAACGTCCCCGAGATACCACAGGAATTCAAACCCAGAACTTTCTCTATGATCGGTGTCAATGGCAGGAAGGGTACCTGTGATAGAGATATTATCTATTTCGGTATACTCAGCGCCATCATTATTGGTGATTTCAATTTTTACCTTGAGGGTGTTTCCACTTAATCCATCTTGATTGATATGTTTGTACGAAAAAGAGCCTAATAATGTATTTGCAGTATTGACTTGTTCATAAGCGGCGTCATTTATGGAATAATAAACTTCAATTTCATCTTTACTAGCACCACTGACCTCCAAACTATTGTTGGTAAAGGCATCAATATCAATTTCGACATCTGTGTAAGTTGCGATATCGATAGATTTAGTTTCTAAAATAACGGCGTTCGTGCCATTATTGACCATAAAAGTTTTGCCACTGGATTGTCTCCCGACACCAACTCCCCAGAAATCAGTGGTGGCACCGGTATTGCCCCCAGAGGCCGACCAATTACCACTGGGATCGGATAAGTTATTTGAGTTGAGATTACTGAGACTGTTGTCCTCGAAGTCCTCATTGAATATCGTTTGGGTTGACCCACCTATAGATCCATTATAATAGACTTGAACTTCGCCATTATTAGGTTTAGTAGGATCACATTTGATGTTATCTGATACTTTGGTCAAGGTTAAGCTAAGTCCATCTCCGGTGGTTGGAGAAAGGTCAAAGTTGGTATAATTTATATTTAAAGAGGCTGAATTATTACTTACATCACATTCGGGTATCAGGGCAGCTGTCGGGGTAATGGGAGGGAGGGCCCCACTTTCATTGATGACTACATATAAGTCGTTACTCTCCCAGTCAAAATCATTAGTACCGAGCCCAATGACTGTACTCGTAAAGTTGGCGGCAGCATTTGTTGCAAGTGAAACTACGTTTACCGAGACGGTATTTAATTTTGTAGAAGAAGCGTCTGAAGGATCACCCGCGTAAAAAGTGATGGGTAAAGCTCCACTAACGCTTACATCTCCCTGATTTGTAAGGGTATAAGTGAGATCAAAATTTGTATCTGGACAACCTGCAGTCGTGGCATTCAAACTACCAATGATCAAATCAGGCAAGGCAAAAGAAGGACAGTCATCCGTAAGTAAGGGAGCTTGGCTCAAAAACATATTGAAGGGTTTATTTTGATTTCCAGCAATACCATCATAACAATCAGCACCGGCATTTACTGATTCCAATAAATTTTGAGTGGTTGCGATAGTTAAGTTATCTTCAATATTTACGTTCATATAGGCATGTTGATTCCAAACCCCTCGTGTGGGTTGCCATCTAGAACCATTGGAAGCACCATAGACCCTGATGGCTCCCAAGGGAGAATTAATATCTTCATTGCTAGAAAGCTCTGTGCTATTGTCATATAAACAAGAAAAACAAATTTCTGCTTGTCCGTCGTTGTTGATATCGGCTACGATAGGATATTCTTCTCGGGTAAAAGACTTACAGGGTGCTTCTAAAATAGTTTGCGCGGTGGTGCCCAAATCTTTGAATGCCTTGAAGTATTCTCGATCTCGATACAGAATTTCTGATTTTCCATCGCCATTAAAATCATAAAGCGTGACTCCACCATATCCGGTTGTATTGCCTTCAGTAACGGTAAAATTCCATTGCTGTTGAAAATTCTCATTGAGATTGTAAAGGGTGTTACCGCTCACAAATAAGGCATTCATACCACCATCTCCATCGGTATCCCCAATGGCTATTCTACCCGCACCACGACTGTGGTTGTTTGAGGTTTTAAATACTGAGACCTCATTATTCTCGGGATCCCACTGGAAGATAGCAGTTGCATCAGTACCACTGCTTCCCAAGGCGCCAGGAAAAATTAATTCAATATCACCATCAAGGTCATAGTCAGCGGCCGAGATCATGACTCTGGACTCTGTTATGGGAACAGCATTTCTCCAAGTTTTCACATAATAATCACCGATAATACTGGCATCGGCATCAATATCATCATTGATGTCTTTAAGCAGGGTTAGCGTTCCTGCACTTACTGACCAAATTTTACCTGCAGTGATGAGTTCTAAATTTCCATCACCTAAAACGTCCAAAGCAAGGGATCCATATCCGATACTTGTGGGCCAATCCGTATCAGTGCCTTGGGCATATACGGTCCCATTTGCATTTAAAACGACATTTGCAAAATAAATTTGAGCACCCGTACCATCAAAGTCTGCAATACCTATGGTCCCCGGATCCTTGGAAGATCCAGTTAAATCAGAAAGATCTAGATCTGTAGGAAAATTTTTTGCTATATAAGTACCATCAAAATAATAAATATTCATCTTATAATCGGGATTGTCAAGGGTACCCGTATATCCAGCGACTACAATGCTGACACGTGTTCCAATAACACCTCCTAAGTCTAAACTAGCGATAGCTACAGTATTAAATGGCTTAAACCCTAAGTCAATGGCCCCTGGTGATGCTTTTGAAATGGCATCATAAGCACCATTAAGACCATCTAAAATATTTAAGGTCCCACTTTGTTGGTTGGTCACAATCACTTCTGGACTGCCGTCATTGTCTAAGTCCGCGACGAAAGGTTGCCCATGGCTATTGGCAGTTCCTGGTCCTGAGGACCACTTCAAACTTATATCATCAATGGAAAGATCACCAGCATCTCCTGCGCAGGTTTGGGCAAAAGAAGTAGATGATTTCACTAATAGACAAGCAAAAATTACGAGGTAGATGTGGTGGTTTCGGCTAAATATCATTATGATATTGGGGTCTATTTAAAGGTTTATATAATGCTATTACTCATTAAATTATTTATGCTTTAATAGGTAATGGCAAGAATAGGTAACCCTTGTAATAAAAACCAAAATTAATATTTTTATTCAGAGATAAATAGGAATTTTATTATTTATATTATTATTATCTATCAAGATGGAATATACCATTACTTAAATGAATAATTATTGGTGCTCATCAACAGCCGGAGCTATTTTTTTTGTACAAATCAAATCAACATTACACCTCAATTAACCTGTTACAGGTTGTTTTTTATGTCCAATTTCTTTTTTGGACATAGAAATTCGAAATAATTCGAAATAAATAGTTTTTTTATTTGAAAAAAGATTTTATAAAATGATTAAAAGTTGTTTCCAAAAACGATTTCGATACTAAAATGCAACTTTAAAAAAATTAAATATTAGCTAAAAAAAGATGAAAGTAATGCTGAGTAAAAACGATTGGGAAAGGGTTTAAAGTTGGCTGATTTTGAGATGGTGTTTGGATACTATTTAAAGCTAGAACCTAATTATTTAAGAAATAAAACCCATGTCCTCTCTCGTCAACGGATGTGAGAATGCTCATGTCTTTCTCTTCGCTAGGAAAGAGAAGAATGGGTCCCTATTAGGATCCTTGAAAGCCCAAAAGAAGGTTCACAAACATGAGTTAGTTTCGAAATAGAGGTTACACCAAGGAGGATTTTCATGATTTGTTCTAACTGGCATCGGTCAGGACACCATGATGAAAACCCATCTTTCATTATCGAGCCAATAAGATGGCACCAGAGGGTTGGAAGATTTGCGTTTCCTCGCATGAAATGACGTAATAGTAAATCCCTT
>Ga0075467_10000273_pt1 | contig 39090 bp, 33 predicted proteins | sample DEB08_DNA_9_FD_75067 | JGI IMG/M metagenome (GOLD analysis project Ga0075467, IMG submission 75067) | Aqueous microbial communities from the Delaware River and Bay under freshwater to marine salinity gradient to study organic matter... | ecosystem: Environmental > Aquatic > Marine > Coastal ... | reverse complement strand
TGCTGCCTTTGCCGCACTGCAAGCCATCGCCAACGGTATGCAAGCCGCTATTATGGCACCCACCGAAATATTAGCCGAACAGCATGCATTAGCTATGACCGCGTGGTTTGAACCGCTACAAATTAGTGTTGCTCTGCTAGTAAGTAAAATGCCGGCGCCGGCCAAAGCCTCCGTGATACAGCGCGCTGCAAATGGCGATGTTCAGCTACTCATCGGCACACATGCACTCATCCAAGAGGAGGTTCGTTTTAATAATTTGGGCCTTGCTATCATTGATGAACAGCATCGCTTTGGGGTCGAGCAACGACGCCTGCTCAGTATGAAACGCGACGATGGTTACGCCGTGCATCAGCTCGTAATGACTGCCACGCCCATCCCTCGTACGTTAGCAATGACTTTTTATGCTGACCTTGAATATTCGGTGATTGACGAGTTGCCACCTGGTCGAACGCCGGTGCAGACGGTCGCCATAGCCAACAACAAACGCGAGGAGGTTATTGAACGCGTCAAGCAAGCCTGCACCGATGGACGGCAAGTGTATTGGGTTTGCACACTGGTTGAAGAATCTGAGGTGCTTCAATGCCAAGCTGCCGAGACCACGGCCGATGAATTAGCACTGTGCTTGCCCAATGTTAAAATTGGCTTGGTGCATGGACGGCTTAAGGCTGAGCAAAAGCAGCAAGTCATGCGCGCCTTCAAGGGAGCTGATCTGCAATTATTAGTAGCCACAACGGTGATTGAGGTGGGGGTTGATGTGCCCAATGCCAGCCTTATGATCATTGAGAATCCAGAGCGACTAGGGCTTGCCCAACTCCACCAATTGCGCGGCAGAGTAGGGCGCGGCAGCGTCGCTAGCCACTGTGTAATGCTCTACCAAAGACCGCTGTCTAAGCGTGGCCAGCAACGACTCGATATCATGCGCCAAACCAATGATGGTTTTGTTCTGGCCGAACAGGATTTAAAAATGCGCGGCCCAGGTGAAGTGTTAGGCACGCGGCAGTCAGGCGCAATGTCTTTGCGACTGGCTGATTTAGAGCGCGACAGCGACTTAATCACTCCAGTTGTTGAATTAGCTGACGAAATAAGTCGACAAAATCCCGCAAAGGCGGCAGCTTTAGTACAACGTTGGTGCCCAGATGCCGAAAAATTCAGCCGAGCTTAGTTAACCTAAGTTGCGTTAAGCGCTATTCAAGCGAGTTAACTGGCGCGCTTTTTTACTCGTTCATCGGCGTGATCTAATACTTCTTCTTCATATTCACGCAAGATATCGCCCAGTGCAGCGCCAATCTTAGTTTGCGTACGAATCATTTCAAGCTTAGGCCAAGTCGATCGCTCACCCATAGTAAGCAACCGCTGCACATCATCGGGTGCTCGAATACGCAACAGCTTCAACGGATTCATAAAGCGCTGATTGGGCAAAATAGTAATATCGCCCTGATATTCTTGATTAATCACTGACAAGGCCACACTCGACAAACGACTGAGCGTTTGACTTCGCGCGATGGGCTTTCTGGCAATTTCTGCGCTCGCGTTCAGCCACGTCCGCACGGTTTCCATACTCGCGCTAGCCATCTGCATAAACGGGCCCGGATCGTCGCGATCACCGGCTAAAAACGGCAATACATGGGGATTGGTTTGACTGACAATATAGTGGTTGGCACCGTATAAGCGCGCTAAACGCTTGGCGGGCAAATCATCACTCACAGAACCGTCGACCCACTGCCGCGAGGGCAAATACGCTTGGCGCTCGCCATGATCATTTTTCGCCATTAATGTAACCGGCGGATAAATACCGGGAATCGCACATGAAGCCATAACAGCTTCACGAATATAGACATTCGGTGAGGTAATTGCATTAAGCAAGCGCGAAGTTTGCATGGTTTCCAAAGGAGCAACCGATACGTTTAGCTGGCGGCCCGTTTGCTCAAAAGCCTCTTCGAAAGTGAGGTCGGGTAGTATTGCTACCAAGCTTTCGAGCAACTCTTCAGAGGTGATGTTTTGATCCGGGTGGCGGTTGGCATCATCGCCAGCGAATACGGACGCTATTTTCTCAGGCGCAAACATCGCCTCATAGTCTGCGCCCGTTTGGGTTGCGATGTAAGCGCCCACCAAAGAGCCGCCACTCGAGCCTGAAATAATATCGGGCAACAAATCATGCTCGAGCAGAGTTTTCACAACACCCATATGAAAATAAGCCAAACTACCCGAACCGCTCAACATTAATGCTGAACAGCCAAAGCAATGTTGAGCGCGGCGAAAAAATTCTATTTTTTCTTCAAAGCGAATATTATCCACTTGAGGGCTAGCAAGGTAATGCAGTGCATCAACAATTTCTTCGACATAATCGATAATCAGGTTTTTAGTGCCTGACTTAGCTTTATTGTATAGGCGAGAATTGCCCATACCGCCCATATTGCCATGAATGCCTTCGTTAAGCGTGAACAGTAAGCCGCGGGCATCATGCCGCGCACGCATCGCACGCAACCTATCCAGGCGGATGCGAATGGAAACATAGTCATAGCGACGCGACTGATCCATTAAGCGCCAGCGATAATCGCCCGCCGCTTTATCGTAGTCGGTGGCCGCTTCAAGCCACGCTTCATAACTATGCGCTTGGGCCATCGCTTTTTCAAATTTTTTACTGCTCAACACACCCATCATCTCTCACCGTTTTAAATCAACTTACACAGTATCTTATACCGAGCAACCTCTGGGTAGAATAGTACCTATGCAGATGTTTGTCACTGTAAACCCACCGTCATTGAAGGCGGCCTGAAACCCATAAAATCAATACGGCTCGGGCACATTAGCGCATTGAATAATATAACTTTTAAATGGGCAATGCTTTCATAGCCAGCGGCGAACACGGCTGCAATAGTCGCGATAAGCCTCACCAAATAACAGCTGCATGGCGCGCTCTTCGGGATAAATTTGGAAACATTGAATGTAGAGCACGAAAACGGCCAGCCACAATAATCCCAGCCAACTGCCAAGAAAAAACATCAGTCCTATTAAGATTGTGGTGAGTGATAAATACATTGGATTGCGCGTAACACAAAAGATGCCGCTGATGACTAGTTGGCTGGCTTGACTGGGGCGCAGCGGGTTAACCGTGGTTTGATGCTGCTTAAACTGCCGAATACTCATTACGATAAGGATTAACGAAAGACACAACCAAGCCAGGCCAAGCTCATATTGCGAGGCAAACACTAAAGTCGATTCGCCAGCAGCCCGAGCGGTAAAATACATACCTACCCCACAAGCTAAGCAAACCAGCGGTGGCGGCACGCGGTTATCCAATATCGCGGTCAATGCGCCTCCTCCCAATTATCGCCCACACCGGCGTCAACAATTAATGGCACTGATAGCGTGGCAGCGCCCGACATTAAATCGCATACTTTTTTCCGAACGCCCTCAACCAATATTTTCGGCACTTCAAAGACCAGTTCATCGTGCACTTGCATAATCATTTTTATATTTGGATCTTGCGTCAACAACCACTGGTCGATGTGCAGCATCGCTATTTTTATAATATCGGCCGCAGTACCTTGCATAGGCGCATTAATTGCCGTGCGCTCCGCTGCTTGCCGACGCATGCCATTACTGGCATTAATTTCAGGCAGATACAAACGTCGACCAAAGAGAGTTTCGACGTAGCCATTTTTAGCCGCAGCAGCCCGAGTATTTTCCATATAACTTAATACACCCGGATAGCGCTCAAAGTAACGGTCAATATACTGCTGAGCGTCGTTGCGACCAATATCTAACTGCCGAGCTAAGCCAAACGCCGACATACCATAAATCAACCCAAAATTAATTGCTTTAGCTCGCCGACGCTGCTCAACACTTACCTCTGCAATACCGATATTAAATACCTCAGCGGCAGTCGCTTTATGAACATCCTGACCGTGATTAAACGCGTCCAACAATCCTTTGTCTTGCGAAAGATGCGCCATAATACGCAGTTCAATTTGCGAATAATCAGCCGCTAGAACACAAGCATCGGGCGGCGCTATAAAAGCCTTCCGAACACGGCGACCCTCCTCAGTGCGAATAGGTATATTTTGTAAATTGGGGTCAGACGACGACAAACGTCCAGTGGCTGTGACTGCTTGATGATAAGAGGTATGCACTCGACCAGTATTGGCATTGACCTGCTCAGGCAAGCGGTCTGTATAAGTCGATTTGAGCTTACTCAAACCGCGGTATTCCATAATAACTTTAGGTAAAGGGTAATCAAGTGCCAACTCTTGAAGAACCGGCTCAGCGGTTGAAGGCTGCCCTTTTGGCGTTTTTTTAAGAACCGGCAAACCCAGCTTTTCAAATAAAACAGCTTGCAACTGCTTGGGCGAACCCAAATTGAATTCGCCCCCAGCTAATTCGTGGGCTTGCCCTTCAAGCTCCAATAAACGGCTACCTAATTCTTTACTTTGCGCCAGTAATAATTTGCTATCAACTAGCGCTCCATTTTTTTCAATTGAACAAATAACTTCAAGCAACGGCAGTTCAATTTCGCGATAAAGCTTTTCAAGCCCTGGCAGCTGATTAATTTTTTTGCGCAACACACTCTGCAAACGTAGCGTAATATCAGCATCTTCAGCAGCATAGGGGCCGGCTGTTTCTAGCGGAACTTGATTAAATGTCAGTTGTTTCGCGCCCTTACCAGCAACCTCTTCAAAATGAGTGGTGGTATACGAAAGATGCGACAGTGCTAGCGAATCCATATCATGGCGAGACGCAGTTGAATTGAGCACGTAGGACAGCAGCATAGTGTCGTCACCAATACCTCGAAGTTCTATGCCGTGATTTGCAATCACATGCTTATCATATTTAAGATTCTGACCTACTTTTTTAATCGCTGGATTTTCCAGCAAGGGTTTCAACCCTCCTAACACGACCGTCTCGCTAAGCTGACTAGGCGCGTCCAAATAATCATGCGCAAAAGGAATATAAACCGCCAAGCCACATTCAATGGCTAATGATACGCCAACAACACGAGCAACATTGTAATCAAGGCTCGTCGTCTCGGTATCAAATGCAAACGCTTGGCACTGCTCAAGCTTAACTAACCAATCATCAAAGTCTTCTTGCTCGGTAATTATTTGATATTGACCGGGCTTATTGTCATGTGGTTCGGCATGTTGTTCGGAATTTTCCTGGGGCAAAGTATCAGCAGGTTTTTCTAACGATTTACTTGTGGGTGATTTGCTTGCCTTAGCCTGGCCGGCCCCCAACTCTTCCACCCACGATTTAAATTCCATCTCGGCAAAGAGCTCGCGTAAACGTTCATTGTTCGGCGGTTCAGCTCCCTCACCGGCGAACAACGCAGAAGCATGATAATCCAACTCAACATCACATTTAATGGTTGCCAGTGTGTACGACAATCTGGCGTCGGCCTCGGCTGCTGCCAGCTTAGCGCCAAGTTTTTTAGCACCGCGGACCTCTATGTCACAAACCTTGTCAAGATTATTATAAATATCCTCGACGCCACCTAAGTTTTTCACCAGCGCCAATGCTGTTTTTTCGCCCACGCCAGCCACACCCGGGATGTTGTCGACTTTGTCGCCCATCAAGGCTAAAAAATCGATAATATATTTAGGCTCAATACCAAATTTTTCTACCACACCGGCAGGGTCGAGAATAGTGTTACTCATGGTATTCACTAAAGTAACCGACTCGTTAACCAGTTGCGCCATATCCTTATCGCCAGTAGAAACGACTACTGGTATAGAAATCTCGCTCGCCTCACGCGTGAGTGTACCAATGACGTCGTCAGCCTCGACACCCGTCACCGATAGAAGCGGCAAACCCATTGCGTGGATGATGTTATGTATCGGTTCAATTTGCAGCCGCAACTCATCCGGCATAGGAGGGCGCTGCGCCTTATACTGAGAAAATATCTCATCGCGAAAAGTTTTCCCTTTAGCGTCGAACACCACAACGAGCTGACTTTGCGGAAAATCCTTTTGCAAACGGCGCAACATACTAATAACGCCTTTTACTGCGCCAGTAGGTTGGCCTTTAGAATTGTTCAGCGGTGGTAGTGCATGAAATGCACGGTACAAATAGGATGATCCGTCAATCAAAACCAAGGGGGCAAGAGTTGTCATGAATAATAATCTGCTCGTCGAATAACAAGAGGGGAAACCGTGTTGATTCTAACGCAAGCACACGCTGATTTCTTCATTGGCGGGCATTACAATGACGTATATCAGGAGCATCGCTCATAAGCCTAAGTGAATGGAGCACACAGCCTCTTTTTATTGGCAGTGGCCGTAAAAACCCTTAGAAAACCAACAGTATTCTTGGGCAACACCCTCATCAATAAGAGCCCTATTGATCTCGTTGGCGGCAATATCGCCGGCATCAGTAGTCGGTGTTTGAACTAAAAAACAGCGGGCCACCCAGCGCCCATATTTATCCACATCTTTCATCTTACAATGGAGGATCTGCTTTTGGGCTAACTGCTCCAGGGCGCTTTTAGCTGCGCCATAGCCTTGCTGCTTACGCTCGGGAGCATCTACGCCCCAAAGCCGCACCTGCGGCTTGAAGCCCTTCAAATAAAGACTGTCGCCATCAACTACGTGGGTGCACAGAGCAGTAATGTCAGATGGGTAGGCCGTGGGAGTAAGACGATCGGTGCTCGCGTGCGCAGCGCCCATTGTAGACACGACAAAGAGACCGATAAACAAAAGCAGTGACCGATGCAAAAAGTGCTTACTGGTTGAGGGCAGCATTATAAACATCGTTTCTTTGACTCGTTTAACGGTTGCTCATACGCACCGATTTATAGGTCAGTGCCATTTTGTTAGCATCCAAAGGCGGCTTATAAAAACCATGATAGTGGCCTTGTGGATTAATCAGCGCCACGTTGCCCCCGTGGTCGATCGTGTAATCACCGGTTTCATGATTAGTCACTACCTTTTGAAAAGCTACGTTTAGCTGCGTCGCCATTTTTCGCAACGGCAAAAAATCACCGGTGACACCAACAAAGGCCGGGTTAAAGTATCGAATGTATGTTTTCAGCGCCTCGGGCGTATCTCTGGCTGGGTCAAGCGAGACCAACAAAAACTGAGTATCGGCAAAAAAATCGGTGTCTTGAAGTTTATCTGAAAGGGTATTAAATAATGCAAGTGTGGTCGGGCAAATATCTGGACAGTGAGTAAAACCAAAAAATACAAATGTCCATTTATCTTGCAAACGCTCTAGCGTAAAAGGCTCGCTGTACTGATCAAGTAAATTAAAAGCCGATAGCTCGCGCGGTGTGGAAAAAATCACCGCGCCATTGTTGACCATTTCAACAGGGCTCAAAATACGAGGCGTAAAGGCCCGATTAAAAAACAAGCCAACCAAAACAGCTATGATTGCGACTAATATCAGTACCGTTTTACGAATACCATTTTTTCGATCGGCGTGGGTAAATTCAGCAGTCAAAGCACAATACTCTTTTTAGGGCAGCTCAGCTTAGCTATCATTTTTAAGAATGAGCTGCTGGCCTGCCGGTGGGTTATACCAACTCTGCTCACCATATTGCGGATAAATATAGTGATCGGCGAGCATAATAATGAACAATGCAAACAGGTAAATGATCGAGTATCTGAATGTCTCCATCGGGGCATTAGGATTCTTTTCACGCACCGTTTCAATCGACCAATAGAGAAAACCAGCGCCAAGAACCAACGCACCCAATAAATACAGGGGGCCAAACATATGCGTGGCGAAAGGCAGTAGCGTGACCGCAATCATAACTAGGGTATACAACAGAATATGTAATCGGGTGTAGCGATCGCCGTGCGTGACTGGCAGCATTGGAATTTCGGCCTTAGCGTAATCTTCATGACGCGCCACCGCCAGCGCCCAAAAGTGCGGCGGTGTCCATGCAAATATAATTAAAACTAGTAGCAGCGCATGACCATGGATTTCACCGGTCACAGCTGTCCACCCTAATAGTGGGGGTGCAGCGCCAGCCAAACCGCCAATCACAATATTTTGCGGCGTAGCGCGCTTGAGTACGCACGTATAAATAATTGCATAGCCGATTAACGCACCGAAGGTCAGCCAAGCGGTTATTGCATTAACAAAGGCAAACAAAACCCCCATGCCAACCACACCAAGTATTGTGCTAAACAGTAAGGCCTGAACATCGCTGATACGACCCTGAGCAACAGGTCTATTTTTAGTTCGCTGCATAAGCGTGTCAATACGCTTATCAACCACATGATTAATGACCGCAGCGGAGCCGGCACATAACGCGATACCAAGATTTCCTGCGACAATAATGATGGGAGGCACCATGCCATCAATAGCGAGAAACATACCCACTAACGTAGTTAAAATCATTAACGCTACAACATTCGGCTTACACAGCTCCAAATAGTCGCGCCATAACGGGCGAGTTAGTGTGCTTGATACTGTAGGTGGTGTACTCATCGCATTAATAATCAGAAGAATAGAGGCCGCCAGCAACCGTTTAACACAACGGTTTTTTAGGCTTTACAGGTCGGTTAGTACGAGCCCAACTGGTTGACAGCTATCAAGTTAATAGGTTATTTGTTCGAACCGAAAATAATCGGTGGCATAGCCCAACCAATGTTATGAGCAGCAGCGCGCCGCACACATTGTGCGCTACCGCTACGTAAAGTGGAAGCGCAAAAACTACATTGCTGATGCCTAAACTCACCTGTAAAGCAAGTAATACCAGCAGTGCTAATGCCCAGCGACGTGCCGCTGGCACCTGGAGGCGCAATAACTTTACGATGAGCACCAGCAGCGCCGCACTGACAATCAATGCGCCGATGCGATGGCTATAGTGAATCGCTGTACGAGCCGCACTGTCCATCACGCCGCCTAAATAATTAGGCCCAATATCTTGGAAAAAATTGAAGCCCTGGGCAAAGTCCATCACGGGCCACCAGGTCGTTTGACAATGCGGGAAGTCCGGGCAAGCTAGGGCCGCATAGTTCGAACTGGTCCATCCACCTAGGGCGATTTGTAAAACTAACAAACACAAGCACAAGACTACCCAGCGCCGAATACGCAAGGCTGCCATCATAGAATCTTGGTCAAACTGCCACTGGGCTCCTTGCAGACGCAGGGTCAACAGTGCAAGCAATGATACCGTTGCAAAGCCCCCCAGCAAATGAGCAGTGACCACCTGAGGCCAGAGTTTAAGTGTGACCGTCCACATGCCAAACATACCCTGTAAAATAACCATGCCCAATAACAGCAGCGGTAACTTCAGCGGGTAGTTGTGCTGTTTTTTAGCAAAGCGCTGCCAACAAGCAATACTCAACAGCACAATACAAAAGAAGCCCAGGCTGGCAGCAAGTAAACGATGCACTTGCTCGGGCCATGTTTTATCCATTTCTACTGGGGTATCAGGAAACAGTGCATTAGCCTGCGCAATTTCGTGCGCCTCCATCGGCCACAACACGTGCCCATAGCACACCGGCCAGTCAGGACAGCCAAGGCCGGCATCAACCAACCGGGTGAACGCGCCCAACACAACTACGCACAGGGCAAAAGCCGTAGCGCTGGCAGCAAATAAAAAGCCGGACTTACGAGTCGTTTTAAGTTGATGCTCTAACATTAGCGCTCTCTTGAATATTTTAATAAATGCTTAAGATCTTTTAACTTGCCGTTGCCCGTATGTTCCGAGCTGTAGAACATCATGGCCCATCCCGCAGGGTCTACTAAGAAAAAGCTGGCCGCTTCACCCGAAGGCGTTCGCAGGGCGCTATCTAGCGATGCAAGGCTCGCTTGATCAGCCACGTAGAATTTAGTGAGGCGATGCTCCTCTTGTAAAAATGCAGAAAAATCGGCATCAACTTTAGGGTTATGCGTTAAATAAACGCGCTGCACTCGGTTAGCGTTTTTGTCTAAGCGGATATGCAATTGGCGCGTGGCATATAAGTTATCTCGACAGCTCTGACTGCATTGTTCTGCGCCGTCAACATCGCCGCGAACTACCATGGTCCACTTGCCCTGCCATGGGTTGTCAAGGTCTAAAGGCTGCCCACTCGAATCGCTGTGTTGGATGTTCCCTAGTAGTTCATTGAGTTGCAATGGCGGCTGGATAAGGCTGCCATGATTTTTACTACTCACAGTCATTTGACCAGACTGGACGAGGTAATAACAAAACATAGCAATCGCCATCAGACCAAATGGAATTAGCCACAAAACCATTAACTTAATGCGATTAGCGCGGCGCTGTGAGGCAGGGGATGGTGTAGGGCTAATTTTAGTCATAAATCATGGGTCCGGCGTGAGTAGTAAAATTTAGTGCCGCAAAGCAATCACTTGTCTTCTTGCGTAGTGATTTTCTCAATTGAAGAGTACAACCAAAGAATCAGCAGCACGGCCGCCATCACAAACCATTGCACCGCATAACCGGTGTGCTTCTCTGGACGCGTATTTATTGCAGGCCAGCTGACCTGCTGACTGCCGGGGTAGCCTGATTGGATACGTAATTCATAGTCGAAGAGATCAACACCGAGCGCTTGCGCGGCACGCTCAACATCAACGCTTTGCACCACCACCGGCCAGGTAACAGACCACTCATCTTGACCCAACACAACCGATTCGCCTTGAGGAACGTAGATACTTGCAACGATTTCTACTGCACCGCGCTGCGTCGGCAACGAGGGGATGCGACGATCAGCATGGCCGCCAATCCAACCACGATTAACCAGTACGCTCGAACCCGATTCTAGCGTTAATGGCGTTAGTAGGTGATAGCCAACGGCACCATTTAAAATTTGATTATCAAGCAAAAAATGATGGTCGTTATCGAAGGTCCCGCGCAATACGACATGACGAAACGCCAACGCCGGTAGCTCAGCCTCAGGGATCGTTTGCAACTCAATAGGTAAAAGTTGTGGCTGTGCCGCGCGACTCGAGTAGAGCTGTTGTAGTTGACGTTTTTCATCGGCTCTATCGAGCTGCCAAAAACCTAACTTCAACAGTAGCGGTAACAACAACACGACTAGTGCAATGACTTTCCAGTTGGCATCAATACGATAAGCTGATTTAATCACCGAAGAACCTACGAAAATCACAAGTAACTTTCCAGCCACGCAATAGGCAGACACTTATGCTTTTAAAAACCATCATCGTTATTTTATTAATTGGTCTCGTGATTAGCTTAGCCAGCGGTTTAGCCTTTTTGTTTAAAGATGTAGGCTCAACAAGACGAACGTTGCATTCGCTGGGCGTTCGTATCACGCTGGCAGCCGCTCTTATGGTCACCACCGTATACGGATTTTTTTCAGGTCAACTTGAAGTCGGCGCACCTTGGGACGAGCGCAAATTTTCTAATTTGCAAGCTCCACCCCAAGAGCAAACGATCAATAAAAACCCTAATTTAGATAATGTAAACAAAGAAGAATAAACACACCCATACGACATCGACAAAGTGCCAATACCATGATGCCGCCTCAAAACCAAAGGCCTCCTCATGCGAAAAGTGCCCTTTGCGAGCACGTAGCCACATGATGGCTAACATGGTCATACCTAAAAATACATGAAAACCGTGAAAACCGGTAAGCATGAAGAAGGTAGTTCCGTATATACCGCTCTCCAATGTCAGCCCAAGATCAACATAGGCCTCATGGTACTCGGCATACTGAAGATACAAAAAGCCCACTGCCAGCAAAACGGTAATACCCAGCCATCGAGTAAATTTCTTGCGGTTGTCGTCTTTTAATCCTACGTGCGCGATATGCACTGTAACCGACGATGACAGAAGAATAATAGTATTCCACATGGGAAGCCATTTAAGTAAACCACCATGTGCATCGACCGGATACATACTGTGGCCTTCACCGGCGCCTACAAATACTGCCTTGGCGCCGTTAACTACCTGATCGGGCGTTTCCATCATCGGCCATGCGTAACGATAGTTTTCCCAAAGTAAATGGATAAACTTACCCTTGTCGCCTTCGCCGCCAAGCCAAGGACCGGCGAGGTTGCGCACGTAAAACAAAGCGCCAAAAAAGGCCACAAAAAACATCACTTCAGAAAAAATGAACCATCCCATGCCCCAAACATAGCTACGCTTCATTTGAGCGCTGTTGAGGCCCTGCATGTTTTCAGTAATAGCCTGCCTAAACCAATAAAACAGCGTAGTAAACAAAATACCTAGGCCCGCCAAACTCAAGTAACCGCCGATACCGCTGTCGCCTGACTGAATCTCATTAAAAAATGTAGCCGCTCCAAACACAGTAAAAAATAACCCGACCGTTGCCAAAATGGGGAAGGCCGACTGTTCGGGCACATAATAATGTTCGTAACCGTCTGCAGACTTTGTTGCCATTACTCTTTTCTCCAAAAAAAATCTGATTGAGCTTAATTCACTTACACTGTTATTTGTATCTATACAACCGACACAAACTAACTATACATTCGATACTACCTACAGCGTGGCTGTATTCACAGAACTTGCCATGCTGACGCTAGCGGCGCTGAGCACTTGCTCAGACTGATCAGCTGTCACGTCAAACAAGGTATAAGACAACGTGATGGTATTCACACTGGCCGGCAAATCCCGATCAACAATAAAGCGCAGTGGCATATCAACCGTTCCGCCAGCTTCGAGCACTTGTTGGTTAAAGCAAAAACACTCGGTTTTATGAAAATAAGCAGCCGCTCGGCCTGGCGACACGCTCGGAATTGCTTGTGCGACCATAGTCATGCGCTGCGGGTTCCTGGCAAAGAACGTCGTTTCTATTTCTTCACCGGGATGAACCGACAACTTAAAAATTTCGGGACGGAACTCCCAAGGCATTCCTTCATTGTTCGTTGCTACAAACTGCACAGTAACGTTACGCGAAGTATCAACCAATTCAGTGGCAGGAATAAATGCCGTTGAATTGGTTTTACCATTAAGCCCTGTCACATCACAAAACAAGTCATACAAAGGCACTAAAGCAAATCCAAAAAAGAACATAGCCACCACAACCGCAACTAACCGCATAATGAGGCGGCGCAGATCAAGTGTGGTGCTCAGTGGCCCTGTTGGCTGCTCATGCTGCATAAATCTCTCTATATTCCCCTAACGGTACGAATAAGGCTGCTCAACATTACTTAATGGCCGGAGGCGTAGTAAACGTGTGGTAAGGAGCAGGTGAGGCTATTGTCCACTCCAGACCTTCTGGGTTGTCCCATACTTCGTCAGTTGCCTGAGCGCCGCCGCGAATCGTTTTAATCACGATAAACAAGAAGAACACTTGGCTGAAGCCAAACAAAAAGGCTCCCATCGATGCAATCTGGTTGAAGTCGGCAAACTGCAATGCGTAATCGGGAATACGTCGGGGCATGCCGGCTAATCCTACAAAGTGCATAGGGAAGAACGTCACGTTCAAGCCAATAAAAGACAACCAAAAATGTGCTTTGCCCAAGCGCTCGTCGTACATGTTGCCGCACCATTTAGGCAGCCAATAGTACACAGCCGCCATAATCGAGAAGATCGCTCCAGGCACCAATACATAGTGGAAATGCGCTACTACAAAGTAGGTGTCGTGGTATTGAAAATCGGCCGGTGCAATAGCCAACATCAAACCCGAGAAACCGCCAATTGAAAACAAAATAACAAAGGCAATGGCGAACAGCATCGGCGTTTCAAACGTCATCGAACCGCGGAACATGGTAGTAACCCAGTTGAAGACCTTCACCCCGGTAGGCACCGCGATAAGCATCGTTGCATACATAAAGAACAGCTCGCCCGCAATGGGCATGCCCACTGTAAACATGTGGTGAGCCCAAACAATAAAGGATAAAAATGCAATCGAAGCGGTTGCATACACCATCGACGCATAGCCAAACAACGGCTTGCGCGCGAAGGTTGGGATGATAGCCGACACGATGCCGAAGGCCGGCAAGATCATGATATAAACTTCAGGGTGCCCGAAGAACCAGAATACATGCTGGAATAAAATGGGGTCACCACCACCGGCGGCACTGAAGAAGCTCGTGCCAAAGTGAATGTCCATCAGCATCATTGTTACACAGCCTGCCAAGACTGGCATAACCGCAATCAACAAGTACGCTGTAATCAACCAAGTCCAAACGAACAATGGCATTTTCATCAACGTCATACCTGGTGCGCGCATATTGAGAATGGTGGCAATAATATTAATTGACCCCATAATCGATGAGGCACCCATAATATGCACTGCAAAAATAAAGTAAGTAACGCTAGGTGGCGCATAGGTTGTAGACAAGGGCGCATAGAACGTCCAACCGAAGTTAGGTCCGCCGCCTTCCATGAATAATGTTGAAGTGAGCATGGCGAAGGCAAAAGGCAATATCCAAAAGCTCCAGTTATTCATGCGTGGCAGCGCCATATCAGGGGCGCCAATCATCATCGGGATCAGCCAGTTAGCTAGCCCAACGAACGCAGGCATAACCGCACCAAAAACCATCACTAAGCCATGCATAGTGGTCATTTGATTAAAAAACTCAGGTTCCACCAACTGTAAACCCGGCTGAAATAATTCAGCCCGGATAACCAGCGCAAATACGCCGCCCATCAAGAACATTGCAAAGCTGAACCATAAATACATCGTGCCGATATCTTTATGATTGGTGGTATATAACCAGCGCCCAAAACCTTTTGCAGGACCGTGATCACCCATTGTGTTTGCCTCTACTTTTAAATCGAATTCAATAAAAAATGTTTAACATCTACTGCGCAAAAGAATCGTCTTACTGATTCTTTTTATAATTGAGCACGTCAACCGCTTGTACCATGTCACCCATGTTGTTGCCCCAAGCGTTGCGCTCATAAGTGACCACCGCGGCCAAATCAAGCTCACTGAGTTGGTTGCCAAAAGCCTGCATAGCAGAGCCTTGCACACCGTTAACCAACACATCGACATGTCCTTGCATCGGCCCAGTGGTTATTGCTGTACCTACCATCGATGGACCTACGCCGCCTTTACCGTCAACACCGTGACAAGCGGCGCAACTTTGAAGGTACACCTCTTCACCGCGTGCATACATTTCATCAAGCGGCAAAATCAATTCATTCATCTTGGCAATCTCTACCGCCTCTTTTTTCTTCTCAACTAACCAGTCGTTGTAATCCTGCTCTTCCATAGCGTGAACAACGATTGGCATAAAGCCGTGGGCCTTGCCACATAACTCAGCACATTGGCCGCGATAGATTCCTGGCTCCTCAACAATTGTCCAAGCATCATTGATATAACCCGGAATAGCATCTCGCTTAACCGCTAGCGCAGGAACCCACCAGGCATGCAAGACATCATTGGCAGTAATTAAGAAGCGTACTTTCTTGTTGATGGGAATCACTAGTGGCTCATCGACCTCTAGAAGGTAGTGCTCGCCACGAGGTGCGCGGCCATATATTTCGTCTTGCGAGGTTGTTAGATTACTAAAAAAGCTAACGTCTTCACCAAGATACTCGTACTGCCACTTCCACTGGTAGCCAACAATTTTTATATCAATATCAGCTTCGCTAGTATCGTAAATTTTAATCAGCGACGAGGTAGCAGGTATAGCCATCAACACCAAAATCACAAAGGGCAGTACCGTCCAAGCGATCTCAACCATCGTACTCTCATGAAATGATGCAGCTTTAGCACCAACTGACTTGCGATGCATTAACATCGACCAGAACATAACGCCAAATACGACGACTGCAATAGCTACACAAATCCAAAAAATCAACATATGCAGGTCAAAGATTTCACGACTAACCGCCGTAACGCCTTCGGTCATATTCACGACCCAGCGCTTCGCTTCATCAACGACCGCATCGCCAGGAGCGGCCCACGTAGCAGCACTAGTTGCCAATAAAGCGGGGAAAGCCGCTGCTCGGCTTAATACCAACAGGCCCTTGCGAGCTAGCTGTGTGGTTATTAAACGCATAAGTCCTGATCTCCAAAAATTGATACAACTGATTCTTTACATTGCGCCGACTGCGCTATTTTAAACTGCCGCGCCTTACACCTATAACGAACCATTTCCAATCTAATGGTTAAAACATTACTGTGCCGCATTCAATGCCTAGGCAATCGAATTTGAGCTAGCTGGGTAATGAGCAAAAAGCCGCTGCGTGCACACTTACTTAGTGGCATGCCGTTTACTCATACGCATACACACTAAAATTGGGCCATCGTGAAGGTTTTGGGCGATTTCGAGCAGTAGCCTTCGAAATCGCGGCGAAGTATACCAAAGGATTGCGAGCGCTCCAATCGTGCAAATGAATATAGTTTATGATTGGTGCCGATCTCTGGCGAAATACCAATATGTAGTAGGGAGGCGAGAACGATTGAGCTTTTTTGCAAACAATTTACGCTTACACACAGGTATTTCGGCGCGCCTGCGAAGGCTAGTTAAATGGCCAGACTCCTCAACCATTACAGTTAACTCATTATGCGCACCACAATTCGTGGCCACAATCAAAAAATATGGGCCATTGCCTGGCCGATGATGCTATCCAGTGTCTCCGTGCCATTACTTGGGCTCGTTGATACCGCCTTACTTGGCCATCTTGGCAGCGCGCAGTTTTTAGGTGCGGTGGCTATTGGTGCCAATATTATTGGTCTTATGTACTGGAGCTTTGGCTTTTTACGCATGGGCACCACTAGCTTGGCCGCAAGACAACATGGTGCAGAGATGCATTTGCAAGGAGAAAACGGCCCAAGCCAAGCCAAAGACGCCCGCAGTGCCGATGGTATTTTGTTCCGCGCCTTAGTTCTGGCGGCCATCCTTGGTTCGTCTGTCTGCTTAACGGTTCCACTACTTGTCGATGCCGTTTTGCTGTGGATGCATTCCAGCGCAAAGGTCACCCCGCTGGCCTACGAATATATTGATATTCGACGCCTCTCGGCGCCGGCAGTGTTCATGACTTTTGCTATTTCAGGCTGGCTCATCGGCACGCAGCGCACGCGCAGCGCACTGGCATTAGTACTGACCACCAATAGCGTCAATATCGTTCTGGACATCATCTTCATCAAGGTTCTAGGCCTAGAAAGCGCCGGGGCTGCTTGGGCTACGCTAATCGCGGAATTTATGGGACTGATGCTAGGCTTGTACTTAGTGGGTCATCACAGCCAGGCTGCTAAACCCTCGCTCTGGCGTGGCTGGCTGAGACTCAGCCATTTTCAAAGCATGCTCAGTGTGAACTACCACCTGCTGATCCGCACCGTACTGCTACTGTTTGTTTTCAACTTTTTTACTGCCCAAGGCTCAACAATGGGCGATGAAACACTCGCCGCTAACGCAATCTTACTCCAGCTAATACTGCTGACCGCATTCATTCTCGACGGCTTTAGCTTCGCCGCCGAGGCATTGTGCGGCGAGGCTTATGGCGGCAAGCAGTGGATCACGCTCGCTAAAATCGTCAAACTGTGCAGCTATTGGTCTGCGGGGACGGCGCTAGGTTTTGGCATAACCTACGCCCTTTTTGGCGATGCCATTATTGCGCTATTTAGCAATGTCGATTCGGTGATCGATATTGCCCAGCAATACCACTGGTGGATGGTTGGCATAACCGTGAGTGGCTGCGCGGCCTACCTAATGGATGGGGTGTGCATCGGCATAGGCAAAACGCGCGCAATGCATTACTCAATGTGGTTCGCGACGGTTATTATTTTTTTACCGGCCTGGTGGCTTAGCAGGGCGTGGGGAAATCACGGGCTGTGGCTGGCCTTTGCGATGTTCACGCTAGCCCGAGGGTTCACGCTAGCAGCTTATTGGCAAGGCTTGCGCATAGGCGGCGCACCGCCTCTCAATAATCGAGTAAAGTAACGCCATAGGCAGTGTTAGGGCTTTTTTATATCAACCAAGACAACTGGCTCTGTCGGTGTTTCATGCTGTAGCGCCTGCTCACCGACACGATGCTGATTGACTCGTGTTGGCAACTCATCTGCTGAGCGCCGTACTTTTTCTTCAAACAGCTCGTTAAAATCACAGTGAACGCAAGCACGCCATTTTTCATCGAGCTTAGAATAAGTAAAAATTTTATCCAACTGCTTGCATGCTGGACACAAAGCTCCGGCTATAAAACGTTTATTTTGCATAGCTGACGCCTTCACCGCCTTAACTTGAAAAATTTACTGGTTACGTGTGCTGCTAACTGGCTATACCGCTGTGCCTGAGGAGCGCGTCATTTGTTGCTGGGCGCCCTCTAAAATGCTCAAACAACTCAGCTGGCTCGCAGCTACCGCCCAGTGAAAGAATATCTGTGTAAAATTTCTGGCCTGCTTCACAATCAAAGATGCCGCGCTCCTCAAACAAAGAAAACGCATCTGCCGAGAGGACCTCAGCCCACTTATAACTGTAGTAGCCAGCCGCATAGCCGCCAGCAAAAATATGTGAAAAGCCATGCTGAAAACGATTGATGTCTGGTATGGCATAGGCGGCAACTCTCTTGCGCACCTCAGATAATGTGTTAGTGATTCCCTGCCAATCTGGATGGCCAAAATTCTGATGTATCAAAAAATCAAACAAAGAAAATTCAATTTGCCTAACCATCTGCATTGCCGACTGAAAATTCTTTGCTGCCAACATTTTATCGAGTAAAGCCTTTGGCAGCGTCTCACCCGTGGAGAAATGCCGTGTAATTAATGCCAAGGCAGGCTCCTGCCAACACCAATTTTCCATAAACTGGCTAGGCAGCTCAACAGCATCCCACGCCACGCCATTAATGCCGGAGACTGCAGCATAATCAATCTTTGTCAACATATGATGCAAGCCATGGCCAAACTCATGGAACAGCGTGGTCACTTCGTTGTGCGTTAGCAGCGCCGGCTTGTCGGTGGCAGGGGGTGTGAAGTTGCAAACTAAAAAAGCTACCGGCAGCTGCAGCTCACCGCCCAATGACAAACGGCGCGATTTACAATCAGCCATCCAGGCGCCGCCTCGCTTACCTGCTCGAGCATATAAGTCGAGATAAAATTTTGCCTGGAGCTGCTCATTAGAATCAAACACCTCATAAAATCGTACGTCGCTATGCCAGCTACCCGATGGCACTTGAGTGCGAATTTCTAAGCCATAAAGCCGCTTAACCACCTCGAACATACCGCTTATAACGCTATCTATAGGAAAATAAGGTTTCAGCTCCTCTTGCGAAACGTTATAGCGCGCAACGCGAAGTTTTTCGGAAGCATAAGGGACATCCCACGCCTGAAGCTGCGTCAACCCGAGCTCGGTACGTGCAAATGCCTCAAGCTCGGTATATTCACGCCGCGCAAAAGTGACGCTTTTATTTGCAAGATTGTTAAGGAAATCCAACACTTGCTCAGTTGATCCAGCCATTTTTGTCGTTATAGAAAGCTCCGCGTAGTTGTTGTAACCAAGCAAAGTAGCAAGCTCATGGCGCAAAGCAAGAATCTCTTCCATCGGCTGACTGTTATCATATTCGCCTGCGTTAGGGCCTAGGTCTGAAGCGCGAGTGACATAAGCGGCGTACATTTCTTCGCGCAACTGACGATTGTCACAATACTGCATGAGCGGTAGATAATCCGGTATATCGAGAGTAAACAAGTATCCCTGTAAATTATTCGCCTGCGCACGCTCTCGCGCCGCTTGCATTGCACTTTCAGGCAAACCCTGTAATTGATGGGCGTCGTCAACTTGCTTAGTGTAGGCGCGCGTCGCATCGAGCACGTTATTGGAAAATGTAGTAGTAAGCTTCGCCAAGCGATTTTTAATCTCAGCATAGCGCCTCTGCTCAACCGAATTTAAATCGACGCCCGCTAACTTAAAGTCACGCAAACTATTATTGATGACTTTCTGCTGCGCAGTATCCAACTGAGGAAAAATGACGCTGTTACGCAAATTGCGCGTCGCCTTAAACAAACCCTTATGTTGGCCCATATAGGTATTGAACTGTGTGAGAAGCGGTAAACAATCACTATGTGCTTGACGAATTTCGTCCGTGTTGCTCACCCCATTCAAGTGGCTGATCACAGCCCATACCTGCTCAAGCCGATCAAGCGCCTGCTCGATGGGTGCCATCAACGTATCCCAGCCAACGGAAACACCCGAAGCAGAATCATTCACTGCCGTGACTGTCGCTTCAATAGAAGCCTCACTCTGGCGAATAATTTCCTCAACGGCAGGCAAGAAATGCTCGGGCTTTACCGTATCAAATAATGGTAGAGCATTGAGCGGGCGGGCAGTTAACAGCGGGTTCGTCATCTTAATTTTTCTACTCTCTTAATCAAATTAATAGCTACAGCCTAGCCGAACGAAGAAAACTAGCAGGCCAATAAAATCCCAGAGCGCAGTCATGTTAGCAAGATCGTTCATTAGCTGATACGCTTAAAATCAACTTCACTGGCAACAGCCATGACTTGGCAGAAACACAACGCTTCTAACGCCCTAACCATACGACGTAGTAGATGACGATGAGTAACTTACGTAAATACCGCAACAACAGCCCACAAATAGACCGTACTGTGTATATTGATTCGACCGCAACAATCATTGGCGATGTGAAAATTGGGGCAGACAGTTCGGTATGGCCACAGAGCGTGATACGGGGCGATGTTAATCGTATTCGTGTGGGTGCGCGCAGCAACATACAAGATGGCTGCATCATCCATGTTTCGCGACCAACATCTAGCTTACCCGATGGTCACCCAACCTTAATAGCGAACGATGTAACCATCGGTCATGGCGCAATTTTGCACGGATGCTCGATTGCCTGTTGCGTATTAGTCGGCAATGGTGCGGTAGTGATGGATGGTGTGTGCATTGAAAGCCATGTGATAGTCGGCGCCAATTCTCTCGTGCCCCCAGGAAAAACGCTCAGCAGTGGCTACCTTTACATCGGATCGCCATGCCAACAAGCACGCAAACTCACCGACGCTGAAATTCAAAGCCTACAAACATCGGCCAATAACTATGTTGCATTAAAAGACGAGTACCTGGATGCCGAAAAAATTTAATCCGCAGGAGTTGTTGCAACTCATCTGGCTTAAAGTATCTGCGTATTAATGCTGCCAGCCGGTAGTTAGCGTGCTCGCTCCAAGCGATAATGGCCGCTATAGGGCGGCCACAATTCTATATACGGTTGCATCGCGTTAACCAAATGTACTTTGCGCATTCGCTCTATGCCAAAGTCGTTAGTGTAAACCTGATAGCGCCCAGTGCGTAATACCGGCGAGTGGATGCGCAGCGCACGACCCACTCGCTGCAACCTGTAGCCCCTAAAAGGCGCCGCCAGCGGCTCACCAATAAAATTACCTTGCCCTGGCATATGTACGCTCTTCCAGTAAGCTTCCATTAAAGTGCTACCCGAAGCATAGTGCCACATCGCTAACAGCGGATTCGGAAATTTTTGCACAAAAGCACAAGGCTCAATAGCAGTACCATAGGAGCCGGTGGCCCCCGCTTCAAGCCAGCGCATTGCACTCATTTGTCCAGAATCGGTCAACATCCCTCCGTATGAGGTTAAATGATCAGCCATTGCGCCAGATAAAAATTTCAGGGTATCTAAGCCTTCGACAGACTGTGCGCCCGTAAAATAAAAAAGCACATCGCTTTTATTCTCAATCGTATCCTGCTCGAGGACCTGCACATCAAACCGGTCACCAAACGTTTGCTGGACTTCTGAGAAAAAGCGCTTGCGCACAGAGCGGGCCTGATCACTAGTGGCTAACAAAAAAGCACGGCCAAATGGCTGAGTATCGTCGGCAGCCACGCCACGATCAATTAACGCCTTGGCTTGGTCTAAATTATCCGCTGCAAGTAACATAGTGGGCCGTATGCCAAAGTCAGCATATGGTTTGACGCTGCCGGAATGATAATACGCAGTGGTTCGTGTAAGTTTGCAGCCTACCGCGCAATACGCCACATCGTACCCAAGCGTAAAAGCCGCCGACATACTCATACAGCCTACACGATATGGCTGCGCCCATGCCAAAGCATACGCCTGAATATTTTCGCCTAGCTTTGCATCGATTACTTTTTTTTGTACTGCAAAAACACCAGGGTCAACAACCTGCTGCTCAGGATCAAATGAAATACTAACGATATTTTCAAGGGGTATGTTACGAGCAGATTGATAGTATTGCGCTATTTTTTCGCTTAAAAGGTCCCCCTCAATAAAAACAACGGCAACCTGGCGCGGTGACAAACCAGAAGCAGGCAATTCGATAGTTGGCATAGATGCCACAGCTATAGCTGATGGCAAGGCAAGCAACATGAGCAGAGTGAGCTGCTTGATTACAATAATAAGACGCCGCGTCATATTTGCCATAGGAGACTATAAGCTCGATCTAATTCGATCGATAACGGGAGCCGCCTGAGGCCGCACTCCGCGCCACAAAGTAAATGACTCAGCCGCCTGCTCGACAAGCATGCCTAGGCCATCAGCAATACTACGAGCACCTTGCTGCGCCGCCCACTGTAAAAACAAAGTAGGGCTTGAGCCGTATACCATATCGTAACAACGCGCATGATTCACTATCGCTGCTGAAACCTCAGGGAGGTCGCCGGCTAAGCTTGCGCTAGTGCCATTAATGACGATATCGAAATCGCCCTCAAGCTCGGCGAAGTTGTTAGCTGAGAGTGCGACCGAAGCTTGCTCTGCGTCCGCAGCAAATTGCTCTTGTAAAACAACCGCTTTAGCATGTGTGCGATTAGCAATAACGAGACTTGCCGGGCTGCTGGCAATCAGTGGAGCGAGCACTCCACGCACCGCACCCCCCGCGCCCAAAACCAACAGGCGCTTCCCGGCCACAGGCCAGCGCAAATTGTTAGTCAAATCTCGGCACAAGCCAGCGCCGTCCGTGTTGTCGCCGTAGAGCACACCATCTTGGTAATAAAGGGTATTGACCGCACCAGCCTTAGCAGCTGCTTCACTCAGCTCAGTTGCCATAGCAAATGCCCGCTGCTTAAAAGGCACTGTAATATTTAGGCCACCCCCACCACTGTGAAAAAATTGATGAACCGCCGATTCGAATGCGGGTAATTCAATACATGCTTTGTCATAGCGAATAGGCTGCTGGGTTTGCTGCGCAAACGCTGCGTGAATGGCCGGCGATAAGCTGTGCGCTATCGGGTTGCCAAAAACCGCATAGCTCGTGAGTTGATTATGAGCGGTGGGTCGAGCAGCATTATTATTATCATCAGGCATAAGGCATTAGCTATCGGTTAGATGGTTCACTGGAGTGGCCAACCAGTCGCGCGGCCGTAAAAAATCACTGTATAAGGCAGCTTCGGCCGAGCCCTTAGCGGGCGTGTACTGGTAAACCCACTCAGCGTGAGGCGGTAACGACATTAAAATTGACTCGGTACGGCCGCCCGTTTGCAAGCCAAATAACGTACCACGGTCGTAAACTAAATTAAATTCAACATAGCGGCCTCGACGATAGCGTTGAAACTTTTTTTGCTCTGCCGTAAAAGCGCGCGCTCTTTTGCGCTCGACGATCTGCTTATAGGCCTGCAAATAAGCATCGCCCACTGCACGCAAAAAAGCCAAGCACTGATCAAAGCTCCAACGATTGAGGTCGTCAAAAAATAGGCCGCCGATGCCTCGCTGCTCCTGACGATGCGGAAGAAAAAAGTAGTCATCGCACCATTGTTTAAACTCAGCGTAAACATCAGAACCGAAGGCATCACAAGCCTGCTTAGCATATTGATGCCACAAACGACAATCTTGCTCATCGCCATAATAGGGCGTCAAATCAAAGCCTCCACCAAACCACCAAACAGGTTCGGCATCGGGCTTTTCAGCAAGAAAAAAACGCAAGTTGGCGTGCGAGGTGGGTATGTGGGGATTATCGGGATGCAGCACAACCGAAACACCCATTGCCTCGAAACCGCGGCCCGCAAGCTCAGGCCGATTAGCCGTAGCCGATGCCGGCATCGTTTTACCCATTACGTGGGAAAAGTTAGCCCCGCCTTTTTCAAAGACTGCGCCATTTTCTAGTATTCGGGTTTGCCCACCCCCCCCCTCCGCACGCTGCCAAACATCTTCGCGAAAATCTGCCTTGCCATCGAGGGCGGTAAAAGTAGCCGTGAGCTGTGACTGATAATCAAGCAGGAAATCGAGTACCGCTTGCTTATTAATAGAATTGAATGTGGACATGGATTCGCTGGCTTCGGCAATCATTAAAAACAATGCGCTCGTTAAATCGACAACGCGTGTCGAGCAACGCAATCCTGACAAAATGTTGCGTGTCAGGCGCTAGAGATCTAGTTTAACGCAGTTAGGGGCCATTCAGCGCAATTGCTGGCCCGATGCAAGATCAATAATGTGCGAGGGGTTGAGCATGCCACTGGTAGAACCGGCCACATAGCTGGCAACGCGTGGCCCAAAATAGGCGCGGGCCCGCAGCTCAGTGTAGGCTGGCAATTGGCCAGCACGGTTTGCGGAGGTCGACACCAGCATACCACCAAAACCTTCACATAACGCTTTTACAATGGGGTGATGTGAAATACGAACTGCCACTGAACTGTGTGACCCACTAATCCAGCTGGGCACGCGAGCGCGGTGAGCAATTAACCATGTAGTAGGCTGGGCGTTATGCTGCGCCAGCAAGCGGCGCTGTTCGATAGGCAGACCATCAACTAAATCGCCGAGCTGGCTGTAATCGGCCGCTACCAAAATCAGCCCTTTATCGACGCTGCGGTGCTTTAAAGCAAGCAGTTGCTCAACCGCATCGCGGCTCCAAGGATCACAACCGAGACCCCAAACAGCTTCGGTTGGATAGGCAATAAGCTCGCCTTGCTGCAGGGCCGCTAAAGCTGCCTGATGACGCCATGACTGGTGCAAATAATGCCTATTCGTCATACAGCTATAGCCCTGCGCAAAAGCGGCGCGGCCGGCATAATAAACGCCCGGTATTAACTCGCGCTTTGATTAAGTTTGGCTTGTAGGGCGGCATCTTTAGCTTGCACGGCTTTAGCTGACTCTGCACGCTCAGCCTTGACCAATTCGGCCAAGCTGGGGTCAGCCGTAGCAAGAATTTGTGCCGCCAAATATGCAGCATTTTTAGCGCCCGCCTTGCCAATAGCAACGGTCGCTACAGGAATACCGCCCGGCATTTGCACGGTCGATAATAAAGCGTCAAGACCCTCAAGCGAAGCGTTGATAGGAACACCGATAACTGGCTTAACCGTAATAGCTGCGACGGCACCGGCAAGATGCGCCGCCATACCGGCAGCAGCAATAAAAACGCCGCAACCGCGTTGGTCGGCATCAGTAACATAAGCATGCGTGGCCGCTGGTGTGCGGTGCGCAGAAGTTACTTTGACTTCAACGCGCAGACCAAATTTCTTCAAGGTGTCGATAGCTGGCTGCATTTGGGGAAGATCGGAGTCGGACCCCATAAGTACTGCTACAAAAGTGTCACTCATACTGATTCTCTTTAAAAATTAAACATGTCGAATATTGCCGCTACACGATGATGCCTGTGTGAACAGCGTGTTTCAATCTAGGCCAATCGCTGATTATAAGCCTTAGCATGGGCTCGCCATGTATTGAGCTCAAGGCGGGGCAAATTACAGAAAAGTGCGGCTGCATGCAAGTGGTGCCGGCACCTTAGCACGGCTTTTTACTACATTTTGCCTAATCCTTAGGGTTGGATTATCGACTATATTTTCAAACTATACTGCCCGCCCACCGCAATAATGAACCCCAATAGCTCTAAATCTACTAAAGCCATATTGAGTTGGTCCGCCGGCAGGCCACAACCTCGACTGACCATTTCGAATGAAGCCGAATCGCTTTGAATGGCCGCTAACACGCGGCGTAATTCTGGCGAAAGTGCCGAGCTATCCGACGCAGGGCCATGGGCGCAATTATCTGCCGCGTCGGCAGGTAGGCTCAACGAGCGAAAGCCTCCGAGCACCGCCAAAACATCGTCGGCCGACTCGATCAAGTGTGCGCCGTCACGGATCAATTGATGGCAACCTTTACTCTGGCTGTTATTGACAGCGCCCGGCACCGCAAACACTTCCCGACCCTGCTCTGCAGCGCAGTTCGCGGTGATCAACGAACCGCTGGGCAAGCCAGCCTCAACCACCACCACGCCAAGACTCAACGCTGCCACAATCCGATTGCGGCGAGGAAACAAACCCGGATGAGTGGATGTTCCAAGTGGCATTTCGGTCACTAGCGCACCGCTGTGTTTAATTCGCTGCGATAACTGGAAGTTGCTCGCCGGATACATTACATCAAGCCCTGTGGCCATCACAGCCACGGTTCGGCCGGAACTGTCTAGAGCGCCCTGATGAGTCGCCGTGTCGATACCTAAAGCCATACCACTCGTCACCACCAAGCCTGCCTCAGCAAGGTTGCGGGCCAAACGCTGGGCAAATTGGCGCCCCGTAATTGAAGGTTTGCGAGTGCCCACTATCGATATACTATCTGACACCAATAGGCCTGTTTGTCCATGCACAAAAAGCAGTGGCGGACAATCAGCCAATTCACGCAGCAACGGAGGAAAGCGCGAATCATCTTTAGTTAACGCCACCCCACCGTGGGTATCGAGCCAGCCCAAGGTTTGCTCGGCGATCTGCCAGTACACACTGCTACGCGGACTGCGTAAAAATCCGGTTAAGCGACGTCTTACTGGGGCGCTTAAAAACTCCAGTTGACGAGCGTTCGGGCCTAATTCGAGCAACTGTAATACGCTCGTTTGAGAAGCTAGCAAGTGGTTCAGCCCTACCGCGCCGAGCCCATCAACTTGCTGTAGCGCAAGCAGTGCAAGCAGCGCCTCACGAGAGTTACCCGTACAATCATTGCCAGTGGTCGGTTTGCTCGGGTGAGCATGGGTAAAATTAAAAAAAGAGGGGGGGCGTGAATGGGTCATCGGATCATCCTTGATCGCAAAAAAATTGTAAGCGCCTAAGCTACGCTGTTGACACTGTGTAGATCAGCCCGTCATCAAAGCTAACCAACCCGAGCGTACCTAAATTATAAGCTTGATAAAGAGCCTAGCCAACTACTTAAGGGTTAGTCACCTCATCCATTACAGACAACGGGCGCTCAGCTTCAAGGATGATCCCATAACTGACCTTATCAAACACCTTAAAAATCATCATCAAGCCAGCTCGCTCGCTCGGTAGCTTCACGCTGCCACGCTTGACCGGATCACGCACCGTCTCACCGGCACGATCAACACCTAATACGTCGCCAATCATCATTCCCTCGCGGGCACCCCGGTTAATGGTCACCACATCGTAGCGGCCAACATTGGCAACCCCAGACTCAACCGCAATGATATTGCCGTTAACGTCATCTTCGGGCGACTTAGGGTAATAAACCGATGGCACATCTTCATTGGGCAGCGCCAAAAAACGATCGCCAGTGCGAACCTCCTCTTTGCTGTAATTCAGCCCAATTGTAGCAACATCCTCATTTTCAGCCTTAATTTGGCCTGCGCCAATTTCTATGGCCTGCACACCCAGTTTTTCGCCTGTTTCGGGGTCATAGTAGGTCTTACCTTCACGATAAATCCCAAAAAAGCGGCTTTGCTGATCAAAGTCACCGCGGCCATAGACAGTATCGCCAGCGGCACTGACCAAACGGTGGTCTGACCCAGCTACAACGTAGGGAGCAGCCTCAAGCAATTCAAGATCAACAACACGACTGCGCGATAGAAAACTGCTCAGCACATCAGCAGGAATAGCAGGAATGGCCGCACCTAAAGGTGACGTGCGAATACTTGGCGACAGCTTCATCGGGCCTCGATTAACGACTAAGCGAGGCCGGCCATCGATATAAATCATGGTTAAGATATCGCCTGGATAAATCAGATGCGGGTTGGCAACTTGCGGATTAACTTGCCAGATTTCCGGCCACAGCCATGGGCTATTGAGATATAAGCCTGATATATCCCACAGCGTATCGCCCTGGACAACCGTATAGGTGCTGGGGTAGTCAGATCGTAATGCAACCTGTGCATGCACTAACGAGACAAACCATGCAGCCAGCAATACCAGCAACCCAGAGCAGATTTTTTTCATCGTAAATTTCCTTTCGCGCAATTTGTGCTGGCTTGACGTGAATACCGCAGCTTGGCCGTAGATTATTTTTTCGTCAGCTGATACGAAGTTACCTCTACCGTCTGTATAATATAGCAGGCGACACTCTCACAAGCGGCAAATATTCCGCATAAATGTCGGTAATTACTCGTTTTTTTGCTCGCGGTTATTTGAACGTGATGTAATTCGCGAGACAATTCGTCACACATCACAGAATTGATTGCTAAGGCTCTTCAATTCATTTTTTATAGCCTGCCCAGCATCAAGCAGGCCCTCAATTAAACTGTATACGTATGGCTATTCTCGACATCCTCGAATTTCCTGACCCTCTGTTGCGCACCATCGCGCGGCCCGTTGAGCAAGTGGACGAATCTATTCGCCAACTCGTGGCTGACATGCTCGAAACCATGTATCACGCCGAAGGTATAGGGCTGGCTGCAACGCAAGTGAACGTTCACAAACGTGTGGTGGTGATCGATACTTCAGAGGATCGCAACCAGCCGCAAGTTTTTATCAATCCGCGTATTAAAATACTCAATGACGCAACTATGGAGTACCAGGAAGGCTGTTTGTCGGTACCGGGGTACTATGAAAAAGTGGAGCGCCCCAGCGCTATCAAAATTGCAGCGCTCGACACACAGGGCGAAAAATTTATCCTCGAACCCGATGGCGTCCTTGCTGTGTGTATTCAGCATGAAATTGATCATCTCAATGGCAAGCTGTTCGTCGATTACATATCCACGCTTAAGCGCAATCGCATTAAACAAAAATTGCAAAAAGAACGCCGCTTGGCGTAAATGTTGTTACTTAGTTGGTCGCTAGCGCGGCGGATGCTAGGCCAAATTAGTCCCCACTCCACTACCTAAAAGGTAATTAGCTAACTGTGCGCATTCTTTTCGCCGGCACGCCCGAATTTGCAGCGGCCCATTTACAGGCCCTATTGGATTGCGACTCGCACGAGCTGGTAGCTGTTTATACGCAGCCAGACCGTCGCGCCGGGCGTGGCAAACGCATGAGCATCTCGCCAGTCAAAGCCCTGGCTCAATCGGCAGGTCTTATCATCGAACAACCCCTTTCACTCAAGGACAGCGCGGCGCAAAAACAACTGGCAAATTATCAAGCCGATGTTTTGGTCGTTGCAGCCTACGGTTTGTTATTGCCCCCAGCCATTCTCAGCGCGCCACGCTTAGGTTGTATTAATGTGCACGCCTCACTGCTACCGCACTGGCGCGGCGCAGCACCTGTGGAACGAGCTATCCAAGCCGGCGATAGCGAAACGGGCGTAACCATCATGCAGATGGATGAAGGCCTAGACACCGGAGACATGCTCTTAGAATCACGGTGCACTATTACTGAGGATGAGACCGGTGACTCACTGCGTCAAAAGCTAACTGAGCTAGGTCGGCCTGCACTTATGAGTACACTTGAAAAAATGGCCAGCGGTAAAGTAGGCGGCACGGTGCAGGATGAGGCACATGCCAGCTACGCCAAAAAACTCGACAAATCTGAAGCGCGTATTAATTGGCAAGCGTCGGCTGCATTAATCGATCGAACCATTCGTGCCTTCACCTCAGCCATGCCTTGTTATGCCATGCTAGAAGAGCAGCGGATTAAGATTCTAAGTGCACATATTAATGCACCCATCAACGCTTTGAATGACGACACAGCCAGCAATGCCCCCCGAGCAGGACGAATTCTCGACGTCCAGAGCCACGCTATAGTTGTGCAATGTGGTAGCGGCATAGTAGCCATTACGCAGGTGCAGTTAGCCGGTACTAAACCTATGTCAATTGCAGCGCTACTCAATGGCCGGCCCACCTTTTTTAAACCCGGCCAGTGCTTTGCTGATTAATATCAGCAAAGCACTGGCATTAAGCCTGCCAAAACCCACGACAAGGTGCCAACTGTTGTACCCTGTATCACCATGATCCTATTTTTGTGGTTCTCAAACAGCGACATTGACCAAAAAACTTATGCAAAATGTTAGGGCAGCAGCCGCAATAGCGCTCACCAGTGTTCTCCGCGATGGTAGATCTTTTTCTGGCGAACTCGACAGCAGTCATCTAGACAGTCGCAATGAAGCAACTACGTCAGACAAACACACCCTTGATTCACGTGATATTGCGCTTTACCGAGAGCTTTGTTTTGGCACGCTCAGACATTTCTACTATTTAGATGCTGTCCTCAAACCTTTTTTGCGAAAACCGCTGGGTAAAAAGGATACGGATATACGCGCTTTATTGCTCATGGGCCTGTACCAAATTATATTTTTACGCACGCCCGATCATGCTTCACTCAACGCCACAGTAGACGCATGTAAAACCTTAAAAAAACCTTGGGCCAAAGGCTTAACCAACGCAGTGTTACGCAACTACTTGCGCACCATAGATATCCAGCAAGAAACAACCCAGGCCGGCTTACCCGCTATAAAGAATGCTGCCGCCCAGCAAAGTCATCCCACTTGGTTATATGAGAAGATTCAGCGCGCCTGGCCCAACCAGTGGCAGAGCATCATTGACTACAATAATGCCCTGCCACCCATGTGTTTACGCATCAATTTGCAGCAATGTTCGAGAGATGATTACCAGCAACAATTAATTGAGCGCGATATTGCTAGTCACTGCTGCGCAATAACCGATACCGGCATCATCCTCGAAAAGCCGGTTGATGTGTCCGCACTACCGCACTTCGATCAAGCTTGGTCAAGCGTACAAGACGCAGGCGCACAGCTTGCCGCAAAGCTACTTGATGCTCAGCCCGGTGATTATGTGCTGGACGCCTGTGCCGCGCCAGGCGGTAAAGCCGCGCACCTCCTGCAACACACACCAAACCTCCACTTGCTGGCAATGGATGCTAGCGCCACTCGGCTTGAGCGCGTTAAACAAACTATTGAGCGCTGCCTTGCGGGAGTAAATGACAGCAACGATGCTTCTATTGTCGCCGAACAAGTTCAAACACGGCGCGCCGATGCGGCTGAGCTCGACACTTGGTGGCAGCGGCAACCGTTAGACAAAATATTACTTGATGCTCCCTGCTCGGGCAGCGGCATCATCAGCCACCACCCCGACATTAAATTGTTGCGCCGCGCCGCTGATCTCGTTTCATTTAATACCCAACAACGGCGCTTACTTGAGGGTTTGTGGCCAGCACTAGCCGAGGGGGGCCAGCTCCTTTATTGCACGTGTTCGATCATGCCTGAAGAAAATGCCGATATGATCAACTGCTTTCTCGCGCAAACACCCTCAGCAGTACTCGAACCTTTACAGGTTGACTGGGGTGTCGACACAGGTGCCGGACACCAATTACTACCAAATACTGGCAAAAATGGCGGCTTTTTTTATGCCAAAATTAGTAAGCGGACAACGCCCTAGCAGCCTAACAATAAGCCGCTGAACTCCGGCATTAGCGACGGGTGCAATGCCGCAGTAAAAGTTGCAAAAAATAGCTGCTCAACCAGCTGGAATCATCATCCGTATGTTGTTAGAACCATGAAAATAATTATTTTGGGTGCAGGGCAAGTCGGCGGTGCATTAGCCGAAAGCCTTTCATCAGAAAAAATAGACATCACTATTGTCGACCACCATCCCGGCAGGCTTCGCGAACTGCGCGACAAGCTAGACATAGGGACGGTGCTAGGTCATGCCTCGCACCCTGAAATACTGCACGCAGCTGGGGCCGAAGATGCTGATGTCCTTGTCGCTGTAACGGGCTCGGACGAACTCAATATGATGTCCTGCCAAATTGCTCATACGCTCTACCATACGCCGACCAAAATCTGTCGAGTCCGTGCTAAGAGCTACATGCAGCATCAAGAGCTATTTGGCAATGATGCTGTTCCTGTAGATGTACTGATTTCACCGGAGCAACTCGTCACCAACCATATCATTGGTCTGCTCGATTACCCTGGCGCGCTGCAAGTCTTAAACTTTGCCGAAGGTTTAGTCAGGCTAGTAGCTATTCGTGCACAAGCTGGTGACAAGTTTATTGGCGAAACGCTCTACGACATTCGCAAAATGACGCCTAAGCACGATGCCAGGGTAGCGGCTATTTTTCGCGGCGACCGGGCGGTAAAGCCGCAACGCGAAACTGAAATTGAACCGCTCGATGAGGTTTTTTATATAGCCGCCACTGAAAATATTCGCCCCGTTATGCAAGAGTTGGGGCAACTAAGCCGGCCCTATAATCGCTTAATGATTGCCGGCGGTGGCAATATCGGCCTGCGTTTAGCTCAAGCCATAGAAGATAAGTATTCTGTTAAGCTCATAGAACAAAATGAGGAGCGCGCCGAACTCATTGCTGAGCAACTCCATAAAACCATTGTATTAAAGGGCAGCGCCTCAGATAAGGAGCTCTTGTTAAGTGAAAACATAGAAACCATTGATGTTTTCATTGCACTAACTAATGATGACGAAGCCAATATCATGTCGTCGCTTCTAGCCAAGAAACTCGGCGCAAGAAAAGTCATCGCACTGATTGCCAATCCGGCTTATGTCGATCTGCTTCAAGGTCAAGACATTGATGTTGCCTTTGCACCTCAACAAATCACCATTGGCAGTTTGCTAACACACGTCAGAAGAGGCGACATGGCGGCGGTGCATTCTTTGCGACGCGGCGCTGCCGAAGCGCTAGAGATTGTTGCGCACGGTGACAGTCGCACGTCATCGGTAGTTGGCCGACGCATCGATGCATTGAGTCTTCCAGAGGGCGCCCGCTTTGGAGCTATTGTGCGAGGCAAGAAGGTTATTGTTGCGCACAAAAATGTCGTTATCGAGTCTAACGATCACGTAGTGGTCTTCCTTGCCGATAAGAATCAAATCCCTGCTCTTGAATCACTCTTTCATGTTGGCATAGGCTTTTTTGGATAATTCTCTCGCATGCACTTTAGCCTAATTAGAGCCCTACTTGGGCTGCTGCTAATGATTTTCAGTGTGACTATGCTGATACCGATTGCGTTTGCGCTTTATTTTGGCGAACAAACGCTTTTTGCATTCTTCGCATCATTCGTAATTACCGCTGCCACTGGCGCCGCTTTATGGCTACCGCCTCATATGTCTACCGGCCAGCTGCGAGCACGCGACGGCTTTTTAATTACTTCGCTTTTTTGGTTGGTGCTAAGTGCATTTGGGGCCTTGCCTTTGCTGCTTGCCGAACAGCTAGCGATGTCAACCACCGACGCAATATTCGAAGCGATTTCAGGGCTGACCACGACGGGCGCAACGGTTATTACAGGTTTAGAGCATCTGCCCAAGTCTCTGCTTTACTATCGCCAACAACTACAATGGTTAGGTGGCATCGGTATTATTGTCATCGCCATCGCTATATTACCCATGCTGGGGATTGGGGGTATGCAGCTGTACCGCGCCGAAACTCCAGGGCCAATGAAGGATAATAAGCTGACTCCTCGCATCACCGGCACCGCTAAAATATTGTTTACTATTTATGTGCTAATGACGGTTGCCTGTGGTGTTTGTTATTGGCTTGCAGGAATGTCACCGTTCGATGCACTAACCCATAGTTTTTCAACGATAGCCATTGGAGGCTTCAGCACCTACGATGCCAGCATGGCGCATTTTGATAGTAACGCCATACTTTGGATTGGCATTGTTTTCATGCTGCTAGCGGGGGTTAATTTTGGCCTGCACTATTTTGTCTTTCGCGACCGCAACCCTCTGCTTTACTGGCGCGACCCAGAATTAAAGTTCTTTTATGCCACGATTTTTGTCTCAATTATTTGTGTCGTGCTAATGCTGTTTTATGCGCGTAGTAATGTACTGCCTGTTCAGGCGGGACCTACTGCAGAGCATGCTCCGTCGGTACTGCTTATTGACGGTGCTAGTGGTACAAATGCGGACAAGTTCAATGTCATCAGTCACGGCGCTTTTCAAGTGGTGTCGCTAGCCACCACTACTGGATTCGCCTCGACTGACTACACAGCGTGGCCAGCGGTGGTGCCGGTCTACATGTTTTATCTTGCATTTATGGGTGCGTGTGCAGGCTCAACCGGTGGCGGTATGAAAGCAATTCGAGTACTGCTCATTGCCAAGCAGGGCTATCGCGAGCTGTTACGTCTAATTCATCCCAACGCCGTGATCCCGCTTAAGGTCGGCTCTCGACCCGTATCAGAGCGGGTTGTTAGCGCCGTCTGGAGTTTTTTCGCTATTTATATGATGGTGTTTTTCATTTTGTTTTTGGCCGTATTGGCAACCGGCATCGATTTTTTTACGGCGTTTTCGGCGGTCGGCGCGACGATCAACAATCTTGGCCCAGGCCTGGGCGAGGTCGCTTACAATTACGCCTCCCTGCCAAGCGCCACAAAATGGATCCTTTGCCTGTCAATGTTGCTAGGGCGATTAGAGGTATTTACCTTGCTGGTGTTATTAACTCCGGCGTTTTGGCGCAAATAATTGGCCATCATAATGCGCGCAGTTCACTGTATAATCGCAGGTCTTTTTGGCTAGTCGCATCAGTGCACCCAATGATTTAGGTGTCATGCAGTAATAGATCGCGCCTCAATATTTAATTTACTCAATAGGTTTACGTAAACTAAGCACTGTGAATACATCTAATTCAAACACCCCAAAGACTCCAGAAACCTTTCAGGACTTGATCCTAGCGCTGCAAAAATACTGGGCCAGCTATGGCTGCGTTGTATTACAACCGCTCGATCTGGAGGTGGGTGCGGGCACCTTTCATCCCGCAACGTTCTTACGCGCCATCGGTCCAGAAACATGGAATGCGGCCTACGTGCAGCCCTGTCGACGACCTACTGACGGTCGTTATGGAGAAAACCCAAATCGCCTGCAGCATTATTATCAATTCCAAGTGTTACTCAAGCCATCGCCCGACAATATTCAGCAACTCTATCTCGACTCCTTAACCCAGTTAGGCATTGACCCGTTGGTCAACGATATACGCTTTGTCGAAGACAACTGGGAATCACCTACGCTCGGAGCATGGGGACTGGGCTGGGAGGTTTGGTTGAATGGCATGGAGGTCACTCAATTTACTTACTTTCAACAAGTCGGTGGGCTGGAATGCTACCCCGTATCAGGCGAGATCACCTATGGCCTAGAGCGCATAGCCATGTATCTACAGGGTGTTGATTCCATTTACGACTTGGTATGGGCTCGCGGCCCTGAAGGTGATGTCACGTATGGTGATGTCTTTCACCAAAACGAAGTCGAGATGTCAACCTACAACTTTGAGCATGCCAATACCGAATTCTTGTTCAGCTATTTTGATGAATGCGAAGCACAAAGCAAACAACTCATTGAGGCGGGGCTATCGCTCCCCGCTTATGAAATGGTGATGAAGGCATCACATGCTTTTAACTTACTTGACGCCCGGCATGCTATCTCAGTGACCGAGAGGCAGCGATTTATTTTGCGTGTCCGTGCGCTAGCTCGTGCAGTCGCAGAAGCCTATTTTGCAACGAGGGCGGCGTTAGGCTTCCCGCTCGCACCGGCAAATCTTCGCGAGGAAGTAATGGGCAAGCTTGCAACGGCCACAGGAGCCGACACATGAGCGCGCCCCATACTAAGACCGCCAATTTATTGATTGAGTTGGGCACCGAAGAGCTGCCGCCAACGGCTTTATTAAAACTATCACAGGCTTTCACCAAAGGCCTACTAAACGGCCTTGCTGAGGCTCGCCTCACTTTTGATACTCAAGATGTTAAAAGCTTTGCAACCCCTCGCCGCCTTGCAGTATATGTAGGGGGACTAACGACCGCTCAAAGTGATCAAGCTATCGAAAAGCTCGGCCCAGCAGTGAGTGCCGCCTACGATAAAACGGGCGCACCCAGCAAGGCTGCATTAGGCTTTGCGCGCAGCAATGGCGTCGATTTTGAACAGCTTGAAACCGTAGCTACCGACAAGGGTGATCGGCTCTGCTTCAAAACCATTGAACGCGGACAAACCACCACGGCGCTATTACAAAATATAGTCGAGTCAGCCTTAGCGCAGCTGCCCATTGCCAAACGGATGCGCTGGGGCTCTTCGCGCACCGAATTTGTCCGGCCAGCACAATGGTTGGTCATGTTGTTAGATGATGCGATCGTGGATGCCGCGGTGTTAGGTATTGCAGCCGGGCGGGAGAGTTATGGCCATCGTTTCCACTCTTCAGGGCCCGTCACTATCACCTCGGCCTCGATTTACGCAGAGACATTGCACAAGCATTCGGTCATCGCTGATTTTTTTGAGCGGCGCGAGTTAATAAAAGATCAAGTAAGCAAGCTGGCTCAATCTTTAGGTGGCCAGGCCGTCATAGAAGACGCACTGCTTGATGAGGTAACTGCATTAGTAGAATGGCCTGTTGCACTGGCGGGGGATTTCGACGCCCAGTTTTTAGCTATCCCCCATGAAGCGCTTGTTTACTCAATGACGGAACATCAAAAATATTTCCACATTTTAGATGCCAATGCGCAATTATTACCCCACTTTATTACCGTTAGTAATATTGAAAGCAAAGCGCCTGAAAAAATTATTGCCGGTAACGAACGCGTTATTCGTCCACGCCTTGCCGATGCTGCCTTCTTTTTTGCAACCGATAAAAAAGTATCACTGCAAACCTTGCGTGAGCGCTTAAAGCCCGTTGTTTTTCAACAACAGCTAGGCACTGTGTACGAAAAAACCGAACGAATAGCTTCTCTCTCCGCGGCAATTGCGTCATTGCTTAACGCTGATGCTGGGCAAGCCAGCTTAGCTGGGCAATTTTGTAAGGCAGATCTGTCCTCAGACATGGTCCTAGAGTTCGATAAAATGCAGGGGGTAGCCGGAGGTTATTATGCGCGCCATGCCAACTTAGACGAGACGGTGGCTGGGGCAATTGAGCAACACTACTTGCCCAAGTTTGCCAACGACAAGGTTCCTCATGGGGGCGTAGCCTGTGCCGTGGCACTAGCCGACCGTCTTGATACACTGACCGGTATATTCGGTATTGGCCAGCAGCCGTCCGGATCTAAAGACCCGTTTGCACTGCGTCGCGCCTCTATCGGCATGCTGCAAATCATTTTACAAAACGCACTGACGCTCGATGTTCGGCAGCTCGCTGAATTAGCTGTCGAACAACATGCATCCATTGCAGACAAGCCCGGCACAGTAACTAAGGTTGCTAATTATATTTTTGATCGCTTTGGTGCTTACTATCAGGAACAACAGCTAGCCACTGAAATTTTTCAGTCGGTGCGCAGTATAAATACGTTTGATCCATTAGATTTTGACGCGCGTGTTCAGGCCGTTGCGCACTTCGTACAACAGCCTGAAAGCGAGAGTCTTGCTGCCGCCAATAAGCGAGTAAGCAATATTCTTGAAAAATCGACCGACAAAACCAGTGGTGCAGCCGCGGTACATTTTGATGAAGGCCTGCTTCAAGAAGACGCCGAAAAGGCATTGGCCATGGCAGTAGCAGCAAAAGAGGCGAGTTGCGGGCCTTTATTTGCCAAGCGCGATTACCGTGATGGATTGCTCCAGTTAACCGAGTTGAAAGGCCCAGTTGATGAGTTTTTTGATAACGTGATGGTGAATGCTGACGACGAGGCGCTTCGTAAGAATCGCTTGGCACTACTGTCTCGGCTTCGCGCGTTGTTTCTAGGCGTTGCTGATATTTCAATACTAGCGCCAACAAAAAAGTAGTTGCTGGCTGGCATAACATGGTCTAACTCTTTTACTGAGGTGTATGTAATGCAGTCTTTCTCGATGAAGTCTTTCTGTGCAGTGGTAGCGTATTGTGTTTTGTATACACAGGCCGGAACTGCCAATACTGATGCTACAGCGACCATCCGCAACCAACTATTTTCTCAAGTCGAAATGGCGCGAGCCGCTGCGATTGCCGTTAACGCAGAGCTTTATGCGCCGAAGACTTTTACTCAAGGCAATAAACATCTGAGCGCTGCCGAAAAAAGCCTTGCCAAAGGGCGATCAATCGAGCGCATTACCAATAGCGTTGATAAAGCGACTGAGCAGTTAGAGTTAGCTCAGGTGCGCGCCACAGCAGCACAGAGCCGCTTCAGCAATACCATCCAAGCCCGCCAAGATGCTGCTGCTGTTGAATCGGCTCGCTTTGCCAGCGCAACATGGCTAGGTGCAGAAAAGCATTTTAATAATGCGATTGAAAAGCATGAAGGCGGTAAAATCGAATCTGCCAGTAAGCGAGCGGCTCAAGCTGAGCAAGATTATCGCGCTGCAGAGCTAGAGGCTATTAAAAAGCACTATCTTACCGAAACACGACGCTTAATTGCCGATGCCGAAAAACAAAAGGTAAGCCGATATGCACCGCAAACATTAGCAGCAGCAGCGCGTTTATTAAAGGATGCCGAAACTGAACTCAATCAAAACCGATATGATACCGATCAAGCGCGATCGCTAGCGCGCCGAGCTAAAGTTGAGGCGGGCCACGCATTTTATTTGATGAATGAATTAAAACCGGTCCGCGAAGGCAAGTTAAGTGAAGAGGCCTTTGCCCTTAAAACAGAACAACCGCTGCTGGCTATTGCAGGCGCACTTGATATGAATATAGATCTTGATGCTGGCCCGGCCGGCCCCACCAGCGCGATGGTCGAAGCCATCTTAACGCTGCGTGCCGACTCTGCTGAGCTGAGCTTAGTTAGGCAAGAGGCCATAGCTATGGAAGCGGAAATGCGGCGGCTAAACGATAAACTCGGTTTGCAATCGACCCGGCTTATGCGACAAGCGGAGATCAAACGAAAAATCACACTACTTGAGTCGATGTTTTCATTTAAAGAGGCGCGGGTGTATCGACAGGGCGGGAATTTATTGCTGCGCATGGTTGGACTGAATTTTCAGTCGGGTAAGGCAGTTATTCAGTCGCAGCAGTTCGCTCTTCTTACACAGTTGATCAAGGCGCTAGAGCAATTTCCCGGAGCATCCATTACGCTAGAAGGGCATACCGATTCATTTGGCAGCGATGCAATCAACTTACAACTCTCGCAGGATCGAGCTGATGCCGTAAAAGCCTATCTCAATGCTAATGTCACAGAAGACTTCTTTAAAGCAATAGACGCTGTTGGTTTTGGTGAAACGCGACCAGTGGCTAATAATGAAACCGCCGCTGGTAGAAAAATTAATCGGCGCATTGATTTACTGATTCGCCCACAGTTTTGACAAC
>Ga0075467_10000271_pt1 | contig 39217 bp, 35 predicted proteins | sample DEB08_DNA_9_FD_75067 | JGI IMG/M metagenome (GOLD analysis project Ga0075467, IMG submission 75067) | Aqueous microbial communities from the Delaware River and Bay under freshwater to marine salinity gradient to study organic matter... | ecosystem: Environmental > Aquatic > Marine > Coastal ... | reverse complement strand
CCATCATGGAATACCACATTATTCGAGCTTAAGCTTTCATAGTGATCAAACATGTTTCGCCTATTATTAGCCATTTTGTCAATCCAGGCACGGCCACTAGAGCACTAGTTCACCTGTGATAGGCGCATATTCATATAAAGTAAGTGCGCCATCGATTGTTTTTTTGGTAACACGATTACTCGAGTCATACTCATTACGAGTAATCGATCCGCTTGATGTCTGTATCGCTACCTTATTGCCAGCTTCATCGTACGCGTAGTAGGTTGAGCCTGTATCTGCACTATTTAGAGTAATCACCTGCCCAAAATCATCTTTCAATTTTTCAGTGACATTACCATTAGCGTCGGTTATACCCGCAGCATCACCGTTAAGATCAAAATTTACTGACGTAGACCATCCAGTCGCTGACGTCATCGTTAGCAAGCGTTTTTCCATCGATGTTGCGATGTTTGTTATTTGGCCATGACCATGATCAACCCAATTAAGCTGATCATTGGCATTATAACCGTAGCGCTTACTAACTCCATTCTGACTTAATTCGGACAAGCGCCCTTTAGAGTCGTAAATGAAATCCACGGCATCGATCAAATCACCAACGGAGTTTGACGTCTTTCTGCTGATGACATGATTTTCACCATCGAATTCTAGCTCAACGGTTGGACCATCATTACGTTTTACCAATGTCAAACGACCCGAACTATCGTACTGATACTCCACTGCATTACCCGCGGCATCGACAATAGCAACTAGGTTACCAATTTTATCGTAACGGTATGCGAGTGATTGCTCACCTCTAATTACTTTGACTGGTTGCCCGCCGAACCCATACTCGATAGAGACAATTGGCTGCTTATTAATAGCCACCTTGGTAGGTCGGCCCATGACATCATATGAGAGCACACGCCGAACACCACCATCGGCAGACTTAGCCTCTATTAGTCTATTGAGAGTGTCATAAGAAAACGATGCAACATCTGCAACGTCTGTTCTTGGGCCGTCTATCGATACTAGATTTCCAGCACCGTCGTACTCAAGGCTAGTGACCCGCTTGATAGAAATAAAGCCAGTTGTATTATCGTCGATTTCACTTAATGGTGTGATTGGTGAGAACCCTTTCTCAAGTAAGGTAACGATTCTTCCACTAGAATCATATTCATACTGAGTTACACGAAAATCATCCTGTTTGACACTTGGGCGGAGTACTTTAGATGGTAGCTGCATGTTGCCTTCATATTGGTATTTAGCCCACAAAGAAGATGGAACACCGGCCTCGCTTCGATACTCTGATATTAGTCGTCCTCGCGAATCGTAATTGTAATCAGCAGCAAAACCATTCTTATGTTTGGTTTTTGTAACTTGCAGCGCATCATTGTATTCATATTCAACATCACCGGTCTGGCACACGCTACATCCAGGCCCGCGGACTTGAGAAATAACTTTTTGACCGGCAATTTCCGCTAATACATAGGTAGTTTTAATGCCCTGGCTATCAGTTAATATACGCAGATCGTTTTCATCATCGTAGCTAACTGAAACTTGTTCTGTATTTATATTCTTAGTTGAAGAAACTGCTCTACCCGACTCATCATAACCATAACTTTGAACGCGAATGCCTCTTTCATCGGTGATCCCAGTCAAATTCCAAATATGGGTTTTATCCTGATAGTGATAAACGCGAACACTATTTTCAGGTCGAATAACGTTAACTAAACGCTCTTGACTATCGAACTTGAATTGAGTCGCGTTTCCACTTGGGTCGGTAAAACCAGCAAGCCTTTGGCGATTGTAGTGCAAGCTTAATCGACGTCCCTGTGGATCAGTAACAGATATCAAGCGCCCACCATCGCCGCCATATTGCAGCTTGAGTGTGTGACCCGCTTGCTGGATTTGAGTCATCAAACCTCGGTCATCAAATGAGACAACACGACCGGAGCGCCAGCGCCATTGGTATCCAAAATCAGTTGTTGTTATGTAGCCATCGTGGTGGTTTTTAGTTTGATACTGAGCTCCTGCTTTGCGATCACCAATATGGTTGAAAAGGAGAATCCGCCCGTCAGCTTGTTGGACTTTCAAAGAATCCATTTCACCAGGCCGAAAACCTTTTTGGACCGAGAGAATGGTTGAGTAACTGTGACGCCAACCTCGGCCTAAACCGACGCTTTTCGAGTAGGCGCTGTTGTAATGACGAACAAATTCTAGGCTGATAACGCCAGGAAGTGCTTCTAGATCAACCTGCCGTTTATATTTATTTCCTGAAATAAGGTTAATCGGGTTGCCAGTTGAGCCGTTTGGAGCTCCGGCGCTGCCATCCGCGACCCCGCCAACGCTGCACGGGTCATTATTCCCACAATCGGCACCCTCACAACCATCATCGCCGCCGCCATCATCATCGCCGATACAGCTCTGTACGGTTGCGTCACACTCGCCAGGATCACAAGTACCTAATAATTCACATAACGGGTCATCATCACCACCACCAGAATCGTCACATGCAGGCGAACACACTATGCCACAATCTACCGTATTGGTAGGGAATGGGTCGAATTGGGCTTGCGCCATCGACGATGTGGCTAGGAAGACTAATGCCGCGATTAAACGACCTAGACGACAAAACTTAGAGTATACCAATTCCATTTACCTCTTTCATTTCAACATAGGGTTGGCGAACACCGTTAAGTGCCCATTAAAAAATTTAAAGCGCCGCCGTCTCGTGCTTTTATATAAAGAACGAAAATAATAACCACAAACGTCATCGGAAACAGAAGCAAGATCAACGGCCCTAGCATTTTCACAGGTGCTTTTCCTGCCATTTCTTCAGCTTTTAAAAATCGTTCTTTGCGTCTCTGAGTAGCCTGCTTAAATAACAAATCGCCAAGCTCACCTCCAACTTCTTCGGCTTGATTGATCGCAGCAACAAAATTACTGACTTCTGGCATCGCCACACGTTTTGCCATCAAGTCTAGGCTTTCTCTACGACTCAGGCCGGTTCGTATATCACGAACTAAATGTTGAAGCTCCTGACGCAGTGGCCCGTCCGGCAGCTTGTTTGTTGCATGCTCAAGAGCACTAGTAAAGTTCAAACCAGCTCGCATGGAAAGCACCAACAATTCAAGAAAGAATGGAAAGTGATTGGATATCTTCTTTTGACGTTCTTTGACGGCGTCATTCAGCCAAATATCTGGATAAAAGAAACCTATTGGAATGGCGAAAAGTACCATAACGATATGGTTAATATTCTCAATTGCTAAGCCATAGACTATGGCAAAAACAAAGGTACAACCGAAGGCCAATCCAACCCAACGAGAGGCCGAGAACTCTTCTGGTTTTATCGCATATGAGTACCCAGATGATTTCAACTTATCCGCCAGCATTTGATAAACCATCGAATCCGGAGACAATGGCTTCACTAGTTTAAACATGTTGATTACTGGCAAAAACAAAGTAAACCAAGATGGCGGACGATCACGCCAAAACTCGGAGCCCTTGTCATCTCTTTCGTTCCAGCTGGAAACAAAGAAAACCACGACGTTGACTATTGTGACTAAAACTAAAAATATTATTAAAGAAAACATCGTAGCTTATATATCAATATCAATGATTTTTCGGATCAGAAAAAAAGCAAGAATGCCCATCACCGCTAACAGCGCACACGTTACATAACCCCAAAACTCATTGGTTAAGGCTTCCATGGCTTCCGGTTCAGCTTGATACATCATGAATATGACCCAAAGTGGCATCGATCCAACCAACCAGCCTTGAGCCTTCCCCATTGAGGTTAGAGCTCTAATCTTGCCTTCAATTTGCAAGCGTTCGCGAATCGTATCTGCCAAAGTTTCCATTGTGTAAGCAAGGTTGCCACCAACGGATCTAGAAATCGCAACCGCTGATGTGAACAACTCGACCTCGATTGACTCGACACGAACGTACATTCTAGCCAATGCATCTTCTATTGGCTGCCCCATCTTCACGTCTGACAACACGATAGCAAATTCTTGTGAAATTGGCGGAGGCTGCTGCTCTACTACCAACTCCATCGCCCTAGCAAGATTAGCGCCAGCTCGTAACGACATGGACAATGTGCTAAGACAGTCTGGCAATTGGTATACAAATTTTTCATCGCGCTTTTTCTTTAAGTAAGCGAGTACGAATTGCGGTAAAAAAGCACTAATAAATACAGCGATGCCAGCAACAACCAACCCATAGGTTGCGAAAAAAAGGATGCCGACAACCAATGAAAACAGCAGTGTCGCGAAAAACAATTTTTTAGGATCTACAAAAAGTAAATTGTCCGATAGCCCCTGTTTTATTTGATCTAAAGCTCGGTCTTCATATTCTTCATAACCTCGCTTTACGGTATCTCGCATCGAGAATATAAACAGGCATACAGCTACCATGCCCAACACCATGATTATCACAACGTGCATCATAAAGCGTGCTCTCTACTATCATTAACGAATACGCTACGGTCCATGACAACACCACCGTTCTCAAGGTCGCTATAGAATTGTGGAATTTCGCCTGTGGACTGGTAGTGCCCCAAGACAGTGCCATTCTCGTCTAAACCAGTTTGCACAAACTCGAATAGTTTTTGCATCAGAATAACGTCGCCCTCCATACCGTCAATTGCAAAAATACTGGTAATGCGTCTAGAGCCGTCGGAAAACCGTGTTTGCTGTAAAACGATATCCACTGCGGACGCAATTTGCTCGCGAATAGCTCGTACGGGCAAATCGACTCCTGACATCAAGACCATAACTTCTAGTCTAGACAAAAGGTCGCGAGGGGAGTTTGCATGGCCCGTTGTTAATGAGCCGTCATGACCGGTATTCATCGCCTGTAACATGTCTAACGCTTCGCCACCGCGACACTCACCTACTACGATTCGGTCTGGCCGCATCCTCAAAGAGTTTTTCACTAATTCTCGAATCAGTACTTCACCTTTGCCTTCAACATTTTTGGGTCGGCTCTCCAGTGATATCACATGGTCTTGATTCAACTGAAGCTCTGCGGCATCCTCAATCGTAACGATGCGTTCATTCGATGGAATGAAGTTGGATATAACGTTAAGAGTGGTCGTTTTGCCACTACCTGTTCCACCGGACACCAACATATTACGCCGGTGTTGAACCGCCATTTCCAAAAATCTACCCATGTTAGGACTCAAAGTATCGCGTGACAATAGGTCGTTCATACCAAAGCGATGCTTTGCAAACTTACGAATCGTTAAAGTCGCTCCATTTAGAGCCAGCGGCGCAATGATGGCATTCACTCGAGAACCATCCTTTAGTCTGGCGTCGACCATCGGCGAACCCTCGTCTATTCGCCGACCTAGCGGCGTCACGATCCGTTCAATAATACTCATTAAGGACGACGCTGAATTGAACTGCAATGATATTTTTTGCAGCTTACCATTACGTTCTACATAGATACTCTGGTATCCGTTGACCATGATTTCTGTGATAGATTCATCGGCAAGTAACGGTTCTAGAGGACCGAGTCCGACGGCCTCCGCGACTGTAGACTCGATTAGTTCCGATTTATTAATCCCCTTCGGCAACGCATCAATTTCAGAGTTCAATACCTGCTCTGCGGCTTTACTAGCTTCGAGTCGAAGGTCAGTGTCCGACATTTTGTGTAAAATAGAACGCTTATGCAGGTCCAAAAATTCAAGCGTCTTTTTATGCACTTGTTGAATAAACTCTTGATGCTCTGTCGACGAACTATAAGATTGATCAGCAAACACTTCCGGCTCAGGATCCGGAGCGACCGGCTCTGCTTGTTTCGGCTTAGTAGCTTGACTCGGAAGCATGTCCTCTATCAATACTATCACCGCTGTGCCTAATACAATCGTATCACTGACCGTTAGTTTAGCTCGGGGCTCAACTAGTCGCTCGCCATTGATCCAAGTACCATTAGTGCTATTTTGATCAAAAATGAATACCTCGCCATTCTGCAACTCAATCTCGGCATGTCTGCGAGACACACTATCATTGGAGACAATCAAATCCGATTCGGGCCCTTTACCACACACATATCGCCGCCCTTCCACTAAAGAGAGCGTCGAACTAGGGCCACTGTTTCCTGAAATAGATAGCTTATACATCTTAGTTAATCCAACAAATTAAATTTATAATTTTCGTCATCTTTAGAATAAAGCCCTTTAGCTCGTTCGAATGCATCTTGATTCACTTTACTGTTTGGCTGAATCAATGTCGGTGTCACAAAGACTAATAACTCGCTACTATTATTTCTAAATTGGCGGGATTTAAACAGTTCACCAATGATCGGAATATTACCTAAGCCCGGCACGCGATCGATATCCTTACTACTCTCATTTTGCACCATGCCTGACAATATAATCGTCTCGCCATTACGCACATTGGTGTGTGTTGACGTCTTACGGGTCAAAAACCCTGGGATACCACGTACACTCACAGCGGGGTCGATACTGCTTACTTCAACCTCAACTGTTGCTGAAATATTGCCAACGCTGTCAGCAATAGGTTGGATATTAAGTATTACGCCATATTCTTTGAACTCGACATTAATACGGTCCTCGGTCTCAATCGGTATCGGCACTTCACCGCCGGCCAGAAAAGCGCAGTCTGCACCGCTCAAACAGGTTAATTTTGGCTCGGCTAACAGTCGTGCATAACCATTACTCGCGAGCATATCTATTACTGAATTAACTCGGGACGCAATACCAAAAGTGTTGAATGAGAGGTCTGTCGAAAGCTGATTTGTCAGTGGCGCAGTAATGCCAGGGTCGATGCTAAAGACATCATTAGTTACGAAACTTCGAACAGTCCCGTAAGTAAATCCGTTGGCAAAATCGTCCCAATTAATACCGACACTTTGCAAAACGTTTTTGCGTACCTCCACAAATTTCACATCCAACGCAACAATATTCTGTAAGTCAATGGTGCTTTTAGTGGCCAGTACCAAGATATTATCAAACGCTTCAGCGACAAGAATGATCTTCGCTAGATCAGCATCGTTATAGATCGTCCCGTCTACCAACACACTATCGCCCATCGGTCGAATCGTAATTCCGTCAACACTTGAGAGCGCCATTTTCACCATTTCAAAATTCTGATTTGCGGCGGGGCTGCCAACATTAATAACCAATGTTTTAACTACGCCGTCTTTCCATAATCGCAAATCAGTAAATCCAGGAGACAATGCTTGAATCAAAAGCTCGCTCGATTCGTCTAGAACTTCGATATCTACTACATTTGGGTCGCCGATTGAAATGCGATCCACTGAGATATTGCGAAGCAACTCAGTTTGCCCAGATACCATCGATAACTTTTCGATATCTTGAGCCGTTGCGTTACCCGACCAAAAAATAATACTTATTAATAAAAAACTAACGTAACTTCTTTTCACCCTAACCCCTACGATATTTAATGATGACATTTATTTTTTCCCTGCCCGTATAATATGCGGTCCTTTTGGCCCGGTCTTGAGCTGCTTATTTTTTCGCCCTAATAATGTGTTTTTAGTGACTGCGGACATAGTCAATTTCTTATCATCAGAACGTGATCTCAATAACACCGTAATGTCCCCCTCATTATTAGCATGCGTTATCATCGCGGCTTCCTCAGGAGTAACGTGTAAAGTGATGGTTTGATACTTTTTTGCCTTTACTTGAGAAACAAAAATTTCATCAATTTCGGTTCCAGTAGCCATTACTAATACACCAGTAAGCATTGGAAATGTTTTTTCGGTATCACCATCCTTGAGTGTTACGAGTAAATCTAGCAAATCACCTGGTGCCATCATGCCAGTCATCGAAGACAATACATCGACTGGAAAACTAATGGCTCGTTTGCCGTCATCAATCAGATTCGAAAACGTATCTCCTTTAGAATAGGCCACATGCGTAGACAACATAGATTCTCCTTTGTTCAAAGAGTAAATCAGGCGATGACCTAGGATGGTATCCAATTCACCTGGCCGAATAGCGTCACCATGAACGAAAGCCGAAGGAACCTGCCTGACCGCAAGCAGGCTTGAATTCAAAATTTCCCCTCGTTGCAATGAGCGCTTAGCAACTACTACTTTTATAGGCTTGTATTGCTCATCGATCTTAGTTTTATGTTGTGTGATCTCTTGATTAATGTAGTTCTGTGCTAGATAAACTGCAGCGAAGCCTGCTAGCAAAGCGATAACCAGCATTACTATATTTTGGGTTTTCATTTAACTCTCTTTTTATTTAAATAGGCTGCCATCACCAACTAAGTTTACGGCGCCGATATAGCATTGATGTAACGCTCCTCATGTAGTTCTAGGTCGTCGATAACGCCATCATCCGCGGTTACCGCGAGAAGTATGCCAACCATCGCAAACACCAAAATTATAGTAAACTCGACTATCACACTGCCTTGACTCTTACGCGTAAGCTTTTGCATATAACTATCTCTATTCATTGCCCTTTACCCAGTTCACCTGAACGTTGGATTGATTAAAAAAACTTTTACCTTCAATGATATTGACCATCGCGTGCTGGTTATTTTTTTGAAAATACAGTTGCACGCCAAACTCAGAAGTTTTTCTCAAAAGAGCCCACCCTTGCCGGCCCATTCTTGATTCGTACCAGCTAGCGACGTTCGAACTGGTTCGCTTTACAGAGTAGGAAATATTCTCTGCAATCACGCCTGAATCGTTGGATTCTATGAAACTGACTTGACTAGCAGACGATGGCACCGGGAACTCGGTCTTCACACCTTTTGATCGCTTAAATTTATCGGGCGACAAACTTACACTGAGGTTACCCATCGATGTCTTCTTATCAATCGGTACGATTTGCACCGTGTAGTAATAATCTTTTTGCTCGACACCTAATACGTAAGCATCGCCGTTACGCGACCTTACAGTCTCAGTATCATATTTGGATTTCCAGTATTGCTCATATCGTTCAAGTAACTCGAGTGCCGGCATATCTGCAGTAAACTCCTGCATACTCATCGGCAACCCGTTGTACTTCATTTTTTTCGCGACCCATGCGACTTCCATACCCTTGAAGGTTTTCACTTCGGGTAACTCTATCCATTTCGCAGCAGCAGCAAAAGCGCCGGGGGTCCCACCCAAAACCAATAAGAAAATTAATTTAAACACCAACAGACGACTACCAAGTAACCTACTCTGCATCTTTTATATACCGGTCTTCTAAGACTTCTGAATAGACCGGCAAGGTAACCGTACCAGATTGGTTTCCTTCACCAATAAATATGGTATCCGAAAAGGGTAAGAAGACCTTGGCCGCTGCATCACCTAAAAAGGTTGCAATCTCTACCTCTTCATCTATCACCAAATCATCCACACGCCCCCTATATAGAGCTTCCAAACTTCCGCCCATACTCGTTTCTTGGGCAATAGTATTAGGCGGCGAGACGGGGGTTAAGCTCCACTCATCGCTCAAAATCGCAGCGCTACTATTAATAGAAAATGTCTCGGAGTCGTCGTCTTTTTGATAGCGATGATCATCGTCTTCATCGAATCGATCAATAAGTTGAGTCTGCACCTGCATAATGGCGTAGCCATTACCGTTCAAATCTAGATCACCACGAATACCACCGTTGTAGGCAAAGAGAGATACGGCCGTCGTCGCGCCCGGCGATTCATTATTTGAGATAGAAAGTGCGGTACTTTGAGTATCTTGCTCATTACCGTTTACGATTCGTCGTCCGCGGTGACTCCAAAATGGGTTCTCTTTCTTTTCGGTAGAGGTTATCGCCTGAGACATGTGCCCCATTACGCGCAGATCGATATCGGCCGCTAGCTCCGCATTAGATTTTGCAGAGCTAGACCATATAGTTCGCTCCCAAGCAGCATAGCGCACAGCCTCATAATGCTTATTCTTTATATCCGCGACCTTGATAATCATGGGTATGGCCAACAACACAATACTAAAGAACACGCCCCAAATTAACGTTTCGACTAAAGACTGGCCTTTCTGAGTCTGGCCTAACTCCTTAGCGACGCTCAACACTTAACCCACCTACCGTCACCAGATTCCGGAGCGCCACATACAGCAACTGAATCAAAGTCAAATTCATTTTCGTCAGGTTTAGGTGACCAATCTACCATCGCGAGTTGATATTCAAGTTTGGACTCTTCATCAACCAATCTTCTCCCATCAGCGCCCTGAACCGTATCTATCAGCAAAAAAGGAACTAAGCCCTCAAAAGAGACGCATCGCCCAGAATTTGAGTTCTCTGGATTATCAGGGCCAGCATAGTACTCACATTCGAGCAACTCGCTTTCAAAGTCACCGTCGACACTTCTTTTTACCATCACTTCAATCGCTTTTTTTCGCCCCGTAGGAATCCATTTTTTGCTATCAATCCAATCTTCGACCTGACATGGAGACTCCAAAACCGGAAAGCGAAAATCGTAGGTAGGAAGCCGATCACAAGTACTTACACGCGACTTGTTTATACGCTGCTTTTTTTTCTGACTCGGATCAACCGCTTTACTGATGACATCGTAATTGTTCGAGTCCGTCACGATCGTATGAAACTTAAGCCCATCATTACCATGCCATACAACCGCTTGTTGCTTCTTTATCATCAGTTGATTTTTCTGGTTGTAAAAATCGACATTCATCGCTTTCAATGCTTCCATGGCTTTAGCACTAGGCGCGGCAAAGGAGGTGGATTGCTCTACACCCCATTCAACCTTTGCTCGATCTGCATCTATAGATATGCGAATTTGGCGATAGTTCACATCATTAGTAGCAGCAACAACACCTTTATCAGTTGTCAGCTGTCGATACTTCTTTTCATCTTCGCCTGCAAAGCTGAAACTCTTATCGTAGACCATTCGAACAGAAAGAGCATCATCACTCTGGGAGTTGGCTTTACAGCCCGCAACAAATAATGAGCTTATTAATACAATTGCTATTCGAAAATTAATCACTTAAGCGTGCCTTCCAGAAAGGGTTAAATAGATTCGCATGCTCGATCTGCGCGCCGAAGGCGGGCATTGTGTGAGGCCGGTGATAGAACACTTCAGAGCGTGCAATCGTGTACATATCGTTACCGGCTTGTGCGCTGCCACCCTCACCAGGCGCCATTAAACGAGCACCACCGAGATTGCGTTTGGCAATCACGGTCAGCCCGAAGCAGTCCGACGCAGAAACCATTCCAGGTGCCGTGACACTGGGCCCTGAACAGTCTTCTCGGTCTTGATCTTCGGCAACCGATGTATACTGCCTTATGCCTCTATACCCGCTATAAAAATCGTCTTGTGTGTCGGCAGTGTGCCTCTCTGTAGACAATCTGGTATCGTATCGAAACTTAGTAAAATTCCACGTTTGAAAACGAAAACGATCTTCGGCGTACCAATTCAGGTCCCCATCGTCCTCTAAATGTCTCGTTTCACCATCTTTTAGCAGGCGAATTGGGAATAACGTCCAGCGCCAGTTGCGAGACTGCCCGTTGCGCAACCAGCGATCGCTTCGCTGACTCGCTAATTCATCTACGTTACGTTCAACTAAACCTTTAATTCGCCCATCATCATCGCCAGGCCCATAGGCCTCCAAGTAAAGGCCGAGGGTTGCTCGATCGGCAATCCATCGTGCGCGAGCACCTTGCAACTTAATGTTGGTAGATAGATGAGAAGGATAACTCTCGGTGACGCCATGCAAAGAAATATCAGGGTGATATGACTGCAGAACAGATTCCTGAAGATCGCTTATAGGATCTACCCCAGGTAAAGTGGTTATGGCATAACGTGCGCCGGTCAAAAAGCCTTGGCTTTGATAGTACGCCTCATTTAACACATCGTTCTCTACAGCAATAATAGGGCCAGCCACTTCCGCCACATCTATTGCTGTATCGATGCCTGTCTCGACGATCGAGACATAGGTGCTAATAAGCGGCCCTATATACGGTATAAATGAACAAAGCGTGTCGCAGATATCGTCAACGAGAGAAACAACATCATCAGCATAGTTGATCCATGACCAGTAGCTTGTCATGTGCCCGACCGCAATGTGATTTGCCATCATTGCGCGGTTAGTGTAAGCGATATAATTTAGATTGCGGGCTACATGCACCGCCGAGGAGTAAGCCGCTGCGTCCGCTGCATTGACCAGATTAGTCTTTTCGGTACTAACTTGAGAGACATTATAAAGTGTGAATATCCCAGTTATCAGTATTAGCGAAAAGGCAATGCCCAAAACAGATGCCTGGCCAGACTGAACTGAAAAACGTGAACGAGTTTGACCAATGAGCAGGCTTTCGCTAGCCACAGCCATCGCACAGGCTTTGAACTTATAAGTGAAATTAAACACCATAGCAATGTGAAAACCAAGCTTAAGACTGACAAGTGCTAACCGCGAACCTGAATCCAGACTCTCAGTTAAAACAACCAATAGACATATCAAAAACTCGCGCGCAATACTCTTGCACAGCCCGCATGGAAGACAGAATCATATTATCGACACCTAAATGCCGATAGATTAACTTGCTTTGAAAGCGGCTATTTATAGCTCAGTCGCTCCCGTCAATGCGTTCAAGCTTTAGTGGCGTAAAAACAAAACAGAAGCTTCAATCTTGAGTATCGGCAAATAAATTCGACCTGAAACCTATACAGGCTTCGACGACCGGAATGCGGTACCTAAGAATTAAGTAATGAGCACAAAATTGAGTTATGACTAGATCAACAGTTTCTAGCGAGGGCCAAAACCCTCGCTCAAACCGCCTAGTGACTCAGTTCTCTATCAACTAATCGCCAGAATTGTTGGTATTTCCTTCATTGTAATCAGCCAATCCACGTGGCCCTGCGGAGCTGGCCGAACTATCGGCCGAGGTGCCTGCGGCTTCGATCTCAGTATCAGCATTCTGGCCTGACATCTCTTGGGCCATAGCGCCCACTTGGTTAGACACTGTGCCACCAAAAAAGCCAACAGCGCCAATGGCTGCAACAGCAATTAACGCAACAATAATAATGTATTCTGATAGGCCTTGGCCTTTTTGCTTTTGAATATTCATAACATTCCTTAGTTTGGGTAGGGAGTCGAAGCTAAAAGTAGGGAGTTAAAGCCTCGTTAAACTTATCACCAACATTTGCTGGGCAGATAAAACACGTAGATATTTAACGCTTCAAAGTTTTCATGCTTTACATCTGTAATTTATTCTATCCCGATTATTATCCATAAATCAACTACTTTTCTGAGACACTGTTATGCGAAATCAATAACATGACATTCGACACCCGCTATCAAACGGTTTTACGAATATTACGAAAGTAGCCCAAAGCTAACCAGAACACCGTGTTAATAAAGTTAAAGACCCTAAAAACCACTAAAACATCAAAAGTGGATCAATGCTTAGCGATAACTACTGAGAGCCAGCTTCCACTTAGAATGGTAATCAGAAAATCCAGCACAATTGAGAAGATGGCAGAAAGGGAGCGATCCATTATTAACGGCCAGCTTGCAGGCGTACGCGCCATCCCGAAAATCTTATTTTTTTCGGATTGTAGGCCCGAACTTTTAATCTATCGGTATATTGCCGGTCAGCCGCTCTATCAAACTTATACAAATCGCCACACCTCAATCCAAGATGCATTAAGACTCTTTCGAGCAACATTGCTCATTCTCGGCGACATTCACTCCGAACGGATAATTCATAACGACTTATCCCCCGGCAATTTGCTAATTGGGAGGCAAAACCAGGTATCAATAATTGATTTTGGTAACGCAACACTGCATGGCTGCTCTGAATTTCATGCCGTCGGAAAACCCCATTATGCATCGCCAGAGCAAATAGAGCACAAACCCATCGATGCTCGAAGTGACATTTATCAGGTGGGCTGCGTTTTATTCGAAGCGATCTATAAATCACAATACCTAGACGCCAATAACCGGCCACACAATTCAATCGACGCTTTCAACAATTCGCCAATAAATTGCTTGCTAAAATTAATGCTGGACTCGGCACGGTCTAAACGAATCACGTCAACTCACGAATGCATCAACATAATTGACAATTTAATTTACAATCAATTAGTATAGGCTTTCATCTATCTAGATAAACATGGACCCTACACATGCCTCACGATGATGGTGCGCATACACTTGCGCCTGCCACAAATGGAATTTACGACGAAGACACGCCGCCGCTGATTCGACGTACTTCAGAAACTCAAACAGAACTTAAAGATGAGGCCGAAAGCGACCTGGCTCTTAGTCGCCGAGCCGACTTCATGAGCTCGGCAGACTCAAATAAATCATCATTAGTTAAATACATGATTTATACCATCATAGTCATCGCTATTCTCGGCTTGGGCTACCTGATTTACAGCAAAATAACACTTGAAAACCGCATTGTTTCATCAGGCTCGGACGCTCAAGGATCAAGCCCTAAAGCATCGCCAAACCGCGCAGATGTTAACGTCGACGAATCGTCATCAACATCACCATCCATCGATGAAAGCGCACTTTTGTCGATAGCTCCTAGCGACAGTTTCGAAGAGATAATCACGCCTATCGAAGACTCATCAGTAGTCGAAATTTTCGATGAAACCTCTGATGTCAGTGCCGAGAAGCTTGGTTCGCAAGTACGGCCAGCCCCTATCAACCCTCTTTCACAACCGCTGTTCGGCGATGAGATTACCAGTCGAATCATCGCAACAGAAAGTACGCCGGACCCATTTGCTCAATCACTTTATCGCAGAGCTTATAATTTGAGACATCAAGACAAAAGCCAAGCCATTACCTATCTTCAGCAAGCTTTGGAAAAATCGAATACAGAAAAATTGACTAACAAAATCAGGTCGCTTCTAAAAAGAACTACTGACGAACTAGAAAGGGCTAATGGTTAATGAAAATCTCTATGCAAAGGAATAGAACTTCGATGACTTTCAATCAATACTCGAGACGGGTAGCTGCAGGTCTTGCATTTGTTCTAATTTCAGGTTGCACAACCACTGACAAAGCGCCAATCGATCTGATTCAGACATCCAAGATAGCCGAGTTTGCGACCCAAGATCCAATTGAACTTTTAGTTATTGGCAAACGCGCCTACAACTCGAAACGTTTTGACTTAGCCGAACGAGCTCTTCTTGAATCGATCAAACTATCCCCCACGGTAATCGACTCGCATCTGTATCTAGGTAACATATATTTCCTAAGCGATCGATACGTATTAAGCCGAGCCCAATACGCCAAGGCTTTGCACCTAGATAAATCCAATCTAATTGCAAGTAATAATACGATGCTGATCGACCTCCGCCAATCCGAGAGATCACTCGGGTTACTCGAAAGCGTATTGCAGGTGCATAGCAAAGACTATGAGCACGTACAAAGCTTACTGACCGCTATTCAGATATTTTTGAAACCCGGTCAGAAGGATGAAAAAGCTATTAGCGACGATAACAGAGCAACATTGATCGAAAAATCGGAGCTTAAAGAATCAGAGCTCATTAGCACAGATAATTTAACCGCCGAGACAGTCTCAAACGCCATTTTAGCCGATGATGGCAGCAGCGAATGAATGTCACCTTAGTATGAATATATCAATTAACGGGCATGGAATTGAACGAGTGAAACATGCTAAGCATTGGCGTCAGCGACTTGTTGGGCTACTCACAACTAGCAAATCGGCCTTCACAGGGATAGTCATAGATCCCTGTAACTCGATACATACCATTGGTATGCGCTATCCGATTGATGTTATTTTTGCAGACAGTAACCATGTAGTAGTAAAGACTTTCAAGAATGTTCGTCCATTCAAATTTTGTTTGGGCGGACGAAACGCACGCTACACTGTAGAGCTTCCAACGGGAAGTATAGACAAATATGACATAAACGCTGGAAACAGCTTTCTACTCAACGTTAAGGACTAAGAACGAAGGTTATGAATATGTTGATATCAAAAATAAAATCGCCGATACGCCAACGTGGAGCCGCAATGGTCGAATGGTTTATTGTGGCTCTTCCTTTGTTCATACTACTGGGGCTAGGCTCATATCAATGGATTGTGATTTACGAAGCAAAAGCAACACTCAATCACGCAACGTTTATGGCCGCTCGTAAAGGCAGTCTTTATAACGGCGATATTCGCAAAATCGAAGGTGCGTTAGCCGAATATATGGCCCCACTCTATGCCCCAGAATCTGGCAATACTTTAGACCTCGCTGTCCGCACTGGCGTATTACCCAATGGCAATTGCGTCTCAATTCCGCATATCCCCGGGACAGACGAAGTTATACGAATAACCTGCCATGACGTTACCGAACACAGCCGAATTAGAATCCTTAATCCCACCAAAGAGGCATTCGAAGATTTCGCCGGAGACGTAGTCGGGCTAGGCACTGACGCAATCCCTAATGTCGACTTGAATCATCGCAGCACTCAAATTGGCGCGGCCAGTGGCGTTAACATACAAGATGCTAATTTGCTAAAGATTGAAGTAGTTTATGGCCTTAGGCTTAACGTGCCATTTGTGAGCTGGGTATTTCCTGTCGTGATACGCCGCTACGCCGAGATAGGGAGCCTAGAAGACATTCTACTGTCTCAAAATCGCATCCCCATACGCACCAGCAGCATTGTTAGAATGCAAACACCAGCAATTGATAATTCAGCCGTCGTAACGCGAGACGTGGCCGAAGGCATTGTCGATGAACTTGAAGAAGAAAGTGTGGTCAGAGAGGATTTCCCCGATCGCCCATGGTGTGGCCCAACAGGCTCGTGTGACACCGAACCCGTATGTAACGGGTGCTCATGCGGCACCTAACTTTACCTACCACCAGTTTAAAAACCGACATCCTCTAGCTCGCCGTTTTCGAAACTGCGAGACTGAAATGCGGGCTACGGCTGTCACTTGGTTCATTTTTGCAACTCCTACCAGCATAATCAGCGCCTTAAAACAGGTATTTAACTACACCGCTCTCGTTTAGTTGATCTCTGAAGCAATTCTTTATCACGGGGCTAAGCCTGTGCCGTCAACGGCCCGTATATTCGCTATCGTGCACCCGACACAAAGAACTTCACGCCTTACGACTATTGTCAATTTTACTCAGCACCGATATTATGTATGCACATATTATAATTAGATTAGTTTAATGGCAACTACAATTTTTGCGAAGCAAGCCCTAACCGCCACAGGCTGGCAAGAAAATATCGCGTTAAGCATCGACGACGATGGGCGTATTTCTGATATCTCGGCCGCTACAGGTAATGAAGTTGAAAAAGTTGGCATTCTATTACCTGCCCTTGCAAACCTACATAGCCATGCTTTTCAAAGAGCGATGGCTGGCCTAGCTGAGCAGCGCGCCGCGGCGGGGTTGAAACAAAAAGCCGAAAATTCAGTTGATGATTTTTGGACCTGGCGAAAAGTCATGTATCGATTTCTAGAGATTCTATCGCCAGAAGATATCGAGGTTATTGCCGCACAAGTGCAAATGGAAATGCTTGAGTCCGGTTACGCCTCGTCGGCAGAATTTCACTATTTACATCACAATCACAATGGCAGCCACTATGACAACATTGGCGAGCTCTCAGAAAGATTGTTTCAAGCTTCACTAACATCCGGCATCGGTTATACCCACCTACCGGTTCTGTATATGCGTGGAGGCTTAGATGGTCGCTCCCTGCAAGGTGGCCAACTCCGATTTTCCTGTGATTTAGATCAGTTCGAAAAACTCTTTACATCTCTCAGGTCATCAATGTCCACGCTGCCAAACGATACTGTCTTAGGGGTCGCTCCGCATTCCCTTCGAGCGGTATCAAGAGAAGGTCTGATCATGGCTAGCCGCTTGGACAACACTACGCCGATACATATTCATATCGCCGAACAGAAAAGTGAGGTGAACGATGTGGTTCAGGCCTTAGGCTCAAGGCCTATTCGCTGGCTGTTGGACAACATAGGTGTTGATGAACGTTGGTGCCTTATTCATGCCACCCATACCGAACCATCAGAGTTAATCGACTTTGCCAACTCGGGTGCGGTTGCAGGGCTGTGCCCAATAACCGAAGCGAATCTCGGCGATGGCATTTTTGATGCGCTTGAATTCTTTCAACACGGTGGTCGATATGGCGTTGGTTCCGATTCAAACGTTAAGATCGCGCTCAGTGAGGAATTGCGCATGCTTGAGGTATCTCAACGCTTACGCGACCAACGGCGAGTCGTGCTCAGCAGTGAAGAGATGCCATCCAATGGTCGTTTTCTCTACTCGCACGCCGCTATTGGTGGCGCTCAAGCGCTGGCAAGAGATTCCGGCCGTATAGAAGTAGGCGCACTGGCCGACTTAGTGGCACTCAACGATCAACATCACTCGATTGCAGGGCTGTCGAACGACACCGTTTTGGATACTTGGATCTTCGCCAGCAATGATAATATAGTCAGCGATGTTTGGGCCGCAGGAAGGCACATGGTTCGTGATGGTCGGCATAGTCGGCGCGATCATATTAGCAATAAATTTCTGCAAACGATCAAACGCTTACGCCAGCAACTATAATGCTAGAACCAGAGTGTTAGAACTATAATATTAGAATTATGACAGTTAACTCACATCACGATATCAGACAAGCTCTACGAGACCGAATTGAGTCAGGCGAGTGGCAACTTGGCGCGTTAATTCCTAGCGAAATGGCGCTTGCCGATGAATACGGCTGTGCACGTACCACCATAAACAGAGCCCTGCAAACTCTGGCGAGTGATGGCCTAGTAGTACGCAAACGCAAAGGCGGAACCCGAGTGTGTGAAATGCCAGTGCGCCAAGCAAAATTTGAAATACCGATTTTGCGCGAGCAAGTTGAGGCCACAGGCGGCAAATACCGCCACCAAATTATGTCACAGAAGCTGAGGACGCCAACCGCGTCGGTGCGCACTCAGTTAAGAATTTCAGCTGGTAAAAAGGCCTTATTCATGGAGACTATCCACTTAGCCGACGATAGCCCATACGCCTACGAACAACGCTGGGTGAACCTTCAAACAGTGCCTGAGATTATGCAGGCGCCATTGGATCAGCTAAGCGCCAACGAGTGGCTGGTAAAAACAGTACCATTCTCAAGTGGTGATGTGATTTTCTCAGCCGAAAAAGCCGATAAAACTATCGCCAGCGCCCTGCAAAGCGATGTCGGCAATGCTATTTTCGTTGTCGATCGCACTACATGGATGGGAGGCGATTTCATAACCACCATGAAGCTTTATTATAAAGATGGCTACCAACTTTACTCGCCACTTTAGCTAGTCTGGCATACCAATCAAGCAATATCGCTTGTCATTAATTCTTTTACCTTAGTATGTGTTTTTAAAATTGAGTACGGTCTTAATAGTTTTAATCATGATCAGAATATCAAATAATATTGACCAATTTCGAATGTACTCAAGGTCATATTTTATACGCCGCTCCATGTCTTGGAGTTGAGCCGTTTCACCACGACATCCATTAACTTGGGCCCAGCCGGTAATGCCGGGTCGAATACGGTGACGTGACATGTAACCACGAACTTTCTTTCGAAAATCTTCGTTCATAGCAACAGGGTGTGGGCGCGGCCCAATAAGAGACATACTGCCATTTAGTACGTTGAATAATTGAGGCAACTCATCAATGGACAATTTTCTGATCCATGCACCAACTTTAGTTACCCGATGATCGTTCCTGCAGACTTGCTTAAACGCTGCGCCCTCTTCCATTACAGTCATGGACCTAAATTTCCAAACATAAAAATTTTTTCCATCAAGGCCATAACGTCGTTGTTTAAAAAATACCGGCCCAGCCCCTTCCAACTTTATCAACGCAGCGGTGATTAAAAAAACCGGGCTCAGCACTAAAATAAGTAGCAGTGAAACGATTATGTCTTCGATACGCTTGATGATTTGATGACCACCGCGCAAGCTTGTCGCTGACATATCAACGACCGGCAAGCCAACTATTTCATCGACTTTATAACTGCTAAGATTAAACGCGAATAGATCCGGCAGAAAATAAACATTGGCCGTTGAATCTAATAAATCGGTTTGAAGTTGCTCGATTTTCGAAGATGCTAACAACGGCAGAGCAATCCATACTTGATCGATTGCTTGGTTGCCATCACTAAGCCTACGCGACTCAATAAACGTCAACACGTCACCTATACTACCCGCTACGGGCAAGCCCCTATATTCTTGAGAGAGTAGCAGTGGGTCATCATCAAAGAACGCTACCGGCACTAATCCAGCCCACGTATCGTGTAACATTGCATCACAGGCTTGTTTGCCGAGCGGCCCAGCCCCGACGATCAAAACACGTTTCTGATTAAAGCCCAATCTTCGCTGGTAACTGAAGAGCATATGAACCAGAACTCGATAGCTGACAAACCCGAGATACGAGACAATAAACGTCCATCCGAACCACAACCGAGAATAGTCGACACTGGTCTTGGTGAAGAAAGTAAAGGTAATGACAGCAAGCGCAACAAACATCCATGCGAGGGCAAGTTTAGCCTGTTCACCGTAAAGCGATCTACCTTGGCCTACTCGGTAAACCGAAAACCATGAGAAAATATTAAGCGTAAAAAAACAAATAATGGTCAACAGTAAGGGATAACTACCGGTGGACATATACTCGTCAAACCGAAGGTAGTACATTACCCAACCAGTAAGGCCAATCACCAGTAGATCAAGCACCCGAAATGCTCGATATATCAGCTCTGACCGGCCAAAAAATGTTTTTTGATTCATACCCGTTAATGACCCCTATTCAAATATTTTCATTATTAGATGTTTGATAGAGTGCCCCAATGAAGACCCCTGCAGAGAATTCTACAATGAATTGCCAGAGGAGTTATATTTATCGTTATCATCCAGCGGCTAAGCCAAGCTAAAGTCGGCCTAGCCGATATCTGTTCTTTGCTAAGCAATCCCTGTACAATCTTTTCAGCAAGAATGTGTCGATCCTTGCGTCCTATGAAGTCTCTTTCTCTAGACCTAGAAGAGTAAATAGTCTGCACGATTAAAGGTAAAAAATTGGCCTACACGTCAACAATACGAATGTTTTTGAAAAAGATGGCCTTTCAAAAGCTGCCTTTTAGGTTACAAGTTCAGCTCTTCAGAGCGTTTAAATTAAACTATTTCAAAGACCTTTATTCTGACAAAAATATCGTCTTTATACATGTGCCAAAAGCGGCGGGCACGTCGATCAATTCCGCACTCTACGGTGTTCCTCAAACTAGCCATTTAAAAGCCAAAGATTTTAAGCGCTACAACCCCGACGTTTTTAATAATGCTTATTCATTTGCTGTTCTCAGAAACCCTTGGGACCGTCTCATTTCTGCCTATGAATTTGCTCGCAGTGGAGGTTCTGAAATTAGGTATCACCGAGCAAAGCTGAAAGAAAAAATGCTCAGCCGAGATTTCCGATATTTCTTAGAATCGCTACAAGACCTTGATTTACAGGAGCTGGATCCAGTGTTTTGGCTACAATCAGACTTTGTACTTGGAGTCGATGGCAATCTGCTTGTCAATCACTGTGGCAAAGTCGAGTCTTTAAGCGATACCATTGCCTGCCTAAAGCGAGAAACCGGAGTCGAGCTTCAACTCGAAAATCGAAACAGTAGCCAACGAGAAAGCCTTGATCAATATTATTCACAGGATATCTGCGTAGAGATCGTGGCTAATATTTATCGCAGCGATATTGAATTGGGAGCTTACTCTTTTGATGCCCTTAGTAAAGTGAGTGCGGTGAGCCGGCGATAATCATGTTCATTATCAGAAAACCGTTTAGTAACAGAGCACTCAACTATCTAGGGCTGCTCTTTACCCTTGGTGTTATTACTAGTATGTATATGCGCAAGGTGTTACCTGCAAAATACTTCTACGATGACAATCGAATGAGGGGAAAATTTGATAGTGAATATTGGGATTTATTTCAGTCTGATATTAATACAATTGCAGTCTATGACTTATTAGGATTTTCCCAATTTAGCTCACCTATTTTGATCGGCTTCTTTGGTATTTTTGTGGGGTTTCTATCATTTCGTTTGGCTTTAACTAGGTCTCCTATGGCTAAACTAGACCTCCCTGCCATACTATTTTTCGGGATGTGTTTTGCTTTGCTGGTCATTTTCTATGGCCAACTCTCAAAAGAGGTAGTGTTGACTATTCTCACTACATGCTGTTTTTTGCTTGCCAAAAACCGTAAGGGCGTCGTTCTTGGGCTTTTAATGCTTTGCTTATACGCAACGTTTTTTCGAATCTATTGGTATCTAGTCATCAGTGTGACAATTGCTAATCTTTTCTTTTTATCTGGACGAATGCGTATGCGCAATTTCGTTCTGCTAGTCATTACCTTACTGCTTACTATGTCGTTTGTTTTTTATCAAACGCAAGGATTCTATTTAAGCGAAATACGCAACACCATGAACCAAGCTAGCATTGGTTCGCCAGACGTAATTACTATTATATTAAATCTATTGCCGACTTCGAACATTTTCTTAGATGTGCTTAACGGTTTGATTTCGGCGCTTAGGTTTAAATTTCCAGTGGAGCTAGTCTTGCTGGGAAACATCAAATATCTAGCGTTTATCGCCTTTCAATTATGGCTGACGAGCGTTGTATTTCGCTCAACCAAAATTTATTTTTCAACTGAACAAAATATGGGTCTGCGTTTTAAATTTTCTTTGTCGATTATTATTGCCTATTGGCTTATTCAAGGCTTCTTCGAACCGGATTTTGGTACCGCTTTACGGCATCAATTTCCATTACTCCCATTCTTCATTTATTTGTTTTGCTGCAATAGGGTATTAGCGCCCTATGATAAAAATTGAGTTGCCAGTGGCTTTTCAATTACTTTGCTCAATCGGAACTCTTGTAGTCAATTGAGAAACAAAAACAAAAAAGTAACAGTGATGCACGTCGTTGAATCTTATGAGGGTGGCGTCGAAGTAGCAATAAAATCATATATTGAAAACTCACCACCGCATATAGAGCATTGCTTGCTATATGGTTTGAGGCCGTATCGAGTATATGAAGATTGGGCTGTGAGTTCTGAGTTGTTGTCCTTAAGCCTAAGTAAGAATCCTATAAAATCCTACTTTTCCATACGCAAACATTATCGTAAATGGCGACCAGATATCGTCCACTTACATTCATCATACGCGGGTCTTGTCGGTAGGCTGACGATGATACCTAGACGTAAAATACTGTATTCTCCACATGGTTATGCGTTTCAACGAACCGATGTAAATGCGGTTCTTCGCACTTGCTACTTGTTGATTGAGTATTTATTGTCATTGAGGTGTAAAGCGACCGTGGTCTGTGGATTTGGCGAACAAAAACTTGCCGAATCGCTGCTCAATAAGACCGTGATTTGCGCACCTAATTTTGCCTCGATCGCTCAAGATCAAAAACCGTTTCAAGATAAAACTTTTGATCTGGTAATGGCAGGTCGGTTAACACCGTCGAAAGATCCATGTTTTTTTATTGAAACGGTGAAAGCGCTATCGAAAAAACCAGACTTAAAGGTTTTATGGATTGGTGACGGCGATCAAGATCAGGTAGCGCGACTGAAAAAACACGGCATCGAACTAACCGGCTGGGTCAGCGGTGATGAGGTTATTAACTATCTCTCACGTGCCAACGTATACTTTCATAGCGCGGCTTGGGAAGGCAACCCTATCTCGGTGCTAGAGGCCGCGGAACTCGGATTGCCGATTTTAGTTCGCGATATTACGGCATTCTGTGACTTACCTAGTGATAGCAAAGCGAGTAGCCCAAAGCATGCCGCTCAATTGATAATTGATCACCTCGATGGACAAACGGATAAGCTCTTTAATGTGCGCGATCAAATAAACGCCAACAACACGCAATTGATGCAATCAGAAGCACTCGCTAAAGCCTATCGCTATCCATCTGACTTCGGTTCAGACTTAATTTTTTATGAATAGTACGCAGATGAAAATCGTATATGTAATACCCGTACTCGGTTACGGAGGTGCGGAAACGCAGCTGTTTTTGTTGGCCAAGAGAATGCTCTCCTACGGCCATAGCGTAACAATTATTCAGGCGCTCCATTGTTCGCCAGAGTTTATATCGCAATACACCGAGTTAGGTATCGAGGTAATTAGCTTGGGCATGAAAAAATCATTGCCTAATCCCCTATTGTTGATCAAGCTGCGCCGGGAGTTCAAACAATTACAACCCGACCTTATTCATTCACATATTGCCCAAGCAAATATCCTTGCGAGAATCGCCAATTGGCGCAAATACCCGCTGATTTGTACGGCGCATAGCAGTGGTGAAAAAGGACGAATTAATATAAAGATGTTGTATAAATATACCGATGCACTCTCGCACTGGAACACTAACGTTAGTCTCGCGGCGGTAGATCGCTATGTTGAGTTAGGCTTATTTTCAAGTGAACGATCTGACTATGTGCCTAATGGGGTTGATACTGTTCATTTTTCTAGCGCGAATAAGGATTCAAATCCCGCTGTCTTCAAGAAGCCCTTTGCAGATCCTTCCAAATTCACATTTCTGGCTATTGGCCGCTTTGTAACAGCTAAGAACTTCCCGTTGATGTTACGATCAATAGCAAAGGTCGATGCCAATTTACTAGTCTGTGGAGAAGGCCCCTTAGAAGCAGACTTTAAGTTGTTGGTTACGGCATTAGAGATTGATGATCGTGTCGTCTTTGTGGAGACGATGCCCGATGTTAGACCACTCTATAAATCTGCCGATGCATTTATAATGTCGTCGACATGGGAAGGCTTGCCGATGGTTTTATTGGAAGCCATGGCGATGTCGTTGCCAGTAGTTTCTACCAATGTATCTGGCGCCTCCACACTCTTCACTGATGGCCTCGCCGGGAAATTGGTATTTAGTTTTGCTGTTGAAGATTATGCCAAAGCCTTGAGTGAAATGATTTTGCTGCCAGCAAATGAGTTAACTAAAATGGGTCACCATGGACGGAGAAAAGTTGTTCACGAGTTCTCGATTGACAAGGTATCTCAAATTTGGATCGCCAAATACCAACATATAATTAAAATCACACAGCCCAATCGAGCGCAATGACAATTAATAAACTTAAAAAGGTTCTCAACTATCTGCTTTCAATAGTCAGAGGACGAGTTATTTTTTCCAACCAAGGTTATAAACTAAGATTTGTTACATTAAACCGAGTGGCGGTTCAGGCGGCTAATCCAGAATATGAGCCAGAAATTCTAGCGCTCTATCAACGAAGTCTTTCCAGCAGCGGTGGTTATTTTATAGATGTCGGAACAAACTACGGTCAAACATTATTTTCTGTTCTGAGTATTGACAAAGATATTCCTTATATAGGCATCGAACCACAACCCGATTGTGTCAGCGCGCTAACGTCGTTTATCCTAGAAAACAATCTATCCAACCACAATGTTATGTGCGCCTGCATTAGTGATAGAGAGTCGATCAGCCAATTACAGTACGATCACCAAGGTGATGTGAGAGCGAGTATTATCGAAGAATTTAGGCCTGCGCAAACCTTCTCATCATCGATGCTCACGGTAACTGTAACCGGAGATACGCTGGTCGAGCAGTTGGTTTCTACACGGGTTCAATTTATCAAAATAGACGTTGAGGGTGCTGAATTAGAAGTGCTTAAATCATTTCGAACTACTATTCTGCGAGACACGCCGATTGTTAGCTTCGAAATTCTACCTGACAAGCTAGTGTCGACCGGCGAGCCACTGAAAAGTGACGTACGCAACGCTCGTAGAGAAAGGGAGGCGAGAATCAGACACTTTCTAGAATCGGTTAACTACCTCTGTTTTTTGCTCAAAGGTGATGATGAATTGCCGGTTGAACTTGGGCCGTGCCCCCAGGGCAAGGTGAGAAATTATGTAGCAAGGCCCCGCCAAGGTGATAACAGTCCGGTTGAAGCTGGTGGCGGGACACTAGCCTGAATACTTATATGAACATTTTTACATTCAAACCTGAGGCTGCTTTGTGAATCGATTATCAATCGACAGTGTGCTCAGCATAGGTGTCAGGGTGTTAGGCGGCTTTTCCAGCTACCTTCTGACAATCGTGGTAGCACGAGTGTTAGGCGTTGAGGACGCGGGTGCCTTTTTTCTTGGGCTGAGTACTATTCTTCTGCTTGCGACATTCTCACAACTCGGCCTTGACGTTGTGACGCTAAAGTACACTGGAATTTTTTACCAGAAAAGCCACCACTTTAGCCGTTTTATTTTGTCGCGTAACAACCTAATAATTGTTTTTGCGTTCTCAAGCTTAGTCGCCGCCTGCGTGTTTACATTCAATAAGCCGTTAGCAAGTTTGTTCGACGACACTCTTCGATTATCTAATGTCTTTCGTACTCTCTCTCCAGTAATCGCAACCACAGCTTCATTGATGATCATAGGTATGTTTCTTCAAGGAAGTCACCGGCCCTTAATCTCTATATTACTCACCAAGATATTTTTCCCGACGGCACTCATTATCTGCTTGTTGTTATTTAGCCAACCTAGTCTCTCGTCGGTTTCGAGAACGGCGACAATATCGTCAGTGGCGCTACTACTTGCAACCTTGACTTGGTGGTTTATTGCTAATCGCTCGCAGGCGATCAAATCGTCTGAAGAAAAACCAGTGGTTGGCGATTTACTTCGCAGTGCGTCAGTTTTATGGCTAATTACCGTGCTTAGTCAAGCCCTTCTCTGGTTGCCACCAGTGTTCGCGGGCATTTGGATGGGGTCGGTCGAAGTTGCGCAATTATCAATAGCTCAAAGGACAGCTATGTTAGTGGGCATTATTTTGGTGAGCGTTAACATGCTGGCCGCACCGCGCTTCGCCGCGTATTATGAACAAGGAAAAGTTGATGAATTCAGTCAACTTTTCAAATCAACTTTAAGGCTTACCTTAAGCTTCGCGATACCAATCATCGTCTGCCTCTTTTTGCTTTCGCCCTATTTAGTGTTTCTTTTCGGAGACGACTATATTGACGCGTCGATACTATTGAAAATAGTATTGCTCGGCGAGCTGGTAAATGTCATTTGCGGCTCAGTTGGTTATGCGCTGATCATGACGGGCAATGAAAAAGACTTGCGAAATTCAGCCTTAATCGCATTGCTCGCATCGTTGCTATTGAACTATTTTCTAGTTCAACAATATGGCATGCTCGGTTGCGCAATAGCTTACTCACTATCGATCGGCTTATATAATCTTTGCTCCGCCTATTGGGTTAAAAAGCGCTTAGGATTTAACCCAATGGTATTCTGGTGAGTGTGCTAGGCATGGCCTCTGTATTACAGCGCAAACCGGCCTGATGATGCATGTGTCCTAGTTATAAATTAACAGTTCGACACTAACTAGCCCGACACTAATAATTCAATATTAATAGGTTTTCAATGCTCCGAATAAAGTTGGCCCTAATAACTAACATGAGTACCAAATACCGATTCTGCGGCCTAATTTTTATTGCGTTTACTAATCTTTGCATATCAACCCCAGCGTACTCTCATGATGAGTTTATCTCTGTCATAGAAAATGTGAAGCCGTCTATGGTGACCATTCGAGCCAATAAAAAAAAGAGTTTTTTCAAAACCTCCAAGCAACGCGAACGCGAGTCGATACTAGGCGAATACAATGATTTCTTTGAAAATGGCTTCGACAAACTACCCCCGCAGCGAAATGGAAGTGGCTTCATAATAGACACTAACGCAGAGTACAGCTGGATATTGACCGCCGCGCATGTGGTGGTGGGTTCATCAAAAATTATCGTCACAACGTCACAGGGTAGTAGCCTCAATGCCACGCTATTACGAAGTGATTCAGGTAGCGATATCGCTTTATTGCAGGTGAATTCAGGCCAGCTACCGACGCTGATGTTGAGTGAAAACTCACTCAAAGAAGGTCAATCCGTGCTGGGAATTGGCGCTGCGTTCAGTTTATCGATGAGCAGCTCTCTTGGTATCGTATCGGCGCTAGATGTCAAGCTACCTGCATTGTCAAAAACGCCATTGATCCAAACCGATGTAAGCGTAAACCCAGGCACATCGGGGGGCGCTTTGATCAATAGTAGTGCCGAAGTCGCCGGATTAATCACCAAAATTTACAGTAGCACGGGGGTGTTCTCGGGATCATCATTCGCCGTGCCTGCAAAGAAAATTAAAGGCTTACTGCAACGATGGCGCAAAGACCTTGCCGTACCCATTACAGCTGAGAAAAACGCCAAACAATGAGATCAAATAACCACCATCAAGCTGCGGATCTTACCAAGCCTGCTCAGTACCACGTCTCGAATATAGGGTCTGAAATATCGTTTATATTGGTGCTCTTAATACTGATTTTTTTACCCATACCACAATCCGGCAAAATGGCTGGTGGCCTATCGATCTTGAGTGTCTTTGCGGCGCTCGTCTTTTTCTTTGCCGCCTGTTCATGGGCGATTGCGCCAGATCACTTTAATAATAAAAAACCAATTTCATTGCGCCACGATTCTGGTTTGTGGCTTATCGTTTGGCTGGTATTTTGTGTTGGTGTTTTAACGCACATACTGCTTATTGCTAAATTAATAGGCTTAAAGGACATGTTCTCCAACGATGTTTGGCTGCATCTCTCCGATGCTGCAAGGTCAAGTGATAGCATGCTTCCTAGCCTACGTGTTTGGAGCTTTTTTACCTGCATGTGGATAATTGCCTGGCGGGTATCTTGGCTGAGTGAAAGGCAAGTTAGCTGGCTTCTGTTGATTGTTTTTTGTGCCTCCTCGTTCCAAGCTATTTTTGGCTTGGCCCACTTTATTACCGGTGGCTCGTCGATACTCGGTCTGTGGGACAAGCAATACTACCTAGGTGATGCAACCGGCACATTTGTAAATCGGAATCATTTTTCAGGAATGTTAGCGATCAGTTGGCCGTTGATGCTGTCGGCGTTGTTAGCTAACAAGCCGCTGCTTTTCGCGCGCCATGCGCCTATTGTTCGTTGGTCAATTGCGATCTTCTATTCCTTTATTGTTATGTTAGCGGTAGTCAGCTCGCATTCACGCATGGGAACGGCGGTCGCGCTTTTAAGCATCATGGTATGGGGAGTCGTTTACGCCCGCTCAAGACGGTCTCAGCAAGGGCAGTCACTTCGATGGCTGCCGTGGTTGATTATTGCTAGTTCAATCCTGTTGGCAGTGTGGTTTGGTCTCGACGACGTGCTAAAGCGTTATACGGTTTTAGAAAACGGTGATACCAGAATACAGATTTGGTCAGCGTTGTTTGATTTGCCTGCGCAAGCTTGGATAGTTGGTATTGGTCCTGGTAATTTTGAAGATGTTTTTCGTTTAGTACAGCCTGCCTATATGAAAACCCGAACTATTCATGCGCACAATGATTATCTCGAGTTCTTGCTGGAATTTGGTCTGCTTATTGGTATCGTCATCATACTCAGTTTTGCGTACTGGTTTTGGCGATTGTTTCCGCGCGGAAGCATGACCATACGTGCCGGTGCAATCGGTAGCATAGCGGCTATTGCGGTGCATAGCACGGTAGACTTTAACTTGCAGGTTCCTGGCTCTGCGGTGTTTTTTTGGGTAGCGGTTGGTCTAATGATGAATCGTGTCTTGTTGCCAAATTTGAATCGACTAGACAATGAGACTTTGCCTAAGAGCCTATCTAAGAGCACTGGCACAAATAAAATACGTCGGCGAAATTCTAAGCGCCGGCGCACAAAGGTTCCATCGTCGAAGCAGCAATGGTTTGATCTCTTTCGATCTGATTAGTCAAGTCTAACTAGGCGTTGCCACCAGCTCTTTGCTGGATGTTCTTTGCCGCTCTCAACAGGCTTACACAAGACTAAATCCCGCCCCGAGATTAGTCTGGCCGGGTTATCCACAAGTAAAGTTTGACACACCTGAGCGTCGTAGAATGCAGTCAAAAATTCTGCCGCCTGCTGTAAATTAGGTGATCGTCCACTAGGCCGATGTGCGTCAGAGGCAACAAGGTGTATCAAGCCATTCGAGATCATAGCCAACGAACTTTTCTGCAGTTGAACACCGAAGGCGCCAGTACAACTCTGGCCGGTAAGTTGTGCCTTGCAGCCCATATTCACCCAATCTCGTAGGCGACTGAAATCAACTCTTAGCGGTGTATTACGCTCGGGGTGGGCAATGATTGGCGTGATTCCATGGCTTAATAATTCGCTAAGTATCGCCTCGACACCGTTTGGTATATCGCTTTTTGGAAGCTCTATCAATGCAGCCTTACCAAGCCCACAATAGCTTAATGCTTTATATTCTACCAAGTGTTCGACAGTTTCGGGCGTTAAATGCACCTCAGATGCCGCGTGCAACACCACATTTATCCCGTTGCTCTTGGCCGCCGCGTCTAAGCGGCTCACTTGTTGTTGAATAAAATCAGCATGATTGATGTATGCGCCATTGAGGTGATGAGGCGTGAGCACCACTTCTTTAGTGCCAGCAGCCTCAGCCGCATGTAGCATGGCAAGCGCCATGGCTAAATCTTTAGCGCCATCGTCTATTCCCGGCAAGGAATGATTATGAGTGTCAATGATATGCATTCAATATGACTGATCGAACTTCATTAAAAAGGATGCTTAAAGTGGGTTTCAAGTAGCATGAAATTTCACATGATAGGCTCATCTGGTACGACTATCTCGGATAAAAAGCGGCCTCTTAATTTGAACATGCCGATAGGCTTAGCGCAAAAGCTATGTTTGCTTTAACACATATTAGCAGCGATAACAGACAAGTAGTTGAGTACTTAAACGCAGAGAAGAGCCGTATACCAATTTTGCACAGTAAATCTCTAAATCGAGAATACATCGTCGACTATATCCGCTAAACTAATATTTCAGTATTGGGTTTCAAAAGCGATCGGTATCGGTAAACTAAGTTGTCTTGTCCACGACTTGGTGCCGCATTGGCTTACTAACGAATTTGGGTATATCTATGAGCATGAGAAAAATAGTCGTCAGAATACTAGTGATCAGTATGACTTTTATGTCGACTGTCAGCTATGCCGGAAACGCGGTAATCGGTAAAGTCAGCGCAAAGTCAACAGTGGTACTTAACCCTGGCCCCACTCAGCAGCGTATAGGTAATGAACAATTTCCTTATATTCAGGGCCATGTTGTCAGCACCATCGGCTCTGACAGCGCTCAAATCATGTTGAATGCCGGTCAGGCAAGCGTAACCTTGGCACCGGAATCAAAGGCATCTATCGATGATGTCACACCACTGAAATTCAGCTTAAATCAAGGTGCGATTGGCATCCTTGCGCCTGCCGGCATGAGTGTAATAATTGACTCACCTAAGGGTCTGTTCAATCTAAGCTCTGACAGTGGTATAGATGCCGTGGTGGTATTTCGCGATGGTGAATTAGCGGTTATGCCAAGAACAGGGCGGCTCTCGGTTGAGCCTAGCTCTGGCGACTCTTTTAGCATGGTCGATCCCGGCAGTGCATTTGTTTCATCGCAGTTGAATAATGCCGAAGTCGTCGATGTGCTTGAGGGGGGCAGTGGCATAATAATAGCGATATTGGCGGCAGCGGCGGTGATTGCGGGAATTATTATTGCGGCTAATGGCTCAGAAGATACCCCAACTAGCCCATAGTTACTTTCGATCAAGAGGCCATTACGATAGCGCGAAAACGATTAACAGAGATCCCTTATTAAATGGGGCGAATACGGTGGTGTTCGCCCTGTTTTTTATTTGATTCGCCTTACTCAAAACCCTGCCCACGATTAATTACGCGATGTTGTTATGATTAGTTTATTAAGCTCCATGTTATTTAGGACTTCTATGTTGGTTAAGAGTTTGTTTAAAAATCGAAAATTTGCAGTCTTGATTCTATGTTTGTTTTCGATTTCACTAACCGCTTGTAGCGCTGGACCGCGAGCGGCTAAAAGCGTCGACGCTTTTAACGCCTCCGAGCCGAATAAGTTTGCAGACCTAAACCAAACCATTACCTCAACCGCGGTGCTCGCAAGCGCTAAAACAAATGACCGGATCTACTACCTTGGTGCTGGGGATATTCTAGAGCTCACCGTGTTTCAGGTCGAAGACCTTAATAAAAAGGTGCGTGTTAATGGGCGTGGTGAAATCATCTTGCCTTTGTTAGGCACCATTGATGTTCAAGGGAAGACCTTGACAGAAGTCGAGTCAATCATTGTTGCTAAGCTGGCGGCTGATTACCTTCAAGACCCACAAGTGAGTTTGTTTGTAGAAGAGTACCGATCACAGCAGATAACAGTAATGGGCGCGGTATTAAAGCCCGATGTTTATAGTGTTCGGCAATCCCGCAGTATTTTTGAAATGTTATCACTCGCCGGGGGCTTATCGCCAACAGCATCTGACACCATTAGGGTAAACACCACGCAAACGGACAGTGAGACCGGTAAGACAAGTAAGCAAAACCTTTTATTGAGTGTCAAGGCTCTGCTCGAAGGCGGCGAAGCAGCCTCGTTTATGCGTTTGCGTGGTGGCGACAGTATTTTAGTGCCCAAGGCTGGAGTAATCTTCGTCGAGGGTGCTGTCGACAAGCCCGGCTCCTACAAAATGGAAGGGGATACTAACGTTTTGAAAGCGATTGCCATGGCCGGCGGAATTCCTTGGTCTGGCAAACAAGGTAAAGTGCAAGTCATCAGATCGATTGGTGGTACACCACAAGCGATCGATATTAATCTGACCAAGGTGCGAGAGCAACAGAGTGATGACGTAACCTTGCAAGACGGTGATATCGTTGTGGTCTCGTTCAGTTCATCAAAGCGATTTATATCGGGCTTTTTCAGAACCGCAGGTCAAATTTTTGGTTATAGACTAAATTAAACAAGGTCACTTTCAACAAAATCTCTATGAAGAATGGCAAATCTAACCTCAGCAACAATTCGACCCTATGAGTAACCAAGAGGAAAGTGGTCAAGCGAATGAATTTCATCGTAGCCCCCAATTACCGATAGCTCAGCCACACAGCGATACATCACTATCCGTATTTGACCCAAACTCACATCGAACCCGCGATGATGAAATAGACCTGCGCGCGCTGTGGCAAACTGTGTTGCGCTATCGAAAGCTGATCGGGTTTATTTTCTCTATTGTAGTTTTGACTGCGCTGCTCATCACACTATTAATGCGGCCGATGTATACCGCAACAGTCTCGCTAGAGATCAACACCTCAGGGCGTAACCTAGTTAAGTTCCAGAACCTTGAGAACCAAGGAGCCGAATCTCAAGACTACATTGCCACGCAGGCAAAAATATTAGAGAGCGCATCTGTTGCCAACAAAGTTGTCACCGATCTTAAGTTAATAGACCATCCTGAGTTTAATGGAGAACTCACTCAGCGCGGGCTGCTCAATGGCATACGTTCGATCGCAAGTTTATTTCGCTCCGATTCGGCGGACTCAGAAAGCCAACGGATTAGGGCCGCCGTTAAGAGATACCAGGAGCGTTTATCGGTTAATGCTATCCGTAAAACTAATCTAGTACGTATTAACTTCAGCAGTTTTGACCCCGAACTTGCAGCACGATTGGCGAACCATCACGCCCAATCGTACATTCAACTAAACGATGAGCGACGCTTTAACTCTACATCAGGTGCAAAGGCGTTTTTAGAAAAAGAGATTTCTAATGTTCAAGCAAAATTAGAAACGTCTGAAAAACAGCTAAATGATTTCGCACGTAAATTTGGTGTAGTCGACTTAGAAGACAAAAACAACATCATGATGTCTCGCCTAAGCGACCTGAATACTAGCCTGTCGGTGGTGCAAAGTGAGCGTATTGACGCCCAGACCAAGCTTCTTCAGTCTAAGTCAGCAAATCCAGAACGCTTAGCGGCGGTATTTGATGATGTGTTAGTTAAGTCACTACGTGAAGAGCAAGCAAACTCGAAATCTGAGTACTTCGAGTTGGGTAAAATCTATAAACCTGCTTACCCAACTATGCAGCAATTGAAGGCAAAAATTGACGAAATCGAGGCCAATATACAATCTCAGATAAAAAACATTGTCGGCGGATTTGATAGTGACTACCAACAATTAAAGCTACGAGAAGAATTAATTATAAGCGAGTTAGATAAATTAAAAGAAAACTTGCTAGACCTAAAGGACCGAGCCGTAACCTATAATATTCTTAAGCGCGAATGGGAGGCGAATAAGGAACTTTACGCTGGTTTACTTGAACGCACTAAAGAAGTCGGGGTGGCGGCCGGCATGGAACTTAACGTCGGCTCCATAGTCGACACAGCGTCGACGCCACAGGGTGCTTCATCGCCAGACCTACTGTTCAACCTTGCTATCGCTTGCGGGCTAGGTTTGGTGCTTGGTCTAGGTGCCGCTTTCTTATTATCGATCTTAGACAATACAGTGCATGATGTAGAGCATCTAAGGCAAATTACGCAGATTGGACACCTAGGCGTGACCCCAGACATTGAAGCCGATGAGATAAGCCCGAAAACCGACTCGCAGGTACCGCTCTATGACACCATCGTACATCACAAACCGGCGAGCACGTTTTCTGAGTCTATTCAATCAGTCAGAACATCATTGTCTTACGCCAGGCCAGGTGGCTTCCCTAAATCGATGATGGTGACCAGCTCAGTGGCCGGTGAAGGTAAAAGTACCGTAGCCATGAACTTGGCAATTTCTTGGGCAAAATCAGGGCAACGTGTGATTGTACTGGAAGCTGATTTTAGAAAGTCGAGATATCACAAGGTGTTCGGTGTTCCAGCATCACCGGGGTTGTCCGACTTTTTAGTCGGCACCGCCGAGGAAAAAATATATAAGATTGAGCAAATTCCCAACCTGAGTCTTTTTGTCGGAGGAGGACAATCACCTAACCCCGCTGATCTGCTGCGATCAACACAAATGCTCGATTTGATTAGAAAATATGAATCTGAGTACGACTTGGTAATCGTTGATTGCCCACCGGTGTTAGGTCTCGCTGACGCTATTGTGATGTCAAAGTTGGTCAGCGCAGTGATATTTGTTGCCGCCGCTCACCAGACGCCACATGATGCTATTGCTAACTCTATTGCACGTTTACGTGCAGTAGCTGCGCCGCTGATCGGCACAGTATTGAACAAGGCCCATTCGCGTAACTACGGTTATGACTATTACAACTATCAGTACGCGCTTGAAGAAGACGTTGTTTAGAAAAAATCATATATCATGGCAAGCCTAACTTTCGCTAACGGTTAATCACATGTTTAGGGCAAGTTGTCGTTTTCTATTATTAACAATGGTCGCCTCACCACTATTATGGGTCGCTTGGCTATTGTGGCAAAACGAGATGCTGGCGGCGAGCGCGGAGCCTGGCAAATACGATATAGGCAGCCTGCAATCACTTGACTCTATTCCGTCGCTGGCAAGCAAGCCGCTGCGAGAGGTGCTTACTCGCAATATTAACAATCAAGAAATCGACAAAGCACTATTACTTGAAGTAGCCAGTAAGTATCGGCAGCGTCGCCCTCTAGACCATCAGGGATGGTTGTGGGCGAGTGAGCTGAGCCAATCCAGCGGTAATTCAGCGGCGGCCGCAGACTATTTTTCGGTGGCTCACTCACTATCTCGAAATAGCAGTTCGATGCTAATGAAAGTTTTCAATCGCTATTTAGAACTCGGTTTAGTTGATGAGGCAATGCTGGTTGCTCATGATTTAGTTTTTGCACAGCCCAACAAGTTCCGCAGCCTGTTCTACCTGCTGAGTCGTTTAAGCGATAACTACCCGGCCCTAGTTGAAAAGATGATCCCGTCCAATGTTCCCGCTTATGGTAACTATGCCCCAGATCAGTATTATTCATGGGCCATAGACGATGCGATTAAGGCAAAGAACCAGGAACTTGCGCATGCAATTTGGGTCGCTATTCCGGCAAAATTTAAGCGGAATTCTAAATATGGCCTGAACTACCTAAATTACTTGGTCAGCTTGCAACATTGGGCCGACGTAGCACCGGTTTGGCTTGAGCACGTTGGCAACAGTATTGACGCTGGTGAGATTTTAACGAGCGACTTCGAATCGACCATAAATAAAAATTCACCCTGCTGGCAATCCACCAATATGCCTGGGGTTACTTGGTCTATTGACTCTAATTCGTTCACTGGCAAGGGCGGCCTAATGCTCGAATTCGATGGCAACGAAAATGTTAACTACAATCACTTATTCTGCCACGTTGCAGTTGAATCAAATCAAACCTATCGCTTGTCTGGTATGTGGGCAGGCACAGGTATTTCAACGCTTTCAGGCCCGTTTGTCGATGTTTTCTTTGCCACCGACAAAGGCGTTAATGTGCGTGGCGAGCAAATGTTAGGGAACTGGCCTTGGCTTAAATTTGGGGTTAATTTTACGGTGCCTGACAATATAGAGATTATCACTATACGAATTAGGCGAATTAAAACCGACTTAATCGATAGTAAAATATCAGGGCGCGTATGGTTTGACGACTTCAAACTAGAAAAACTAGCAGCACCAGTAGACTTCGAGCAAGCCAATGAGCGAGCGGTAGGCCTCTAGTGGAGCGCTGGCGCATTATATTGCCACGGTGTTTGCAACTGGGTCACTCAGACCCGACACTGGTAGCTAGCATTGATGAGATAATCACTTGGTACGCATCAATTGATAAAACCAACGACCCATTGGCTATGGCTCTATTCGAGCAGTACGGCGATCAACAATTTCGCTTACGCTTCGAGGAATTTCTTGATCAGCTAGTCGTCTCTAACGCGTCTGGGGCTCTAATGTTCCCGCCGTCATTAAGCGCTGATCAAGCAAAAAAGCGATATCGCTACTTAATCAGAGTTTTTCACCCAGACCGAGGCTTTAAATCTCAGGCTTGGCTAAATTCCCGCGCAGAAAAAATCAACAATGCTTTTAAAGCGTTTCGCACAGATGAATTGGTGCGCCCTGTTGCCGCCCCAAAACATCAATTTGTTGATGTCTCGGATGTTATTGAGACACCGCCGAAGCGTGCGAGAAACTTTAAAATAAAATATCGCTCTGAAACTTGGCGGAAACGCTTTGGCAACCCTCAAAGCTTGCAAAGAAAAATCATTGTAGGGCTTATTTCTTTATGTGTATTACTGATTTTGTTTTTTTACGCGTCCACCCAAAGCCTTGCTCCTGAGCACGACGGAAATCCAAGTCGTCAACAGAACCAAGCGACACCAGGAGATGTCATTGTAGAACCGCCTAGCAAAACAGCTTGGCCAGATTCATCAACAAGCGAGGAACCGCTTTCTGAGGAAAATCAGCAAATTATCCTTGATGCCCAATGGCTGAATTCGAATACTCCAGTTCAAAGATCAATAGAGTCAGATATTAATCAGGAGTCACCAGCGACGGGGGAAAACTAATCAAGCATATTGTGTGAGCAAACAGCTCCCTAACCTTTATCGACAGGCCCTAGAGCATCATCAGCAAGTGCCGAAACCCAATCACGCAGAGTTTCGCCAGCAAACGCAACTCTAAAATCTTGCTCAAGCCCACGTTGTATAAATATCGCCACTTGCGGGCGCAAAGCCACACCAAACCCAGTCCAGCTCATAATGTAGCCAACTTTCTGATCCGGCATAAACCGTCGATGTAACTCTTCACGCAACAAAATAAATAGCTCTATCTGCTTTGCCGTTAGATCGCTGCTAAGTAAGGCAACGCGTTTATTATTTGCTATCAAGTCGTGCACAAAATAGTGTCCATCGGCTTCTATGCTGAGCCATTGGTAAATGGTGTCAATTGACGGGTGTCGGCTTCTCGGTCTTAAGGGCACTGGTGCGCCACCACCCGATTCAATCGCACTGACGATGAATTCGCTACAGTAAACTCTGGATCGATCTACCGAGTCGAAAACCGCATCATAGGGCAACCTCTCGGCATGCGAGCGTATCGCAAACTCAGCCATCGACTCACCGAGCGACGCCGAAGAGGGTTGATAAATTTCAACAACGGCCTTGCCCTTAAGAAAAGCGGCTAATGGTGTACGTGTAATAACGCCTTTTGTAAGATCGGTTGGAGAACCGTTGAAAAGCAACCTGAGTTTTGCGATAGCATGGTACACATAGGGCTTATTGTTCTCGACGGATAGAATCCCAGCGTGTGCAAAAGGGTGATACTCATCGTCAGTTAAGGTCACTATGAGGTTGAGAGCGGTATTGCTATTGCTGACAATAATCTGCCCTGACTCGAGTGGTAAACCATGATAATTAACCGCCCGTTGAGACTGGGTTAAGGCGTTCGAATTTTCGGCTATTTCAAGCGTGGCAAATGATTCAATCTTTACGCTTGCACAGCCGCTAAGAACAGCTATCAGTAGCAATAAACCCAGCGCTTTCATTCACTGCCCTTTTTGTAGTTATTGTTGCTTGTTGAATCGACTGGGTCGAATACCTCTCTCGCGTCCTCTGGCAACGAAATGCAAGATGTACACAACAAAAGCAAGGCAGTAAGCAGGATCAGGCTGATTGGCTTGCTATTAAGGGCAAACGCGACGCCCATTGGTTTATCTTTGCGGCAATAAATTGCCGGTTTGCTTTGGGCATCTTGGTGAAAAATATTCATGGTCATCGATAAATCACTATAAACAACAGTAGGTTTTAGGTCGCTTTTTAAACGGCCGCTTTTTTTGACAGGCTTTAGTGAAGCAATAACATCACAGAAAATTGTACCGCGAAAGAGAAATAGTGTCAGCAAATCAGAGCTTGCGCCATCATTACTTTAGGCATTATTCCAATGCAACGAGTTTGCAAATTTATGAACTTCGCCCAGTAACCCATATTCCACAGTAGCATTCTGATAGTTTTCTCTGGAGAATCAGTATTTAGGAAATATTACCGAAACTTGAAAATGCTTACAGAATTAATCGCTGCCAATAACTTCAAACGTATGCCTTGGAAGAATGGCAAGGGCGAGACAATAGAACTCATTGCAATACATGACCCGCTAAGTAATGAGTTGGTATGCCGCCTAAGTATTGCCTCAGTTACCCTGGATGGTGACTTCTCAGACTTTAGTGGCTGCAAACGAACGCTAATGATGATTGCCGGAAACGGGATCGCATTGTCGCATCAATCCCAAGAAGCTCACATTCCAATTCAGACCCTAACTCGGCAATATCAATACTGTAGTTTCGATGGCGGCTGGAAAACCAAAGCAAAACTCGTCGATGGACCGATCACCGATTTTAATATAATTTTTCACTGCTGTCCCGTTAACTGAAAAAGAAAAAGCCTGATTCCCTAAGTCATTTGATAAAATGTCTTTGCGACAAGTCATTGAACCAAATGAGGAAATCAGGCCATGAGTCATTCTAATACAGT
>Ga0075467_10000270_pt1 | contig 39238 bp, 27 predicted proteins | sample DEB08_DNA_9_FD_75067 | JGI IMG/M metagenome (GOLD analysis project Ga0075467, IMG submission 75067) | Aqueous microbial communities from the Delaware River and Bay under freshwater to marine salinity gradient to study organic matter... | ecosystem: Environmental > Aquatic > Marine > Coastal ... | reverse complement strand
TGCAACTAATTGATGTGAATAAGGAATTCAGAAAATGTGAAGTCACCTTGTTGGTGATGAACACTTTTATGGATTCCTTAGGCATATTAAGGAGTTGTGCAGACTTTCGTGTTTCGACTGAGGTTTCTAGGATTAAGCCCCATCACACCTGACTAATAGGGTTGCGGAAAATGGATCGCCCAGCCCTAGATCAATAGCACTGCCGGTGTAATTTTTATCGCGCTAAAAACGTTGCTCTTGACCGGTTAATGAGAATAGTAGCCAAAACAGATTGAATTTTAGCGCGAACAACGCACAATCGTTGACTTGCTAACTTACATGATTCGCCCCTATGCTCGACACCACAATCGGCTTTATCAACAACATTCTATGGGGCGACTATAGCGTTTTAATTATTCTATTAGTGGTGGCCGGCGTCTGGTTTTCGGTCTCATTACGCTTAGTGCAATTCAAGCATTTTGGCCATATGTTTGCCCTCATTCGCAGTAGCACTAAATCAGATAGTCAGGGCATCAGTTCGTTTCAAGCTCTGTGTACAAGCCTTTCCGCGCGCGTTGGCACCGGCAACTTGGCGGGCGTTGCCATGGCCATATCGGTTGGCGGTGCAGGCGCGGTGTTCTGGATGTGGGTTATCGCCTTACTAGGCATGGCAACCGGTTTCGCCGAGAGCTTATTAGCGCAGGTCTACAAAGTGCGCGACCATAACAGCGAGTTTCGAGGTGGCCCAGCGTATTATATTCAGCAAGGCCTCGGCATAAAATGGCTTGCGGTGCTGTTCTCTATTTGCTTGTTTCTTGGCTACGGTCTGTTTTTCAGTGCCATGCAGGCCAACACCATTACTGATGCTTTAAACAACGCCTATCAAATTCCAACGCTGTATTCTGGCTTAGTAATTACCGTTCTCGCGGGTGCCATTGTGATCGGGGGCTTACGCACCATTGCCCGTTTCGCTGAATTGGTAGTGCCATTCATGGGCGTCGCTTATATTCTTACCGCACTGGGTATAACCATCTTCAATATCGCCGCCGTGCCGGATATGCTGATTGATATTGTTAGCTCAGCTTTCGGTTTGCAAGAAGCTGGCGCTGGTGCCTTGGGTGCCGCCTTAAAGGCCGGTATCCAACGTGGGCTTTATTCCAATGAAGCTGGCTCTGGCAGCGCACCGCATGCAGCCGCCAGTGCCTCACCAAACCCAAACCACCCAGCTACACAAGGCTATATTCAAATGCTTGGGGTGTTCTTCGACACTATTATTCTTTGCACCTGTACGGCAGTAATTATTTTACTTGCCGGCGACATCCCAGCCGGCGAGATGACAGGCATACGGCTAACCCAAGATGCGATGACTCAGCATGTTGGCAACTCAGGCTTACACTTCGTCTCTATCGCGATCACCTTATTTGCCTTTACCTCGGTGGTGGCTAATTATGCCTATGCACAAAGTAATCTGAGAATTTTTGGCATTGATAACAAGTGGGGTAATGGCGCCTACACGATAGCCTACCTGTCGATGGTATTATGGGGTTCTGGGGCTCGTTTAGACGCAGTATGGAGCGCCGCCGATATGGCTCTTGGACTTATGACCTTAGTCAATGTAATCGCGTTAATACTCTTAACGCCCACCATCGTGGCGGTCAGCAGAGACTACTTTGCGAAACATGAAAGTGGCCGGGAGATGGCCTTTAAAAAAGGCGATTGCGCCATACAGGGAAAAACTGAAGACAACATTTGGGACTAATTCTTAGAGACCTCTGCTACTGTCGGCTTAAATCAATCACCAGGCCAGAGTATAAAAGCTAGGTGTCTAATATTTAGAGATTGCCGTAAAATCATCGGTAACTCTTAGTTAGTAACTCGATCTTTTGCTGAAGTTATACTTAGGTCTCTGTATAGTGAGCCTTTCAGATAATCAATTTCACTAGTACGAAAGCGCCACTTTGGTCTATTTCTCTTGACGCAAATCATTATCCGACAGACCCATAGTTCAAATTCCAATGAAAGCACTATTACTTGCAGTAAGTTTACTATCCATGATCGAAGCTAATCCCGCTGATGCTATCGAAGTACAAGGCCACCGTGGCGCCAGAGCCGTGCTGCCCGAGAACTCCTTACCAGCGCTGAAATACGCCTTAGAATTGGGCGTCGACACGCTCGAGTTTGATATGGGGGTGAGCAAGGACGGTGTTGTAGTGGTACTGCACGATCAAAAAATAAACCCTGTGATCTGTCAATACAAAGATGGCTCTGCGATAGAGTCGGATTTGTGGGTACATGAACTTAGCCTAGAACAGATAAAGCAGTTTGACTGCGGAAGCAAGAAGAACCCTAGATTTGAGCGCCAAGTGACCGTTGCTGGCACTGAGATTCCGACCCTAGCAGAAGTGTTTGAAATGGTTGCTAACTCAGGACTGGCAAACGCAAAAACCGTGGCCTTTAATATCGAGACCAAAAGCGACCCTAGTACGCCGCACGCTCAACCCGCCGCTGAAGATTTCGTCGAAGCAGTGCTAAAAGTAGTGCAGCAATATGGTTTAGCGTCTCGCGTTACCCTTCAGTCTTTCGACCCAGCAACCTTAATCGCGGCTAATGAAATTGCCCCCGACTTACAGCTTGCAGCGTTATTTAAAGACAAACCTGAAGATTGGTTGGCAGCGGCCGAATCGGTTGGCGCTGACATCATTTCACCACATCATTCATTACTTGGTCGCCGCGACGTAGAGCAAATTCAAGATGCGGGTCTGGGAGTCATTCCGTGGACCGCTAACAGTAAACGACAATGGGCGCGGCTTATAAGGCTAGGGGTCGATGGCATAATTACCGACGACCCAGAAGCACTACTCAAGTATTTAGAACGTCTGCCCTCGGACAAGCCATAAGTCCTTCAGTAAGCCACCGAATCATTTCCGCAAGCAATAGCCGCTTCGCTAAGCAATAACGCCCTCGCTAAGCCATCGTCAGAACACCTATCACACTCGCAGTCATGCAAGTGGCTAAGGTGCCACTGACAATGCTTAGCAAACCCAGACGAGTGATTTCATCTCGACGCTCCGGTGCCATCGCTGAGAGCCCGCCAATTAAGATACCCAAACTGCCAAAGTTAGCAAATCCGCAAAGCGCATAGGTCAGGATTAAATCACTGCGAGGGCTAAGCGCTTCAGGTGGTAATTGACTCTGTTGAATAAACGCCAAGAATTCGTTAAAGATGGTTTTTACGCCCATTAGCGTACCAGCCGTGGTTGCTTGTTCCCATGGAATGCCCATCAACCAGCATAGCGGAGCCATAACCCAGCCAAGCACACGCTCAAGAGAAATCGGCAGGCCGAGGTAGTCGGGGAACAAACCAAGGCCTAAATTGGTCAGTGTCACTAGCGCAATAAAGGTGATTATCAAAGCCAGAATACCAAGCATCATCTGCATAGCACTAACCGCACCTTGAGATATTGCGTCCATTGGGCCACTGTAATCAAAAGCGACTTCAGCATCCGACGGAGTTGGCCGGCCTTGTTGCGGAACCATGGTCAGCGAAATCATCACCGCCGCTGGCACGCTCATGATAGACGCGGTTAAAATATGCCCGACGGCATCATCGATCACCTGATTTAGAAACGTTGAGTATAAAACCAACACCGTACCGGCGACCGTCGACATACCCAGCGTCATCACTAGGAATAATTCGGAATAACTCAATTTTTTAATACTGTTGCGAATAAACAACGGCGCTTCGACCATACCAATAAAGATATTGGCCGCACCGGACAAGGCGACTGCGCCGCCTATATTCAGTGTTTTAGTGAAGATTTTTGCCAAACCTTCGATAATGAACGGCAGAATGCGCCAATGAGATAATAGAGCCGTTAATGCCCCAATAACAATAATCAGGGGAAATGCCTGAAACGCTAAAATATAGCTAGAGCCCGGTTGCAGCTCAGCGAATGGCAAATCGCCTCCGCCCAAATAACCAAACACAAAACTTGTTCCGGCATTGGTTGCCGCTTGCAATGCTAGAACGGCTTGGTTCATGGCTGAAAACATGGACTGGAACAAAGGCACCTTCAAAAACACCAGTGCCAGCACTACTTGCAAGCCAACAACCAATAGCCAAAGGCGAAAGTTGAAGCGCTTGGGGCCTTTGCAGAACAGCATGGCGATCAGCGGAAAAGCGATCAAACCGAGCGCACTTTGTAAATTAGGCAGGAATTCCATGAAAGTTCGAGGGGGTTATTTGATAACGCTCATGACTTTACTGGTTCTGACCACAACGAACAAGCATTAAACCAGCCTTAAAATAGTCATATTGAGCGGAAATTAAACAAAAATATCCAACGTGGTTAAAAAAATACCGAGAATTGAACTTTATATGTGGACGAACTGTCACGCTTTTGCAACACTCCCGTTGTATAAAACATACAATTAACGCCCACGTTAAGAATTAGTCATGTTCGGTATGAAAATTGCCGGATTTTCTCACAATAATCGCAGAATCGGATTACCGTCCGGGGGTATAACACCATGCCGCGAAACTTTGCTCATGGCTTGCTAAAAGCCACTACTATGTTAATGCTGGGTCTTTTCTCAGCTGCAGTACTAGCACAATCCACTACCTCGTCAATTCGAGGCAAGCTTCTCGACACAGCAGGCAACCCTGTTGCCAATGCTGAAGTTGTCGTGACCGACCAACGAACTGGCTCGCAACGTCGCGTAAGCTCAAATAACAGCGGTACTTTTTTCGCCTCGAACCTGCAAGTTGGTGGCCCATTCGTCATATCGGTAGACAACGTTGATTCCGCTATCGTAGAAAACATCGCTCTTGGCGATGCTTACCAACTTACCATCGAAAATGTCGGCGCTGTTGCCGATAGCTCTCTTGAGGAAGTGGTCGTTACTGGCAAGGCCGTTGTCTCTGACATATCGTCTGGCCCATCAGCGGTTTTCTCACAAGACATTCTTGAGTCAGCGGTTGCTTTTAACCGTGACATTAAAGATGTGTTCAGCAATGACCCGCGTATCAACCTAGATAACCCAGGTCGCGGTTCAGCGGTTAACTGTGGCGGTAAGAACCCACGCTTTAACAGCCTATCAATCGATGGCGTTGGTCAAAATGATCGCTTCGGTTTGAACGAAAACGGTTTTGCCTCATCAAATGGCCAGCCTTTCCCGTTTGATGCGCTATCGCAAATATCTGTTGAGCTTGCACCGTTTGACGTAACCGCTGGTGGTTTCTCAGCGTGTGCAATCAACGCTGTAACAAAGAGCGGTACAAACGAATTTCACGGTAATGCCGTTTACGAATACTCAAGTGACAGCTTTCGTGGCGATAGCTTTGAGTTTCGCGGTGAAAAAATCGATGTGGATAATAGTGACTTCACTGAAGAAACTATTGGCTTCACATTGGGTGGCCCAATTATTAAAGACAAGCTTTTCTTCTTCTTAGCCTATGAAGAATCAGAGCAACCGCAATTCAACGCCGCAGGGTTTAACGGCTCAGGCAACGGTGACGAGCGCGACTTCCTAAGCGAAGCTGATTTCAACCGTATTGTAGATATCGCAAACCGTGTATACGGTTACGACCCAGGTGGTCAGCCACAACAAGGTTCAAATGACCGTGATGCATTGATTGGCCGTTTAGATTGGGACATCAATGATGATCATCGTGCTACGTTTATCTACAACAAATTCGAAGGCAGTGCGCAGCAAGGTTCCGACAACGATGATAACGAATTTGAATTTGCTAACCACTTCTACAACCGTGGCAGTGACTTAGAGACATCAATTTTACGCTTTAGCTCACAATGGACAGATAGCTTGTCGACTGAGCTCTTCTTAAGTCGTCAAGAGAACACCGCAATCCAACAGACTATTGGCGATCCTGAGTTTGGTGATTTCCAAATCAGCATTGGTCGTGACACTGTGTACCTTGGTGCTGATGACTCACGTCAATCAAATGGCTTAACCTACGATTCGAACTTAATCAAGTTCAACCTCCAATACCTTACTGGCAATCACATAATCACCGCTGGTTTTGAGCGTGACGAGTTGGATATTTTCAACTTGTTCGTACAACATTCACGTGGCGGCGAACTAGACTTCTTCGACGATTCAGGTTTTGGCGGCTTAAGTGGTATCGACAAATTCGAGTTGGGCCTGCCTAACCGTATCTACTACGGCAGTGGCGGCGTAACTAACGACCCGAATGATGCAGCGGCAAACTACACAATTACTCAAGAAACGCTATTACTTCAAGATGAGTACTACTTTGAAGACCTAGGCCTAACGGTTGTTGGTGGATTGCGCTACGAGCGTTTCAGCAGTAACGATCGCCCCGTCTTCAACGCTGCGTTCACCGCTGAAAACGGCATTCGTAACGATGCAAATATTGATGGTGTAGACATTCTTCAACCGCGTATCGGCTTTACTTGGGATGCTAACGATTTCACCCGTGTTCGTGGTGGTCTTGGTATCTTCTCAGGCGGTAACCCGAATGTTTGGATCTCTAATTCATACAGCAATGACGGCATTACTAACGTTCAGCAACGTCAGTCGTTCGATCAATCATTGTTTGATCTACCATTGTCAGGTGCTGGTCGACCAGGCTTCGATGTTCCTCAAGCCTTAGTAGATGCAGTAGCCGCGACAACACCAGAAGACGCTTCTACAACTCGTTTATCTTTAATTGATCCAAACTACGAGCAACCGAGTGAAATAAAATTTGCTCTTGGTGCGACAATCGATTTAAAAGACGAATACACATTAGATGCTGACCTTCTTTACTCACAACAACGTGATTCAGCGATTTATGTTGATCTTGCTCAACGTGAAGTCGGCCGTACGGCTGCTGGTTCGCCAATCTTGCGTGCGGTTGTTGGTGATGAAAATTTCATGCTAACCAACTCTAATGAAAAAGCTGACACATTGGTTCTGTCGTTAGGCTTATCGAAGGAGTACGAGAACGGCCTAAGCATGAGTCTTGGCTATGCTTACACTGACGCTGAAGACATCAGCGGAATGAACTCATCGGTTGCTTTTTCTAACTTCAATAACTTGGCAACTAACGATGGTAACAACCTAACGGCTGGCACCAGTGAATACAATACGCCTCACCGTCTGACGTTCCGTTTAGGTTATGAAAATAACTTGATTGGCGACTTGATGACTCGTTTTTCTGTTTACGGTGTCTACAAAAATGGCCAAGCTACAAGCCTAACCATGAGTAATCAAGGCTTAGAAGACAACAGCTTTGGCTCACGTCAATTGCTATACATACCAAGCGCCAATGATGGCGCCGTTGTTTATGCAGACGGGTTTGATCGCCAAGGTTTTGACGAGCTTATTGCTAGCCGTAGCCTAGCTCGCGGTCAATTCGTAAGCCGTAACGACGAGAACGCTCGTTCAAGCGCTCGTGTTGATTTACGTATCGACCAAGATCTTCCAATGATTGCTGGTGTTAAGCCAAAAGTCTTCTTGAAGATCAACAACGTACTTAACTTGCTGAACGACGATTGGGGTGGCCAATACGACGCGCCATTCATCGGTGAGCAAGTTGTTGAATCAAGTGTTAATGATTCAGGCCAGTTTGTTTATGAGAACTTCAGAGGTGCTAATACCACTGACACACTTGACGACTTCTCGGTTTGGCAAGCGCGTGTAGGTATTGAGTTTAAGTTCTAATCATCTGAACTTAGCTTTACCATTAGAAAGGGTCAGCCATGTGCTGGCCCTTTTTTCATTGCTATGATTGGCAGAGACGATAGCCCAACTCGAGCCAATTACTATGATCTTTAAGCTTGCACTAGCCGCCCTATTTTTATCAGTATCGCTCGCGCTATTGGCCGCCGATGACACGGTGGTTGAGCCCGAAGAGACTGCGGTTCAATTGATTCGCTTGGCGGCTCCGCTGGATCAAGATAAGGCCGAAATATCAGGTTTAGCTTGGTGCCAAGGCAAACTGATTTTATTACCCCAATACCCCGAACGTCTGAACGACGATGAAATCAGCTACTTTTACTATTTAGAGCTCCAAGAGATCACTGACTATATTGATGGCGTATCAACTCAGCCGCTTATCCCCAAACCGATAAGGGTAAATCAAAAAGACCTTCGTAAAGCGGTTACCTTTTTCGATGGTTTCGAAGCAATTGCCTGCCATGACAATAAGCTTTGGCTTTCAATTGAGGCTCTAAACATACTGGGCAGTTATCAAAGCTTTGTTGTTCCAGGCGTGATTAACCTTACTCAAGACCCTCGCATTGAGATAGACCACGAGAGCTTGGTACAATTAAAGACTCAAAGCCAACTTAAAAACATCGGTGACGAGGCGATTGTTCTACTGGGTGATGATGTAATTGCGATTCATGAAGTAAACGATGCACGGGCGGTAAAACACCCTAAGGCAAGGCTTGTCAGCCGGCAATCACAAGCCATCTCAGAGCTGACTTTTCCAAATTTACCCTATCGAATCACCGACGCCACTGAGCTCGATGACCAACAACGTTTCTGGGCCATTAACTATAAATACAGTGGGGACAAATTTAGTCGTAATACCACTGATAACCTAGTGAGTAGATTTGCCCAAGGCGCTAGTCACAAAGAGTACTATAACGTCGAACGGCTGCTAGAGTTTCAAGTCGAAGGCAAGAATATCAAGCTGATTGATCAAGCGCCTATTCAGTTAAAAATGACCGATGTTGAAGGCCGTAACTGGGAAGGCATTGTGCGCTTGGAGGGTCGAGGTTTTTTAATCGTCACCGACAAGCATCCAGCAACATTATTAGGCTTTGTAGCAGTAGATAAATAGGTTTACCGAGATGTCACGGCTCTCTTTATTAATACAGCCTCAGTTACGCCCCGGATTCTCATTAGCAATGGTATATTACGGCCTAGCTCACAAGTAACACGGAGACTAAATGTCTGATTCTTTTTTAGCTGTCTGTGAGAATTTTAGCTCGCAATCCAAAATCTGCCAACAAATGGGCTCACCTTTTTATGCTCAACTGTTGAGTGAACTTGCTGAACTGATTAGCCAAAACAGAGCAAATCATGTAGGCGACACATTCGCCGCTTGGCCGGGCAATGCGAAACAAGATGCGGTCGCACTGCGCTTCGTCGCAGCGCTACACTATTTGGTAATTACGAAGGCTGACAGCGATCTTCAGGCTATCTACCCGCCGCAACAATCGCTAATAGGAGCTCCCCGAACAAACGCACTTCTGCGCTCGATTAACCGCCACCAGGATTTTATTATTGACTATATAAAGTCACCCCCACAGACCAATGAGGTCGGTAGAAGCGTTGTTTTACTCGGAGGTTTTCTAGAAATAGCGAAACGCTTCGGGCCGGAGTTAGATATTTTTGAGCTCGGCGCGAGCGCCGGCCTAAACATGGCATTCGATCGGTACTTTTACCAAACCGAGTCATGGCAATGGGGTGACCCAGGCTCGAATGTTAGCTTTAAACCTAACTGGAGCGGAAATGCGCCACCACTGGGGCCACTGAAGATACAACAACGCAGTGCCTGCGACCTGTCGCCGATAGACCTGGCGAGCCAAAAGGATAGATTACTCTCGTACGTATGGCCCGATCAAATCGAACGCATGCAACGCACCATAGGGGCAATCAGCTATGCGGCTGATCGCAGCCTAAAAATAGAGCGCTCTGAGGCCTCCGAGTGGTTATTAGATCAGTGCTTATTAAACCAGCGGCTATTAGAGTCATCCGGCGAACAGACAGTTCAGCGCCCCAGAGTGTTCTTTCACTCAATTATTTGGCAATACTTTAACCGCACGCAGAAGGCTGACTTCCGCGCCAATATGAACAAACTGGCAAACCAAGCAAGCAATTCCTCACCGCTGATATGGATGCGCCTAGAACCCGCCGCCGATAAACAACATGCCGAACTGACTATCACCGTCTGGCCAGGTCAATCAGAGCACCACCTAGCCGACAGTGGTTTTCATGGAGAATGGGTGCGATGGCTTGGCCAGTAGCACTAAACCGCGAACCAATTAATTATATTGTCTCAATCCGCGCTAAACCCTATAAGTAAAACTCGAAGAATAAAACCCCAATTGTAAAATCTAAGACGCTTGGGCTTCTTTCTGTAGCTGCAACTCTTTTCTCTTTAACTCAAGAACCTTGTCGGCAATATCCAGTCGTTTAAGCTCGATCTCCATCAACTCTTGCTTAAGTTTGATAACCTCAGCGCTCTCGATATCGCTCTCATCGCTCTCATCGCTCTCATCGCTCTGACTGTCACTTTCGCCATTTTTTTGCGCGGCGATCTGATTACGGTAATCATCAGCACAAACAAGTCTGGCAGCTACCTTCTGATTGGTGGCGCAAACACTTCCGAGCACGGTATCACACCATTTATCCCCAGTATCGCGCTTAACTAAGGCCCGTTTAATAAATCCGTTAGTACAGGCGACCATTACTTTCTTACCAACCGTTAGTTCATTTTCGACCAGGTCGATTCCGTTTGTAATTGAGCGCACCCCAGCAATACTCGGCAAAGTGAACATAAGCGCTAAGGAAAAAACCAAAAGCGATCTTGCGAATTTGAGATTATTCATAATTAAACTTTTTTATTTGAGAGAGTCATCAACTATTTGAAGGAGTCATCAACTTTTTTAAGAGAGTCATCAACTTTTTTAAGAGAGTCATCGACTTTTTTAAGAGAGTCATCGACTTTTTTAAGAGAGTCGTCAACCATTATTTGAGGGAGTCATCAACCCGAGCAATTCATTACCCAATGACAGCGAGGTCAACTTTGACTGGATTTCAAGTATATCAGCAGACGTAACAAATTTCCTGCTGTCTAATTGCCCTGCTTTCGTACAATGTTCGCTTCCCGGGTTCACTGCACGACTAAAGCCCCGAGAGCATCGGTTCAAAGTACAATACCGATCCATCAATACTTAACCGCAATATCTTACAATAAGTCCATTTTCTAGGACTTATTTGTCACTTGTCATTCGCTTGTAATGCCAAAGTTGGAGTATTCTACAACTCCCTACTACTAACTTATCCAAGGTAGCCCTATGAACCTTAAGCATGTAAGCATCCTATGCGTATTGAGTTATGCGCTGTCAGGCGGCTATACAACCGTCACCCACGCCGCCAATATCAACGAAATCAGAATTGACCAACCTGGTACTGACACTGATGAATATTTTGAGCTCAAAGGCAGCGCCAACGAACCACTCATTGGTCTGAGCTACATCGTTATTGGCGATGGCTCTACCGGCAGCGGTACCATCGAGAGCGCGACTGATTTAGAGACCCAATCACTTGACGCCAATGGCCTATTTTTAGTCGCTAAGTCGACCTTTAGCTTAGCCACGCCAAACCTTATCAGCAACTTCAGCTTCGAGAACAGTGACAATGTTACGCATATGCTGGTAGCGGGCTTCACTGGCGCGGTTGGCGATGATATCGATACCGACGACGATGGTGTTATCGACTTCGCGCCTTTTTCGAACATTGTTGACTCTGTCGCCTTAAAAGAAAACGATAGTGGCGAATTACTCTACAGCACAACGATTGTCGGGCCTGATGGTAGCTTTGTCCCAGGTCATAGTTATCTATGCGACGATGGTTGGAGAATTGGCGTTTTTAGCCCAACCGACGCCGACGCGGTAGACACGCCAGGAGCCGAAAACAATTGTGACGGAGATACTGGCGGCGGCGACCCAACAGTAACTGAGCTGAGCATTCCAGCAATACAGTCCAATGCTGACGCCAGCCCCTTCGACGGTCAATTGGTGAAAACTACGGGCATCGTCACCGCTGACTTTCAAGCAGCCGACCAACTTCGCGGTTTCTATTTACAAGATCCAATCGGCGACGGTGACACCAGCACATCAGATGGCATTTTCGTATTCACGCCGAGCGGCAATCAGGTGAGCGTTGGCGATCAGCTTGAGCTTACCGCCGAAGTGGATGAATTCTTTGGCCTAACTGAACTGAAAAACGTAACCGCGTTGAGCATCTTATCTAGCGGCAACACTATAGAGCCTACCGCAATAAGCTTACCCGAGACAATTAACGGCGAGCTAGAGCAATACGAAGGTATGTTAGTTGACGTTGTCTCGACAATGACCGTCTCGCAAAACTTCTTCCTGTCGCGCTTTGGGCAACTGACCTTATCATCAGCGAATGATCAAGGCATTGCCGGACGCTTATTTCAGCCGACCAATCTATTCCCTGCGTCATCTCAACAGGCTATCGATCTGGCCGCCAGCAACCAGCGTCGAGTATTAGTATTAGACGATGGTCAGGATATCAGCGGCTTCGGTGACAACCCTGAGCCGGTACCCTATATCGGCAACCCGCCAAGCGTTTTACGCGCTGGTGACCAAGTCAGCAACTTAATCGGTATTCTCGACTACGGCCGCATTAATGCATCCAACCCGCCCGCTCGCGACTATCGCTTACAACCGACAGTCGCTCCGGTATTCACGGCCAACAATCCACCTCAAGCAATACCATTGAGCGCCAATGGCACTCTCAGCATCGCTAGCTTTAACGTTCTCAATTATTTCTCGACAATTGATGGTAATGGCAGCATCTGTGGCCCGCAGGCAAATCAATCATGCCGTGGTGCTGACAGTGAATCAGAGCTGGCTCGCCAGCAGGCTAAAATAGTCAGTGCGCTGCGCGCAATGGATGCCGATATCGTTGGCCTAATTGAAATTGAAAACAATGGCTATCAAGCAGACAGTGCAATCCGCCGCTTAGTTGATGCGTTAAATGCGGTCTATGGCGAGCCAACCTATGAGGTCATTCAACCCGAAGGACTATCAAGCCTTGGTGGCGATGCAATTGCAGTAGGGTTCATTTACAAACCGGCAGCGGTAAAGAAAATTGGCATAGCGGCGACCTTAACCACCGGTGCCTTTGACCAGTCGCTCGATGACGGCGGCCGTTCGCGTCAGCCATTAGCAGTAAGTTTTGAGGAAATCAGCTCAGGTGAAGTATTTACCGCCGTGGTTAACCATTTTAAGTCAAAACGCCCAGCGTCAGGGCTTCAGAACAATGGCAACGATGATTTTGGCGATGGTCAAGGCTCATGGAATTTACGCCGCACCGAAGCCGCCAATGACTTAAGTGCTTGGTTGGCCAGCAACCCGACAAGCATTGAAGACCAAGACATACTAATAATCGGCGACTTAAATGCCTATGCTGAAGAAGACCCAATGCTGGCGCTAGAGACAAATGGCTACATTGATTTGATCCAACAATTCATCGGCGACAGCGGCTATTCGTTCACCTTTGACGGCTTGGCTGGTTCACTAGACCAAGCCCTTGCTAGTGAGTCTCTATCACAGCAAGTCGGTGGCGTTGTTGAGTGGCACATCAATACCGATGAACCACCCGTTTTGGATTACAACCAAGACTTCAACCCAGCAGGCTATTACAGCGAAGACCCGTTTAGGTCCTCTGATCACGACCCGGTAATCGTCGGTCTAAACCTATTCACCGAACCAGTAGATACTGATAACGACGGAATCGTCGATGACGTCGACCAATGCGCTGACACGCCAATCGGCAGCGCGGTTGGCTCTGATGGTTGCAGCGTGGAACAAGCTCTTGAGCAGAACTGCGAGCCGTTGTTTGCCGAACGACCTAGGGAGTATTTACGCTGCGTATTCAAAACCGTAGTGAAGGCACACCGAGAAGGCCTTATTACCCGCACCCAAGCGCGCCGTATTTACTACCGCGCAATTATTCGTGTGATCTACGCTCGCTACTTTTCTTTTCATAAGCGCTAAAACTTAGTGGTTAGTGAAACTTAGTAGCCAGTAAAAGCAAAAACGGAGGCTATATTAGCCTCCGTTTTTTATTAAATTGTACGGCATGAAAATTATTCCAACCTAAAGCCTACCTTCAAGGTAACTTGGTAATGGGCAATCTTCCCATCCTCAATATGTCCACGAGTGTCGATGACCTCAAACCAATCTAAATTCTTCAAGGTCTTCGAGGCGCGAGCAATGGCTCCTTCAATCGCATCTTCGATGCTGGTTTTAGACGAACCAACAATCTCGGTTTTCTTGTATACATTATCGCTCATAAGCGGCTCCAAATAATTGTAAGTTAATAGGCAATTTACCTTACTACATCGTTGATGACTATTTCGCGATTGCCATTTTGTTAGCGCTAGATCAGGCAAGATCAACAAAGCAAACGAGTGACGTGGTTTTACGGCTATGATTACAGAGCTATAATTACCGGGCTATAATTATCATGAATTTCAAGAAAAGAGCATTCGGGCAGCGAATTACTCGGCCTTTAGCTAATATTTCGTTTGCAGTGATGAACAAACAAGTGCGAGCAATTGAGAGTAGTGGCATCAGTATGATGCATACCGCTCGCCCCTTCTGGTATTACCGAAGAGTGTTTTTTCAAGGGCAGAGCGCAACTTCGGTACTGAACGACCTAAAGGGAAAAGTAATAGTAGATATTGGTTGTGGTTACACGCCCTTCGCTGATGACTCAATGTTTCAGGCTTGTCATCAAGCTGGGGTAGAGTTTTACGGTGTTGACCCCTTGCTTGCGAATCAAGTCAAGATAGATTTTAAAGATCGCCTACTGGCACGTGCAATGGGTAGCAAGGGTAACTTCAGTAATACACCCGAAGGTATGTCAAATGCGATTTCGGCTTATGCCGATGCATTGCCATTTGCCGAGCAAAGTGTCGATCAAATTTTAACCAGCTTTCTTTTATTTGTATGGATCAAAGACGAAGCCGCGTTAACTAAAATTTTGCGCGAGTTTTTGCGTGTTCTCAAACCCGGAGGCGTAGCCAAACTCTACCAATTACCAGACTGGCGTTTAATGCAGTTTGAAAATATGGAGCTAATCGAGGTGCTAAAGCGATTCACAATAAAGCAAACCTTTGTTCATGGTGGTCTGGACTTTAGGGTGACGCCAGCGATGCTCACCGTGATGGGTAAGTAAATTGAGCAGTGTATTAAACCGGCTTGTGCTTACTGTCGGTGACTTTTGCTTACTGTCGGTGACTTTTGCTTACTGTCGGTGACTTTTGCTTACTGTCGGTGACTTTAGTCGACCTGGTAATGGAGCGTCGTAAAGTATTAGCGGCAAAATAGAGAATTTATAAAATAACGACCTGCCCTTTCTCTAGCAAGCTCGCCTATAATTAGCCCTCTTCACTCGTTAACTAGCCGTAATAGATAAATGAATAACACTCTTAGCAAACTCGATACCTTAACCTTTACTCTAGGCCGCGCCTTACTTGGCACCTACTTCTTGCTCCCGGGAATCATGAAAGTCGTTCAATATAACGGCACATTAGATTTAATGTTAAAGCAGGGTGTGCCGTTGGCTGAACTTTTATTACCGGTCACTATCGCACTGCAAATTGGCTTGGGCCTACTGCTGATCTTCGGCAAAGCTGTGCGAATTAGTGCCTTGATGTTATTCGGCCTAACGATTTTGATTAATCTTTATATTCATAACTTCTGGACTCTAGAAGGTGATCCTAATCAAGCCCATGAACTTCAGAACTTTGTCAAAAACTTAGGTATTGCCGCTGGCTTGCTAGTGTTGGCTGGTCGCGGTCAAAAAAACTCATAACCGCGCCTGAATAGTTGAAACGCAGCCTATTATCGCGAGAAGATCAGCGTATAGAAGCGACATTTAATCTATGCGCTGATTTATCAGCTAAACAGTTATAGACTCAATATTGCACTAATTTAGCAACGGTACCCGGCTCGCCGACGACTTCTACTAAACATGGCCCCCAGGATCTAGGATATTTATATTCTGATCCGGCGGCAAATGAAAGCTGCTTAAACTTACGCTGGTAACGAAGGTTAAGAGACTTAATAGCGCCGTCAACATCAACAACCGCAAGCGAGTTATTCAGTAAGTGCTCAATCGAATAACCTCGCTCGCCTAAGTCAATATCAATCACCGACTGGCCGCCCTCTTGCCGTAATTGATTTATCTTCGCCACCGTATTGATCAATTCTGGCGTGACCTTTTCGCCCTCCCATTTAATCGTTGAATAAACCTCAAGAGCCTCGGCGAAACGTTGCGTACGCACTAGGGAGTTAAACAAAGAGTATCGAACTCTTTGCACTGTACCCTTGTCTAAAGCGCGGCTTTTTTCGCTCACCCCTTTGTCAAACATCAATAGTTTTCTTGTCGCATCCATTTGTTGCGGTAAATTCCCAAACGACATTGCGACTCTGAGCTCAAGCAGGCTATATCGAGCAAGTGCATACGTCGACAGGTTCCGCCCGATAAACATACTGTTCATCGATTGCTCAATTTTGGATAACTCAGGTTCGTCGCTATCCAACTCTTTAAATACCCGTTTATACATTCTAGAAAAGCGTTTACTTACTCCTTCGTTCTCTCCTTCAACTTCGAATTAAATAATCATCGCAGAGCGAGACTGGACCGCTTTACCATCAAACCTAGCAGGCTCATAGCGATAGAGTTTCACCGCAGCCAGCGTGGCGCTCTCAAAACTGGCCGCCGTCGAGCGGAGAATACGAGGCGCAAAGACTTGCCCAGTCTCATCAACCATAAACTCAATTTCGGCCATACCAGCGTTGCCATTAATCAACTCACTTCTAGGGTAAACTGGCGGGGCTCGATGTAAAGGAACCGCCTCGGCGAAGCCAAGACCATCAACATTTTGTGCATAGGCACTGCTAAAAGTAATGCCAATCAGCAGCACCCAAACCGACCGTTTTAAGCTCACAAATATTGTCATTAAGGTCATTTAATCGACATTAAAACGGTTGCGGAAATTGCTTAATCACCCCACCGACCTGTTGCAAAATGTCATCAGACAAGGCAATTTCATAAGCGTCGATATCTTCTTTAAGCTGATCCATCGAGGTTGCACCGATGATGGTCGACGTGACCCCAGTCAATTGATAGACCCACGCTAACGATAATTGCACTAGCGTCAAATTGTTGGCGTTGGCAACTTCTTGGTAAGCCGCGACGGCTTGGTGCGACAAACTCGTGTCTCTAAAGATGCCATTGCGTTGTTGCATGGTCCAACGACACCCTTCGGGCTTTGCTCCATTGGCATATTTACCTGAGAGCGCACCGCCGGCAATTGGCGACCATGGCAAGTAAGCGACATCATTAAATACGCAAGTTTCAATTAGATAAGGCCAGTCTTTTAGATGTAGCAAGCTGAACTCATTTTGAATCGACACCATTTTAGGCAAGTCGTGTTTTTCAGCAAGGTGTAGATATTCGCTAATGCCCCACGGTGTATCATCTGACAAACCAATGTTGCGTATTTTACCTTCCTTCATAGCCACATCCAGCGCTTGCAGGATATCCAGCATGCCTTCGCGTTCTTTGTTAGCGTCAGTTTTGTGCGGATCAACTCGGCCAGGCCAATGCTTGGAAAAATGGGCCGTCATTCGATTAGGCCAATGCAGCTGATATAAATCCATATAATCGGTTTTAAGGCGAAGCAAGGAATCTTCGATAGCTTCCTTAACCGAGGCACCAGTAATCGGTGCGCCACCGCGTACCCAGTTCACACCGCTGCCCGCAATTTTACTGGCTAAAACTATGTCTTGGCGCTTGCTCTTATTGGCCGTAATCCAGTTGCCAATTATGGCTTCAGTAGCACCATAGGTCTCTTTACTCGGTGGCACCGAATACATCTCAGCGGTATCGATAAAGTTAATACCTTGATCGAGAGCATAGTCAATTTGCTGATGGCCTTCAGCCTCAGTGTTCTGCTCGCCCCATGTCATGCTGCCCAGACATACTTCGCTTACTTGAAGGTCGCTACTACCTAGTTTTACTTTTTTCATGATTTAATAAGACTGCGTTTAGTTAGTGCTAATGGTTGGCCGATGCATACGGCCAACTTATTAACTGCTGTAGTAATGGGAAGTATACTGCTAGTTGTATTGGCCTTGCGTCAACCTGACTGAATAAAAAGCCATATTTTTCGAGCTGTGCTTTATGTCGACTACGCACTTGCTCGGCGGCAAACTCGGCAACATCATCGTTATCATGCACTGTGCTCTTGTAGTCAACAATCCAACGAGTTCCAGCATGATCAACAAAGGTTCGATCAAGCCGATACTTGTTGACTGAGCCGTTCTCTAAGGCCGACAAAGTAAACTCATTGTTTGATTCGGGGTAATTTTCAAATAGAAAATGCGCCTCTTTGTGGCTCTGAATATTTTTCACCGCGATCACCAAGCGCTGCACGGCATAATCAAGCGAACTATACGGCACCCGCAAGTTCAGCAGCTCGGCTCGCCACCGCTGGACTAGGCTCGGGCCTACCTTTAATTCGAGCACTTTAGCACCGTTATATTGTAACCAGTCATGCAGAACGATACCAACACCTGTCGCAACTTCGGTCGCCCATTGGTATTCCACGGCTAAGTTTTCGTCCGGCACTGTGGGCGCACTATTGAGTTGCTGTGAGACCTGCCATTGAATCGAGTCTCGGTAAGGTTTTACAAAATCACTGGGCAAGCGAGTTAATGTTTGTGGCAAAGGCTCAGAATCATCTCGCTCAGTTGGCTCAGTTAGGGGAAAACTAAAGTTAGACTCTAGCGCATCCCACACAGTGGCTAACAAGGTACTTTTGCTTGGCGGCCTAAGCAGCGCTGATTTCGAATCGAGCTTTGCACGACCAATTAATACCAGTTTTTTCTCAGCTCGAGTTGTTGCAACGTACATCAAACGGATTGTTTCGTTGGCACTACGTTTAGCATCTAACTGGCGTAGATATTGGTAATGTAAACTGTCTTTTGTTTTATCAAAAGACGCGCCTTGATCGGTAAACGGCGCAAGCAATAGCTCAGAGTCACCGGCACTATTCTGCACCTCGGACCACATCAACACTTCTTTGTCAGAATTCCTCGGCGTGTTAGCAAGCCCAGGTAAAATCACGCTATGGTATTGCAAGCCTTTCGACTTGTGCATAGTAGACACCACCACTTGTGGCGCCTGACCATCATGGTCATATTTTGGCTGCGCGTATAGCCCCATCAGAGCCCTATCGAGGTCACGCATCGAGGGTAGGTCGCCCCCTTCTTCAAGATCAGAGATTAAGCCAAAGACAGTTTCAATATCGTCTTTGCTCGCACCCATCAAGGTATACTCGCCACCCAAACCTAGCCAAGCCCAACGCGCAAGACTGACAAGAGAAACCTGTTGTCGCTGCGCCATGGTCAGGGACATCTGTTGTCTAAATCGGCTTAGGTTGCGCTTCTGCTGATCGCTTAATTGACTGCTATCGGCGCTTTCCAATTGCGACCAAACGGTGGCGTCTTGTCGGCCTACCATTTGCTTGATGTCACTTAGACTCAGACCACACCATGGCCCCCGCAATAAGGCTAACCATGCAACTCTGTCATCTTCTCGACAGATGGCTTTGCAGAGCGTCAATAAGTCAATAACGGCCTGTAGGTCAGCCAATGGCTGAATATCGATACCGGCGTAAGCGATGCCAGCGCTTTGTAATTTAGGTAATAAATAGCTCAGTTGAGCGCGCGTTCTTACCAGAATCGCGACTTGATCACGGCGGCTCGGTAGCACGGCAACCTGCTCGATTACCGCACTGAGCACTAAGCTCGCTTCTTGCTCTTTATCAAATGCCAATAAGTAGTCGCAGGCAGGCTCATTGTCGCCTTTTGAACAGCTGGCCGGTGCATAATTAATTGCTCCCGAGAGTACGTTATTGCGCTTAGGGAAGCTGCTTTGAAACGTCGTGTTAAACCACGTTACCAGACTATTACTTGAGCGAAAGTTCTCGGTTAAATGTAATGCAGTAATATCTAAGCCGGGAAATAGTTGAGTATTAGCATTATCGGTAACTTGTAAAAACAAACTCACATCGGCTTCTCGAAAGCGGTAAATCGACTGCATCGGGTCACCCACTAAAAACAATGTTTTCAGTTCATTCGAGTCGGCCCAACCAGCGGTTAGTTTTTTAAGTAACTCTATTTGGCCATGCGAGGTATCTTGGAACTCATCAACTAAAATATGCTGTAAATGATAATCCATGCGCAAGCCAAGATCGGTTGGGTTCTCTAGCTCTTGCAATGCCCAATTAGCGCGTTGCGTTACTTCGCTATGGTCGCACTCCCCTGTCGCCCTAAACCTCAGCTGAAGCAATGCGGCTAAGGATTTTAGAACCCGCTCAAGCGCAAGCAATTGAGTCCAGTCAGCGTCATCAAAGCTGGCACTGGGCAAAGTTTTGACTTCATTTAATGCACTCAGCAGCTCCCAATCATCGGCGAATTCGGCTAGCAGTTGATGCATCCGATTAGTATTAACATTCTTAGCTTCAAAGCCCAAATTCTTGTTAACTCGCTTACGAAAACTATCACCGGTAAGCAGCATATGACAAAGTGCACGCCAATGGTCAGCGCTTAGCAAATCGCCATCCTGATAGTCTGTAAATATTGCAAGCGGCGGCGTAACGCCTTCTTTGAGTGGAAAGTTGTGCGCCGCATAGACAGCTAATTTACTAAGCTCTTCGGTGGTCGATAACGGTAAAATTTCACTGATATTGGCAAGCTGTGTATCTACAATATTTTGCCAAGCATGCTCTAACTCGTCGCGCATCGAGACCAAATCGCCTTGCAGCAAATGCCGTAACCACTGATCACGCTTTGCCAGCATCGAGGAAAATAATTGACGCGCCTTGTTGTAGTTGAAATCGAGCTCTAACATTACTGTTGTTAAGGCAGGAGTAATATGCGATTTATCATCTAGCAGCTCAGCAAAAAGCTGCTCAATAGCAACCGAGTAATGAGCATCAGCTTGATCGGTGGTTCGCGGACGATCACCTAAACGGCTTAACCATGGCATGCTGCCAGTGAGCTTTGCACAGAACGAATCTATGGTAAGAATTTGTAATTGATGCGGCGCATCTAATAGGTGCCAGTTGTGTTTTCTATCCTGCGCCAGCACACCAGAGGCTAGGTCGATGCCTTGTTGTTCAAACGCGTTATCACTTTGCTCACCGGCTTCAGCAAACTCAATCAATTGCAATAAGCGCTCTCGCATCTCGGCCGTCGCTTTACGGGTAAAGGTAATCGCCAATACTTGTTGCGGCTTGTCTACCGATGCTAACAAAGTAAGCATTCGATAAACTAAAAGACCTGTTTTACCAGAACCTGCCGGCGCTTGGACAATGAAAGACCGTTGTGGATCTAGCGCGGTGCGTCTAGCCTCTAAGTCGGCATTATCTAAGTCACTATTATTTAAGTCGGTGTTATTTAAGCCGCTAGCCGCTAGATTCTCAGCCGCTTTATTAGTCTCCACATCACTCATGATAGTGTTCCCTCACTATTGGGTAGCGACATCTCGCGATTACTGTTCTGATCATTTCTGAGTTGTGATACGCGGCAAAAAGGGGTTAGCTCGCAATACTGGCAGGTTGTTTCATCGATAGGGTTAACTACGGCTTGGCCTGACAAAAAGTCTTTTGCTAATTGGGTGAAAATTGCTGGCCATGCCTGACGGTTTTCGCTCCATAGATCTTCATACTTAGCGGTGTAATGCGAGCTTTTACGAAACACATCTTGTTCAGACAACTCAATAAACTTCAGATCTGCCGACTTAAGCTGCGCGAAGGCAATGCCTGACACTGGCTTAGTTTTAACCTTGTCTAAGGCTAGGGCATACAATGGCATCTGCGGACTTTTAATTCGTTCGCCGGTCCAGTCATTACGGTTAACCGAACCGGTTTTATAATCAATTATCACGCTTCGTCCATCGTCAGTGATATCCAGCCGATCAATTATGTAGCGGTAATGAATACCACCGAACTCGCCCTCACGCAGCTCCTCTCGCTCGATTACCGAAAAATTTGTCGGTCGTTTGTCTTCCTCCTTTAACCACCAGAGTAAAAGATTTTGTAATCGCCCCTTCTCATGCTTTAGCAGATTGATTTTATCCTGAGTCAGCTTGAACTCGCCTTGATTAAAGCAGTCATCGATAACACTCTTGACCAATGCTAGACGCGCCGAGTCATCCAACCCGCTTAGCACCGCCTGAGTTTGTAATCGCTCCCAGAGCATGTCCAGTAATTGATGGACCACGTTACCGCGATCAAGCCCATCCAGACCAAACTCAGCTTCAGCCTCTTCTAGAAAACCCAGCTGGTGTGTAGCAAATGCTTTGAATGCACAATTAGACTGGTTTTCAAATATTTTTGAGCCTCCTTTAGCCCGGCCAGGCTCAAGCCATGGTGGGCCTTGTGTGTCTTGATAATGCTCTAATTCGAGCAAGCTAGCTTCGGCTCTGATCCGCGCGCTACTAAGCCACGATTCGCCTCTAAAAAGCGAGCTTGGCTGCATCACAATTTCACGATTTTGGTCGTTCGCACTTGGGTATGAAATGAGTCTATTAGTCGCGCAGCTAAGTAAGCTATGCATCACGCTCTTAGCCTGCATGAAGCCCGACTCGGCGGTAGCTTCGGGGTGACCCGATTGGATCAAAAAGCGGTTTGCTATGAAGGCATCGCCCGACGGTGGCGCTGGGTAATCTTGATGCATGCCGGTGACAATACAGCTATCAACCTTACGACCAATTGCTTCAAGCACACCAGAAATCAGGATCGGCGAATCGGCACTTTTAGGCAAGAACACAGTATTACGAGCCATCTGTTGCAATAACTCAAACGCACGAGATAGCCCCGCGCGCTGTTGCACCGCGGCTAAATTAGCAAACTCCTCGAGCAAAGCCTGCCAACGAGTTTGTAATTGAAATTGCACGCTGTTTAGCTGAGAACCTTGTGTTGCGGTTTTCCATTGCCACTGGCTGAGCCAATCGCTGAATACTTGTACCCAGTCGGTAAAGCTAATTGCCGCGAAATTAGACGCTTCTTTAGCCGTTGCTAAGCGGGCCTGCAATGCTTGGCGACTTTCTACTAATAGCGTTAGTGCGGGTAGCAGGCTGGTCTCCAATACTTGATCGCGTTTGGCAAAATAGTCTAAACATTGTTGATACAAGACCGGCAATTGATCGAATGAAAATGTATGTAGCCGATTACGCTTTAACCATTGCTCGAACAGACGCCCTTGTTCGCGGTGCTCAGTACTAAAGCCTAAAAATCGATTGCGTAACAGAAAACCAAATTCAATCGTATTAGTCCGATTTTTCAATAATGAAATAACCCTTAGCGCTGCTTCAATTGCCGGCAAGTCAAACATCGATTGACCCAAACTAAAACCATAGACACAGCTATTTTGTTGCACGCTTAACGGCGATGCAGACGGATAAAACACCTCTCGAGCAAGCTCTTGAACCTGTTCATGTCGGTTTGCCAAGTCAGGAATCACCAAACTAACCGTATGCTTGGGGTCGTCTTCTAAACAGCTACGCGCATGCTCTAAGGCCGCAGTAATTTCGACCTTACTGTTCTCGTACTGACGATACTCAGTGGATTGAGCAACGACTGATGGCCGAGAGCTATTGCATCTGACGCCGCTCTCTTGAGCGATTTCAAAATAACGCTTTTGAGCGGCCGTTAGTAAGTCGTAAGAGACCAAATTTAGTTCGGCAAAAGGATGTTGAATTCTCTCCTCATTTAGCAGAGCACTAATCAGCAATTGTTCATCAAACAAACCTCGCTTCTCGAGCAAGCCTTGATAGCTCTCGGCCCATAAAAGAAACTGCTCAGTATCGGCTACATGATCTTGTTTTAGTTGCGATGAACTGACATTCCAGTCATGCATAAGCTTCCAGCTACGTTGCACAGCGCGCGTAGTTTGCTGAACATTTAATAGATTTAGTTCGTCCTCTTTACGCCGCGATGTCTCGATCACCTGAGTCCACAAAACTGCGGACTGCTGAGCGTTGATTAGGCTGTGCACATTGAGCCTTTGCGACAGCATGTCGCGGTTGAGCTGCCACAGCTGGCGTAGATAATCCGACCAAACTAAAATAGTAGGAGCCACCCAAACCGATTGGCCTGAAGCGACAAAATATCGCGCAACACGCTCATTTAGCTCATTGACTAAGCTCCTCGTTGGAACTATTACTGCGCTATTTTGATCGAGTTTACTGAGCCATTCATCTTCCATAATCGAAGTCTAACATCGCTTTTGAGGTTGGTGTTGAGATAGCCATTGGTTTCAGCTTTGCTGTGACCATTATATATAACAATTAAACAAACACCCTTAATAGAACAGTCGACTAGTAAGGGCTTTTTATGCTTCAGAGTTAGTCGAATATCATTGGCGACTGCTCGGTGACCTCAGCCAATAGTGGACTATTTTGAGCGCGCTCAAACGCTTCGTCTATTGCTTTAGACCGTTGCTGAACAACCTCGCGCTGAGCTGGGTGTGTAAAGATATATAGCTCTTTAGCATTCAGGGCTTCAACCACACGCTGGCCAACTAACTCAGCGGCAATACCATTTTCGACAAACTCTTGCGCCGCGTTATGTTTTGGCTCCGCATCAGGGTCAACCTTACGTTGTTCATCAAAATGCTCTTGCTGACGGTTACGATGTGATAAATGAATGCGTGTCTTAACAAATGCGGGGCATAGTACCGACACGTCGATATTGTGTTTAGCCAACTCGACATTCCACGCTTCCGACATGCCGACAACTGCGACCTTGGTTGCTGTATACGCTCCGGCATAGGGTACACCGATCATGCCCGCCATAGACGCCACATTAATTACCCAGCCGCCTTCACCATGCTCTTTAATTAACGGTACGATAGCTTCGGCACCATAAATAACGCCTTTAAGATTAACGTCGATTACCCAATTCCAATCCTTGTGGTTAGTCTTCTCGATCGGGCCAGGCGCTGAGGCGACGCCTGCGTTATTAACCAACATATGAACTTTCCCAAAGCGCTGCAGCGCTTGTTCGCCAAGTAACCGCCATTGCGCCGGATCAGTAACATCCATCTTAACCGTCAAAACCTCTATACCCTGTGCTTCGAGCTTGGCCTGAGCCTCGACTAATTGAACCTCGTCGATATCACCCAAGACTAGGTTCATACCCTGCTGCCCCATTGCCAGAGCGATACCGAAACCAATGCCTTCGGCACCACCACTAATCACCGCTGTTTTACCCTTGTAGTCACTCATATCGCTCACTTTATAGTTTATTGTTTGTTATTTACGCTTAAGTTAATCCTAAGTGTAAACCTAGAGGCCGAAAACGATGCGAATTAGTCAGCATCGTGAGGTTAAATTTTCTTAAAATTTTGATAAAAAAACACTTGTGTTAGAAAAAAATAAAATTAAACTATCGGCTCATTTTATACCCTTCGGGAACACTATGTTTAGCCGTTAACGGCGTGTATTTGCGGCGTTTCAAAATAAAGAAATCGCACACAAAGGCGCGTTAGAACACCTTTTTTTGTGAGATTTTTTTGATGAACCTCGAATTAAACAACCCCATTGCCGATTTCGCTGCGAACGATTCCGGCGAAACCCACTGGCCTTCGCACAATCAAATAGCCGAGGATCAGCCTGTGGACCACTTTGTTGTACGTAACGGCGTAGAGTTCGCTGGCACCCATATCATTATTGACTTATGGGGAGCAAAACCATTAGACGATCTAGAGTTGATGGAGGCCACGCTGCGTAAAGCTGTCACTGTTGCTGGTGCGACCCTGCTGCATATCCATTTGCATCACTTCACGCCTAATGGCGGCATTTCAGGTGTCGCCGTTTTAGCCGAGTCACATATTAGTGTACACACTTGGCCTGAGCGTGATTTTGCCGCCTTTGATGTATTCATGTGTGGCGACGCTGAACCAGAAGCAACTATCCCGGTATTCCGCGACGCATTTCAGCCTGAAAAAATCAGTATTTCTGAACACCTGCGTGGCGTAAATATGGAAAATACCGAAACAGCCGATAGCCCGAACACGCTCTAGCAGAGCAAAAGGTCAAAATGAAACATTTTAAAGAAACTCTTTACGATGCGGTATGCCAAGAATATCGGATCGACAAGATGTACTTCGAGAGCAAAACGAGTCATCAACATTTGATGATCTTTCATAACGCTCAACTCGGTAGGGTAATGACTCTTGACGGCATCGTGCAGACTACTGAAGCCGACGAGTTCATTTATCACGAAATGCTTGCCCATGTTCCAATGTTGGCGCACGGCAATGCAAAACGAATATTAATCATTGGTGGTGGTGACGGCGGCATGTTGCGCGAAGTTGTCAAACACCCGATCGATCACGTTACTCAAGTCGAAATTGATCAATCAGTGGTTGATATGGCGATAGAATTTCTGCCCAAGCATTCGAACGGTGCTTATCAAGACCCGCGTCTCAATCTGGTTATCGATGATGGCTTTAACTTCGTCAAAAACTTTGCTAACAGCGGCGAAGCAAAATTCGACGTGATTATTTCCGACAGTACCGACCCAATCGGTCCAGGTGAAGTTCTGTTCACTGACGATTTTTATCAATACGCTAAACAGTGCTTGGCCGACGATGGCGTTATGGTAACGCAAAATGGCGTGCCATTTTTCCAAGCCGATGAACTGCAGAACACGCAACAACGTATGAGTTCGCTGTATAGCGATATGCGTTTTTACTGCGCCCCGGTTCCAAGCTACTACGGCGGCTTTATGACCTTCGCCTGGGGCACCGACAATACTGGCGCAAGCGCACCTGAGCTAAGTGTTTTGCAACAACGGTTTAGCGCGCTGGGCATTAAAACTCGCTATTACAATCCGGCTATTCACGGCGCCAGTTTTGCCTTACCTCAATATGTAATCGATTCGCTGACGCCGAGCACAGATAATATTGAGAATGGTCAATGAGCGCATTAGATAATCGACCGCTACTCACTCTAGAGTCTGTCGATCAGCCTGAGCAACAGTTAGCCCACTATCAGCAACTGCTTAAACAACATGGTTCGCCGTTATTAGTGTTTGATGCCAATGTGCTGCGCAACAAATTTGAATCGCTACAAAAAGCCTTACCAGGTGTCGATCTTTACTATGCGGTCAAAGCTCACCCAGACTCTCATATCGTCAGCGTGATTGACGCATTAGGCGGCGGCTTTGATATCGCCTCGGCCGGCGAGATGGACTTACTTCTAAAGCATAAAATCTCAGGCCGTCGCACTATTCATACCCACCCGATAAAGAAAGACCAAGAGATTCGCGATGCCCTACGCTTTGGCGCGACCACCTTTGTAGTCGACAACCTTTACGAACTAAAAAAACTAGTCAACTACCGTTCTCGCATCGGGGTTTTATTACGCGTTAGCTTTCGTAGCGAATCGGCTAAGGTAGACTTATCGAAGAAATTTGGCTGCTCACCCGATGAAGTAATTGAACTAGTGTCCGCCGCCGAAAAGTTGGGCATTCATATCAAAGGCTTATCGTTTCATGTCGGCTCACAAGTCGACAATGCCGCGAAGCATGTTGAAGCGGTGCACGCCTGCCATAGTTTGATGGAACAAATTAATCTGAGCGCTGATAAACCATTAAGTGTGTTAGATATTGGCGGTGGATTCCCCGCTGACTACGCTCTAGCAGGCTTCGACATCCAAACATTTTGCGCACCGATTCGTGACGCTCTCAGCGCCCTGCCAAGCGATTGGCATATTATCGCTGAACCCGGTCGCTACTTGATTGCACCGGCTGTTACCAGCATCACAACGGTTGCTGGAAAGTCTCATCGCAACGGCTTCGTTTGGTATTACTTAGACGATGGTATTTACGGCTCTTACTCAGGGCAGCTATTTGATCACGCGGTTTACCCATTACAAGTATTTCGTGGCGGCGAAAAGCACGCCAGTATCATTGCCGGGCCAACATGCGACAGTATCGACGTGGTAGCCGAGAATATTTTAATGCCATCGCTAGAGATAGGAGACCTCATAGTAGGTCACCAAATGGGAGCCTATACCGCCGCGACTAAAACTCGTTTCAATTCCTTACCTGATGCAAAGCTGATTGTCGAGAATCTGTAATAATTGGTTTAATAGATCATCAATCTCACATAACAACGGCGCTAATCAACACCCAACCTGCAATCACAATTTTCAGTTGAGTCGCTGTTAAGTAACTCGCAATGCGTCGCGCCAGTGTTCCGCCAATTAAGGCAGCGGGCGCAGCAAATACCAATATATTCAAATCGATACCACTGCTGAACCAGATATATTTCTGCACACCTACCCAAACGGCGATAGCACTGACTGATACCGCCACACCGACCGACATTGCCACAGGGTATCGCAATAAGATCAATAGAATAGCGACAAGTTCACCAACACCAATCGATAACCAAGCGGTTATCGCGCCGCCAACAAACCCAGTTAGGTAAAAAAGTGTTCGCCTCAGCATTGGGTTTTTTATCGACAATCGCTCTTCGACGCTCAAGCCCGTTAGTAACGTTTTTCGCAATTGATACGTTGTAACTAAGATCGCGACACCGAAAATGGCCGAGAATATTTTAAACACAAGAATCGTTTGCTGATCATCATTAGGCTGAAATACAGTTTGCCCAAAGACAACACCGAGAATTGTGGGGATTGCAAACACCTTGACTAAATTGCGGTACTCGTGCCAAGCGGGTTCAAGCGTGATGTTTTGTCTTCGAGAATACCGATACCAAGCAATCGAGCCCGCCGTCATTCCGAAGCATTGAATTGCAAAGCTAGTAGCGATAATTGAAGCGTGGTCTATGCCCAGCAGATTAAACGCCGGCACAAACACGATACCGCCTCCAGCCCCTGTAGCATTTGCTACGATCGCTCCAAGCAAGGCAAGTAAGAAGAATGGCGCGTAATTTAGGTCAATCAAGGTTAAATAAAATATGGGAAATAACAGTCAGCAAATATATTGCAATTAAGCTCGGGATATAAGCGTTATTGACAGCATTCTGGTAGATAGACAGCTCAAATAGACTAAGCGACAGTTAAGTTGAATTGGCTGTCGCTGGCAAACAAACTGGAATTCAAAACCACTGCTCAGGTATTAAGCCACAAAAAGCTGACTTTAATTGAGATGGCCACCTATATCTATAATCCACGTCAACCGACTTGGGCGAAAAAAAGGTATTTTGAGCTGCGGCGTTATTTGGTAAAAATTTTATGCAAATTAATATTACTGCTTAAAACGAGTTTCACTTTCACAGCTTGAATATGGTAAAGTTTTCGCGGGTTGAGTAGTAATTTTACTCTAAAATTGGTAGACAAAATGGCAGTTAATATTCGTGTAGTTAGTTATTTAGCACTGCTGACGCTCATGTTCAGCATCAATGCGTCAGCACAAGAAAAATCAGATAACGCCCTGTTTAGTTTTTCAGGCCTTGGTCCACCGTTAAGCAGCCAAATGATCATAGGCCAACCGGTCGCTGCTGCTAGGTCAATTAGCATTAATAGAAATGTCGCCGCGTTAGAAGCAGGGCAAGGTTTTCTATTTCCCTTGTCCAATAGCGAAACCATCGAAATAACCGTTACCAGCACATCGACACTGCAGAACGGAGACACTCTTTTAAAAGGCTCATTTGCAAGCGACGGCTCGGCCATTATCACCTTTGGCGCTAACGCCACCTTTGCAAATTTAAGCAGCGCCGAGCACAGTTACGCGATAAGCCTAGATCAAAATCAAGGCCCGCTTCTAATTAATAACAAATTGATCAATTTCGAAATCGACAAAAGCAACGACATGGTTTATCCGCCGGATTTCGAGCCAATGTCGCATACTCGCGAACCGCTAAAAACACCCAGCAATATACGCGCTGCGGAGATGAGCTCGGGCAAAAGTGAAGTAACGGTTTTATTCATTTATTCAAACGAGTTTGCCAATGGTTTTACAAATCCAGTAACACGCATCAACCAAATGATTGCCTTCAGCAATGATGCTTATGTTCGTAGCGGTATCAATATTGAGTTAAAATTTGCCCACGCACAACAGCTCAACTTCAATAACTCTGAAAGCACCGGGACATTGCTGTCGCAATCAAGGTCAGGAACCGGCTCGTTTTCAAATGTGCACGCAATTCGCGACCAGTATTATGCTGATATGGTAGCGGTATTACCGTTTAAAGCTAGCGGTGGCATTGGCGGCATTGCTTACGTCAATGGTAATAACCAAGCGTATGCTTATTCGGTGTCGCAATTCGCTGTGTGGGGCTCGGATTCATTGTTCGCCCATGAAATCGGGCATAACCTTGGCTCTGGTCACGAGAGAACTTCAGCCAACAGTTCGCAGCCCTCCCCCTGCACTGGTGGCTATACAGGTTATGCCTGCGGTCATGGGAATAATAGCGAGGGAACTATTATGTCTTATTTGAACGATAGAGCTTGGGGCTATGTCTTTTCCAACCCTCAACTCGATTGCCTTGGTGCACCGTGCGGAATCGCAAACGGACAAGCCAACGCAGCTGATAATAAGACCAGCTTCAATATCACTGGCCCCCTAATAGAAGTATTTCGTGTTGACAACAGCAATGATGACGACAAGGACGGGATAAAGAACGATGTAGACAATTGTCCTAACGTGGTAAATAGCGACCAGCTAAATACCGACTCCGACTCGCAAGGGGATGCCTGCGATAACGATGACGATAATGACAACATCAACGACAACTTAGACAACTGCCGCCTTGTGCCAAATGCTGATCAACTTGATTCAAATAGTAACGGTATCGGCAATGCCTGTGAAAACAGCGAAATATGCTTCCCGATCAAGAGTAGCCGTGGCACCACAGCTGTCGTGTGCTTGTAGTCAATTAAGTCGAGAGATCTGAAAGTGCTTGATCGCCTTACCGCTAGTAATCTTTATATCGTTTGTTCTCGATCGATATAAAGATGCATGTGAATTTGATTATCAACGGTCTCAACAATGTGGCAGCTAGACTGAGACCTCAAACAATTTAAAGAATCCGGAGAAGTTCAATGAAGATTAGAGCCCTATTAATGCTGGTTATTTTAGTCTCGCCACTCTACGCAGCTGCGCAAATGGACGGCGTAGAATACGATTGGCAAGAGAAAAAAAATAAGCAAGGCATTGTAATCTTCACTAGCTCGGTAAAAGACTCATCCTTTAAGGCGGTGCGCGGAGAAATGACGGTTAACGCAAGTATCGCCAGTCTAGTGGCCTTAGTCGAAGACATGCCCGCGTGTGCTGATTGGGCTGCGCTGTGTAAAGAATCGCGCGTAGAAGAACGAGTCTCGGCAACCGAAAGTTACGTCTATGTTTATAACGATGTTCCATTCCCTGTTTCAGACCGAGATGTCTACGCACATGTTGTCTGGTCTAAGCAGCCAGAGACTCAGCGTGTCACCATGACCAGCACGGCGACCGCTGGGGGAACGCCAGAAACCAAGGCGGTGCGGATTAAAGATGCGGTGTCACAATGGCACTTTACTCCCAATGAAGGCGGTGTTACTAAAGTAGAGAACTTCGCACACATCGATCCAAACGGCCCAACACCAGCGTGGATCACAAACATGATGTTAGTTGACTCACCGTTTAAAACAATGAAAAATATGCGCGAGATTGTTGAATCGGGAAGCTATGCCGACAGCAGAGTCCCGCTGCTTGAAAAGCTTTAATAGCAGACATTAATCATCTTGATTCGATGCTGATGGCTTTGCATTTAAGGTTTGGCGTATGAATTCTTTACTAGCATTACCCTTATCTATGAGAGTGCTAATATCGCCGCGATGAACCCAAGTCTCTTCGATTAATTTATAATCATGCTCGAGAAGGATATCTGATAGTTCTATGGTGCGCTCTTCGGGCACCCCTAGAAACTCAAGCGCTTTACGCCCCATGGCTAATGAGCCGCGAACTGTTTCACGTTCGATAAAATCTATATCCAGCGCCATCAAATCAAACATATGTGTGCGATTTCGGGCTCGAGCGATCACCTTGGTGTTTGGGAAATGTTGTTTTAGGTTTGCTGCGGTCTCGGTCGCTTTCTCACGGTCATCGATGCAGATTAGAATTACATCCGCGGTTTCAGCTCCAGCTGTTTTGAGCAGCTCGGTATCGGCGGCATCACCGTAATACACTTTGTTACCGAATGGGCGCACAAACTCAATATGATCACCATCGTGGTCAATCAAGGTTGTTTCAATATCCTGGGTATGAAGAAGTCGTGCAGCGACTTGACCTACCCGGCCAAACCCTAAGATGAGCACTTTATGCCCCTTATCTTCAGGAGCATCGCCAGTGGTAACTGCGGGTTTATGCAATACCTTAGACAGCCTGTCGAGTGCAATAAGCATGAGCGGTGTCATAGCCATTGATATAGCGATTACCGCATTACATTTAGACACTAAGACTGAGTTCATCAAACCTTCGGCACTGGCAAACTGGAATAACACAAAGCCAAACTCACCAGCTTGAGCAATCAGGCACGCAAAGAGCAGATTAGACGGCAATGTTAAGCCGAAAATACGGCCCACTATGAACAAAACTGAAAACTTCAGCAGCATTAACAAAGCCGCACTGGCAAAAATTGTGAGCGGCGATGCGGCGATCACGTTTATATCCAGAGACATGCCTACTGAGATAAAAAACAAACCCAATAAAAGTGCCTTGAATGGCTCAAGGTCTCGTTCTAATTGATGTCGATAATTTGAATCGGCAAGCACAACCCCCGCAAAAAACGCACCCAGCGCAGCGGATAATCCGAGCCAGTCCATCAGCAATGCAGCACCGATAACAAGCGCTAATGCGATGGCAGTGAAGGTCTCTCGTACCTTGCTTCTGGCGACGATTTTAAATAATGGGTTAAGCAATAACCGACCGGCTAAAATCATGCCACCAAAGACACTGAGTATCGCTAGGGCATAGTACCAACCTGAGTACCAACCAGAAAGGCCATCACCACCGACACTCTGATGTCCATCGCTTAAATCAGCGACAATCGTCGAAGGTTGATTAACAAATTGTTCAGCTAATAGTGGTACCGATGCAATCATCGCAATGACAATTACGTCCTGGAAAAGCAACACCGAGAAGGCCGACTGGCCAGGGTCACTCATTAGCATCTTTCGATCTTGCATTACTTGGATTGCTACCGCTGTTGAGGATAACGACAAAGCCATTCCAATAACTAACGCGGTACCGAAGTTAGTATCAGCGCTAAGCATCATAAATGCTGAAGCAATGATAAATGTGGTACAACCGACTTGCAGCCCACCAAGGCCAAGCAACCGAACCCTCATTTGCCAGAGTTCCTTCGGTTTAAGTTCTAGACCAATAAGGAACAACATCATTACCACTCCAAACTCACTGAAATGCAATATCGTCTCTGGCTCTGAAATAAGCCCTGCAACCGACGGGCCAATCAAAATCCCGGCGAACAAGTAGCCGATGACTGAACCAAGGCCAGATAGCTTTATCAACGGCACAATTAGTATTGCCGCCGCCAAAAACACAAAAACAGAGTTTAGAAGAGATTGTTCCATTTTAATTTTCGCTTAAAGGTTATAACAATGATGATATTAGGCTCGAGCTTACCAGAGTGTTGTCGATACCTTTAACCAGCACAGGCTTTACTTCCAGTTTAGTGGGAGAGATATTGTTGAGTCTCTATAAATCATCCCCAACACTGGTTGCATGACTCAGCGGCAAAGAGTTACAATTGACAAGTAAACTCTATTGCACACTGCAGAGTGTGAGGTAGAAAATGGAGCCATGAACAGTTCTTTTTAAGGACAATTTTAAAAAACACTTAATCTAATTAACTGAGACGGCATCTCAACCCTATTTTTCGAGAGCCCTTAGCTTTTGTATACATACAACTTGATTAGAATATATAAATCATTCATCTGCATCTTGATGGCGCTTTCAAGCGCAATGCTGCCAATTTTTTCGACCTCTGCGCAGCAAAATACCAGTTTCTCGCAGACGAGAACCAGTTTAATGCAGGCTTATTATGATGCCGTAGAAAATGACTCTACTTACCTCGCGTTGGTGGCCAATAAGCACCGTGATTTGACCAGTCTTGCTGAAGCTAAATCTTATCTATTACCCAGTGTCTCGGCTTTTGCCAATAGGCAACAGGTTGAAGAATCTCTTACAGCACCACAATTGCCATTCGTCGTTCAAGGTTCTGCCAATTACAGCCGATTTGCCTACGGGCTTGAGTTTTCTCAGGTCATATTCAATCGCGAGTTGTTCGCCAGCTATAACGGCGCAAAGTTACAAGCATCAATAGACCAAATTGATCTACTCTCAATTCACGATGAACTGATTCTCATAGTAGCCAATGCCTATTTCGGAATTCTCAGTGCTGAAGATGCGGCATTACTCGCGAGTGCTAATGTAGCCGCAACATCTGAACAACATGATTTGATTAGCGAGCAATTTAAAGCTGGGGCGGCGACCAATGCCGATTTGCAACTCTCAAAGGCAAGATGGTTACTTGCCGTTGCCGACCAGGCAATCGCGCAAAACCAGTATCAAGTTTCTAAAACAGACCTTGCCTCTATCACCGGTAAAAAGTATCAGCAATTGCAACCGATTAAAGAACCTGAAAACCTGGTAGGCATGCTTGATAGCACTAAAAGTCCTGATCTGGTGATTGAGGGTAACCTTGATTATATTCGTGCTAACCTGCGATCTGAAATCGCAAAACGAGAGCTGACAGCGGCGAAGGCCAAGCGATACCCAACAGTAGAGCTAGTGATGAATTATGGAGAAAATGACAACAACGGAAGCTTGGCAGGAGCTTCAAGCGAGAGCAGTAATTTTACCGCTATGCTCCAAGCGTCAATCCCAATTTTTCAAGGCGGGAGAAACAAGTCATCTATCTCGGCAGCCAAACATGGCCTCGAAGCAAAAAAGCAAGAATTAAAAGGTGCCAAAGTAAATGCAATTAGCAGTCACGCCACTTTAATTTCTGAAGTAAGAGCCCTTCATAGCCGAATACTCGCGTTGAACCTTGCCAGTGAAGCTAGCCAATTGGCATTGGACTCAAAAATCAAAATGTACCAAGCAGGAGTTGAAGACAACCTCAGCATTTTAGATGCACAACGTGATTTCTTTGAAACTCGGCTTGATGAACGAAAATCATTTTATGAGTTCCTATCAAAATGGCTGGAATACCAAAATGTACTTGGATCCCTTACTGAGAAAAACCTTTCGCAGTTTGTTAGTACGCCCCCGAGCGAGCCGGCAAATTAGGGCTATTCATTATTCTGCTCTAATATTCATCTCAACCTGTAGCTCAGTCACATGTTTATCGCCATCGATATCCAACCATAACTCCTCTGGGTTTGGGAGTGCTTCGGTAAGCGATAACCATTCATTATTACTCGCTAACTTTTCCATTAATGCCAAACTGAATGGATTTCCAATATCGATCCATAATGGCTTACGTTCGGTTGCTAATGCGTTATGAGGCACGATACCCGCAGCACCTTGGAAATCTTCGAACGACTTAACGAAAAATAAGCTTGGTAAGTCTTTGTCAATGCAATCTCGTTTTACTGCCAGCATTTGATCAACGCCTTTTTCTGAAAACCAGTTCTCGAGTAAATAGTCAGATTTCACCCACCAAAACTCTCGGCTTAGTATTACATTTTCATTCACGATTCGCGGGTTATGGATAATACTTTGTTCGGATGACAAAACTGGTGGTCTAAAATTGGGTCTAGAAAGAGTAAATGGTTGGGTTAATAAAATCAGCGCATACGATATGCCCAACGCTGGTGTTGGAAAAGTTGATCCAGTGTAAACCAGTTTGAGCTCTTTATCGTGTTGATCAAATAAGCGTAAAAGACCCGATACAGGGTCATGCGTTAAGGTCAGAGAATCTATATCTATTAAGTCGATATTGTCAGTTGACTCTGATCGAAATGGCCACGATATTGCACGCTTGGTCAGCTTTGGGTGTGCTTGGAGATCATTGCTATGCCCGTTAATAAGCAAATCAACCGGCTCAGCTGGCGCAGATAACTCATTAAGCCACTGAGTTAAACTGTCTTGTAAAAAACTTTTCTCACCGTTATCAGCAAAAGCGAAGCGGCTTGCCAACCATGCAGGGCGATCAAAGACTCTATTTACGACGATCAACGGGGGGCCTTGCTCCTGCACCGCAAGCTGAATCTGTGCGGTCACACCAAATCGCGCACCACTGGGAGCGACGACTTCCCTTTGATTTTTTTGTGCGGCTCCGTATTCAGTAATATCTACTAATTTTTCACCAACGTCAGTAAGGAAACCTGAAACGTCCGTACATATACCTGATTCTCCGAAGAACTCTACGAAATGGTCGCGCAGACGCAGGTATTGTGGCGAGTAAATAACTTGCGTACTCAAAAAACTTTCTAAGCCAGAAAGTTGACTCAAATCCTCGCTCGCTATGTGTGCATTTCCTCCAGGGAACCAACAGTCCTCAAGAGCAGTATTGTGATAGCGCGGATATCGTGTAACCCCGAGTAACGCCAAAGCTTCATTTTCTAACTTGGCAATTTCTTTAACTTTATTTGCCCGCTGATCACTTTTATCGTAAGTGACCTCTTCGCAAATGTTAATCATTTCTGCTACGTGTTGACCAACCAGCCTAACGGTTTCTAAGTTACTTTCCGCCATAAAATCTACCAAACCTAACTCTGGCATCGGATCAAATGTGTTGCTCAAAGGTGGAGACTCAAGTAGCCCTTTGCGAATGAACTTTTCCAAGAGCATATTGGCCTGATCTTCGCTAACGTCGACTTGCTCAACTAAGTAATCTATCCATTGCTGCCAATTGCCTGAGGACTCTTTAGCCATTAGAGCTTGAGTTAACTTGGCATTGAGCCGGTAGACTGCCATTCGAGACTCGGTCCAAGGGCGGCCTAACAACACCATATCTCTGTCACATAGAGCTGTAATTCTATGGTCATCGAGTAGTTTTACCGACGAGTTTAAATATATCAACGATTCGTTATGCCGTTGTATGAACAACATTGCATGTTTGAAAATCCTAAATGGAATTCCTCTATTAAGCCGTGTTCTAAGTTGATACTCGGGCTGAGATAAACTGAACCCCGCCTGCTTCGCGGTAGTTTTTTTATCGCTAAAGTCGATCGGTACCGCAGTCATTGACATAAAGCTCGAAAATGGACTGGTTTTGGCCGCCGCCCTGATAATATAGCCGAATAGCGACCGTTCAAAATTATCCGGCTTAACTTTGGTTGGTAATTTTTTCTCTCGTTTTGCGTGTGCTGCAACACCAGCACTGGCAAATGACAGCGCTTTTTTGAAGGTCTCTTGCTTTAAAGGCTCCCTGAGCTCTTTGCGTAAATGGGTTTGCATTTCTTCGCTGTGGTACTTTCCAGCCTCAAGTAATGTTTGCTCCAAATGCTCGTGTGCTTCACTCCATCGGCGCAATAAGTCGGCGTCCTCCGCCCCCAACAAGACCGTCAATTCCGCCATAAGGCATTGATCAATATTTGCCTTACGCCCATTGTGAATATTGCGTTTCAATTTCAAAACCGACCTTCGCAAACCCACAGCATTGTCGTCTAACTTAGGAATAAGATTGAATAGCGCTTTGTCTAAACGGTCTCGACATTCGCTTATACACTCCTCAATCTTCAGAACCTCAGAGATACTTTTAGATGTTTTTGTCAAACTAAGGTTACGCATCGCCTGATAAGGCAGCCCTGCGATGCGCACCAATGTAAAGGGCGCTAAAACACCTCGTAAATCATCACCCATGTGAATCTTTCCTATTAATTTATTTTTTATAAGACCCACCAATACCACATCGCAACGATTCCCAATATTAGGTGCGCGAGGCAGGCTAAACGGTATATTCGAGTCGTATGCGTTGATGACATTGATGATGGCTTGGCTGATAGGGCCGATTTTCGTGCTAACTCATCTTCGAGCAAAGCCTCCAGCATATGACTGCCATCGCTTGCTGTAAAAAGGCTTGTATCAAGATAGACAAACAACATGCAAAGCACTAAAAGGTATGACCATGCGGCTAACTCGGCGGGGCTCAACCCCGGCGTCAGTATCATTACCCAAGCAGCAACACCGGCCGAACATAAATTCACGATAGGGCCAGCTGCAGGTATCCAGAAACGCTTAAATTTATCGTTAATACTGTACGCTTGGGTCGTCTCAATATAGGGGCCAGGTACTATCCAACCGTGCATGATAATGCCGGCTTCACCAACTTTTGCCCCGGCAAGGCGACATGTTATCGCATGTGCTGCCTCATGGATCGGAACAACAATTAAGGCAAAAGCCAAGAAGCCAAACAAGTTGAACTGCTCGGCCACTTTACTCGGGTGGAGCACGTCGCTCTGGGTGAAAAATGTAACTAAGCCTACGATAGCAGCGCTAATAACCGACACCAGTAAGCACCAGCTTAGCATCGCAGGAATTCGTTGTATCACCCTAGCAGTAGCAGCCGCTGCTCGATCGGGGTAGAAAAGAATAAACCTAGGAACGCCCTTACTCTTTACTTCAGCTTGATCACCAATTAATAGGTTGTTACGACTTAGTTGTGATAGGAATTTATCCAATGTTGGGCGAATATTAATCGCCGTCGGGTGACCTTTTTTCAATTGCGTGACCAAAGACTCGTAATCTGTGCCCTCTTCAATCTCAGGTATTAACGCTTCTGCACCTTTACTAACTCTAACCGTTGCGCCAATGTCGGGACGCATTAAAATGAGCGTGTTGTCACGCCGAACGAATTCCACACGTGGTGATAACTTAACCAAATTTGCTTGCGTAGACTCAGGCATACACTGGGTAACCAAGTGAGCAAGCAACTATAGGGCAGTTAGTAAGTCGGTCGATGGCAAATAGGTCTCCCCAGGTCTCCTCATATATGCCGCCCCAGATGCAGCCTGAAACCTGGTAGCTTTGTGCGGCTAAAAATAAATTCGACATCAGGTAACCAGCACTCTGTATCAGAGCACGATATCCGCGGGCATTATGATTGACCAAGGTAGTTTCTATATTGCCAGTGACAAAAATAACCACAGGAGCATTAGCAAAACTCCGCTGTAACATTAATGACTCCAATTCGACGGCGTTAAGCCCTTCGCGCTGCAATATTAGTTTGCCGTCTTCAACCTTATAGATTCCAGGCTGATACTCGTCGTCGCCTTGATTTACCGCAACCCAAAGCGTTAGATCTACGCTCAAACCACCATGCGCAACAGACTTTAGCTGATGCAATTCTGTTGAAAGCTGAACCATCGCGCTAAGAACTGCAAAAGGAATTGCATTATTCGAAAAATGACGGATCGATCTCCGACTAAGCATAATTTGCTGCAAGCTTGGAACCTTAATATCTCT
>Ga0075467_10000268_pt1 | contig 39410 bp, 38 predicted proteins | sample DEB08_DNA_9_FD_75067 | JGI IMG/M metagenome (GOLD analysis project Ga0075467, IMG submission 75067) | Aqueous microbial communities from the Delaware River and Bay under freshwater to marine salinity gradient to study organic matter... | ecosystem: Environmental > Aquatic > Marine > Coastal ... | reverse complement strand
TTGAGTTCGATAAAGGCCTAATAACTCTTAGTGCCGAGTTGGAAAACAAGGATAATGAGGCATCAACTGCTAAGTTCCACCGCAAAGAGTTTATCAAGCAAAGCTTTAAACGTAGCTTCCAATTTAAGGAGGGGCAAATCGACGAAGAAAATATTCAGGCCCGTTTCCATAATGGTATTCTACATTTAGAACTACCTAAGAAATCTCAAGTGGAAATCAATACCAAAAGACGTATTGAGATTGCTTAAAATCAATTAAAAACAAAACACCCCGTAAATTACGGGGTGTTTTTATTTATAAAATCATACACTTCTTTTTCGTCATAATCGTATACTCCTAAATAAAGAGTATCATCGTTATTAAAAATAATTAATAACTCCTTCTCATTATTTATTTCTTTAATATCCGATAATTTAAAGCGATAATCGCTAGAAAAGCCTTGCATCGCTCTTCCTTCTTCAGTATTCACCACGAAAAAGGTTTGCATTTGCGCATAGAGAAGTGCTCCCAAAAGAATTAGTCCGAAACCCAATTGCAGAAGCTTTAAGCCCTTCATTCTATAACCCTGCACATGCTCTTGTAATTCCTCGAGATAAAAACTCAAGCCATCTTTTTGCAAGCGCTCGTTAAAAAAAGGAGCCAGAACTGCGGCGCATAAAGCTGCGAAAAGCATAGCGGTTTGTATATAAGCCTGGGGCTTCACGCCATAATACAAACCCTCGAACTTCCCTGAAACGAAAATATCTTGATCTAAAAAATAGAGAGCGGCATAGCTGAGAAAGCTTATTAACACAAATAGAAGCGCCCAGATTAAAAAATAGCGCAGCCGAAACTTCCTTAAGGCAGCTTGCGACTCGAGTGAAATTTCTACCTCTAAATTTGATTTAGGAAATAGCAATTTCGTACCCTTTCTGAAAAACCAGAAAAGCAGTACCAAAAGTGCTAAATCTAAAAATAGTTTCATTCTGAAATGTAGGTATTAAAAACGCGCCAAATGGCATCCTCACCTAAACAAGGAGCCGTTAAATTAATCATTTCATTACTTACCGGATGGGCGAATGAAATCTTTCCGGCGTGTAAACTAATACTGGCATCGTGATTACTGCGCGGATAGCCATATTTTAGATCCCCTTTAATGGGATTTCCTTCTTTAGCCAACTGCGCCCTAATTTGGTGATGACGACCGGTTAAGAGATTCACTTCTGCGAGAAAATACTTCTGAGAAGCCGCCACTAATTGATAATCTAGCTGAGCTTTCTTAGCATTGCTACTTTCCGCTTTCACTACGAAGGATTTGTTTTTAGTGGCATCTTTCCGCAACCAATGCTCCAAACGTGTTAAGTCTTCGGGAGGCCTTTCCGCTAGCACCGCAAAATAACGCTTCTCTAAACTACGCGTTTCAAAAAGCTTATTCATACGAGTTAAGGCCTTGGAGGTTTTGGCGAAAATCACCATTCCCGAAGTGGGTCTATCTAAGCGATGCACCAAACCACAAAAAACATTGCCTGGTTTATTGTACTTGTCCCGAATATAATCACGTACCAATTCTAACAATGGCTTATCACCAGTAAAATCGCCCTGTACGAGCTCTCCTGCCAGTTTGTTGACCACAATCAAATGATTGTCTTCAAAAACAATCCTATCTTCTACTTTCAACACTAATATTGTTCCTGAGCATTAGGAAAATCACCGTCTTTCACATCCTGTGCATACTGACGAACAGCACCGGTAATTTCGGTATACATATCTAAATAGCGGCGTAAAAAGCGAGGATTAAACTCATGGGTCATTCCTAACATATCGTGTAAAACCAAAACTTGGCCATCCACATCTGCGCCAGCGCCAATACCAATAACGGGAATGCTTAAGCTCTCGGCCACACGTTTTGCTAGGTGAGCAGGTATTTTTTCTAAAACCAAGGCAAAACAACCTGCTACTTCTAAAGCTAAGGCATCAGCAATTAGCTTTTCGGCCTCCTCTTCCTCCTTCGCTCTAACAGTGTAAGTGCCAAATTTATAAATACTTTGGGGGGTTAAACCCAGATGGCCCATTACCGGGATTCCCGCCGTTAAAATACGCTGTATCGATTCTAAAATTTCAATACCCCCTTCTAATTTCACCGCATGTCCGCCACTTTCCTTCATTATTCTAATGGCAGAAACCAAGGCCTCTTTCGAGTTTCCTTGATAAGATCCAAAAGGCAAATCCACTACTACTAAAGCTCTGGTAACTGCTCGCACCACTGAGCTGGCATGATAAATCATTTCATTAAGAGTAATGGGTAAAGTGGTTTCATGACCCGCCATTACATTGGAAGCACTATCACCAACTAGGATTACATCAATTCCCGCTTGATCTATAATCCTCGCAAGGGTATAATCGTAGGCCGTTAACATGGAGATTTTTTCGCCTTTGCGCTTCATCTCTTGAACGGAATTGGTAGTAACTTTTTTAAAATCTGAGCTTGCTACTGACATAGTATATATTTCTGCGCACAAATTTATACTTTTGAGGCTTGCCTCGATGCAAACCCTAATAAGAACTCTGCCTACATGAAAAAAATACTTTTGGCCCTTACCGCAGTTGCTGCCTTATACAGTTGCGATAATGAAGTAGATATTAATGCTGAATACCAAGACTTGAGTATTATCTACGGAATGCTCAATCCTAAACTCGATAGCAACTACGTGCGTGTGCAAAGAGGTTATTTAGGGACCGAGCCTGCCTCAAGCTCTGTTGGCCAGTCGGATTCATTATATTATGATACTGCAGATATTGAAGTTTACATAAGAGAATACACCAAAGATGCTACAACTTTTGACAAAGAAGCACCCTTAATATATGACAACTCCATTCCATTAGATTCAGGTTTATTTACAGGCGACGGCTATTATCTTTATCGAGTTCCCAGCGAAATGACTATTCGTAACGAAAAAGAATATGAAGTGGCTGTAATTCGTAAAGATGGCTCTGAAGCCAGTGCGAGAACCGGAATTGTAGGTGAAATCGTTATTGAAATTCCTCGCGCCACCGTAACGGCCAAAGTGTATAATGGCCTAATTCAGTTTAGGGTAAGACAAGATTTAACAGGTAACAATCCCGATGCAACGATTAAAATGACTGCTTATCAGCCATTAATCAAGTTTCATTATAAAGAGGTTAACCTTCTTACCAAAGTGGAAGAGTTTAAAACTACCACCATTACCCTACCTCTGGTTGAGTCGATATTTGATGACATCAATTTGACCTTTACCGGTAATGAACTAAACCAAGCCTTAGCCGAACGTTTAGAGAAAAACCCCAATATCATTCGTTTCTTCCGTTCTTTAGATGTAGAAATTTACGGAGCCTCGGAAGAGCTTATGACCTTTATTGAGTTGAATAAGCCGAGCACCGGCATTAACCAAAACCGCCCCGATTACAGCCAGGTTATAAATGGCAGTGGTATTCTAAGCTCCCGCACTTTTTCACGTCGCTTAGATGTAAGCTTGCAAACGCAACTGTATGATCGCTTAATCGTTAGTCAAACTACTTGTGATTTAAATTTTGCTCGCTTTGAAATGGGTAATATCAATGGTGACACATGTTGGTGCGTAAACAATGAAAAGATCTGTTTTTAGCCTGACAGTGCGACAATTTAACCGACAAAAAATTTAAACTTTCGAAAATCCTGACAATACTGTCAGGATTTTTTGTTCTAGACCAAGTGGCATACGGTTTGACTTTCCATGCACGAAATTGAACTTACTAACTAAAACTCATAATAGCCATGGGAAAAATCATTGGCATTGATTTAGGAACTACAAACTCTTGCGTTGCCGTAATGGAAGGTAACGAAGCCGTAGTAATTCCTAATAGCGAAGGAAAAAGAACAACACCATCTATGATTGCCTTTGTTGAAGGAGGCGAAAGAAAAGTTGGTGATCCAGCCAAAAGACAAGCGATTACAAATCCTCATAAAACCATTTATTCTATAAAGCGCTTCATGGGCTCTTCGTATAGCGAAATGAGCAAAGAAGCAGGACGCGTACCTTACAATCTTGTAAAAGGTGATAACGACACGCCACGTGTTGACATCGACGGTAGAATGTATACGCCTCAAGAGCTTTCAGCTATGATTCTTCAAAAGATGAAGAAAACCGCAGAAGACTATTTAGGCGAAGAAGTTACTGAAGCAGTTATTACTGTGCCAGCGTACTTTAACGACTCTCAGCGTCAAGCAACCAAAGAAGCAGGTGAAATTGCTGGTCTGATTGTAAAACGTATTATCAACGAACCAACTGCAGCTTCTTTAGCCTACGGAATTGATAAAAAAGGTGGAGACAAAAAAGTAGCCGTTTTCGATTGTGGTGGCGGTACGCATGATGTATCAGTTTTAGAACTGGGCGATGGTGTATTTGAAGTTTTAGCTACCGATGGTGATACACACTTAGGTGGTGATGACTTCGACCAAGAACTAATCGATTGGTTAGTAGCTGAGTTTAAATCAGAAGAAGACTTCGACCTTAGCAAAGATGCTATGGCATTACAGCGCTTGAAAGAAGCCGCTGAAAAAGCTAAAATCGAGCTTTCATCCAGTAATGAAACCGAAATTAACTTACCTTATATTACCGCTACTTCTAGTGGCCCTAAGCACCTGGTTCGCAAGTTAACACGTTCTAAATTCGAGCAATTAGTGCACGATTTAGTAGATCGTACCATTGCCCCTTGTCGCAAAGCCCTTAAAAATGCTGACCTAGATGTTTCTGACATCGATGAAGTAATTTTAGTAGGTGGATCAACGCGTATCCCTGCGGTTCAAGAAGCGGTTAAAAAATTCTTCGGTAAAGAACCTTCAAAAGGTGTAAACCCCGACGAAGTAGTAGCCTTAGGAGCAGCGATTCAAGGTGGTGTATTATCTGGTGATGTTAAAGATGTACTCTTATTAGATGTTACTCCTTTATCATTAGGCATTGAAACTATGGGTGGTGTTATGACCAAGCTTATTGAAGCAAATACCACTATTCCTACCAAAAAATCGGAGACCTTTTCTACCGCAAGTGATAACCAGCCCGCAGTAGATATCCACGTTTTACAAGGCGAGCGTCCTATGGCAAACGTCAATAAAACTATCGGACGTTTCCAATTAACTGATATTCCTCCTGCACCTCGCGGCACACCTCAAATTGAAGTGAGCTTTGATATTGATGCCAATGGTATCTTAAAAGTTTCAGCAAAAGATAAGGCTACCGGAAAAGAGCAGAGTATTAAAATTGAGGCGAGCTCAGGATTAAGCAAGGAAGAAATTGATCGCATGAAGCAAGAAGCGGAAGCTAATGCTGATTCGGATCAGAAATCCAAAGAGAAAGTTGAAAAACTTAACCAAGCGGACAGTATGGTATTCCAAACTGAAAAGCAGTTAAAAGAATTTGGCGATAAAATTTCTGAGGACAAGAAAAAGCCTGTTGAAGAAGCTTTAGAAGAGCTTAAAAAAGTACATGCTGCTCAAGATATCGCAGGTATCGATGCAGCCATGGAAAAAATCAACGAAGCTTGGAAAAACGCTTCCGAAGAAATGTACAAAGCGCAGCAAGAAGGCGGCGCAGATGGCGCTGCCGATCCTGGCGCGCAAGCTTCTAATGAAGGCAATGGTGCAGATGATGTAACCGACGTTGAGTTTGAAGAAGTAGACGATAAGAAATAATAAATCGTAATAAATTAAGCCACCTCAAACAAGAGGTGGCTTTTTTTGTTACCATAAAAAGACAAATTATGGCAAAAATTACTCTCGGAGGAAATCCGGTTAAGACCAAAGGCGATTTACCCGCAATAGGCACAGAAGCACCAAGCTTTACACTAGTTGATGAAAGCCTAAAAGTGCAAGAACTTATCGACTATAGAGGAAAAAAAGTCGTTCTTAATATTTTCCCAAGTATCGACACGGGTGTATGTGCTAATTCAGTTCGCACCTTTAATAAAGAAGCAACAGATTTAGAAAATGTAAGCATCCTTAATATCAGTCGTGACCTGCCCTTTGCTTTCAAACGTTTTTGTGCGGCGGAAGGAATTGAAAATGTGGTTAACCTATCTGAATTCCGCGATACCAATTTTAGCGATGCCTATAATGTGATGATTACCGACGGTGGTTTTGCTGGCCTACTGTCACGTGCCATTGTTATTATTAACGAGTCAGGGCAAGTGATTTATACTGAGCAAGTACCCGAAATTGGACAAGACCCTAATTTTGCAGCAGCGCTGGCAGCACTAAAATCATAAATCGAGGTTGTAAATATTAAAAGCCGTCCCGATTTAGTTATCGTGGCGGCTTTTGTTTTTAAAGCAAATCGGAAAATGGAAGCCTGAAATTTGGAAATTGCTTTCAAACTATTATAGCATATAATTTTTTTATGGCAACAATTACACTTGAAGGAGTTAGAGCCCATACCTGCGGTCAACTGCCAAAGCTAGGCAGCAAAGCACCGAATTTTAGCTTAGTTGATCAGAGTTTGAATAACCATAGTTTAAACAGCTATCTCGGTAAAAAGATAGTCCTTAATATTTTCCCTAGCGTAGATACCGGAATCTGTGCCAATTCAGTCCGTACTTTCAATCGCGAGGCGGCAGAGCTAGAAGATGTTGTGGTGTTAAATATCAGTCGAGATTTACCTTTTACTTTCAAGCGCTTTTGTATCGCCGAAGAAATTAAAAACGTTATTACCCTTTCTTAATTTCGCGATTAGAATTTCAGTGATCGCTATAATGTACTGATTATGGATGGCGACTGCGAAGGACTTATGTCGGAGGCCATACTTATTGGAGATGAACAGGGAATGGTAATATATAGTGAACAAGTACCTGAAATTGCACAAGATCCAAATTTCGAAGCAGCCTTAGCGATGCTCAAATAAATTAATAAAAAGGGGGCTGTTTTTTCAAACAGCCCCCTTTTTATATAATATGTATTTCTATCAGATTAAAACTTAGCCATAAGGCTTCTTAAATAATCTTCTTTACTGCTAGCACTACCATCTAAGAATTCACCATTCTTAAAAACCGCTAAATAAGGTAAGTTATCTACTTTGCCGGCCTTGCGCGCTTCGGGGAATTTTTCAGCATCCACTTCTAAAAATACCATACCAGCGTTTTCTTCTTCGTTGCTTACTCTCTTATATTTTGGAGCAAATAGTTTACAGTTTCCGCACCAATCAGCGTAATATTTAACCACTACATTCTCATTATTATTTAAGGTATCCTTAAACTCGCTATCGTTTACGTTTAGTACTGCCATGTTTCATTTTTTTTAGTGGGACAAAGGTAATATTTACAATTGCTATCAGAATAATAATGCGATAGTAAAATACTATATATCATCGATAATGCTCGCGATAAAGGTAGCGCACAATACCATCGGCTAAACCTTTTTTGGGCACTATCATGTTTGCGCTTTCGGCCCAAGCCATAGCTGAGGTGTAAATTCTTAAAGCGTGCGTAATTACATCCGTTCGATCTGGATTCAAATCGTAAACAATCATACGTTCATCGTTTTCTAAAGCAAGCAAGTCTTCTCTAATCTGTTGTAGATCTTTTAGAGTTATATACTCACCTTTTAGCTTCTGGCTTAGCTTAAAAGTTCGGTTGATGTTACCACCAGAACCTACCATTAAAATGTCTGACAAGCCGGTAGTATGTTCTTTAATCCACGCTTCCATTTCTTGCCAGCGACTCTTTTTCACCAAACCATTCAATAAGCGAATTGTCCCTATTTTAAATGACTTGCTAGCCACAATTACTTTCTTGTTAAAAAGGGTTAACTCGGTACTTCCACCTCCTACATCGATATATAAAAAGCTGCCCTCTGACTGTACAACCGAACCAAGCATATCGCTACTAAAAATCATGCGGGCCTCTTCCTTACCGCTAATCAATTCGATATTAACACCTGTTTCCTGATAAATTTCTTCAACAACCTGCAATCCATTTTTCGCTTCGCGTAAAGCGGACGTGGCACATGCGCGATATTTTTGTACGCCGTGTACCTCCATAATATTCCGATAGGCCAACATGCCGGCTAATAATCGTTTCCTGTTTCTAGTTGTGATTTTACCATCACCAAAGGCATCTGGCCCCAGCCGGATGGGCAGGCGCGTTAAAGACGACTTCTTAAATATTACCTGATCTTTCGTTTCGATTACGTTAGATACTAATAATCGCACTGAGTTAGAGCCTATATCAATACCTGCTAGCTTATGTATCTTCACTACCCTGATTTTAATTGCTTTTTCACATAGTCGTGCATGGCATACTGCGAACGAATTTTTGGTCCTTTAATTTGTCGGTACTCATTGTTGAGTTCTTCATTATGCCAGCGGGACTTCACATTATCTTTCCAAATTATATCAAAATGATCGCGCAATTGCCTTTTTACTTTATCATCGTAAATGGGAGTGCAAACCTCAACGCGAAAATCTAAGTTGCGCATCATCCAATCGGCCGAACCCAAAAAGTAACGCGGAGAACCACCATTGGTGAATATAAATAAACGTGAGTGTTCTAAATAGCGATCCAAAATAGAAATGGCCTCGATGTTTTCGCTTACGCCTTTAATTCCGGGAATAAGCGAGCAAATACCCCGCACAATCAGCTTAATTTTAACGCCATAAGAACTAGCCTCATATAATTTCTCAATCAGCTTTACATCTGAAATACTATTTAATTTCAGCTGAATGCCAGCAGGACGACCTTTCTTAGAATTATCAATTTCCTTATCAATTAAGGCGATAAAAGCTTTGCGGGTATGATGGGGAGAAACGATGAGATGCTTATAACGCATCACTTTATAATTATTCCTTAAAAAGTCGAAAAGCTTAACGGCATCCTTAGTAATGTTGGGATTGGCGGTAAGCAAATGATAATCCGTATAAAAACGCGCCGTGCTCTCATTAAAATTACCCGTACCAATAGAAGCGTAATGGCGAATTCCATCTTCTTCTTCACGGGTTATCAAAATAATTTTACTGTGAACCTTTAGTCCTTGCACACCAAAAATCACGTTTACGCCTTCGGTTTGTAATACTTCGGTCCAACCAATATTATTGGCTTCATCAAAGCGCGCTTGTAATTCAATTACCACGGTTACCTCTACCCCATTTTTGGCGGCATTAACCAAGGCAGAAATGATGCGCGACTCATCCGCCAAGCGATAAAGTGTAATTTCTATGCTACGAACGCGTGGATCTAGGGCCGCTTCACGTAAAGTGCGAATAATATAACTGAAGTTATGATAGGGTAAAAAGAGTAAGACATCCCTTGTTTTAAGCACCTCTAAAATACTGCGGTCGAGGTCTAAGTCAGGATGATTATAAACGGGAAAGCGCTCAAACTCTAAATCGGGATTTCCCAAATCTGGGAATTTTATCAGATCCTTTTTATTGTGATATCGTCCACCGGGAATAAGGCTATCGAAATTGTCGAGATCGATGCGATTAATTAGAAAATCTAATACCTCTGGCGAGATTTGCTGGTCGTAAACAAAACGCACGGGATCGCCGATGCGCCTTTTTTTAACCGATCGGGTCATTTTCTCTAAAAATCCCTTCGAAACATCATCGTCTAAATCTAACTCGGCGTCGCGCGTAATTTTAATAGTATGCGCTTCAATCTTTTCTATGTTAAAGATGAAAAGAATGTAATTGAGATTGTAGCGAATCAAGTCTTCTAGGTACATCAAGTACTGTTTGCCATAGCGTGGCAATTGCACGAAACGTCCTACCAAATCGCTCGGCACTTCGATTAAGGCAATGCGCGGACTATCCGTTTCGCCCTTAAGGTACATTCTAATCGCCAGATAAATACTTTTATCACGCAGTTCAGGAACGGGTGCATCGGGATCAATCATTAAGGTAAAGACCGTAGGACTCACTTTATTAACGAAATAATTACGCACAAAATCCTGTTGCCCCGCCGTTAAATCCTTTTCGTTTACAAATTCTATATCGTGCTGAGAGAGTTCAGCCATTAACATATCATTGATTTCTTGACTGCGTGCTTGAAGGTCTTTTACCTTTTCAGAGATTTCTTGTAAAACATCGCCGGGCTCTCTTTGACCCAGTCGCAATTGTTTTTTGCTACTAATCTGCGCTAAGCGCTTCATACTGGCATAACGCACTCGAAAGAATTCATCCATATTACTGGAGTAAATTCCTAAAAAGCGCAGACGTTCGATTATAGGGTTACTTTCATCGAGGGCTTCTTGCAAAACCCTTTCATTAAAAGCTAGCCACGAAATATCGCGGGCAATTAAATGCTGGTGCACAGTATTAATCACTTCTGAATTCTACGTTTAGGAAAGTCGAAAAATAAGAGTTCTGCCTCTGTTTCCAGATCGGCCCAGTGTTCAACATCAAAATTTAAGCAAGCCACACCAGTGGTGGGAACATTATCGATGATATGATCAATGCAATGATTTACAAAGGTGGTGATAGTGGGATTATGACCAAATAGAAACACAGAATTGTACTTATCTTTTAATTTGCGAATGGTCTTAAATAAGTCTTTCACCTCAGCCTCATAAATCGCTTCTTTTAATTTGATTTCTCCGTAAGGGTAATGCAGGTTTTTCGCGAATATTAAGGCCGTGTGTAAGGCTCTAGTTGCCGGGCTAGAAACAATTAAATCAGGCGTAAAGCCCTGTTGCTCCATCCACTGCGAAGTATTGTGTGCGTCGCGAATTCCACTTCCCTTAAGGGGGCGATCGAAATCGTCTACACCTTCTTCTAACCAAGATGACTTGGCATGTCTAATCAGATAAAGCTTTTTCATAGCCTCCTGTAAATTTTAGCGTGGAAATTAGCTAAAACAAAGGAGTTAAAGAAGTATCGGAGAAATAATTAATCTAGATTTAATTTAAAAGAAATAGGACTTGAATTACTCCTCCCCTTTTGCGGCTTGCCAAAATACTTCCAACTCAATTAAGCTGTAATCGGCCAAGGCTTTATCGGCTTTTTTAGCTTGGTCTTCCATAAATTGAAAGCGCTTGATAAATTTCTTATTGGTGCGCTCTAAGGCAGATTCGGGATCAATTTTAAGAAAGCGTGCCACGTTAATCATTGAAAATAAAAGATCGCCAAATTCATTCTCCATCTTTTTGGCATCCTTGGCGGCGATTTCGGCTTTAAGCTCGGCTAGCTCCTCTTCCATTTTGGCTAAAACCTGGCTGCTTTCATCCCAATCGAAACCAGCGCCGCGCGCTTTCTCTTGAATTCGTGTGGCTTTTACCATGGCGGGAAGCGATTTAGGGACCCCTTCTAGCACCGACTTTTTACCCTCTTTTAATTTTAAGGATTCCCAGTTAGCCTTAACGGTTTCCTCATCTTCGGCCACGGTATCGCCGTAAATATGCGGGTGACGGTGTATAAGCTTTTCGGCAATTGATTCTAATACATCGGCCATATCAAAAGCTTCTTTCTCCTCCCCTATTTTGGCATAAAAAACCATGTGCAGGAGAATATCGCCAATCTCATTTTTCACTTCAGGAAGATCTTGGTCGAGAATGGCATCACCTAATTCGTAGGTTTCCTCTATGGTTAAAGGCCGCAGCGTTTCCATAGTTTGCTTTCTATCCCAAGGACAGCCGGCCCTAAGATCGTCCATTATATCTAATAAACGACCAAAGGCCTCCATCTTTTCCTGTCGCGTATGCGCCATTATTCTCCTTCTTTTGCGCTTTCTTCTGCTTCCGCAGATGCGTCCTCTGTTTCTTGAATTAACATATCCTTGGCATGTAGCATATTATACCAAGTAAAGAGTTTTTTAAGGTGACTCGGGTACACACGTTCTTGGTCGAAGTTAGGCAGGATTTCTTCCATATAAGCCTTCAATTCTTCGTTGCTAGCCTTTTTAGCATCAATCGCTAATCCTCCTTCTGCCTTGTCATATACTTTATCAAAAATCTCTGATAAAGGAATTTCCTCTTCGTAAGTATAAATAGCGATGTCGCTTAAGGCACTAACCTCTGCTCTTTGCGAAACCGGCATTCTTTTACCATCGGTTAGCGACTCTACTAAAACACCCTGACGAGTAGCCTTAATTAATTTATAAAGACCTGGCTTTCCGCCAATTGATAAGATTTCTTCTAATTTCATTCTTTTTATTTTTCAGAGTTTTTTGCTTCTTCCTTCCATTTTTGCACCATTTGTATCTCGGTTTCTTTGGTGTTATCGAGTAAATCTAAAAGCTGTCGTGCATTGTCGGCTAAAACATTGCTAGGATAGGTTGCAATAAATTTTTGATAGGTTGCAGCCGCTAAATCTTTAGAGCGCATTTCTTCATAAAATAAAGCTAGGGCCAACATAGACTCTGCTCCTTTCTGGTGATAGGCATAGTTTTGATAGACGGCTTTATAAGCATCAATAGCTTCATTTTCTTTACCATTAGTTGCCTTTAAAACTTCAGCCTTTTTAAAGAGATATATCGCAGCCATGCTATCTTTGGGATGCGCCGCTACAAAAACATCATACTCTTTAATAAGCGCATTACCAATAGTGGTATCCATACGTTCTTTCGAGCGTAATTCGGCTTCTAAGGCTTCAATGCGATTAGTATTAACAGTTGGCTCACTATTTTGGGCACAAGCCGTACCTAAAATTAACAGGCTAAGTAAAATTACAATTCTCATTTGGCAAGGGGGAATTTCATGCGATATGCCACACTAATCTGACCTTTAGAAATTTTAGCTAACTTTTTCTTAATCATATTCTTACGCAGAGGACTTAAATAGTCGGTGAAGAGAACTCCATCGATATGATCATATTCATGCTGAATAACGCGCGCTTTTAGACCATCATAAACCTCCACTTGCTCCTGAAAGTTCTCGTCTAGATATCTAATCTTGATTCGTTCCAAGCGATCCACATCTCCGCGAATATCGGGAATGCTTAAGCAGCCTTCATTAAAAACAAACTCTTCTCCATCTTCTTCCTCAATCCAAGCGTTGATAAAGACCTTTTTAAAATCTTTCAATTGTTCCGTTTCCGGATCTTCCTCATCTACAAAAGGAGTGGTATCTACAATGAAAAGACGAATTGCTAAACCAATCTGCGGTGCAGCAAGACCCACGCCTTGTGCATTATACATGGTATCGAACATATTGCTAATTAGGCTATCCAAATTAGGATAATCCTTAGTGATTTCCTCTCCTTCCTTCCTTAAAACTGGATCTCCGTAGGCAACTATCGGTAATATCATGATTACAATTTGCGGCAAAAGTAAGGATTAGCAAAAGGATTTCGCAATACCAATCTAATATTCATAGTAGCTATCTATTTTGCATAAAGTCGTCCAAGATAATTGCGGCGCTTACTTTATCTAAAGCCCCCTTTTCGCGGCGCTTACTTTTTTTCATGCCACTTTGCACTAAGCTCTTCATGGCCAGCTTACTGGTAAAGCGCTCATCTTGCCGATGAATACTTAAAGTGGGAAATAATACTTTGAGCTTATCCTCCCACTCTTTCACCAAAGCCGAGTTATCCGTTTCGCCCCCATCTAATCCTAAAGGATCACCCAATACAATAGCTTCAACCTTTTCAAGCTTCAACCAATTTACTAGATAAGCCTCTAATTCTCTGGTGGCTATCGTTTCGCGCGGAGACGCTATAATTTGCATGGGGTCAGTTTCGGCTATGCCGGTTCGTTTTCCTCCAATATCCAGGGCTATTATCTTCGCCAATCTTATACTTTTGCGCAATATTATCAATATAATGACAGACTACGCTACTTTAATTGAAGAAGCTTGGGAAAACCGAGCGCTATTAAGTGAAAATAAATATTTGCAAGCCATTGAGGCGGTTATTGAAGAAATCGATAAAGGCCGTCTTCGCTGCGCTGAGCCCAGTGCTGAAGGTTGGATGGTTAACGAATGGGTAAAAAAGGCCGTAATTCTCTACTTCCCTACTCGTAAAATGGAGGTTTTCGAAGCAGGTCCTATGGAGTTTCACGATAAAATTCCTTTGAAATCAAACTACAAGGAATTAGGTATTCGTGTAGTACCTCACGCCGTGGCACGTTATGGTGCTTATATTTCGGCCGGAACGGTTCTTATGCCCAGTTATGTAAATATTGGTGCTTATGTAGACGAAGGTACGATGGTAGATACTTGGGCCACGGTAGGCAGTTGCGCACAAATTGGTAAAAACGTACACCTTTCAGGAGGCGTAGGCATCGGTGGTGTTTTAGAACCCGTTCAGGCCAGCCCAGTAATTATTGAAGATAATTGCTTTATCGGTTCGCGTTCAATTGTAGTGGAAGGCATCCGCATTGAAAAAGAAGCCGTGCTTGGTGCCAATGTGGTATTAACGGGCTCTACTAAAATTATCGACGTTAGCGGCGATGAGCCAAAGGAAATTAAAGGATATATTCCCTCGCGCAGTGTGGTTATCCCAGGAACTTATCCCAAAAAATTTCCCGCCGGAACTTTTAATGTGCCTTGTGCCCTGATTATTGGCAAACGCAAAGAAAGCACCGATAAAAAAACATCCCTAAACGAGGCTCTGCGTGAATACAGCGTTTCGGTTTAAAACTAATTAAGCTTAAGCAACTTAAGTTACTCTTTTACCAAAGTAAAGCGGCTACCTTTGTTAGATAACCAAAGAAAATATCATGAAAAAAAACATGGGCAAGGTAGACCGTACCATTAGGCTAATTGTGGCTGCCATTATTCTATTAATGTATTTCACCGGAAATATTGCGGGAACTTTAGCCACAGTATTATTGGTAGTAGCAGGCATTTTTGTAATCACCAGTTTCATTAATTTCTGCCCTTTATACCGACTTTTCGGCATCAATAGCTGTAAAGTTGTTTAGACAGGCAGACTTGAAATAGTTGAGTAAAAACATATCAAGCAAAGGGAGGAAAGTATTTTCTCCCTTTTTTTTGGCTCTACTCACCGCCTTCGTGAAAAGAAATGCAAACAGAGCAATAGTATATTTTATCTTCGCTTTCTATGGAAATGAATAAAGAGCGACAAGAATTTCTGGATAACACTAGTCTAATAAGCTATTCCAATAAGGACTTTAGTAGAACAAAATTCACTAGCCTCGAAGATATTCTCATTAGCCCTGCTGGGGATGATGGTGTAAACTGGCTGAACACCTATGGTATGCATTATCGCGAGACCATCAAAATGGTTATTCGTGAAAATAATCTCGACGACTTCCTACTTAAATTAATAAATGACTTAGAACATACTAACAAAGTAATCGAGCTTGATAATGTGGTATTCTTTGCAGTACAAGTTTTAATAAAAGGAGATACAGCCTTAGCTTCAGAGCAAATGATTTTTATTGCATCTAATAATTACGTGTGGAGTATTCAAGAAAAACCGGGTGATTATTTCGAATGGATCCGCGAACGCTTAAGTAATAATCGTGGCATTAGTCGAAAGAAAAATGCCAGCTATTTGCTCTTTCTCCTTATCGAATCTATTATTGATAATTACCTCGAAACTTATACGAAATACGAAGAACAAAGCGACCTGCTTCTAGATGATACAGACATAAAGCCCACGCCCGCTTTTACCGCCATGGTAGAAAGTAGAAAGCAAGAATTATTTAATTTTAAAAAAGCTGCTACGAGTTTGCGTAACACTATTGTAAAACTGGAAAAAGTAGGTCTCTACCAGCAAAAATCGAAATACTTTAGCGAGTTAAAAGAGCAAATCAACAACCACATTACTGATATCGATTTCGATTTACAAGAGTTAGAAAGTAAAATTAATCTCATTTTCAGTATCCAAGGGCATCGCCTCAATGAGGTCATGAAAACCCTCACCATTTTATCGGTAATCTTTATTCCGCTTACCTTTTTGGCTGGTATTTACGGAATGAATTTTCGCAATATGCCCGAGCTCCAAACCGAAAATGGTTACTTTATACTCTTAGGTCTTATGTTCTTAATTAGCCTAGGCAGCATCTGGTATTTCTACAAAAAAAAGTGGTTCTGAGTTGCCCCAAAACCACTTAAAATATAGTATTTAGACCAACATTACTTTCGAATCAATTTCTGTTGCCCTAGTATTTCCCCCTTACGGTAGATGCGTAGCTGATAAAAACCTGATGCTAAATTAGAAATATCGATTCGAGATCCATTGGTAGGATAAGTGCCCATAAATTTACCTTGCGCATCGATGATTTCAACTTCATCAATATCCTTCTTAGACTGGTATTCCAAATAACTACCCGAATTTGGATTAGGATAAAAATCAAAACTAAAAGCCTCTAATGCTTGCTGCTCTTCGTTGCCAATGCCTAAAGGATTAAGATGGAATTTATACATAGTATTTGGGTAACTTGAGAATTGGCGATTAAAACCACCCATAAAGTAAACCGTATCGCTAATTACAAAAGAACCTGGTGCCCATAGACTTCTACCAGGATGAGAAGGTAACTGTGTCCAAGTATCGTTAGCAGGATTGTAGCGCCACATTTCACCGGTGGTCATAAAACTATGATTATCGCCATCGCCGCTTAACACGTAACCAAAACCCTGATTGGAAAATTGCGTACCCGCTACTCTCGCTTCGCCTGGGAAATTGGCCATAGTGGCCCAATTATTTGTTAAAGTATCCCACTTATACCAATCGTCGTAAATTACATTACCACCGTGGCCCATGCCCGAAAACACATCTTTACCAATGGCAAATTGAAAGGGATGGTGACGTGAACTAGCAGGAATATCAGGTAGCTGTGACCAAGTATCTGTTTGAATATCATAAACCCAAAAATCCTTTAAGTCGCCTCCATTGTCATTACCTAAGCCCATGTAAATTTTACCATCGGCGGCCATTAATGAAGGGTGACGACGGGCACTACCGGGACAAGAAGCCAATTCTGTCCACTGGCCAGTTTGGGGATCAAAAACCCATAAGTCGTCAAAATACTGGCTACTCGAAACACCAAAACCCATATAAGCTAAACCTTCATAGGTAGTTCCAATGGAAAATGAACGTGCCCCACCAGGGAAGTCAGGTAAAGTTGCCCAAACATTAGCTACAGGGTCATAACGATAAAAATCGTCGGTTAAAGCGCCAAAACCATTGGTTCCGGTGGCCATATAACCATAACCATTAAGCGCAAAAGTTACTGGATGATGTCTACCACTAGGAATGGTACCAGCCGTCATCCAAGACTGCGCCGACAGCATAGTGCCTAAACCTAGTAAAAGACTCAAAAATGTCGTTTGAAAAATGTTTTTTATCATGCAGAGTTAAACTAAAAGTGATTATTATATCTACAATATTAAGGTTTAAACATTAATTCTCGGGTGCCGCATAAGGATTAATCTCTTTTGCCCATTTACCATTATCCACCGATGGTGCCGTGGTAAAGATAGGCGGCAACAAAAAGTAGGTTTAAAACCAAAGCAACACTAATTAGTATTTTCTTCTTAAAGAGAACGGTAATTAGGCTAAGACCAAACATCACCAAAAATAGAAGTCCCCAGTAGAGATGGACCATTGCAAATAAAGCGGCGCTTTTATAAAAATAAGGGCCTGTTGCTTGCTCTCCAAAAGAATAAATTTCGGTCCAATTAATTACTTCCACCATAAACCATTGCCCCAAATTTAATAGCATCATAAAAGTGCTCAGGCCCAAAGTGGCAATTTTTAAAGTTTTTTCTATTTTATTTTCCCTTTTCATTTGCACTAGATATTAATGGGTAGCTCTAGACCGTCCCAAGCTAAAAAACGATTTTGTTTTAATTCTTCTTGCACCGTGGCATGCATACCCATTTGATGACTTATATGCGTAAAATAACAATTTGTTACACCTAAGTCATCGGCCAAAGTTAGGGCCTCCTCTAAACTAAAATGCGAATGATGTTTCTCTTTGCGTAAAGCATTAATCACCAAGTTTTGCAAGCCTTGCAATTTCTTCAACTCACTGTTGGGAATATTGTTGGCATCGGTTATGTATGCGCAATCGCCCACCCTAAAGCAAACTACCGGTAAATCGGCGTGCCAAAGAAAAAGAGGCTGCACCCTTATATCGCCAATTAAAAAGGAATCGCTTGGTATCCTTTTAAAGTTTATTCGAGGAATACCAGGATAGTCGGAATTTTGAAAAATATACGAATATTGTTCGCGAATGCGCGCTTCTACCGCTTCACTGCAGTAGATAGGAATACTGTGTTTCTGGATAAAATTAATAGCTCTTAAATCGTCCAGACCGGCAGTATGATCCTGATGTTGGTGAGTAATTAATACAGCATCAATATCATCAATACCCGCCCGTAAGAGCTGGTAACGCATATCAGGACCGCTGTCTATCAACACAGTAGTTGCAGCCGACTGTAGTATTGCGGAGCTCCGCAAGCGTTGGTCTTTCGCATCTACCGAAGTGCAAACCGCGCACTTGCAACCAATAACTGGCACCCCTTGAGAAGTGCCACTGCCTAAGATTTTCAAAGTCATTTTCACCGGTTAAAATTAGGCTAAAACTTTTAGGCTTTTAAAGATTTTTAAGAGAATAGAATCCTATTTTTGTGTGGAATTAATAGCTAAAATCGCTCTGTCCTATGGAACGTCTCGTTCTCTCTACCGCCCAGAAATCTCTGAAGGTAAACCTCAATGAAAACATTTACGGAACCTTTGCTGAAATTGGTGCAGGCCAAGAAGTAGTTCGAAATTTCTTTCGAGTAGGTGCTGCTTCGGGAACTGTCGCCAAGGCCATGAGCGCCTATGACAAAAAGTTTTCCGACGCTATTTATGGAATTGAAGAAGACGGCCGTTATGTAACAGAAGCGCGCTTGCGCAAGATGCTTGACCATGAATATGGATTAATGGAAGAGCGCTTAGAGCGTGATCGACATCCGCAAAGATGCTATTTCACTTTTGCCAATACCGTTGCTACCATAAACTTCACGCGTAAGTTTAAAGGTCATGGTTGGATGGGAATTCGTTTCCAGCTTAGCGCCGATCAGGAACCGAATGATGTGCTTTTTCATGTACGCATGAAAGAGGAAGATGCGGCTTTACAGCAAGAAACAATTGGGGTTATGGGAGTTAATCTCATTTATGGCGTTTTTAATATCCGAAACAATCCCGAAGAGTTATTAAAATCACTTTACGACAATATTGCCCGCTATAAAATGGAGATTGATATGATCCATTTTGAAGGGCCTGAGTTTGCCCAAGTTGATAATCGTTTGATGTCGCTTAGACTCTTACAATACGGCATGACCGACGCGGTGATTTTTGGTCCCGAAGGCAATAATATACTGCCCGCTGCCCTACTCTACAAAAAGAATATTCTTACGGTTAGAGGAAGCTTCCGTCCGGTTACCAAAGTGAATATGGACATGATTAGCAAGGCGCGGAAAAGCTTTATGCAGGAGCGTAAAGTTAGTCCGGATACCATAGAAGTACTTTTTGAGATTACTCTAAATAACCTCAAAGCGGAAGGGGAAATTGACGAACAAGATTTCTTGGATAGAGCGGAAATTCTTTGCTCACTGGGGCAAACCGTACTAATTTCAAATTACCAACAATATTATAAGCTGGTTGAGTATTTCTCTCGCTATACGGAAGAACGCATGGGCCTAATTATGGGCGTTAGCAATTTAAACGAGCTATTTGACGGGCGTTATTACCGCGACTTAAAGGGTGGAATTCTAGAGGCCTTCGGAATTCTTTACTCCACCGATCTTAAGCTGTATGTGTATCCTTATCAGCCTAATCCGAATGAGCCAATACAAACGAGCGAAAGTTTAAATATTCACCCGCGTTTTAAGCCCCTTTTCGACTTCTTGATATTTAACCGCAGAATAAAAGATATTGACGATTACGATCCGAGTATTCTACAAATCTTCTCGCGCGATATTTTAAAACGTATTCGCAAAGGCGAAGAAGGTTGGGAATTTGCCTTACCAGAAATGGTGGGTAACATGATTAAAGATAAAAAGCTATTCGGTTACCTGAGTAAGAAAAAGGAACTGAGCGAATAAGTTAACTTGTAAAATTGCAGTTATAAACTAAGGAGGTAATTGATTAACAAATCGATTTCCTCCTTTTTGCTGTCTTTACCGAAGGAAACTCGCAATACCGTATCTTGGTGATTGGGCTTTAGGGCAGCAATAACATGCGAACTTTGCACACTACCGGAGGAACAAGCGCTTCCGCCCGATAAGGCAAAACCATGCAGATCTAAGTTGAAGAGCAACATGCCATTATCATCTTTTAAAGGGAAAGAAATGCTGGCCACGGTGTACAAACTTTTCCCTAGTTCACCGCTGAGACCATTGGTATAAACCGCTGGTATTTTCGCTTTTAATTGTGCTAAGAAATAACTTTTAATCTCTTCAATATGAGAGCGCTCTTCGGCTAGATGCTCATAAGCCAAGCTTAGGGCTTTCGCCATGGCCCCTATCTGAAAAATATTCTCCGTACCGCCGCGTAATCCTCTTTGTTGCGCTCCTCCAGAAATTAAAGCTTGCACTTTTAATTTTTGCGAGAGGTATAAAAATCCCACTGCTTTAGGACCATAGAATTTATGCGCCGAAGCCGAGGCAAAATCAATGGGTAAATCGCCTAAATTTAAAGGGAAATGACCCACCGTTTGCACGGTGTCACTATGAAAGTACGAATTGTATTTATGGGCTAAATCGCCTATAGCTTGTAAATCGTTTAGATTGCCGATTTCATTATTACCATGCATCAGGGAAACCAAAGCCGGTCCTTCCTTTTGCAACTCATGTTCTAATTCTGCCAAGTCAATTTGTCCCTGCGCATCTACCGAAAGGACAGAAAACTCGGCGCCAAAAGCCTTAGACCAAAGTTCAGCGGCATGTAACACCGCATGATGCTCGAGTGGACTGGTGATGATGCGCTTTACTTTTAAATCGCGTAAAGCCATAACAATGGCCGTATTATTGGCTTCGGTACCGCCCGAAGTGAAGATAATTTCTGCACTTTGGCAAGCCATTAATTTGGCAATTTGCTTGCGGCTAGATTCCAATACCACTTTGGCTTTTCGTCCAAAAGAGTGGCTGCTGGAAGGATTGGCTTGTGAGCCTAATAATAATTCCGAATAATAATCGACCACTTCGTTGCGCATGGGCGTGGAAGCGGCGTAATCGAAATAGATGGGGGCTTGGGTCATAATTTAAACCAAGAATCTATCAACGCTTGGGTGCCTGTTTCTCGATTGCTGTAAGTAAAGGTATTAGACCCCTTTGGACAATCATACTGGCTGGTATAATGTTGGGCATGGGTGGCGACATGTTCAATGGCATCGCAAATTTCTATTACCTCCTTATCTGTAAGAGTGGGATGTACCGATAAGCGAATCCAACCGGGACGCACAAATAAATCACCCGCATCAACCTGCGCTCTAATTTTATCGCTCGCTTCTTCACCCAAATGGAAAAGATAATGCCCATAGGTTCCCGCACAACTGCAACCGCCGCGAGTTTGAATACCAAACAGGTCATTAAGCAATTGCACTACCAAATTATAATGCAAACCTTCCACAAAGAAGGAAATTGCTCCTAAGCGATCTTTAATATTTCCGGCCAAAATTACAAGGCCTGGAACTTTTTCTAAGCGATCAAAAATATAAGTAAGCAATTCATGCTCGCGGGCACGAATGGCTTTTACCGTCATTTTCTCCTTTAAGCGAATGGCCAAAGCGGCGCGCATAGTTTGAAGAAAACCGGGAGTACCGCCATCTTCACGCGCTTCTATGTCGGAAATATATTGGTGACCACCCCAAGGATTAGTCCAAGTTACCGTGCCACCACCAGGATGATCAGGAACTTTATTCTTGTATAATTTAGAATTGAAAATTAAAACCCCTGGCGTTCCGGGTCCACCCAAAAATTTATGTGGTGAAAAGAAAATCGCATCCAGCTGCGCATCAGGATCATTAGGATGCATGTCGATATCAACGTAAGGTCCACTGCAAGCGAAGTCTACAAAGCAATGACCACCAGCGGCGTGTATCATTTTAGCTACTTCATGGTAGGGTGTAAAAACGCCGGTTACATTGCTAGCCGAAGTAATACTGGCAATTTTATAAGGACGATCAGCATATTGCTCGAGCAATTGGGCAAAATGATTAAGATCTAGAGAGCCTTGCGGACAAGGGTGAATTTGCACTACTTCTGCAATTGTTTCTAACCAAGAGGTTTGATTAGAATGATGTTCCATGTGGCTAATAAAAACCACTGGGCGCTCGTGTTTTTCAATTTTAATGCGATCGGCAAATTGTTCGGGAATCTTAAAACCTAGGATGCGTTGGAGTTTTAACACCGCACCTGTCATTCCCGTTCCCGTGGGAATAAAAGCATCATCTGCGGCAGCGTTAACATGCTCTTTTATAATGCGTTTGGCCTCGCTATAAGCCGCCGTCATCATAGCACCCGTATAAGAAGTTTCGGTATGTGTATTGGCTACTAGAGGGCCAAACTCCGATTTCATTTTATCCTCTATTGGCCCATATAATCTACCACTCGCAATCCAATCGGCATAAATAATACGCTTAGGTCCGAAGGGACCCACAAATTCGGCATTTTGGCCAACTATATTATCGCGAAACTCCTGGAAGTGCTCTTCCCATTTTGTGTGCGCTAGTTTTGAGGTGGTAGTATTCATGGGCTAAAAATTAATTGGCCAAAGCTGCCAGTTCATTAATAAATCGTTCTCCTAAGCTATCGGCTGCCGCCTGAGATTTTGCTTCCGTATAAATACGGATAATCGGTTCAGTATTGGACTTTCGCATGTGTACCCATTCGTCGGCGAAGTCTATTTTAACACCATCAATAGTGCTAACTTCTTTCATTTGATATTTCGTAGCAATGCTGTTTAAGATGCCATCCACATCCATTCCTGCTTCCAGCTGAATTTTATTCTTGCCCATAAAATAGGCGGGGTAAGAAGCGCGTAACTCGCTTAAAGTTTTTCCCGCTGTCGCTAGATGCGAAAGAATAATGGCAATACCTACGAGTGAATCGCGACCGTAATGTAAGTCGGGTAAGATTACTCCCCCATTGCCTTCGCCACCTAGTACGGCCTTAACTTCTTTCATTTTGGTAACCACATTTACTTCACCCACGGCAGCAGCGGAATAATCAACGCCACGTTCTTTGGCCAAATCGCGTAAAGCACGGCTACTGCTTAAATTACTTACGAGAGATCCGCTTTTATGATTCAATAGGTAATCGGCGGCAGCCACTAAAGTGTACTCTTCGCCAAACATTTCTCCATCTTCAGAAATAAGGGCAAGACGATCCACATCGGGATCTACCACGATGCCAATATCACAAGACTTTTCTTTCACCACTTTCATAATATCACCCAAATGCGCTTTGAGCGGCTCGGGGTTATGTGGAAAAAGTCCGTTTGGTTCGCAGTATAAAAGTTCAGTGCGTTTTACCCCTAAGCGCTCTAATAATGGGGGAATAGAAATTCCACCGGTAGAATTTACCGCATCAACCGCAACTTTAAGATCGGCCTTCGCAATGGCTTCTACATTAATATAGGGCAAAGCCAAAATGGCATCAATATGTTTTTCAATGGCGTCTTCGCTCCGAGTAGTTTTACCTAAAGAGTGCACTTCTACAAAGTCGTAGTCTTCTGCGTCAATCATGCGCATTAGCTCCTGACCGTCGGCACCCGAAATAAATTCGCCTTTTTCGTTCAATAATTTTAAAGCATTCCACTCTACGGGATTATGCGAGGCAGTAAGAATTATACCCCCTTGAGCTTTTTCAAATACTACCGCCATTTCTACTGTTGGTGTAGTAGAAAGATCCAAATCGATAACGTCTATACCGCAACCCACTAAGGTGTTTTGTACCAAATTTTGAATCATCGACCCACTAGGACGAGCGTCGCGGCCAATAACCACTTTCACTGAACCATTAGGATTTTTACGCTTTAACCAATTTCCATAAGCCGCTGCAAATTCTACTGCATCCAATGGACTCAGATTTTCGCCTTTCTTTCCGCCAATGGTGCCTCTTACCCCCGATATAGATTTTATTAAGGTCATGCTTTGTATTTGAGGGCAAATATAAATATTAGGCTTGCTTAAAACCTTAATTGAAGCAGCAGATTTTCGATGCTTAGAAAAAGATAAAACCTTAATCCGTTCTGTCCGACAAATTACGAGGCTTTAATGCCTCATTTTAAATTGCACTTCGCTTGGGTGGCTTACTATGCTGCGCCATATCTAAGAAGGTAGATCTGCGCTCAGCTTTTAGATATAATTTAATGCAAACACTACCGAACATTTTATTCCGCTTGGCTCTAATTTCCCAGTTTTAGAAGAAGTCTGAGGCTATAATTTTAGGTCGAACTTAGGTTCTGAACTATCCGATTAAATTATAAACATCACCTAAACACTTAGATTGCAAGCTTGTTGATTAATTTGTGAAAAAGCGGGCATAAGGCTGTACCTTTGCTCGGCTTAAAAGGGTAGTTTTAAATATCCAATGGTATAATATGTTTGAAGACGAGAACGAAGACGAATTTTTCAACCTGCTAGAGCTAGTCGATGACTTCAAACGAGCACAAGCACAAGGTAAATCGGCATTTTACGATTTAGAAGAATTTGAAGCTATTGCCGACTACTTTTACGAGTTAGGGAAAATCAAACAAGCGCTAGAAGTAGTTGATATTGCTACTAGTCAGCATCCCTATGCCACCCATTTATGGTTTAAACGTGTGCAGTACTTAACCGCTTCCGACAATACGCAAGCGGCCAAAGAGGCTCTGAAAGAATTGGAAAAGGTGATGCCTGAATCCTACGACTTATTTATGGCACGCGCCGGATTGTTCAGTAAATTGGGCAATCACCAAAAAGCAATTCAACAATACCGCCAGGCGCTAAACTTAGCGGAATATCAAGAAGATGTTTATCATCTATTAGCTTTAGAATATCAATTAACAGGTGCCTACGAAAAGGCCCTGAAGTATCTAAAGCTTTCGCTAGAAGTATATCCCGACGATGAAATTGCTATTTACAACATTGCCCTTTGCTACGATCTTTTAGATCAACAAGAAGCAGGACGCGATTTCTTTTTGAAATTAATCGACGAAAACCCTTATGGGGAAGTAGCTTGGTACCATTTAGGAATTATCTATGCCAAAATGGAAGAGTACAATCTCGCCATTAATGCCTTAGATTATTCCATTCTTATCGATGATTTCTTCTCGGCGGCTTATTATGAAAAAGCACGCATTTTAGAATTGCTTTTCCGTTTTGAAGAAGCGGCAGAAACCTATCACGCGACTTTCGAATTTGACGGTACTAGTGGTTATGCCTATTACAAAATGGGACTCTGCTATTTACAACTGCATAAAGAGAAGAAAGCGGAAAGTCATTTTTATAAAGCCATCAAAGAAGATCCCGATTTAGAAGAAGCTTATTACGAGCTGGCCCTCATGAAAGACGAAGCTAAAGAATGGGATGAAGCGGTTTTCTTAATTAATAAGGCCGTAGAATTGGACTTCGAAAATTGGAAGTACCAGCAAATTAGCGCCTTAATTCACCAGCGTGCAGGCAAACTTGATGAAGCAAAAATAATTTACAATGATTTAATTAAAGGTGGCTATTTCGAGAGCGACACCTTTATTCAATACTCTGAGCTTTTAAACGACTTATGTGAGTTTGACGAAGCCTTAGAAGTATTGGCCGAGGGAATTAAAAAGCTACCCAGCGCTGCTTCTCTCTATTTTCATTTAGCGGGCTTCTTTTTTATACAAGGCAAAGAAATGGAAGGTGCCATCCAACTGCGCGATGCCCTAGACATTTACCCCGAGGGTAAACTTTTTTTCCTCGATTTGTTCCCAGTCTTAATCGATCACCCGATGGTGAAAGAAATTCTGAACAATCCATCAAAACGATTCTAATTTTCTCGCAGCAGCATGCAAAAATTTTTCTTATTCCTTAAGGGCATGGCCATGGGCGCCGCCGACGTAGTTCCTGGTGTTAGTGGTGGTACCATTGCCTTCATAACTGGTATTTACGAAGAGTTGATTGAGAGTATCAATCGCATTAATTTAGAGGCGCTTCGTACCCTGCGAAAAGAGGGTTTTGCCAAAGCTTGGGAATATGTAAACGGATGGTTTTTTGTCCCCCTTTTCTTAGGGATTGGTGTATCCATTGTTTCCTTAGCTAAAGGAATTTCTTGGTTATTGGAAAATCAAGCCGTTCTTCTATGGAGCTTTTTCTTCGGATTAGTTTTCGCGAGTATCTTCTTTGTAGGAAAACAGGTGAAACAATGGGGCCTTAGCCCCGCCCTAGCCTTTGTTGTCGGCGCCGCAATTGCCTATCTGGTAACTGTCCTCCCCGCTTCTGGCTCCAACGATTCACTTTGGTATATCTTCTTAAGCGGCAGTATTGCTATTTGTGCGATGATTCTTCCCGGTATTTCAGGTTCTTTTATCTTGGTTTTACTGGGCTCCTATTCGGTAGTATTAAACGCTATTCACGAAAGAGAATTAAGCATCATCTTCACCTTTGGTGCGGGTGCGATTTTAGGTTTACTTTCTTTTGCTCGACTATTAAAAGTGATGTTTGCAAAATACCATGATCTTACCATCGCTCTACTTTCGGGCTTCTTATTAGGTTCACTTAATAAAATTTGGCCTTGGAAACGCGTCGATGAAATTATGATTAAGCATGCCGGTGAGGCCAATGAAGAAATTGTAAATGTGGTAGAGCGTACTGTTTTACCTAACGACTTTAGCTTACCGGTATTAGAAGGTGCAAATGTAATTGGACAAACACCTACTGATGCGCAGTTTTTACCTGCTTTAGGTCTAGCCATCGCTGGAGCTGCCTTAATCTTCCTTCTGGAAAAATTAGGTAGTAAAAAACCCAATGAAGCCTAATTTATGCATTTTGGCCTAATTGGAAAAAGTATCGATTACTCCTTCTCTAAGGCCTATTTTACCAAAAAATTTAAACAGGAGAAGCTCGATCATAGCTATGTAAACTGCGACTTAGAGCAGATTGCCCAGTTTCCCGCATTATTAGAAAGTAAAGAATGGACTGGTTTTAATGTGACCATTCCCTACAAAGAGCAGATTCTGTCTTTCGTGCATCATTTAAGTCCAGAGGTACAAAGCATTGGAGCCGCCAATGTTATTGCTGTGCATCAGCAAAAGCTTTATGCTTATAACACCGATTATTTAGGCTTTCGCCAAGATTTGCTCGAATTCCTATCCGCCGAAAGGCCCGAAAACGCGCTTATTTTAGGTAGTGGCGGCGCATCTAAAGCAGTTATTTATGCTTTACAGCAGATGGGTATTAAAACACAAGTAGTCGGTAGAAAAGCACTAGCCGATAAATGGAATTACGAGCAGGCCTCCGCTCGTTTAGCCGATTTCCAATTAGTAGTAAACTGCAGTCCCTTAGGAACTTTTCCCCATGTAAATGACATGCCCGCCCTGAAGCTTAGCGATAATTTAAAAGGTAAATTCTTCTACGACCTCATCTACAACCCGAATGAAACCCGCCTGCTAAAGGAGGCCCGTTTGAGAGGCGCACAAACCCGTAACGGCCAAGGAATGTTGATTCTTCAAGCCGAAGCAAGTTGGGACATTTGGACTAAGCCTTAAGTCCCGCCTTTTTTGCCCGCCAAAAAGCGATAATGCTTACTACCACCAAACTTGCCACCGCATAGTAAACCCAATTGGGAATGGGTATCGGATCGCCTGCCGCATAAGAATGTAAACCCGAGAGGTAATAATTCACCCCGAAATAGGTCATTATAATGGAGCTTAAACCAAAAAGAGTCGCGAAATTATAAGCAAATAGACCCGATACTTTGGGTACTAAACGCAGGTGCAAAATAAAGGCGTAAACCAATATACTAACGAGAGCCCAAGTTTCTTTGGCATCCCAGCCCCAGTAGCGTCCCCACGATTCATTGGCCCAAACGCCGCCTAAATAGGTACCAACGCTTAGCATAAACAAGCCGCCAATTAGGGTCATTTCACTAATAAATGACATCTCGCGCATAATGCCACGCAAGCGATTAAAGTTGGCTGGCTTAATAAATATCATCAGTAATAGGTTAATCAAACCGATAATGGCGCCCAACATTAAGAACCCATAGCTACCCGCTTCTAAAGAAACGTGAATAGTAAGCCAATAGGACTTTAAAACCGGTACCAGCGGTGTAATTTCTGGATTGAGATAACTAAGCATGGCGATCAATAAAACTACCCCCGCCAAAATATTGGTAGCGGCCATGGCTCCCGGAGATTTCCTGCTGAAAAGAATTCCCGCCAAGGTGCTCGTCCAAGCAATGTAAATCATCGATTCATAACCATTACTCCACGGAGCGCGCTCACTAACATACCAACGTAAGCCTAATCCGAGGGTATGAAATACAAAGGCTAAAATTAACAGAGCCACTAAACCAGTTTGTATTTTATTAAGTTTCCAATCAGCTTTAAAAACACCCGTAAACAGAAGTACTAAAAAGGCCAAGCCTAATAAGGTATAAACCAGCGCTAGGCGATTAAATATCTTCGCATTATTCAGCCAAATTTCGGCCGATTGCTGAGTTTCACTGGGAATCACCGCACTACCCTTATCCTTTTGAAAATCGCTTAAAGCATTAACCAAAGCATTGGCTTCAGCCAAATTATCCGTGCGTAAGGCGGTACGATAGGCACTAAAAAATTTCTCTGCCACGGGACTTTCCGAACCATGGGTTGCAACCCAACTATTATTGGGGTCATCGATTAAAGGCACCAAGCGCAGTAAATATCCCGAGAGCAGCATATTCACAATATTCACCCGTTCATCAGCATTAATCAAAGCCTTATCAAAAGTGCTACGTTCTGCGGCAGCCTTGGTGTTGGCTGTTTGAATTTCCTCCGATAATTTATAGGAACCATCTTTATTAAAGAAATCGCGATAAGCCGCGTGCTTGCCATCAATGCCTAAATATTCAGCTAATTGACCTTCCTTATCTAACTTGATAAAAGGGAGGCCATACCAATTTTCGTTATGGGCGAAAATGGATAAAATTACCTGATCGGCATTAAGCTCATTATAGCTTTCACTCCCGTATACTTTGCGCATTACCTCACGACTTAAGGTATGCATGGGCTTCATTCTACCGCGCACATCTTGCACCACCAGCTTACTAAAAAGACTGCTGTGGCTTTCACTCACTGTTGGTATCGCAGGGCTTACTTTTTCTTGTGCTTGCGCAGATGAGTTCGTAAAGATGCTAATACCTAAAGCGACAATGAGAACTGTTCTGGCAGAGCGCAATTTTTTAATCTTCTGCGAAAGCTCATAAAAACGGGTGTTCTTACTTAAAAGCGTCATAATCATTCCTAAGGTGAGCAAAGCGTAGCCCAAATAAGAAACCCAAGTTCCCCAAAAATCGTGGTTTACACTAAGATAGGTTCCCAGTTCGTCGCGATCATAGGAAGATTGAAAAAAGCGATAGCCACGATAATCTAAAATGTGATTCATGAAAATGCGATAATCGCTAAAATAGCCCAGCTCCTGATCCAAAATTTTAACATCGCTGGCAAAAGATGCCGGACTGTTCGTACCCGGATAGCGCTCCATTTCAAACTTATCCAGCTTTAAGCTGAAGGGTAAGGTCATCACTTTCGCACCGTAAGCCACGGAAACGGCCAAGTTAGTATTGCCGAAGTTCTCACCTCTGCTATACACTCCTTTTTGACCGATGATAAAGGCCTCTTCCTTTTGGCCATTTATATCCACTTGCATTTTAAGGGCAACCTGGCTCGAGTTAGAAATTTTCGGGTCGCCCGCGACCATAACTTCTTTAACCGATTTATTAAAATCCGCAAAAACAAAACGACTACTGCCGCGAGTATAAAGGGATCGCATTACCAAAGGAAAAACCTTGCCTTCCTCAGGTACCAAAGTATCTAAAGCTTGAGTAGCCATCGTCATCTGCGTCATTAACAGATCACTAGCAATGCGCAGCTCACCTTCGGTATAAAAAATATTTACCTGATTCGGCTTAAAGGTATTGGTGAAATTAAAAGCCTGTCCACCAATAAATTTCGATTCGCCAAAGGCTAAGAAATAATCCTTTCTACCACCTTCGCCTGCCATTACGATTTTTAGGAGATTTTCGCCGTTGGCATCTTCTACTAATTCGGTGCTGGGATTGGGAAGGAAATCTTCCAATTTCACTTTAATGAGATCATTGCCAATTTGATATTCCTTCTCAAAATGGTTGTTCCCGAGAGAAGCGAATAGAACCGCTTCATCCACCTGATATTCCTGTCCGTTTTTAAAGAACTTAATGCCAAGATAGGTTTTAGCACTTAAAAATGTATTGGACTGCTCGCCTTGGCGAATGCCCATCATTCCTTCGAAACCCACATAGCGCGTTAGGGCCGCACCAATAATGATAATTACCATTGAAGCATGGAATAGCAGGAGAGACCAGCGCTTACGCTGAATGAATTTATAACGAAGGATATTCTGAATTAAAGTTCCCGAAAAGAGAACTAAAAGCACTTCAAACCAAGTAGCCTGATAAACCACTTTTTGGGCCGCATCGGTACCAAAATCATTTTCTATAAAAGTGGCTACGCCAATGGCGATGGCGAAAAGTAGTAGATAAACCAAGGCCGCTTTTTCATTAAAAAAACCGATCCAAAGTTTTAGCAGAGGAGACTGAGAAGGTTTATTCATCATGGAACCAAAGTCGCATTTTCAATTATCAAATCATAATGATAACCAGCGCCAAAATCGCGATCTAAAACCAATGTGCCTTTCATAGTAACTATATGTCCTGCGGGCACACCTTCCATTGAGGTGGCCACTAAATCGAAATCATCAAAACTACCATCCTTTAAATGCAGCCAATTGCGATCCATAATGGCAGGATTTACCTTCACCACTTTGGCGGTAATTTGTACTTCCTTATTGGCATATTTCTCCGAATTAGCCAGTAAATCTTTAATCTTTATGGAACCCTCACGATCGTAATCGGTTTCCGAAATTGGACTTGATTGCTGTATTCCCACTAATTTATCAATACTACTGGCTCCCGCTGCTGGGGCATTTTTTGCTCTTAAATCAGACACTAAATAAATCCGATCAAAGCTGCGATTAAACTCCGTGCTGAAATAGTCGGTTTTATACAAACCATCACCGTAAATATAAGTTTCACCTTCGGCAAAACTTCCTTTTATGGTGGCTATCCAGTATTCATCTTCACCTTCTGAAACGCGTAAGTACGAATAACGATCGCTCTCTAAAATCTCTAATGCTTTTACTTGATGTTCCGCTTTGTTGCTGTTCGCTTTGTTTGAACCGGGCTTTTCAAATATCGATTGTGCCGCTTGTTCCGCTTCGGGTGAATTCTGTTCTTCAATCTTCAACGGGCCATTCGAACAGGCCATCATTCCACTTACTAGTAAAAGGCTTAGTAATTTTTCCTTCTTCATCTTAAAAATTAAATCTTTTTGTCAATCTTACATTTAATCGATAGCTGGTTTGTTGACCCGTTTTCGACATCTCTCCCAAAGTTCCTAAATCCCAGCCGCTCTTCATTTTAAAGCTTATTTCGGCACCATAATAGGCTTGGGCTGGCACCACAATTTCACGGCCAATGTAAAGATAGCTTAGGTAGCGGTAATACACCGCCGAATAAACTTTCCCATTGCCAAAATAATGCGAATATCGCGCTGAATTTACTTCACTGCGCAAGTAAAGCGAGCTATTTAAATTAAAGCGATAACTAAAAGTTCCGCCAATCCAAGGCACCCGATTATAGCTGATATAGGCTTGAATGTTTTCCCCTTGCTTTCCGGCATTTTGCTGAAAACGAGAGTTATAGCTAAGACCTAGATTGGTGCGTTTACCAATTTTAAAATTAGAGCGGGCCCTTAAGCCTTGTCTTGCTTCTTGATTTGCCAATAAGCGCTCCACTTCCGTGTCGTAGGTCTCAAAAAATATAATTTGTCGGCGGGTATCGTAGGATCCAAAAATCCGCCACCAATCGGTTATTTTTAAACTAGACGAAATAAACAGGGAGCTTAATTGTAATCCCGATTGGGCCGCGGCGGTATCGTAGTTCTCGTATAAATCCACTTCCGTAGATGCGAATATATTGAGGCGTGAGCCCACCTGATTAGACGTTTGCAGATAGATAAAGCGACGATCTATCGCTCCTTGATTGCGTTGCTCTAAAAATCCTGCGGTAACTTGACTGCGAAATTTCTTGCCCCCTTTCTCGATGCCTAGATAGGCGCCATATTGAAACAGGTTGGTGTTAACTCCAAAATTTTGGTAATCGGGACGGAAGCCAGCTAAGGCCCCTACAAAATATCCGTTTTTGTTATATTCCCCTTGCAGCCCGTCTATCGCCCCCAAGGAAGACGCTTTGCGATTTATTTTACGGCCTATACTAAGCTCAAAATCTTCTTTCTTATAACTAAGGGCTAAGTTGTAAACATTAAAGCGGCGGTTATAACCTCTAAAATCGTCGTACAACCTTAGGTTTTCTTGGTAATTAAAATAGCTTTCCACCGAAAAGTTACTTTCAGAGATATTGTCAATATTGAAATTTACCCGCCCAACAAAACGGCTATTTCCTTGGTTCTTATTGTCAGGCGCAAAAATGGTATACGATGCTGCACTTACGCGCGCATTTATTCTTTCCTTCTTTTCAAATTTCGGCTTCTGTTCGGTTTTGGTTTCCGCTAAGATTGTAGCACTGGTATCCCTTTTCTGGTCCGCTATTTGAACCACTTCGGCTACTTCTTCTTCCAATTCAAAGGGAAGTAATTTCTTAAGAAAAAATTGCTGTCCTTTACTTAAAGTACAATCACCAATTTGCTTAGCAATACAAGATACAGAAGACTTGTTTACCACCATCAAGCAAGCTTGGACGCCTAACTTTTCATCTTGGTAAAAAAGAGTATCGCCTTTTTCGATCGCCCTTGTATCTGCGAATCTTATGTAAATATTATCACCAGAAATAAAACTTATTTCCCCTTTTATATTCTCTTGCGCCACTATGTTGGCTGTGAAAAATAGAAAGAGAAGGATAATGAGCTTATTCATAATTATTCGCTTCCGCGGGGATGGCAATTATAGCAAGCATTACTTTCAAAGCGATAGCCGCCTACATCATCATGCTCATTGCGCATTTCTGACTCATTACTATGTTCATGACAGTCGATACAACTAAATAGATTGTAGTTGGAACTGTTGGTATGACATTCCGTGCAAGAGTTCCAAACTCCCTCGTGTGTACCGGAGTAAATAGGGAAATGATTGTCATCGTGCTGACGGTAGCCTGCTGGTGCCCAACCTGGGCTTAGACTATGACAAAGAGTACAATCGGTGGTAAAGCCAGAAGCGCGATGATCGGGGTTAGTCGCACTGTTAAAATCATCTAAATGGCAAGAGTTACAATCAGAGGAAACATCAGCATAACTGGTAGAGAGATGACACTCTATGCAATCTACCCCATTATGACCGCCAACTAAAGGGAAAAAATAGTGGAAATTTTCACCACCCCAATCTTGTGAAATGGGCTCATGACATTGCACGCAATCCGTTCCAAATCCAGAAGCAATATGATTAGGAGTTTGGGTGTTTAGATAATCTTCACGGTGACAGTCTATACATTCGCTGCCTAAACGCTCCCAAGCTAAATTATTGGATGAGCGGTGACAATCGCTGCAGGAAATAACGGCGTGACTGCCTTCTAAAGGAAAACCGTTTTGTTCGTGCAGCTGCGGTATTTCATTAACCAACCAAGAATTTTCATCGTGGCAACGCACACAATCGTTTCCCACCGTCATCTGGTGCACGTCGCTATGGCAAGAAACGCAATTAGGATCGGCATCCGAAAACTCCAAAGTTTTGTGGCAATCCATGCAGTCTGTCATTTTATGCTGCCCCTCTAAAGCAAAACCCGTTTGGGCATGATCCCAACTAATTTCACTTAAGATTAAAGACCAGCCATCGTTATTATGACATTCCTTACAGTCTATTTTAAAAGTCTCCCCGTGTGGGTTCTGAGCACTCAGTCCTAGGTGAACGATTAGTGCTAAGATGAATGACAATCTATACATTGGAATTTTTCTATGTTATAATCCGTGGTAAAATCCCCGAAACTATTTTTAACTTGACTCTTATGGCACTCTTTACAGTCCACTTCGGTGTGTTTCCCTTCTAAAGGAAATTCGGTTTTATTGTGATCGAAGAAACTCGCTTCCCACTCTTTAAGATTATCGCTATGACAAGTTTTGCAATCGGTAATGCCTTCTTTTTCAAACTGATTACCATGAATATTATCCTCTGCGTGACAGCTGTAACAATCGCTGGCTAAATCATTAAATTTCTGGCTAAAGCCAAGTTCTAAATTGGCATCTACTTTAAAGTGGCAAGCGCGGCAATCCGTTTCTTGATGCGCCAATTGGAGGGCAAAGTCCGTTTGATCATGATCAAAATCGATAGTAGCCCAATTTTCTAGCTGATGGCAAGATTTACAATCTTGACTCGGATAAAAAGTACTATCAATAAAGCCTTCATGAATATCAACGTGGCATTCTATACAATTCGTACTATTAAATTTAAAAGTCCACCTTTTATCTTCATTGGGTTTATGACAAGCAAAACAAGGTGTAGCCAGATGCGCTCCTTCTAGCGGATAGTCGCTCGAATCATGATCTTCTAAGCCATAGCTCGTGTAACTAAACTTTTCCTGTAAACTATGGCACTCTTTACAATCGGGTTTACTTAAATCGGGTTTAATGAATTCCCCTTCATGGTAATCATCGTGGCAATCTAAGCACTGGGCAAAGGCAAGGTCACGCTTATAATCTCCTCCAATATGGCATTCGGCACAGGAAACCGTTAAGTGCTGTCCTTCTAATGGATAATCGGTTAAATTATGATTGAATTTATTAGAAACCTTAATCTTCTGCCAAGAATTAATACTGTGGCAATCAGTACAAGAATTCCCAAACTTACCATCATGCTGATCTTCGTGGCAATCGGTGCACTTAGCAAATGCTATGTCGCTAAACTGTTGAAATTCCTGCCCGTTTCGCGTCGTTTTCTTGTGACATTTTATACAGTCCACTTCAACGTGCGCTCCTTTAAGGGGATAATCGGTTTTATTATGATCAAATCCTAAAAGGGTATTGAAATTATCAAAGCCATGGCAATCAGTGCAAGAATTCCCTAAAGTTGTTTGATGATAATCTACGTGACAGTTTAAGCACTCCTGCTCCATTCCTAAAAAAGTACCCTCTCGTTTTTTAATATCTGCGGAAGCAATAAAGTCAGGTTTGTGACAATCGCGGCAGTCAATTTTACCGTGCTCTCCTTTTAATTTATAGCCCGTTAAGTTGTGGTCGAATTTTTCTTCATCTAAGCGAACCGAATTAAAATTTACGCCATGGTGTTCGCTGTGGCAGGAAATACAGGATTTCGCTTTCACTTCGGTAGATGCGTGATAACCGCGATTGTTGTTAATGAGAAAGTCGAGCGTTTTATGACAATCGAGACAAAGCTGTTCTGAAACCTTCGCCCCTAATTCGTGGCACTTGGTGCAATTAGCCAAGCCTTCTAAATCGGCATGCGCCTTAGAGAGTTTCCCTGGCGAAAACTGGGCTGAAAGATTTAGCCCAGCAAAAAGCAGGATTAATAGGGTCGTTATTTTAATTAGCTTTTTCAATGCTTCTTAACAATTTTACCAAATTTCTTATCTACCTCAATACCGGCTTTTTGTAAGAAGGAAACGGGTAATTCACCCCCTGCGAAAATGTACACACGATCATTTAGCAGGCTGCACTCTTCACCTTGCGCATCTGTGTAAACGATATCTTCTTTTCTAATTTCCTTAAGATTGCTTCCTAACAGAAGCTTAATCTTACCCGCATCTACGGCTGCATCTAAATTCGTCCTATTTTGAGTCTTAATTCTACCAAATTTCTCTTTACGATAGGATAAATGAACCTCATTATGATCCATTAATAACATGGCAGACTCTACCGCGGAGTCACCACCCCCAACAATTACAATTTTCTCACCTTCTATGGTTTCAGGCTCTAATAAGCGATAGGCGACCTTAATAGATTGCTCTCCCGGAATATTCAATTTACGCGGGGTACCTCTTCTTCCAATGGCAATTAAAACTTGTTTAGCTCTAAATACCTTTTCGTTTTTGGCGATAACCTTAAAGTTATAGGCACCCTCGGGTATGATTTGGTCTATTTCACAGTGCTCCTCTACTTCAATCTCGTTTCGGCCCAAAGCATCATTCCAAATAATAAGCAATTCTTCTTTACTCGTATTCACTAGTTTCAACTTTCCGTAGAGCGGTAAATTCATCGGTTTAGTCATAACGACCTTGCTGCGTGGAAAAGTAAAAACGGTACCGCCGAGGCTATCTTGATCTACAATTTTAAACTTCAGGCCCTTACTCTTGGCCGTTAAGGCAGCCGCGATTCCTGCTGGACCGGCACCAATAATAAGTAAGTCGTATTCATCCGATCTTCTTTCGGGCCTTATACGGGCAATATTTTCTACCGCTTGCACCCCTTGCTCTGCAGAGTTTTTAATTAAGCCCATACCGCCGAGCTCGCCGGCAATATAAATCCCATTAATATTGGTTTCGTAGCTAGGCTTAACATGTGGTAAATCTACCCCGCGCTTTTCGGTACCGATGCGTAACGAAATGGCGTCTACTGGACAAGCATGAAAACAAGCGCCATGGCCAATGCAACTGGAGGCATTAATTACTGTGGCCTGCCCATCGATTAAGCCTAAAATATCTTGTTCGGGACAAGCCGTAACGCATGCCCCACTGCCAATGCAGGTATTTAAGTCAATATAAGGATGCAATGAAACCGGCTCAAAACGGCCATCTTCTTTCGCCTGTGCTACTTTTTTCTGCACCTCTTTTGAGCGTTTTGAGCCACGATATACGTAATAGAAAACGATCCCTAGGCAAACTAAGAAGGTAAAACCGTATATGATTAATTCTTCGGTGCTCATTAGAATATCCAGGTATAACCCATGGTTAAAGTGGCGCCAATATGCACAACCACAATTATTAACATTATCAGGGCGAAGGGGCGATGCGCCACATGCCAAAGTTTAAAGAGTTTTTGCATACTGGCCAAACGAGCAATTCTTCTTTGCATTTTCCACTCTAAGGCCGCTGAATTCAGCAAAAGAAACTGCTGTTGCTCATCTAGATTTAAGGAAGAAACACGTTTGCTTATTTTTTTTAAGTAGTTTCTTTCAAAGAAAAAATTTCGGGGACCCCAAGCATAAGGATTTTTAAAACTAAGGATGTCCGTTTTTAATTTGGTATCAGACCCTATCAGATCATCCAGAATGGACAAGCCTGTTTCTTGCTGTTTTCTAATTTCCGCCAAGCTCAATTCTTTACCACTAATAGTGCGGGGAATTTGATTGTAAATATAACGCCCCACTACCCCACTAGCTACTACAATTACCATAGACCAGAAAGCAATGGAAACGATTCCGCCAAATTTAAAAGTTGTGTGAAAAAGAATCATAATAGGGCCTACCGTGCAAAGGAAAATGTGAAATTCTAAGAGGTAGCGCAAACGAATGAAGCGCTCTAAATAGCCATATTTCTTTGCGGTTATATACAGCACTACTCCCACCAAAATTAAAAGCGTTCCAAGAACTCCGAGGCCCTGGCCGAAAATTCCGCTAGCTTTTAAATAGGCATGCGAGTCTTGGTAAAATCGCTCTTCCAGCGGAGTCTGATAATACTCATAACCCTTGATAGATAAATAGATAGTTACCAAAAGGGTCACTAATACCATCGACCAAATATAAATCTGATGCCAAAGACGTGACATGATTTTACAGTTAAAAATTAGTTTGGTCAGAAATTGTATAATTCATTTTACAAACATAAACAGAATATGTGGCCCATGTGGGCTAGATTCTTATTTTAAACAAATCTTAAGAATTGTTAAGAATGGGCTTAAGTATTAATCTGCAAATTTGCCACATGCGAGTATTAGTAGTAGAAGATGAAATAGGAATTGCCAACTTTCTTCAGCAAGGACTGGAAGAAGAAGGTTACCGAGTTAGTGTTTGTAATAATGGAAGGGAAGGCATGAAGCTAGCCCTGGAGGAAGAGTTTGCGATCCTTCTACTTGATTGGAACCTACCAGAATACAGTGGATTACAAATCTGCGAAAGCATACGTGCAAAGGGTATAAATAGCCCAGTGATATTTTTAACAGCGCGCGATACCAGTGAGGATATAATTAAGGGATTGCAAGCGGGCGCCAACGATTACATTAAAAAGCCCTTCAATTTTAGTGAGCTGTTAGAGCGCATGAAGGTGCAACTTAGAGGTAAGGAAGCACCGAAAAGATTAGTGCTAGGTGCCCTAGAAGTTTTATCTGCCAGTAGACAAACTTTTGTGAATGGTGAGGAAATTCATCTCACTCAAAAGGAATTTGAATTACTCAGTTACTTACTCGAACAAAAAGGGGAAGTTTGTTCACGCACCAAAATTATTGAAGACGTATGGGACATTCATTTCGATTATGAAACCGGAGTGATAGATGTTTATATAAATGCTTTGCGCAAAAAGCTGGGCGAAGCGGCTGGACTATTAAAAACAGTGCGCGGTGTAGGCTACATGATTCAAAAATAATGAACTTAAAAATTAAAGATCGCTTAGCCCTAAACTACCTAGTGGCCACTTCTATTTTAATGGCAGCGGTTTTTAGTAGTATCTACTTTGTGGTAGAAGAAGTGGTTATGTTTAATATAGACCGCGATTTAAGGTATGAGCTAAATAAGCATACCAAAGAAGTTGAAGTGGTTGATAACAAGCTCAGCTTTGTAAATATGGAAGAATGGGAAGAACGCGAGCATCGAGAGGTGCAGGTGAATCCCGTTTTTATTCAAATTGTAAACGTGAAGGGCGAGATCATGGGCCGTTCACCCAATCTTAAAAACGATTCTTTGCGCTTTTCCGATGCTCATACTAGTGAGTTCTACAATCAGTTAATCGGTAATCAAAGAGTACGAACTGCTCGTATTGCTTTAAAAAACCGGGGGACCATAAGTGGCTATATTTTAGCTGCCATGTCGCTCGAATCATCCATCTCGGTGCTGCAAAAACTGCAAAATATTTTGGTGGTGTCTTTTATAGTGGTGCTAATTGTCCTCTTTTTCTTTTCACGCATCTTAGCCGGTAGACTTATACGCCCGATCAAAAATTTGAGTGAAAGCATGGATCACATCAATCGCAATAATTTAGATGAACGAGTAGAATTACCCAGCAAAAAGGATGAAATCTATAGTCTCTCTTTTAACTTTAACCGACTGCTAGACCGCATTGAAAAAGCACTTATTAGAGAACGGCAGTTTACTGCTGATGCATCGCACCAACT
>Ga0075467_10000267_pt1 | contig 39493 bp, 32 predicted proteins | sample DEB08_DNA_9_FD_75067 | JGI IMG/M metagenome (GOLD analysis project Ga0075467, IMG submission 75067) | Aqueous microbial communities from the Delaware River and Bay under freshwater to marine salinity gradient to study organic matter... | ecosystem: Environmental > Aquatic > Marine > Coastal ... | reverse complement strand
AGGCATTGCAATGCTTAAAATATTTTTATACCTTGTAAATATTAACCTTAAACTATGATTATCAAAACAAAAATAACATGAAAAAACTGCTCACTCTTTTTGTGCTATTATTTGGCATAATCAGTACTAATCAGGCACAACACTCTATCGGTTTTATTACAGGTACGACCCCAGTTTATGATGTTTTCGGACAAGGCAGCGATAACTTTGTATTTCAATTAGACCCTGATTTTTTAAATGCTTTTCGGTATGGAGTTCGAGGCCAAATCCAATTGAGCGAGTTACAATCGGTTCAAGTCGGAGTAGATCGGTACAATCAAGATTTTAGACTTCAAATCGATTCTAACTTTGGCTTTATTTACCATAATTACGATTTATCTTACGCCCAGATTCTTTCACTCGGCAGCATAGATTTTCACTTACCAGACACGTACAACGGCTGGACACCTTTTTTGGGTGCTAAGTATGGTTTGAGTATAGATATACTCTTGCAAGAAACCAAAAATGATATTATTCAAACTCAAACTGATTTTAATAAAATCATCCTTAACGGTGTTGCGGGGTCTTTTATCGGCATTCAAAAAGGGCACTTAAAACTCACTGGTATTTGTAACATGCAAGTTTCAGCAAACAGCATTATCAATCCCGATATAATTGGTAGCACTCGACAATACGATATTTCTCTGCTCATTTATGCCGGTGTAATTTTCTAATAAACCAATACACTTATTTTGAAAAATCGCCTCAAGAAATATTACAATTTACTATTCAAGCAGCATAAACGCAAAACATGGTTTGCTTTGCTTTTTTTATTAATAATCTATTGGCAAATCCTCCCAAATCCATTATTTAATGACCCGACAAGCTACGTTTTAGAAGACAAAAATGGCAATCTGCTCGGTGCAAGAATCACTACCGATGGTCAGTGGCGTTTTCCAGAAACGGATCATGTCCCTGACAAATTTGCGAAAGCAATCGTTGCCTTTGAAGACAAACGATTTTGGTATCACTTCGGTATTGATCCAATTGGAATTGGTCGAGCGATAAAACAAAATATTCGAGAAAAATCCATTGTCAGCGGTGGCAGTACCATCACAATGCAAGTCATTCGCCTTGCTCGAAAGGGCAAATCTCGCAACCTCTGGGAAAAGCTCATCGAAGCAATTTTAGCAACTCGATTAGAAGTCGGTTATAAAAAATCAAGTATTTTAAAACTCTACGCTTCTTATGCACCTTTCGGTGGAAATGTCGTCGGTATTGATGCCGCTTCGTGGCGATATTATGGTAAATCTGCCAAATTATTATCTTGGTCAGAAGCCGCAACTTTAGCCGTTTTGCCCAATGCCCCAGCCCTGATTCACCCAGGTCGAAATCGGGACATACTCGAAGCCAAACGCAATCGGTTATTGGATAAACTCTTAGAACGAGGCGACATCGACAGCACAACTTGTCAACTGGCCAAAACAGAACCGATACCTGATCAACCATTGCCGTTACCGCAGTTAGCTCCGCATTTATTGGATCGGGCTTTCGCCAATTATAGATTCGGAAACGGCCAAAAAACTCGACTCCAAACGACGATTAACAAAAACTTACAACAGCGAGTCAATCAAATTGCCCTGCGATATCATCAGTCCCTTTCGGGAAATGGTATTCACAACATTGCTGCTTTGGTAATTGATACCAAAACGGGCGAGACATTGGCGTATTTAGGAAATATTGAAGGTAAAAATGCTAACGAAAGTCATGGTCAAGATGTCGATATTATCACTGCACCTCGAAGTACTGGAAGTATTTTAAAACCATTTTTATACGCTTTGATGTTGGACGAAGGATTGATTACGCCAACAGCTTTAGTGTCAGATATTCCGACACAATTACACAATTATCGACCAGAAAATTATAAGCAAACTTACGATGGAGCGGTGCCAGCAAAAATGGCGATTTCTCGCTCGCTGAATGTGCCGCTTATCCGATTATTACAACAGTACGGCTTAGAAAAATTCCATTTCAATTTGCAAAACTTAGGTATGACGACGATTAAAAAAAATGCTCGTCATTACGGTTTGCCGTTGATCTTGGGCGGAGCAGAAGGTAATCTTTGGGAACTCACGAGTATTTATGCTTCAATGGGCAGAACCTTGAATAACGCTTATGCCGAAAATGGATTATATAATCCTGAGGACTTCCGAAATGCTCATTATTTAACCACTACTATTTCGGAACAAGCGAAAGCGAAAACAGACAAAATACCAAGTAAAAAATGGGTTGAAATACCACCAAAATTAAGTGCTGCTGCAATTTACGGAGCTTTTGAAGCGATGCTCGAAGTCGAACGACCAGCGGAAGATGGCTCCTGGGAAATATTCCAAAGTAAAAAAAGAATTGCGTGGAAAACGGGAACTTCATTCGGTTTTCGTGATGCGTGGGCAATTGGCGTAACACCTCAATATACGGTCGGTGTTTGGGTCGGCAATGCAGATGGGGAAGGACGACCAGACTTAATTGGTGTTAAAGCCGCAGCACCGATTTTGTTTGATATTTTTGATAATTTGAAAACGCCAACATGGTTTGACCCGCCTTTTGATGAAATGGTCGAAATGCCGATTTGTGCGGAAAGTGGCTTTCGCCCAAAAACGATTTGTGAACATATTGATACGATTTTAGTACCGAAAACTTGCGAACGTTCTGCCGTTTGTCCGTATCACAAAACGGTTCATTTTGATACTCAAAATAATAGAGTTCACGGCAATTGTGTCACGCCTTCACAAATGATTCACAAATCGTGGTTTATCTTGCCGCCTGTCGAAGAGTTTTACTACAAAACTAATAATCCGAATTATCGTGTTTTACCAGCTTATCGCCAGGATTGTCAAGCCACGATTGTCAACGATCATACGATGCGAATGATTTATCCGAACCAAAATAATATGAAAATTTTTGTTCCTATTGAGTTAGATGGAACATTAGGAAAAACGATTTTTGCCGTTGCTCACCGAAAACCAAACACGACGATTTACTGGCATTTGGATAATGAATATTTAGGTAGCACCGAAACGTTTCATGAACTGGAGCTGCGACCAGATGTCGGAAAGCATCGACTGACATTGGTAGACGAAAGTGGAACTTCGATTGAAGTTGATTTTGAGATTTTAGGACGACAGGAGTAATAAGTAACCGTTCACAAATAAATATGACCGATTACTTAAAATTATTTATATTAAAAAATATTCAACTATTCAAAATGAAAATACTAAACTTCGGTTCGATAAATATTGATTATGTCTATTCCTTATCACATTTTGTACAACCTGGTGAAACGGTTGCCAGTAAATCGTTTCAGACTTTTATCGGTGGTAAAGGTTGCAATCAAAGTGTAGCTATCGCAAAGGCTGGCGTCGAAGTATTTCATGCAGGAAATATTAGCGAAAGCGGTTTATTTATCAAAAAACAACTCGAAGAGTGGAACGTCAATACGCAGTTTATTCACATTGTAAAAGAGGCAACTGGTCATGCGATTATTCAAGTCAATGACGATGGAGAAAATGCGATTATTATTCATGGTGGAGCAAATCGAACGATTTCAGAAACACAAATTGAAGTAACCTTAGCTCATTTTAAGAAAGGTGATTTTGTAATTTTACAAAATGAAATCAATAATATCGCTCCTATAATTGCGAAAGCAAAGGAAAAAGAAATGACGATTTTTTTTAATCCTGCACCAATGACGACTGCCGTTCATGATTATCCTTTAAATTTGGTGGATTACTTCATTGTGAACGAAACGGAAGGGCAACAATTGACCGGGGAAAAGGATATCAAATCTATTATTCATAAAATGAAAACGACTTACCCAAATGCTGGAATCATTATGACTTTGGGTAAAAAAGGTGTAATTTATACCAAAGCAGACGTGTGGATCGAACAACCGGCTTTTGAGGTTGATGTTGTTGATACAACTGGTGCGGGCGATACGTTTATTGGTTATTTTGTGGCAAATTTGAGCCAAGAAAAAACCATCGAATCTGCTTTAAAAATCGCCAGTCGTGCTGCTTCAATAACTGTTACTCGAAAAGGGGGAGCTGTTTCGATTCCGACTTTTGGAAATGTTGATGGCTTGACGTTATGATAACTCAATTAAAATCGCCGTGCGTTAACACATTAATACAATAATAAAAATGAAGAAAAAACTAAGTCGTTTGTGTGTCTTGTTTATGGAAAAAGCGGTAGCGGAAGATGCGCCAATTATGAAGGGTTATATGCGAAATCAGTTTGAGTTTTTTGGGGTCAAAAAACCTGCTCGAATGAAAATAGGCCAAGATTTTTTTAAAGAATTTGGTCAACCGACAATACAAGAAATTCCTGCTTTTGTGCAGTTTTTGTGGCAGCAGCCGGAGCGAGAACTACAGTATTTCGGTAACGATATAAATGAAAAATACGTTACAAAATTTCCAGAATCGTATTTGAGTCATATCGAATATTGCATTACGCATAAATCTTGGTGGGATACGGTTGATACCTTGGCGATTCGGGTTGTCGGGGAGTTTTTTAAGGTATATCCAGATTTGCGGGAAGCGACGACCGAAGGTTGGATAAACTCTGATAACTTTTGGTTGCAACGAGTAGCGATTATTCATCAATTAAAATACAAGGAAAGTACAAATACAGAAATGCTGTTTGCTTACTGTGAGCAAATGAAGGAAAGTCAAGAGTTTTTTATTCAAAAAGCCATCGGTTGGGCATTGCGAGAATACTCAAAAACGGATGCAACAGCTGTAGTGAACTTTGTTTTAAATACGGATTTGGCGAAATTTTCTAAAAAAGAAGCCTTAAAATGGTTAAAAAACAAAGAGAAATTGTAACCATTCTTATTACCAACCTTTTACACTACTATTTTAAAAATGTAGGTTATTATTGTAAAAAACAATAATTTTGCAGGAACTCAATGATATAATAAAACCAAAATGCTATGGCAAAAGTCTTAAAGAAAATTAGATATTCTGATGAAGAATTAATGGAGTTCAAACGATTGATTAATAAGCGTATTTTTCATTCTAAAATCATCTTGAAATACCATGTAGATGAACACAAAAAAAATCCTGATGATTTGGAAACATTTTCTCAAATTGCCGTGCAACGCTATATGATTGACGAATTGAGAGAAGCCTTAGAACGTATTAAAGCTCGTCGTTTTGGAGTCTGTGAAAAGACTCGACAACTGATTGATAAACCGACGTTGATGTTGTTGCCTTACGTTCGCACAATTGAAGATGCGGAGATTTTATTGGGCAAATAAATTTGTACAAACCTGACAAGTTTTGAAAACCTGTCAGGTTTCTCGCACTACTCACCTGAGACAATCTCAAATGAATTCGTAATTTCCACTGTGTTTTCTAACATTTTCGATACCGAACAATATTTATCCATAGATAAATCAATCGCCCTTTTTGCCTTGACCTCGTTCACATTTCCATAAATAATATAATGCACATTGATTTTTTTGAACGTTTTCGGTACTTTATCTTCGTGTCGTTCGCCCTCAATCACGACTTTAATATCTTCAATTGGTTCTCGCTGTTTTTTCAAAATCAGTACAACATCAATCGTACTACAACCGCCTAAAGCCGTCAAAATCATCTGCATCGGTCGCATAGCTTTGGTCGTTCCATCTAATAAGACCCGGTGACCATCTTCGTTGACCGCTTCCATCAATAAATGATCGTCTAATCTTGCTATTTCTATTTTCATATTTTTTATAATTTTCCTATTCGCTTTCGCTAAATGTAGATTCGTACAAATTTACAGTTTGTAAATTGAATTTAGATTATTCATTTATAAATAAACCTTAAACCTTACTTTTGTAAAACTAATCACAAATCACTAAAAAATGCTATTACCATATTTTAATAAAGACTTAATCGAAGCCGGTTGTGACGAAGCTGGTCGAGGTTGTTTGGCAGGTCCCGTGACAGCTGCGGCGGTTATTTTACCAAAGAATTTTTCGCATCCGATGCTGAACGATTCTAAAAAACTTACCGAAAAACAACGAGATAAATTGCGACCAATTATCGAAAAAGAAGCAGTTGCATGGGCTGTCGCCTCATTGACACCTGCTGAAATCGATGTTCATAATATTTTGAATGCGTCTTTTTTGGCGATGCACCGAGCGATAAAACAACTTACAACAACGCCCGAAAGTCTATTAATCGACGGCAATCGGTTTAAAACGTATCCGAATATTCCACATCATTGTATTATCAAAGGTGATGGAAAATACTTGAATATTGCAGCGGCTTCTATTTTAGCAAAAACACATCGGGACGATTATATGAAAACGTTGGCTAAAGAATTTCCAGTCTATGATTGGCACAAAAATAAAGGTTATCCGACTAAAGCACACCGCACCGCAATCGTTCAGCATGGAAGTTGTGAGCATCATCGCCAAAGTTTTCGATTATTACCCTTAGCCGTACAAGGAAAGTTTGATCTATAATTATAATAAAATTATCTCCCAACCAAATATTTTAGAAACTGTTATTTTTTAGTATTTTAAGCGGTCGTATGAGTACATAAATCGTTTGGTTATTAGTCATAAAAATTATAAATCATAATGAAAGCCATTATAAATTTAATTATCGGGGTTGCCATTGTTATCGTTCTGATGATATTTACGGGAATGTTGAATAAAGACCAGTTGTTGGACTTGTTCGCAGGAGAAATCCAAATGGGGGAAACTGAAACCAGTTATAAAGAGGAGGATTTTATTAATGTTTTTGATGTGATTTTGGGTGAAATGAAAGTTGCCGATACCTCTCGAACAGAGTTCAAACGCACCCGAGGTTTTGGTTGCAATAGTGCGTATGTGGTGACAGAAACACAAGCAACGGTAAAGTATGAGGTAAAATCAAGCCCAGATTTATTCTATGTCGATGTTGAAAATAAAACCTATTATGTATCAGATGATTTGGGGGTAAGCTACCATGAAGCCGATAGACGACAGCGGACTTATGTCGAAGAAAGTAACTGTATCAAAGAAAAAAATCTTCGCCCAGAAGATATTGAGCGTTCCAAAAATATAGCTGAACGCAACTTTATAAAATCTATCGAAACTTCTGAAAAATGGCAAGATGCAAAAGCTCGATTTGTCGTCGTCAAAACACAATTACTGGATAAATTGGTCGATGCAGGATTTAATGAAAAGCCACCGACCGAAGAATTTTTAGACTGATAATAGATTATAAGTAGTAGGTCATAAGCAAGTAATATTATTGCCTACTACTCAAAAAACTGACATCATTTTTACTTTATTTACGCCTCATTTTTTGAAAAAATAATATCAACTATATGGCTTCAAAAAAGCACATCGATAAAAATTTATAATTAATTGATAATCAAATATTTAAACAACATTTCTAATAGGTTTTTTCAAAACCTTTTTCATAAAAAAAACGCTTTAAAAAACAATTAAATTTTCGTATCTTTGTTGTTATGGATTTGAATGAAGAAACTCAAGATTTAGCACAGCAAAACGCTGATTATGGAGCGGAACAGATTACCGCTCTGGAAGGCTTAGAAGCGGTGAGAAAACGTCCCGGAATGTATATCGGTGGAACGGACGGACACGCTTTACATCATTTGGTTTATGAGGTAATTGATAACTCAATTGATGAACATTTGGCTGGACATTGTTCGGAGATTGAAGTCATTATTACGAAAAAAAATGGAATCCGAGTAACAGATGACGGTCGAGGAATTCCAGTAGGAATGCACACTAAATTACAGAAATCTGCTTTAGAAGTCGTTATGACGGTTTTACACGCAGGTGGAAAATTCGATAAAAACTCTTATAAAGTTTCTGGTGGTTTGCATGGTGTTGGTGTTTCTTGTGTGAACGCTGTTTCAAGTTTATTAAAAGCAGAAGTTCACCGTGAAGGAAAAGTCTATCAACAAGAGTATAGTCAGGGAAAACCCTTGTACCCTGTCAAACAAGTTGGTGAAACGAATAAACGGGGAACTATCATTGAATTTCAACCTGATGTTGAAATTTTTGAAGTGTTAGTTTACAGTTTCGATACTTTATCTACTCGTTTGCGAGAGTTGTCTTACTTGAATAGTGGTTTAAAATTAATCTTGACAGACGAACGGGATATTGATTCAGAAACCGGCAAACCTCGTTCTGAAGTTTACCTGTCAGAAGGTGGATTGAAAGAATTTGTTGAGTATTTAGATGCTTCTCGCCAAAAATTAATCGAAGAACCGATTCACGTTACAGGAAAAGAGAAAAATGTAGAAGTTGAAGTTGCATTACAATACAACACTTCTTACACCGAAAACATCATGTCGTTTGTAAACAATATCAACACTCGTGACGGAGGAACACATGTCAGTGGTTTTCGTCGTGCGGTGAATCGTTTATTCAAACAATATGGCGAAGAAAATGGCTATTTTAGCAAACTGAAGTTTTCTATTTCGGGTGATGATTTCCGGGAAGGTTTAACGTCAATTATTTCGGTAAAAGTTGCCGAACCGCAGTTCAAGTCTCAAACTAAAGGAGAATTGATGAATTCGGAGGTAACGGGAGTTGTTTCCAGAATCGTTGGTAATATTTTGAAGCATTACTTGGAGGAAAATCCTAAACAAGCTAAGAAAATTATTGATAAGGTTATTTTGGCAGCGACGGCACGAAATGCAGCGAGAAAAGCTCGTGAAATGGTACAACGCAAGAACGTTTTGACGGGAAGCGGTTTACCAGGAAAGTTAGCCGACTGCTCTTCTCGACAACCTGAAAGAAGTGAAATTTTCTTAGTTGAGGGAGATTCGGCAGGAGGAACAGCGAAACAAGGTCGTGATCGTAATTTTCAAGCGATTATGCCGCTTCGTGGTAAAATCTTGAACGTTGAAAAGGCTTTAGAATACAAAATTTACGAAAACGAAGAGATTAAAAATATTTTCACAGCACTGGGGGTTTCTATTGAAGAAAAAGACGGCGAACGCCATTTGAATATAGAAAAATTACGCTATCACAAAGTCGTCATCATGTGTGATGCCGATGTCGATGGTTCTCACATTGTGACGTTAATTTTAACTTTCTTTTTCCGCTACATGCGACCGTTAATTGAGCAAGGCTATATCTACATTGCAGCACCGCCTTTGTACTTAGTAAAGAAAGGTAAAAACCAGCGTTATTGTTGGAATGAAGAGGAAAGACAAGCCGCTGTAAAAGAGTTTGTAGGAGATAAAGGCAACGAAAGTTCAGTCAAGATCCAACGATACAAAGGTTTGGGAGAGATGAATGCGGAACAACTTTGGGATACAACAATGGATCCTGACAGAAGAACGCTTCGCCGTGTCGATATCGAAGATTTTTCTGAAGTTGACAGAGTATTCTCAATGTTAATGGGTGATGAAGTACCGCCTCGTAGAGCGTTTATCGAAGCAAATGCAAAATATGCAAATATTGATGTGTAAAATAATACGTAAAATAGTTGACGATAAGTTACCGAGATTTCGGGGCAGATAAAAGTAGTTTTTATCACAAGTCATAAATATAAAAAAGGGTTTGATTACTAAATATTGTAATCAAACCCTTTTCATTTTCTCCTCTCATTTCAATCTAAAAGCCGTCGTCTTCGTATTCGACTACTTCTTTTTTCAGAACATTTCCTTTTGCATCCGTTGTTACTTGAAAGCTATTATCATCTGTACTCGCATCGACAATATACACTGATGAACCATCATTTTTATCTATTTTGACGATATACGTAATGTAATGTTCGCCCAAGGATTTTGTGATGCCATCCAAGATAATTGAAGGTAAATTCGCCTCCTCTAAAACAGTTGAGGTCTCTAACCATTTGCCTGTTTTATCAAATGTCGCCTCGAGGTACAACTCGCCTACCCAAAAGTTAGCGACATAATTGTCACCTACCATCCAATCTACGTATTCTGTTGATGGATACTTTGCTTTTAACGCCTTTTCAACATTTGCTGGAACGTCAGAATCTTGTGCAGTTACTCCTAGCTGTAAGAATAAGATTGCAAAAATAAATACTACATTTTTCATGTTTTTTTATCCGTCAAACGGATGCCTCTTAAATTTAAAAACGGTGATAAAATTTTGTTTTGAAAATCTAAATTGTAGCAATAATGTGCTTCTTTAAGCACGACTGAAATAAATAATATCCCCTAAGACGGATATTTTTGAAATAGGTTACGCTTTGATTTAAAAAAATATCTATGATTTTAGTTAAAATTTTTGATAGAAAAAAGACGACTTTTATAATAATTATAACTAATTGGTTTTCAATTGATTAATCCTTGGTTATTTTTAATAATTTAGTACTAAAATTAGGATTTTTTTATCTTAAAAAACCTATTTCTACAAAAACTATTACCTTTGCAAAAGTTTTTAAAAAACGGTTATCAATTGATTCGTTTTATGTTCACATAACATTTAAAGAATCAAACATTTAAACATTCAAATATTTAAGATGGGAAATAACTTATTAGCAGGAAAAAGAGGAATTATCTCGGGGGCATTAGACCCTAATTCAATCGCTTGGAAAGTAGCGGAAAGATGTGTAGAAGAAGGAGCAACAATCACCTTGACCAATGCTCCTGTAGCGATGCGTTTTGGAAAAATCAACGAATTAGGCGAAAAACTAAACGCTGAAATTATTCCTGCCGATGCAACAAATATGGACGATTTAAAAAATCTTTTTGAAAAGTCGATGGAAGTTTTGGGTGGAAAAGTCGATTTCGTTTTACATTCTATCGGTATGTCTATCAATGTACGTAAAGGTCGTGAATACACGAATCTAAAGCATGACTGGACCTTGAAATCATTAGATGTTTCGGCATTATCTTTTCACAAAATGTTGCAAACTGCTTATAAATTAGATGCGATCAATGACTGGGGTTCTGTTCTTGGATTATCTTATATGGCAGCACAACGTACATTTCCAGATTATAACGAAATGGCAGAAGCAAAAGCCATATTAGAATCAATCGCTCGTAGCTTCGGCTATCACTACGGCACTCGTAATAAAGTTCGTGTCAACACCATCTCTCAATCTCCAACGATGACAACAGCAGGAAGTGGTGTAAAAGGTTTTAACGACTTCTTTTCTTATGCTGAAAAAGTATCACCTTTAGGTAATGCAACAGCTGACGAATGTGCGGATTACTGCGTGATGATGTTCTCGGATTTGACTCGCAAAGTGACAATGCAAAATCTTTTCCATGATGGAGGATTTGTTAATATGGGTATGTCTCCTGCATTGTTTGATTGGGTTGAGGAAATGAAAGCAGCAGAAGAATAGACTTTGTGAAAAATAAGATAAACAATAAACGCTGTAGAAAATAAAATTTACTTTCTAAGCGAATAATCTTGTTGAATTGTATATTTAAAAGGTCGAGCGTTGGTAGCGTTCGACCTTTCTATTTTTTACCATTGTCTCCTCCATAAAATAATGCAACCGATTGAAACTAAAAACGGGCAAATCCCGAAGGAAATGCCCGTTTTATATTTTTAGCAATTAGGAATAATTAAAATTCCGCTGCTCTTCTTCTATCTTCGTCAGTTAGTTCATAATACCCCATTTCTGACTTATCTCCTACTAATAACTTCTGATACTTACGAATACCTGTTCCTGCCGGAATTGGCTTACCAACAATTACGTTCTCTTTCAAACCATATAAGTGATCTTGTTTAGCGGCAATTGCTGCTGAACTGATAACTTTTGTCGTTTCCTGGAACGATGCGGCTGAAATCCAAGATTTCGTACCTAAAGATGCTTTCGTAATACCTTGTAATACAGGCATTGATGTTGATGGAATCGCATCACGGAACTTCACTAATTTTTTATCTTTACGACGTAATTGTGAATTTTCTTCCCGTAATTGACGAACACTTACCATCTGCCCTTCAACCAATATTTTAGAATCACCTGAATCTGTTACGATTTTCTTATCGAAAATTCTATCATTTTCTTTCAAGAAATCATACTTTTCGACAGCTTCTTTTTCTAAGAATATTGTATCCCCTGCGTCCAAGATTTGAACACGACGCATCATCTGACGAACGATCACTTCGATGTGCTTATCGTTAATTACAACACCCTGTGTACGATATACTTCTTGAACACCGTTCACTAAGTATGCCTGTACAGCATAAGGTCCTTTAATATTTAAAATATCACGAGGAGCGGTTGCACCGTCTGATAATTGTGTACCTGCACGAACAAAGTCACCTTCTTGTACCAAGATGTGTTTAGATAAACCAACTAAGTACTTACGGCGTAATTCGTCTTTTGATGTTACGATAACTTCACGATTACCACGTTTGATTTTACCAAAGCTAATCACACCATCAATTTCAGAAACAACTGAAGGATTCGATGGATTACGTGCTTCAAATAACTCTGTTACACGAGGTAAACCACCCGTAATATCGGCAATTCCACCTAAACTACGAGGAATTTTTACCAATTGCTCTCCTGGTCGTACAGCTGCACCATCTTTTACAACGATGTGAGAACCTACTGGTAAGTTATATTTACGTAATACCTCTTCGTCTGTATTTTCGATGATAATTGTCGGAATTTTCTTCTTCTTCTTCGCTTCGATAATTACTTTCTCACGGAAACCTGTCGCATCATCGACCTCTTCACGATAAGTAACCCCTTCTTCAATCATCTCAAAACGAACAACCCCTTCAAATTCTGTAACGATGACGGCGTTATAAGGATCCCATTCACAGATTACCGTATCTTTCTCAATAACCTGATCATGTTTTACATATAATGTTGCACCATAAGGTATATGCTGTGTTGTATAAACTTTCTGAGGATTATTCGGATCAATCAAACGAACTTCCGCAGAACGTGCTAATACGATATTAGTCGTTGAACCGTCTTCGTTCAAGCGTTGCGTTGTACGAATTTCTTCGAATTCTACCCTTGCTTTAAACTTAGATTTGATTTGAGACTCTTCCGCTGTACGAGAAGCCGTACCACCAACGTGGAATGTACGTAAAGTCAACTGTGTACCCGGCTCACCGATTGATTGTGCAGCAATAATACCAACGGCATCACCGTGTTCTGATAAGCGACCTGTTGCCAAGTTTTTACCATAACACATTACACAAACACCACGCTCCGTTTCACAAGTTAATACCGAGCGAATATAGACAGACTCAATACCTGCATCTTCGATTCTCTGAGCAACTACACGAGTAATATAAGTATCTGCTTCTACAATTACCTCATCTGTTACAGGATCGATAACATCTTCTAAAGTATAACGACCGTAGATTCTATCCGATAGCGGCTGAATTACTTTTTCGTTTTCTTTTAATGCCGTTACTTCAATCCCTCTTAATGTATGACAATCTTCTTCGATGATGACAACATCTTGAGATACATCTACCAAACGACGTGTTAAATACCCCGCATCAGCAGTTTTTAACGCCGTATCCGCAAGACCTTTACGAGCACCGTGTGTAGATATAAAGTAATCTTGAACAGATAAACCATCAACGAAATTCGATAAAATCGGATTCTCAATAATCGCTCCACCTGTATCACCTGATTTTCTCGGCTTAGCCATCAATCCACGTAATCCACAAAGCTGCTTAATCTGTTGTTTAGAACCACGAGCCCCCGAATCTAACATCATATATACCGAGTTAAACCCTTGCTTATGTTCTTTCATCTCGATCATCAACTGCTCCGTAATCTTATTATCGGCATAAGTCCACTGGTCAATTACCTGATTATAACGTTCGTTATTGGTAATTAATCCCATATCATAATTTTCGACTACTTCATCGACCAAAGCTTGTGCTTCTGCAAGCGTTGACTTCTTGATAGAAGGCTCAATCAAATCCGGTAGGTTGAATGATAATCCACCTTTGAATGCCCACATGAAACCAAGTTCCTTAGCATCATCTAATAACTTTGCCGTCTCTTCAACGTTAGCAATTTCAAGGATTCCACCAATTACACCACGTAGTTTTTTCTTTGTCAATAATTCATTAACAAAACCTACTTTTTCAGGAACAATTTGATTGAATAAAATACGTCCAACCGTTGTTTCTAATAAAGTTTTTTCTAACTCTCCTGTTTCAGGATTACGAACTTTTGTTCTCACCTTTACCCAAGCGTGTAATTCAACTTTCCCTTCATTCAAAGCAATCATTGCTTCTTCATCAGAATAGAATATTTTTCCTTCCCCTTTTACTTTACGTTCTGGCGTTGATTTTCTTCCTTTTGTAATATAATATAATCCTAAGACCATATCCTGTGTCGGAAGTGTAATCGGCGTACCGTTTTGAGGGTTCAACATGTTATGTGCACCTAACATCAATACTTGTGCCTCTAAAATAGCAGCATGACTTAATGGTAAATGAACCGCCATTTGATCACCATCAAAATCGGCGTTGAATGCTGTACACACTAACGGGTGTAACTGAATCGCTTTACCTTCAATCAATTTTGGCTGAAAAGCCTGAATTGATAAACGGTGTAATGTTGGAGCTCGGTTTAACATGATCGGGTGACCTTTCAATACATTTTCAAGGATTTCCCAAATCACAGGATCTTTTCTATCAACCAATTTCTTGGCAGATTTAACCGTTTTTACAATACCTCTTTCGATTAATTTACGAATAATGAACGGCTTGAACAGCTCCGCTGCCATACCTTTTGGTAAACCACATTCATGGATCTTCAAAGTTGGCCCTACAACGATGACCGAACGACCTGAATAATCCACACGCTTACCTAATAAGTTTTGACGGAAACGACCTTGCTTACCTTTCAGAATATCACTTAATGATTTTAATGCACGGCCACCTTCTGCTTTTACTGCATTTGATTTACGAGAGTTATCAAAAAGTGAATCGACTGCCTCTTGCAACATTCGTTTTTCGTTTCTCAAAATCACCTCAGGAGCTTTAATCTCCAAAAGACGCTTCAAACGATTATTACGAATAATTACACGACGATATAAATCATTCAAATCTGAACTTGCAAAACGACCACCATCTAACGGTACTAAAGGACGTAACTCTGGCGGAACAACCGGTAAGAATTGGATAATTGTCCATTCTGGTTTATTCTCCATACGAGTTTGTCCGTCACGGAATGCTTCAACGACACGTAAACGCTTTAATGCTTCGTTTTTACGTTGTTGAGAAGTTTCCGTAGCTGCTTGATTACGTAAAGCGTAAGAAAGTTTATCTAATTCTAACCTTTCCAAAAGGTCACGGACAGCTTCTGCTCCCATTTTCGCAACAAACTTGTCAGGATGAGAATCCTCCATCATGTGTTGCTCTTTTGGTAATTCGTCTAAGATTTCAAGATATTCCTCTTCCGTCAATAAGTCCATCTTCGCCAAACCATCTTTCTCCTTCACACCTGCGTTAATAACCACATAGCGTTCGTAGTAAATGATTGTTTCTAATTTCTTAGAAGACAAACCTAATAAGTAACCAATCTTATTTGGCAACGATTTAAAGAACCAAATATGAACAACGGGAACGACCAATTTAATGTGTCCCATACGTTCACGACGAACTTTCTTTTCTGTTACTTCAACTCCACATCTATCACAAACGATTCCTTTATAACGAATACGTTTGTATTTTCCACAGTAACATTCGTAATCCTTTACAGGCCCGAAAATTCGCTCACAAAATAAACCGTCACGTTCTGGTTTGTAAGAACGATAGTTAATAGTTTCAGGTTTTAGAACCTCTCCGTAAGAACGTTCTAAAATATCATCTGGAGATGATAACGAAACTGAAATTGTAGAGAAATCACTGTTGATTTTATGATTTTTCTTAAATGCCATATAAGAAAACTTTGAATGATGCGAAAAGCAAAAGCCTACACTTCGTAGACTTTTGCTCTATCATCATATTTTTTATTGAAATTTCAATTCTAATGCAAGACCACGTAACTCATGAACCAATACGTTAAATGACTCCGGAATTCCTGGAGTTGGCAAGTTATCACCTTTAACGATTGCTTCGTAAGCTTTTGCACGACCATTAATATCATCTGACTTGATTGTCAACATTTCACGAAGGATGTTTGATGCACCAAATGCCTCTAATGCCCAAACCTCCATCTCTCCAAGACGCTGACCACCAAACTGTGCTTTACCACCAAGCGGCTGTTGCGTAATCAATGAATAAGGCCCGATCGAACGTGCGTGCATCTTATCATCAACCATGTGTGATAATTTCAACATATAGATAATACCAACCGTTGCGGTTTGGTGGAATCTATCTCCTGTTTCACCATCATACAAGTAAGTTTGACCATAAGATGGTAAACCTGCCTCCTCTATCTTGTCTTCGATTTCATAGGATTTTGCACCATCGAAAATAGGCGTTCCATATTTCTCGCCTAATTTCTTACCGGCCCAACCTAATACCGTTTCAAAGATTTGCCCCAAGTTCATACGAGAAGGTACACCTAATGGATTTAATACAATATCCACTGGCGTTCCGTCTTCTAGAAACGGCATATCTTCATAACGAACGATTCTTGCTACAATACCTTTGTTACCGTGACGACCCGCTAATTTATCACCAACCTTCAGCTTACGCTTCTTAGCCATGTAAACTTTCGCTAACTTCAATACACCTGCTGGCAACTCATCACCAATACTAATATTGAATTTCTCACGCTTGTAACGTCCAATTTCTTCGTTCAACTTAATACTGAAATTGTGTAACAATCGCTTAATTAAGTCATTTGTATGTTCGTCGTTTGTCCAACCAGAATAATCAACAGTAGTGTAGTCTAATTCTTTCAATACATCTTGACCAAAACGGACTCCTTTAGGAATCAACATTTCGTTGTAAATACTCCTCACACCTTCTGAACCTTTATCTTTTAACAAAATCATCAATTTGTCAATCAAGATTAGTTTCAGTTCGTTAACAGCTCCGTTATGTGCAGTATCTAACTTTTTGATCAGTTCTTTTTCCTTCGCTTTTTGAGCTTTATCTTTTTTCGCTCTTGCGAATAACTGCTTATTGATAATGATACCTCTTGTGGAAGGAGATGTTTTTAATGAAGCATCTTTTACGTCACCTGCTTTATCACCAAAGATAGCACGTAATAACTTCTCTTCAGGAGTAGGATCAGATTCGCCTTTTGGTGTAATCTTACCAATAATGATATCTCCTTCCTTGATTCTTGCACCAATTCTGATGATACCATTTTCATCTAAGTCTTTAGTTGCTTCCTCGCTGACGTTAGGGATATCATTTGTTAACTCTTCCTCTCCCAATTTCGTATCACGTACATCTAATTCGAAATGCTGAATGTGTAACGATGTGAACACATCCTCACGTACAACTCTTTCAGATAATACAATCGCATCCTCAAAGTTATACCCTTTCCAAGGCATAAACGATACTAAGAGGTTTTGACCTAAAGCCAATTCTCCTTGTTGAGTCGCATAACCATCACAAAGGATCATTCCTTTTTCTACTCTATCACCTTTACGAACGATAGGTTTTAAGTTAATACAAGTTCCCTGATTCGTTCTACGGAATTTGATTAAATCATAAGCCTTACGATTATCTTCAAAAGATACTAATTGATCTTCTGATGTTCTATCGTAACGAATCACAATTTGAGTAGAATCAACGTATTCAACAACACCTGTTCCTTCTGCATTAATCAACATACGAGAATCACGAGCGACTTGACCTTCCAAACCTGTTCCTACAATTGGAGAATCCGGTTTTAGTAAAGGTACAGCTTGACGCTGCATGTTTGATCCCATCAAGGCACGATTCGCATCATCATTCTCTAAGAAAGGAATCATCGAAGCGGAAACACCTACAATTTGGTTCGGTGCGACGTCCATGAACTCGATTTCCTCTGGCTGTAATACAGGGAAATCACCATGCTCACGACATTTCACTCTATCTGTTTCAAAAGCACCTTGCTCTGTAATCGGTGCATTCGCTTGAGCGATGATCGCCATATCCTCACCTTCTGCTGATAGATAAATTGGTTCTTCTTCTACGACAACACGTCCTTCGTCAACTCGACGATATGGTGTTTCTAAGAATCCCATTTTATTCACCTTTGCATGTACACAAAGTGTCGAAATCAAACCAATATTCGGTCCTTCAGGAGTTTCAATTGTACATAAACGACCGTAGTGAGAATAGTGAACATCTCGAACCTCAAAACCAGCACGCTCACGAGATAAACCTCCAGGTCCTAATGCTGAAATACGACGTTTGTGTGTAATCTCCGAAAGTGGATTCGTTTGGTCGGCAAATTGTGATAACTGTGATGTACCGAAGAATGAATTAATTACAGAAGATAATGTTCTGGCATTAATCAAATCAATCGGTGTAAATACTTCGTTATCACGTACATTCATACGCTCACGGATCGTTCTGGCCATACGAGCCAAACCAACACCAAACTGAGCATACAACTGTTCTCCAACTGTTCTTACACGACGATTACTTAAATGGTCAATATCATCAATTTCTGCTCTTTGATTCATTAAACGAACCAAATATTTCACTATTTCGATGATATCTTCTTTCGTTAAAACTAAAGTTTCACGAGGCGTATCCAAATTCAACTTACGGTTGATTTTGTAACGACCTACGTCACCTAAATTATAACGTTTGTCAGAGAAGAACAACTTGTCAATAATACCACGAGCCGTTTCCTCATCTGGTGGATCTGTTCCTCTTAACTGACGATATATATATTGTACCGCTTCAATTTCTGAACTTGAAGGGTCTTTTTGTAAAGTATTATAAATAATAGAGTAATCTTCATCAACATCTTCACGTTGCAAGATAATCGTCTCTACTCCAGTGTCTAAAATTAAGTCGATATGATCTTCATCAAGAACGGTATCACGTTCTAAGATGATTTCATTACGCTCAATAGTCACCACCTCACCGGTGTCCTCATCTACAAAATCCTCAGTCCAACTTCTTAATACACGAGCTGCTAACTTACGACCTACAGAGGCTTCTAATGAATCTTCAGTTACCTGTAACTCATCCGCTAAGTTGAAAAGATCTAAAATTTGATGATCAGAATCATAACCGATTGCACGCAACAATGTAGTGACAGGAAATTTTTTCTTACGATCAATGTAAGCGTACATTACGGTGTTAATATCCGTAGCAAACTCCATCCAAGCCCCCTTGAAAGGAATGACTCTCGCAGAATAAATTTTCGTACCATTCGGGTGGAAACTTTGACCAAAAAATACACCTGGTGAACGGTGCAACTGAGAAACGATAACTCGCTCCGCACCATTTACTACAAACGTACCTTTCGGCGTCATGTAAGGTATGTTTCCTAAGAATACATCTTGTACAATCGTCTTGAAATCAACGTGTTCTTCATCATTACACGATAACCTCAGTTTCGCTTTTAAAGGAACACTATAAGTCAATCCACGCTGCATACACTCTTCGATAGAGTACCTTGGTGGGTCAACGAAATAATCTAAAAACTCTAAAACGAAAATGTTTCGAGCATCGGTGATAGGGAAATTCTCCATAAATACTTTAAAGAGCCCTTCCTCTCCACGATTTTCTGGAGTCGTTTCTAATTGAAAAAATTCCTGAAAGGATTGGATTTGGATCCCTAAAAAATCCGGATAAGCAGATAAATGCTTAATTTTTCCAAAGCTGATGCGTTTTTTGCTGCCGTCAGCAACAACATTGCTGTTTGATGCCATGTATAAATATTTTTAAGCCGGAATTTTGAAGATAAGATATCAATGCCGTGAGTAACAAACTCTTCTTTTAATTTGTTCGGCATATAAAACAAACATACATCAAAAACCAAATCTTAAATTTAATTTTATTGTATGCTTTAGACAGGTATAGGCTTAGCCAAATATCGCTTGACTAAGCCTACTAACCTATCTCTGTACTATGTAAATTGTAAAAATCAGCCTTTTACAAAGTATTTATTGTTAAATAAAAGAAGTTAAAATCAACTTGAACGATAGTGTAAGTTTTGAACAAAGTATAAAACACCTTGACTCAAGAACTAGTTCACTAAAGAAAAATTATTTTACTTCAACAGAAGCACCTGCTGCCTCTAAAGCTTCTTTTAATGCTTCCGCTTCTTCTTTAGATACTTTTTCTTTCAATGTACCTGGAGCAGAATCAACTAATGCTTTCGCATCTTTCAAACCAACACCCATTGCAGATTTAACTGCTTTTACAACTGCTAATTTAGCAGAACCAAATGATGATAAGATTACATCAAACTCAGTTTGTTCAGCAGCAGCTTCGCCTGCACCTGCACCTGCAGGACCTGCAACAGCAACAGCAGCAGCAGCTGGTTCGATTCCGTATTCGTCTTTTAAGATAGTTGCTAAATCACTTACTTCCTTTACAGTTAAGTTTACTAATTGATCTGCAAGAGCTTTTAAATCAGCCATTTTAATAATTTTTTAAGAATGTTCTTTAAATTAGTTTTTCACAACAGCAATTGCTGTTTTTATTTTGAATTTACTCCTACAATGCGTAACCATTTGCAGGATATAAAATGGAAGCCAAATTCAATATGAATCTTACTCTCCTCTCTCTTCCAAAGCTTGTAATAAGCCGTGGATAGTCGATCCTCCAGAGTTTAAAGCACTCATCAAGTTGCTCATTGGCGATTGTAATAATCCAATCAAATCTCCAATTAGATCCTCTTTCGACTTTAAAGTTGATAAGTAATCGATTTGGTCGTCACCTGCGATAACAGAAGAATCGATATAAGCCGCTTTTAAAGTCGGCATCTCATTCGTCTTGCGGTATTCCTTAAGAACTTCCGCAGGTTTCTTACCTGTTTCTGAAAATAATACAGCTGTAGGGCCAGCCAAATGTTCAAAAACATCTTTGTATTGATCTTCAGAAATACGTTGTAAAGCTTTTTTGATTAATTTATTCTTAATCACTACCATTTCAACCTCTTTCTCGTAGCATAAACGACGTAGGTTCGTCGTCTGTTCTGCCGTCAACTTAGAGAAGTTAGTTAGGTAGAAAAATTTAGATTCAGAGAACTTAGTTACAAGTTCTTCGATTAATTGCGTTTTTTCTGCTTTTGTCATTTTCAGAAGCATTTAGTTTAATAAAATCAATTTTAGATTGATTGAATCAAACTCGATTAACGAACAGATTTTGTATCGACTTTGATACCCGGACTCATTGTAGAAGCTAAAGTGATAGACTTCATATAAACCCCTTTTGCAGCTGATGGCTTCATTTTTAATAATGTAGAAATCAACTCCGTTGCATTTGCGGCCAACTTATCAGCTGAGAATGATACACGACCAACAGAAGCATGTACAATTCCGTATTTATCAACACGGAAGGCGATTTTACCACCTTTTACATCTCCCACTGCTTTCGCAATATCCATTGTAACAGTTCCTGATTTTGGATTTGGCATCAAGCCACGAGGACCTAAAATACGTCCTAAACGACCAACTTTAGCCATAACGGTAGGCATAGCAACGATGACATCAACGTCAGTCCAACCACTTTGTACTTTTTCGATATACTCATCGAGTCCAACGTAATCAGCACCTGCTGCTCTTGCTTCTTCTTCTTTGTCAGGCGTACAAAAAACAAGGACGCTTTTTGATTTACCGGTACCGTGAGGAAGAGTCACTGTACCACGTATAGCCTGATCAGCTTTTCGAGGATCAACCCCGAGGCGGATATGTAAATCCACCGATGCGTCGAATTTTGCCGTATTAACTTCCTTCACAACACTACAAGCCTCTAAGACATCGTAATGTTTTGTTGCGTCATACTTTCCTTCGACAGCTTTTCTTCTTTTTGGAATTCTTGCCATTTTAACTGATTTGTACAGACATTCGTTTAGGAACATCTGTATTGAGGTAATAGCGTTCAGTTCTTGCTGAACTTCCTTCAAGAGCATCCGAACCTTTTCGGAGTCTTTGGTCTAAATACATAACTACTCTTAGCTTTAGGAGTGTTATTACAATCTGAAATTGTATATATCTAAAATATAAAATTTTAAATATAGATTTAGCCTACACTATGCTTGTTCCCAAGGTGGTGTACCATCCACAGTAAGTCCCATACTGCGTGCCGTACCTGCTACCATTCTCATTCCTGACTCTACAGAGAAACAATTTAAATCAGGCATTTTATTTTCAGCAATTAATTTGATCTGATCCCAAGTTACCGAACCGATTTTATTACGGTTAGGAACGCCAGAACCTTTCTTTTTCTTAGCTGCTTCTAATAATTGCACTGCCGCCGGAGGTGTTTTGATTACAAAGTCAAAAGATTTGTCTTTATAAACCGTAATAACAACCGGCAAAGTTTTCCCCATGTCATCTTGCGTCTTTGCATTAAAACGCTTACAGAATTCCATGATGTTTACCCCTTTTGCACCTAAAGCAGGTCCAATCGGAGGTGCAGGGTTAGCCCTACCACCTGTAACTTGCAACTTAATAAAAGTTTGAATTTCTTTAGCCATTGCTAATGATTTTAAAATTTATGTGCGTTACAGAATATTTCAATAACTATAAATAGATTATGACTGCTTTTCTACCTGGATAAAGTTTAGTTCAACTTCAGTTCCTCTACCAAATATTTTTACAATCACTTTTAATTTCTTCTTCTCGTCATTAATTTCTTGAATTGTCCCAACAAACTCATTGAAAGGTCCATCAATAATTTTGACTGTTTCTCCTACTATGAACGGTTCCTCTAATGCCACACCTGCATCTTTCGCCTCATCAACTTTACCAAGTGTTCTGTTCACTTCAGACTCTCTCATCGGCGTCGGTACCTGTTTTCCTAAGAAATGAATGACATTATTGATATTTGCGATTGATTGAGCAATTTCTCCATTTAGCTTTCCTTCTTCAGCTTCTATTAAAATGTATCCAGGTAAGATATTTTTTTCCAAAATCACTTTCTTACCATTTCTAATTTTATAGACTTTTTCAGTAGGCACTACAACAGATGGGATAAAATCGTTCCACTTAGAACGCTTGATTTCTAATTCAATACGTTCTTTTAGTTTGCGTTCTTTCCCACTAATTACTCTTAAACAATACCAGCGTGTAGCCATGTGGAGATTTTAGTTTTTCTAACCGTAAATTAAAGTCTGCAAAATAAAGTTTGATGCAGTATCCATCGCAAAGATAACCAGTGCGATAATTAATGAAGCTACTAATACCAAGATAGTACTGCTTTGTAACTCAGACATTGCAGGCCAAGTTACTTTATTTACTAATTCGTTGTAGCTTGCTAAAACATATTCCTTTACCTTTTCCATAATAGGCTTTAGTAATTAAAAGGTTAATAGACAGCAAGTAACAATGTCTTTGCGGCTATTAACCTTTCTAAATTTAGGTAATCATTACAATAAATAATGATTTATTTTGCACGGGCAGAAGGATTTGAACCCTCGACCTTTGGTTTTGGAGACCACTGCTCTACCAGCTGAGCTATGCCCGTATTTTATAGATATCATAAGTAAAGGAGGTCAGACACACGTCTAACCTCCCGTACTCTATATCTAGTGTATATTAATCAAGAATTTCAGTAACTTGACCTGCACCAACTGTACGTCCACCTTCACGAATTGCGAAGCGTAAACCTTTTTCCATTGCGATAGGAGCAATTAAGTTAACAGTTAATGTTACATTATCACCTGGCATTACCATTTCTACATTTTCAGGTAGGCTAATGTCACCTGTTACGTCCGTTGTACGGAAGTAGAACTGAGGACGGTATCCGTTGAAGAATGGCGTGTGACGACCACCTTCATCTTTACCTAATACGTAAACTTCACATTTGAATTTAGTATGAGGCTTAACAGAACCTGGCTTACAAATTACCATACCACGACGAATATCAGTTTTAGCGATACCACGTAGTAATAAACCTGCATTATCACCTGCTTCACCACGATCTAAGATCTTACGGAACATCTCAACACCTGTGATAGTAGAGTCGATTTTCTCACCGAAACCTAAGATTTCTACTTTATCACCTACATTGATAACACCACGCTCGATACGACCTGTAGCAACAGTACCACGACCTGTAATTGTAAATACATCCTCAACAGGCATCAAGAAGTCTTTATCAACTTCACGTACTGGCTCAGGAATTTCAGCATCTACAGCAGCCATCAATTCTAAAATCTTAGCAGTAGCATCTTCATCATCACCTAAAGCTAATAAAGCAGAACCTGCGATTACAGCTGCATCATCACCTCCATAGTCATAAGCATCTAATAATTCACGAACTTCCATATCTACTAACTCTAACATCTCTTCGTCATCAACTAAGTCAGCCTTGTTCAAGAAAACAACAATATTAGGAACACCAACCTGGCGAGCTAATAAGATGTGCTCACGAGTCTGAGGCATAGGACCATCAGTTGCCGCACATACTAAAATAGCACCATCCATTTGAGCCGCACCCGTAACCATGTTTTTCACATAATCGGCGTGACCTGGACAGTCAACGTGTGCATAGTGACGATTCTCTGTTTCATACTCAACGTGTGCAGTATTGATAGTGATACCTCTTTCTTTCTCCTCAGGAGCACCATCAATTGAGTCATAATCTTTCTTCTCAGCAAGTCCTGATTTTGATAATACGTAAGTAATTGCTGCCGTCAATGTCGTTTTACCGTGGTCAACGTGACCAATTGTTCCGATATTCACGTGAGGTTTACCTCTTTGGAATGTTTCCTTAGCCATCGGTTTATTAGTTTTTGAAAAGTAATGTTAAGATTATTAAATATGTCCAATTATCTGAGCCAATGACGGGATTTGAACCCGTGACCTCTTCCTTACCAAGGAAACGCTCTACCCCTGAGCTACATCGGCATCAAAATTAATTGATGCTTTTTTAGAAAAGCCTATAAAACAAAAGGGGTTTCCCCCTTTTGTTTTTCTTGACTTTTAGAGCGGGCGAAGAGACTCGAACCCTCGACCCTCAGCTTGGAAGGCTGATGCTCTACCAACTGAGCTACGCCCGCATTTTTAATATCTAAAGATATTAATTATTTGAAACTTGTGGGGATGATAGGATTCGAACCTATTCAGCCTTAGGCAACAGATTTACAGTCTGCCCCGACTCTCCAACTTCGGCGCATCCCCGCCTATTTACTCTATTAACTCTTTTAAATAAAAAAAGAGCCGATGGAGGGATTCGAACCCCCGACCCGCTGATTACAAATCAGCTGCTCTGGCCAACTGAGCTACATCGGCAATTATTGTTATTTTTTTTGAATTCAATCCTAACTTCTTAAGATTAGTTTTAACCTCCTTGTTAAAAACGAACGCAAATTTACAACGTTTTTTTTAATATCCAAACTTTTTCAAAAAAAATACTAAAAAAATTGTTTTTAGTTTGCTTTCACTATTAAAAAAGGCTTATGAGCCGCAAATATAGCTACATAAGCCTTTTTTTCAAACTATTATTTGATTTTTTTAAAAAATAATTCTTACGCACGCATTCTTTCTTTATGCTTAATCAATTGACGGCGTAATGCTTCCGTTGAAGAGTCAACTGCGGCCTCAAAAGATTTTTCAGTTTCTTTAGCTATAAGCACCGTTCCTGGTACTTTTATTTTAATCTCAGCTATTTTATCTTTTATCTGTCCATTATTTTCTAACCTAAGAATTACGTCTGCCATAATAATATGATCAAAAAATCTTTCTAACTTTCCTACTTTCTGTTCAATAAACTCAATTAACTTAGCGTCTGCGTCAAAATGTACTGATTGCGTGTGTATTTTCATATCTATACTATTTTATATTAACAATTACACATTTAATATCAAAATGTGTATTTCATATCAATTACTTGCTTTTGGATGTGCTTTCAAATAAGCACTTTTCAGTTTACTTAAAGTCGTATGTGTATAAACCTGTGTAGCTGCTAAACTCTCATGTCCCAACAATTCTTTTATAGCATTCAGTTCCGCTCCGTTATTCAATAAATGTGTGGCGAAAGAGTGCCTAAGTGTGTGAGGACTTTTCTGTTCAACCGTTGTGAAGCCTTCTAAATATTTTCTTACAATATTATAAATAGCTTTAGGATAAAGCGGTTTTCCCTTTTTTGTCAAAAAGAAATGCCTATCGTCCGTTTGAAAATTTTCTTGTCGAATAGACCAATACGCTTGTAGCTTGCTACACAAGTCTTTGCTAATTGGTATAAGTCGTTCTTTCTGGCGTTTTCCTAATACTTTTATAAGGCCTTTATGAAAATTAATACTTTGATAAGTCAGTCCCATTAGCTCTGAGCGTCTTATTCCTGTAACATATAATAACTCAATGACCATCTTATCTCTTATCGAAACGTAATCATCCGTTTCTATAAACGAATTTAACAAATCCGTTATCTCTGTTGTTTTTACAAAAGTTGGAAGTCTTTTTCTAATTTTTGGTGTTACGACTCCACTTATTGGATTTTGACCTGAGTCAAAATGAATTTGTAAATATTTATAAAAAGATTTTAGACTGGCGACTTTCCGATTGATTGTCGCATTTGCAATATCACTTCTCATTAAACTGACGACCCAAGAGCGTATATGTTGAGTGTCAGCAATCGTTAAATCATTGATCTCATAAGTTTCACTCAAAAACGATTTGAATGCAGACAAATCATTTTCATACGCTAAAATCGTATGAGGAGAGTAGCGTTTTTCGAATCTAAGGTATTTTATAAATTGTTTTATAGTCACTAAAATCAGCTTTGTTTACTTATGAATATCATTAAACTTTCATCAATTTAGTAAAAACAAGGCGAGATGTCAATAGGTTGCGCTATTTTTTTTAGGAGTTTTTATGGAGAAATTAAATGATTTTTTATAACATCTTGATTGTCAATTATAAACAATTAGCTTATATTTTTTAATAAAAAAATAATAGGCAACTTTAATTATAAAATTGCCTATTATCTTCAATAATCTGTCGTCTAAAAGAATATTCCTACCCGCAGTGTGATCCTATTAATAATTTGTTTAGCGTCTTCTTTTTCGCCATTTACCAATATCCCGTTATCTTTCATTATATCTAAGATGGAATTTTGATAAGATAAGCCGCCTATGAGCGTCAAATCATTAATTTGATACTCTGCACCTGCTCCTACTCCCCAGGTAAATGCTAACGGAATTACACTACTGATTATATTTTCATCTTCAAAAGCTCCTATATCCGCACGTCCTTTGATTGGGAAAGCCAACGAGAAGTAAGGTATTTGAACATAATATCCTAAATCACCAGTTCCTCCACGTAGTTTTACAGAAAATGGTATCTCCACATATTGAAAACTAAAATCTACTTGAGAACCATTGCCTATACTATCCAAAGCTACGTTTGACAGGTCTGAATCAGGAAATAAATTTCCACCTGTCTCATAAACTAAGCCACCTCCTTGATTCGCTAAAAAAGAAACACCCGATGAAATCGCATACCTGCCATTTTGTAAATAATAATCTCCTAAAAGTCCAACTTCTAAGCCCAAGTTCACGCCTTCACCAGCAATTGTCGGTTGATTCGTCGTCATCCAAGAAAATGTCGGACTGGCCTGCACTCCTAAGCGAAAGCTTTGTGCATTGATTGTCGTTGCTGTGATAATTGCTAAGACGACTACTGTAATGAATCTTTTCATATCATTTAAGTTTTTGATGTTTAAAATTAAGCAGTTGTACATAATAAGGAAATCGGTAACCAATAATCTACTCGTCTTAATTTATTTTTACCTTTGAAATCTTAAAATCAATCCTAAATCCTTGAGATACCATGATTAAAAAAACTTCTTAAAGAAAAAATAGCTTTAAACGGTGCTGAACGTCATTTCGTGCCATAGCGGGTAGCTTATTAATTGAGCTGTTCCCTAATAAAATAAGTAAAAAGTATTCTGCGATATAATTCAACGGATACTTCAATCGTTTAGATTACGTTTGTAATTTTGCAAAATACTGGTATTCTATAATTATTAAAAATAATCACTTCAATTTATGCCAATTAAAATAATAGTCAAGAATTTCTATTTTGTACTAAGCGTTTTATCTATCCTGACGATTGTGGGTTGTAATGGTAACAACTATCCTGACGTTTCTGATATCGATGTCACGGTTAATGTACAACGATTTGAACAAGAATTGTTTCAAATTGATACTAATAATTTAGCTCAAAGCCTGAATCAATTAAATGATAAATACGACTATTTCGCGGATTTATACTTTTCTGAAATCATGGGGTTCAAACGGTTACAGGATACAACAATGAGCTATGACACTATCATTTCAAAGTTTATCTCTCATCCTTACATCAAAGAGTTATATGATACGTGTCAACTGGTCTATGGTGATTTCTCAGCAATAGAAAAAGATTTCGAAAAGGCTTTTCAGTTTCATAAATATTATTTTCCAAACCAACCGACACCGACCGTGACTACTTTCATATCCGAATATGGAATCGGAGCAGCAACTATCGGAAAAGAGCAAATTATTGTCGGCTTAGACATGTTCTTAGGAGCAGATTATCAACCTTATTATTATCCTGAGGTACAATTACCAAATTACATCACCCGAACGATGAATCGACAACATCTTGTGCCGAAAGCAATCGAGGCACTATCAAGAGAAATCGTAGGGCAAAACAATGGCTTACGCCTAATTGATAAAATGATTCAAAATGGCAAAGTTCTCTACGTCTTAGATTTATTACAACCACATATTGAGGAGCATGTCAAGTTGGGAATTACGGCAAAACAGGCTGAATGGCTCACTACAAATGAAGGAGAAATGTGGAAAACGGTATTTATCGAAAGATTATATGATAAAAACATGAAAAAATTACAAGGATTAATTGAGGTCGGTCCGACATCGCCTGGCATGCCGCCAGAGTCACCTGGTAACTCCGGAAGCTGGGTCGGTTGGCAAATTATTAAACAATACATGAACAATAATCCTAATATTACCTTAGAACAAATGCTACAAGAGAATGATGCTCAAAAAATTCTAACGGCATCAAGATATAAACCAAGATAATTTTGAATGTTTGAATGTTTGAATGTTTGAGCGTTAATTTTTAACACTTAAACATTCAAATACTCAAATGCAGAACATCAAATCACTTTGAAATTTTTGTTATTTTTTTTGAATCGATAATATTATGTAAATCTTCATCAATCAAAAACATGAAATAAGCTCCGTCTTTCAATTCGAAACCATCTGTAAAAGCAATTTCTTTATCCTCGAATATCTTCTTTTTTAAGATATTACCATCGATATCTTGGATTTGGTAAGCGATTTTCTTTTTCGTAGGATTTTTAATAAAAACCGTAAATTTTGAAGCAAAAAAACCTTCTGTTTGGTTCAATCGTCTATCCACTCGAATAATATTCGAATAAACATTGTTTTCATCACAATCAAGATGCCCTAAACGATAAAAATTAGATAAAAAATTAGTGTCACTATCTCGTATGATAAATTGAGTTTCGAAATCGGAGACTTGTAAAATTTCTAAATCCTCGTCTAATTCTTTCCAGCTGACACCATCAGTACTTTTTTCTGTAAAGTAATCCAAGTACAAGTCATCTTCTTCACTCAACTTCCACGATAAAGTGATTCTATTATCTTTTCTCGACTTTAGTCGAATATCAAGTTTTTTCAATGCTCGTTCTGTCGGACATTGATTCGATAAAGTATCGTCACCTATTTTGATGATATAATACATGGTATCAATAATGTAATCTTCAACAGAAAATTCATTATAATCACTGGCTTTTCTGTGTTTCAATCCGAACACTTCCAAGCTTCCAATTGAATGAAGCGTTTTTGTATTTTTGCTGACAGTACCAACGACTTCTTCTTTTAAACTATTCAAATTAAAAGCAATTGCAGGTTCATCATCTATCGTTTTTTTTCTTCCCAAACGACCATTTCCATCATTTCCCCAAGTCCATACATTTCCTTCCCCGTCCATCGCCAGACTATGAATATCACCCGCCGAAAGTGACGTTATATTTTTTAATACTTCTATTTGCTGAGGAACTTTGATTAGATTAGCCTTCGAAGCACCGCACTGTTTGAAACTATTGCTCCCCCAAGTCCAAACCGTTCCATCTGTTTTCAAAGCCATATTATGTAACGTTCCTGCCTTAATTGTCTTGATATCATTTAAAGGAATATAGACAGGCACACGACAATTTGCATTAGTATTATTACCAACCTGACCGAAATCGTTCCAGCCCCAAGTGAACATTTTTCCATCTTTAGCTAAAGCAATATTGTGAAAAGCGCCGGCCGAAATTTGTTGAATATCTCTTAAGCCCTCAATTTTCTCAGGTCGAGTCGTACTCTCTGCTTTCCCAAGGCCCAATTGACCGAGGTGATTTGCTCCCCAAGACCAAACATCACCGTTTTCATCTAAAGCTAAAGTATGTTTTGCCCCAGCCGAAATCGCCACAATATGATAAAGATTCGGTACTTGCTGCACTTCCAACCGATTATCCTGATGCCCAAGCCCCAATTGACCATTTTTATTCCACCCCCAAGTCCAAACCGTACCATCTGCCTTCAACGCTACGCTATGCCCTTTTCCAGTTGCAACCTGAATAATATCATCTAAACCGCTTATTTTTAATGGAAATGACTCATAATCAGAAGTAACACTGGCTAATTGACCGTAAGTATTTTGTCCCCACGCCCAAACCGTCTTATCCTTTTTGATAGCTAAAATATGCTTGGAAGAGGCTCCTTCTGAAATAGCCGCAAGTTCTGAAAGATTAACCACTAAAGTTGGTTCAATTAAATCCCTCTGATTCGCTTCAAAGTCTTGATCTTGTCCCCAAAACCATATTTTATTATTGTGTAGCAGTAGCGAATGCTGAAAAGCAGCAGTGATTTGTATTGGCTCTATCTCTTTTTCTTTATCAATATGAAGAAGGTGAAACGAACTCAACACTAAAGCACTAATCAAAAAAACAATTAGTTGTATTTTTCTCATAGTTGGTTTGAATTTTTTATAATTTTCTCTTAATTGAGATAATGCTTTCGCAATTATTTTAAGACAAAAAAATCAGGTTTTGCAACAGATAGAAAATGACTCGCTATATATAAGCTGCATCACCACAAAAATACAATCATTATCTATAATTTAAGGACAAGTATATGATATTATGTTTTTCATACCTATTTCAATAGCATATCATTGATGTATATGATACAAAACAGATTTCAACAGATTTTTTCAACCATTTTTAGCGTCATTTATACTATTTTTTGTGTAGCAATTATGACCTATCCACCTAAATGACCGTTCAAAAAACAGTTTGCCTTATTTGCTGTTCTTGGATAAAGTTATTTCTCAAAACTATTGCAAATAGTAAGTTATATAAGAAAAAATTAGTCATAAGAACTCGGAAGTGTTGCCCATTAATACTTGTAATCGAATTCAATTTTAATTAATCCTAAAATTTGATTTTGTTTTTCAGTTGTTAATAATTACGTTTTCCTATTTTTGTGTTATAAAATGCTTTATTGGTATAAATTTAAAAATAGAACATTCATAACAAATTGATTAAAAACAACTTATAATAAGATTTAATCATTACAACATCAAAAAAACTCAAACTATGTTTGATAATAAATTTTCTAATAATGACTTGGAACGCAAAAGCGTTGCTGCTACTAATTTTACCTTTCCACAACAAACAAAATTCTATCGTGGAAAAGTACGTGATGTTTACACCATTGCAGATAAGTTTTTAGTAATGATTGCGTCGGACAGAATCTCGGCTTTTGACCATATTTTACCACGTCCGATTCCATACAAGGGACAAGTGTTGAATCAAATAGCAACCACTTTTTTAAGTTGGACCAGCGATATTGTCCCAAATTGGTTGGCGACTGCACCAGACGAAAATGCTGCTATCGGCTTGATGTGTGAGCCATACAGAGTCGAAATGGTCATTCGTGGCTACTTAACTGGACACGCCTGGAGAGAATATCGTGCAGGTAAAAGAACCCTTTGTGGGGTCACGCTTCCTGAAGGCATGAAGGAGCATGATAAGTTCCCTGAACCTATCATCACGCCAGCAACAAAAGCAATGGAAGGACACGATGAGGATATTTCTCGTGAAGATATTATCGCTCAAGGCATTGTTAGCGAAAGTGACTACATTCAGTTAGAAAATTATACGCGTGCCTTATTTCAGAGAGGAACAGAAATCGCTGCTAAACAAGGTTTGATTTTGGTCGATACAAAATATGAATTTGGTAATAAAAACGGAAAAATCTACTTAATTGACGAAATTCATACACCAGATAGTTCTCGTTATTTTTATGCAGAAGGCTACGAAGAACGTCAGGCCAAAGGCGAACAACAAAAGCATTTATCTAAAGAATTTGTTCGTGAATGGCTAATTGAAAATGGTTTTCAAGGTTTAGATGGTCAAATTATGCCTGTCATGCCAGATGCTTTTGTCGAAATGGTTTCCGAGCGTTATATCGAATTATACGAACAGTTAATCGGCGAAAAATTTCAAAAAGGCGATACCACAGATGTTTTAGGTCGTATCGAATCTAATGTGCAAAAAGCATTGGTCGAGATGATTTAATCCGTAGATGCAACCTACGGTTATTCACATTGAATCTTTCCAAAGTTCTTGATAATCAAAGCGTTGGAAGCGTTTAATATGAATAACCGTAGGTTGTACCTCTGGACTAATCCAAAGCTGTCATATTTACTTCAACCTCCAGCCATTTTTCTAAAGTCGCCTTCAATTCTGCCTTTTGAGCGGCTGTCAAGTTTTTGATTCGAGCATTCCCGTGATGTTTTCCTGCCATATTATAATACAAAGCATTCACATTTTTGGTCGGAATCACACGAGTTGCCGACCACGTATCATTTGCACCATTAATATAAATAAAATTGTTACCGTTCTTTTTCAACCATTTTGCCGTTGCTTTCGGAACATCATTATTGAATGAGATCTCACCAGCATTTTTTGGAGCAAATGAGGCGTGAGGTGCTTTGCCGATTGTCTGAATCAAATCACCAAAAGCTTTGGTTTCAAAGCCATAATAACCCATTTGAGCCGAAGCCTGATAATAATGTGGCCCGAACATCTTCATAGAACGATCATCATAAAACGACAACCCCACAATATCCATCAAAGACTGAATATAAGTGTCCAGTGTATCGCCTGTCGGTAAATCCTCGCAGTCGCTGCCCCATTGCCAAAACGAAAACGGATATTCCAAAACCGCATATTCGAAAGCCGCTTCGATGCCGCCCAAATATTCAAATTTATAACCAGAACCGATTGAAAACCATTTTAATTTTCCTAACACTTCCTCACGGTTTTCCAATAAAGTTTTTTGAACATGAAAAATCTTTTGACGACAATCGTCAGTACCGATCGTATCTAAGAATTTATAAATTCGTTTTTCTTCAAAATCCAAATTCAACGGAGCGACATAAGGAAAAGAGACATCAACATCTTCGGGATAAAAATACCGATAAAAAATCGTCGTTTGTCCACCTTTACTGATACCTGTACTTACCCATTTTCCAGTATAAATTTGTTTGAATAATTGATTAATCGCATGTAAATCAGCCGTTGCTTGTTCCAGATTTAAATATTGCCAATCTAAAGGAGAAGGCACCGATTTTCCACAATAACGATGCTCAATATTGATATAATTTGCATTCAAAATCGTAGCGACTTCGTTGCGGCTACGGTTGAGTTGATACCCTTGCGTATTCATCACATTCGGTGCATCAAATCCGACGTGCGTCAATTCCAGCCGTTGATAAAAAGTCCCTTTTTCCGGATTTTCATGGTCAATCGGTTGTTTCACAAAACATTCGTATTTATTATTTGACACTTTCGTAAATTTCAACCCTGCAAGGTCAAACAATGCGTCTTCAATTGTTTGAGCAAAAGCGAAAGTCGTGACAAATATTAAAATAAATGATAAATAAATTCTTTGCATGATAATTCGATTTAGTTAGTCTATAAATAGACCTGACAGATTTTGAAAACCTGTCAGGTCTGAATGCACTCAAAGATAACAATTCAAATAAAAATCTGCGAACTCTACATGAAAACATCAAAACGATAGCACCAACGCAAAATCATTGCGAACATCTTGAAAATCAATATCCAACGCTTCGCACTCCATTTTCCAATTTTTGATTTGCCAATATTTATTCGAGCCATCGAAAATCACTTTTTTGAAGGTAAAATCCTGAGTTAAAGCTGTCATTTTTATACGTGGCGAATTTCTTAAAATTAAATAATCCACTTCCACCTTTTCGCTACTCGAAATATTTTTATGATCAATAATTAAAAATGTTTTATCATAAAACTGAATCAAATTATCAGATTTTAAAAGATTGTTTTGAGTGATATTTTTATTAATATTCAGCCTGTCAACTTGTTTTATATTTCGTTGATAATGATGACTTTGTGCTGCAAATTCATAGTTTTTTAGCGTTAAATTATCACTTTCCAAAGTCGTGACACTTTGACCATCAATAAAGTCAATCGCTGTCGCATTTGATAGGCTATAAACAATAACTTCTCTTTGATTTGACGATTGCCAATCGTTGTAAATACTAAAACCGGCTAACAACAAAATAAAACTTAATGAAAACAACAACCAACGAACCCGACGAGTTTGTAGCAAAAGACCAAAACCTACTATTGCCATAAGCAATACATAAAACGCCCAACTCGAAAACCACAAACCTTTAATCAATGAGAACGGCAAGGCATGAATCCAACCGATGAAAGTATTCATCAACCAAATTATCCACTCTAAAACTCGACCGATAAAATGCCCTAAAAATGGAATCCAACCAAGTGTAAAAAACAAAATGCCAATACTCAAAATCACGGCAGCCGCAGGAATCACAATCGCACTCGACAACCAAAACCAGACGGGAAATTGATGAAAATAATACAGGGTAAACGGCAATGTTCCCAAAGTTGCCGCAATCGAAACGGTAGTGAGTTGCCAAAAATAATTGACAATTTTATTTTTTGGCAATAGCCAAATTGCAATTTTCGGTTGAAAAAATACAATTCCAAAAACGGCTGCATACGATAATTGAAAGCCAACCGAAAATAAAAAATAAGGATTAAGTAATAACAAGACCAAGGCCGAAGCGGCCAAAACATTATAAATATTTGATTTTTTATCCGTTTCTAAACCCAAAACTAACAACGAAAACATCACGGTCGCTCGAATAACGGACGGCGAGAAACCAGTCAAAAGAGCATAAAACCAAAGCGGTAAAATCATTAAAACTAACTTCAGCCATTTTCGCCGCCAACGAAACTGCTTCAACAACCAACGTAAAATCATCGCAATAATCCCGACGTGCAACCCTGAAACAGCCAAAACATGAATCGCTCCTGTCTCCGAATAAGCCGCCTTGATATCTTCCGACAATTCGTCTTTAAAACCTAACAATAAAGCCATCGCAACCCCCTGCTCCGCTTCGCCTTTGACATATTTTTTTATTTGCTCAATCCGATCTGTACGTATTTTATTAATAGCATAAAACAAACCACTTTTTTCGTTCTCTAATTTTTGCCAACTTCCTTGAGACAAATAAGTTTGATGCGTTATTTTCTTGTATTTTAAAAATTGTTTGTAATCAAATTGATGTGGATTTTTGGGTGACTCCACTTCGTTAATAAAGGATTGAAAAAGGATTTTATCGCCATAATTTAGATTTTTGGCGGCACTATCGGCTTCCACATAACACAACATTTTCCCCAAAACACTTTGTAAACTATCTTGATTTGTTCCTATATTTTGGATTAATAATTCGACCTTAGTCGTCTTTTTTGTCGTTGGAATATTGACCACTTCACCAACTACCCAATATTTTGATGCTGTAGCTTTTTGTGAAATAAATTGTTGATAATGAGTATTATAAGTTATTGGATTATTCCAAAATATCAATTGCCAACCCAACAAAAATAAGACGAGATTTAGCCAAAAACCAACTATCCATTGTTGATAATATTTGAATTTGACTTTAATAATCAAAAAGGAAATTATTAACAAAATGCTTAATAGCAAAATCGGAAAAGGTAAACTTTGCTCCACTTGATTATTACACCAAATACCCATCATTAGCGGAATAACCAACCGAATAAAAGGAACGGCACGCCAGTTAATTTTAGGGGACATATTGGAAAGATTGATACGTTTAGAAAATATACGTTAAAATAATAAATATCAATGAAATAAGATAAAGACGAATAAAAAAAGCGAATAAATCATATAGATTTACTCGCTTTTTATTAGAAAAATTCTACTTTTTTTGTAAAAAAACGCTATTGCTCCTCGATCGTATAACCATTTAAAAATGATTGTACCTCCATTCGTTTTCGACCTTGTAATTGTATTTGTAGCAATTCAATAAAACCATCTTTTGTGGTAATTCTTAGGTATTTTTTATTATCTGTTACAAATTTCCCTGTCGGTAAATCATGTGCTTCCAACAAACGTTTGGCTCTAAATATTTTTAGCTTTTTGCCGTCAAGCATCGTCCAGGCTGTTGGGTACGGACTCAATCCTCTGATAAAATCGTGTACTTTTTGAGTCGGTTGATTGAAATCAATTTGACAAGTTTCATGAAAAATTTTTGGAGCTTTCGAGACCAAACTTTCATCTTGCGGTTGAGGTGTATAATCTCCTTCTTCAATAGCTCGAACGGTTTTTAAAACCAGTTCCGCCCCTTTTAGCATCAATTCGTCATGCACTTCTCCGACCGTTGCATCTTCTCCGATTTCGACTTTCGTCGTAAATAATAAATCGCCTGTATCAATTTCATGCTTTAAAAAAAACGTTGTCGCTCCAGTTTCTTTTTCGCCATTGATAACAGCCCAATTCAACGGTGCTGCTCCACGATATTTTGGCAATAAAGAACCGTGCAAATTGATTGTGCCTATCGGCGGCATATCCCAAACCGCAACCGGTAACATTCGGAAAGCCACCACAACTTGCAAATCCGCATTCAACGCTTTTAACGCTGCTTGAAATTTTGGACTTTTTAGATTCTTAGGTTGCAACACATTCAAATCATTCGCCACAGCGTATTTTTTCACCGCAGATTCAATCAATTTCTTGCCGCCTCGTCCACCGTATTTATCTGTCGCCGTAACAACACCGACAACATCAAAACCATTTTTAACCAAAATATCTAAAGAAGGAACGGCAAAATCTGGCGTTCCCATGAATATTATTTTCATATATTTAGTGATTTTAAATACCGACCTTACGAAGATTCAAAACCCTCGTAAGGTTTAAATTCTACATCATTCTACAAAGAAAAGTATATTTTTTAATAAAAAATTCCATTTCGGTCAGATTGTCAACGCTTCATACTTCACACCTCTAACTTCATACTTCTTTATTTCCGTTTATAAATAACATCTAACCGCTTATGAAAATATACGACCGTTTATGAATTATCAATGGTTTTATACCATTTTTTATGTGAATTTTGAGGTATCAAAAATAAATTAAAAACTAAAAAAATGACAATGAAACATTCATTCATATTTTTATCATTTAGCGTATTTTTTTGCCTTTCGTTTATCACGAAATCTCGTGGAGCAAACGATAGTTTAGTACAAACTACAGTTTCAGAATTGATATATTTTGATTTCGATAGATCAGAACTTTCAGCTACTGAGCAACTAAAATTAGATGCTTTTTTACATTCTAATATTAATAAAGAGCGAAAAATTATCGGTGTCAATATCAACGGACATACCGATTCTTACGGTTCGGATGCGTACAATATTGAATTGTCTAAAAAACGAGCAATGGCTGTTTATTATCGAATTTTACAATTAGGAATACCTAAAGATTTGGTAACCTATCAAGGTTTTGGAGAGCAACAATTAATCATTGCGAAAGGCAACCAAATTACACAAAAAGAAAATCGTCGAGTGACGGTAACGCTGACGCTCGAAGCAATCAAGACAATCGAAACCCAAGAATTTGAAACAACTTTAACCTTGTCAGACTTGTATCAAAATACCCAAAAACCTTATGACGCTTTCACGATACGAGCTGGCGAGGTTGCTTTTCTCAATGGTAAAAATACCCGATTACAGTTTATGTCAGATGCGTTTTCGCATTTGCCGAAAGGCACACCGATTGAAATCCGAATGACAGAGTATTACAACTATTCGGATATGATTCTCGCCAACCTCACCACCGAAATTGACGGCAAAATGCTCTCTACAAACGGTATGATTTACGTCGAAGCATTCGCCAATGGACGACTAATAAATATGACAGGACAGGCTTACGCTTGGTTTCCAAAATCAGAATTTGACGACATGCAGCCGTACTTTGGTGAGGAAGGCGAGGAAGGTGTAACTTGGGAAAGGTTAGCCGGAGATATTAATGAAACTAATCATTTACAAAAGTATTATACTTACTTAAAAAAGGTTGATGAAATTGACAATAGCTGGTCGTATACCTTGAAAGGTCGAGAGTTGAATAAATGGCAAAAATTTCGTCATATCGTATTATTCGGGCGAGAATATTATGAACGGACGATTACGGACGAAACCAAAACCGTTCGCAATGTCCAAAGTATATTTGAACCCGATACAATTGATGTTTATGACGCATTTAATAATTTTAGTAACAATGAAGTTTACCAAAGTCAAATGCAAAATATTTTGGATAACGAAATTTTATCCATTCATCAGTTAGGTTGGATCAACTGCGATAGATTTTATGATGTTCCAGAAGAAAGTAAACGCTCTTTAGCCATTAATATTGAACCTAATAAAAACCTTTCTGTAAAGGTAATTTTCGAAAAAGAAAACGCCATTGTGGCAGCTTATAGCAATTTTAGAAACTACGTTGCGAGTGGTTTACCAAAAGATTTAAAAGTAACCGTTGTTGCGATTCGTACCTCAAACGATAAACCCGAATTAGCGATTAAAAAATTATCAAAAGTTCAAGATTTGAATAATGATGATTTAGAGTTTGTGGCTTATGACGATTTAGAGGCATTTCGGAAAGCGTTGAAGGTTTTGGATTAAAAATAAAAGGTCGAATGTTCTTGAAACATTCGACCTTTCTATCATTTATTCTTCTTTTGGATTAAACTCCAAAGCAGCTTGAGGGTCTTTTAAATCCTTGACTTTTTGATAAATATCTGCCATTTTTAATGTCACATTGATTGATTCAAAATGTACTTCATCCTCTAAACCAATGTAAGTTTTCATTCGCCAATCTCTTTCACCTTGCTTTGTCAAAACATCAATCACAGGCATTTCTTGGTCAATCAAAACATATTCTTGAAAAGATTCGAGTGTTTGATACTTTCTAAACTTTGCACTTCTATCGTAGTTTGAGATCGAGTTGGATAAGACTTCGATGATCAATGTTGGATTTAAAATAGCATGGTT
>Ga0075467_10000262_pt1 | contig 39930 bp, 38 predicted proteins | sample DEB08_DNA_9_FD_75067 | JGI IMG/M metagenome (GOLD analysis project Ga0075467, IMG submission 75067) | Aqueous microbial communities from the Delaware River and Bay under freshwater to marine salinity gradient to study organic matter... | ecosystem: Environmental > Aquatic > Marine > Coastal ... | reverse complement strand
GTCGCGCACCAGCCGCACCGAGGCAACCGCCGCATCCCACAGCTTGTGCGCGTCATCACGCCCGACCATCCGTTCCAATGCGATCTGATCCAGCCGCTGTCCGCCAAGCACCTGTCCGCCGTTGCGCCCCGATGCGCCAAAGCCCATGCGCTGTGCCTCTAGCAGCACGACCTTGCGCCCGGCGCGCGCAAGATGAAGCGCGGCAGACAGGCCGGTGTAGCCGCCGCCGACGATGCAGACATCTGCCCGGACATCACCTTGCAGCGCGGGAAACGGAGGCAGGGCCGGGGTCACGTCGGCATAGAAGCTGGGCGGATAAGTTCCGGCCTTGTCGTTGGCGAACAACAGGTTCATGGCGTGGTCCCGCGCAGTGACGTGTCAGACGTTCGTCAGCAGGTGTTCGCGTTCCCACGGGCTGATCACCTGCAGGAATTCCTTGTGCTCCAGCGCCTTGACCACGGAATAGACGCGGCAGAATTCCGGCCCAAGAACCTCGGTCATGGCGGTATTGGCCTCGAACAGGTCCAGCGCGTCGCTGATGCCGCGCGGAATGTCATCATCGCTGGCATAGGCATCGCCGGTATTTTCCGGCCCGGGGTCCTGCGCTTCGATCAGGCCCAGATATCCGCAGGCAAGACTGGCCGCGATGCCGAGGTAGGGGTTGCAATCCATGCCGGGCAGACGGTTCTCGACCCGACGGCTGGCCGGGTCGGACACCGGGATGCGGATGCCCGTGGTGCGATTGTCGCGCCCCCATTCCAGATTGATCGGCGCCGCGAAATCGGGGACGTAGCGGCGATAGCTGTTCACGTAAGGCGCCAGCAACGCGATCACGGAGGGCAGATGCCTCTGCATGCCGCTGATGAAATGCATGAATTGCGCCGTCTCGGTGCCGTCGTCGTTCGAAAAGATGTTCTTGCCGGTTTTGCTGTCCACGACCGAATGATGGATGTGCATGGCGCTGCCGGGTTCGCCTTCGATCGGCTTGGCCATGAACGTGGCGTAGGTATCGTGCCGCAACGCCGCCTCGCGGATCAGGCGCTTGAAAAAGAAGATCTCGTCTGCAAGGCGCACGGGGTTGCCGTGGCGCAGGTTCAGTTCCAATTGGCCCGCGCCGCCTTCTTGCAAGATGCCGTCGATCTCGAGGCCCTGAGCCTCGGCAAAATCATAGATATCGTCCACGATGGGGCCGTATTCATCGACCGCCGACATGGAATAGGCCTGACGCGCGGCAGCGCGCCGCCCGGACCGGCCCATGGGCGGCTCGATCTCGCGGGCGGGATCGGTGTTGGGGGCGACAAGGTAGAATTCCATCTCGGGCGCGACGATGGGGTTCCAACCCTTGGCGTTATACAGCTCCACGATCCGTTTCAGCACGTTACGCGGCGCAAAGGGGATGGGCTTTCCCTGCTGATCGTCGATGTTGTGGATCACCTGCAGCGTGCAGTCCGCCGACCACGGAGCCGGCGTGGCAGTCGACCAATCGGGGGTCAGGATCATGTCGGGTTCGGTGAAGCCATCGGTTGCGGCATTGGCCCAATCGCCGGTGATGGTTTGGAAGAAAATCGAGTTCGGCAGGTAGAAATGCGTCTGTCGCGCAAATTTCGGGCCCGGCATGGCCTTGCCGCGGGCCACACCGGCCAGATCTGCGACGATGCACTCCACCTCATCGAGGCGCTGGCCCTCAAGATAGGTCTGGGCGACTTGTGGTAGCCGCGCAAGGAATTCGCTGTTGGCGGTCATGTGGCTGTTCCCTTTTCCAGAACGGCGGCCAGCCGGTCGGCCAATGCCGGGTTATCGACCGGTTTGCTCAGGCCCACGCGGGCGTCGGCAAGCAAGTCGTCGGATAACACGCCCTCGCCGCGGTGCGTGATCAGGCCCTGCACCAATTCGGGCCCGAACTCAGGGTGGGCCTGCACCGTGAAGATCCGGTCACCATAGGCGACCATGGCATTCTCGCATGATGCGGAGCTGCCCAGAACCTGTGCGCCCTCGGGCAGCACCGTCACCTGATCCTGGTGCCAGGCGTTCAGGTCGACGGTTTTGCCGTCGAAATCGTAGCTTTGCCGTCCGACCATCCAGCCGCCGCTGAATTTCTCGACCTTGCCGCCGAGGGCCTGCGCAATGATCTGATGGCCAAAGCAGATGCCAACCAGCGGACGGGCCGCATCGCGGATTTCGCGGATGAACGCCTCGAGCCTTGGGATCCATGGCAGGTCTTCATAGGCCCCGTGCTTGGATCCGGTGATCAGCCAGCCGTCGGCATCTCCGGGGCTTGTGGGGAAATCCATGTCGACGACCCGAAAGACGCGGAATTCATATCCCCGACCGTCCAGAAGGCGTTGAAAGACAACGTCGATATTGCCGTTTGTTGCCTGAATTTCTTCAGGAAGGTGACCGGTTTGAAGGATGCCGATGATCATGGGATGCCTTTAGTGAAGGATAGCGGCAATTTATGCCTGCCGGGGGCAGGCGGCAAGGGGCAGACTGGGGCGCTGCCTCAGACCCCGGAGTTTGCTGGCCAAGATGAAATCGCATGCGGACTGGTCAGACCGTATCGAGGTAGAGTTGTGTCTGCTCCTCGGAGGAAAGCTCAGCCATGTAATAGAGCTCTTGCCGTTTGGTGGCGAGGAAGTTCGTGATCAGTTCCGGTGAGAAGATGCGCGCGACATGGGGGCAGGTGGCAAAGCTGTCGATGGCCGCAGCCCAAGTCACCGGCAGTTGCGGCAGATCGGCGGTGTAGGCGCTGCCCGTGATTGGGGCGGGCGGTTCCAGCCCGTCTTCGAGGCCGTTCAGCGCCGCGCCGAGAATCGCGGCGATAAAGAGGTAGGGGTTTATGTCACCGCCCGCCACGCGGTGTTCGATCCGGCGCGCGACGGGCGCGCCCGATGGGATGCGTAACGCCGAGGTGCGGTTTTCATAAGCCCAGGCAATGCCCGTGGGCGCGTGCGCGCCGGGCACCATGCGGGCATAGCTGGAGGCGTGGGGGGCAAAGACCAGCATGGAGCCGGGCATGGCGGCCAGACATCCGGCAACCGCGTGACGCAGCGCAGCCGCGCCTTCCGGCCCGCCGTTGTTGAAAATGTTGTTGCCATCCGCGTCGAGCACCGAGAAATGGCTGTGCAACCCGTTTCCGGCGTAATCCTCATAAGGTTTCGCCATGAAGCTGGCCGCGAAGCCATGTTTGCGTGCCAACCCCCGCACCATCAGTTTGAACAGCCATGCGTCGTCCGCCGCTTTCAGGGCGTCGGGCTCATGCATCAGGTTGATCTCGAACTGGCCGGGGCCCGCCTCGGAGATGGCGGTATCGGCGGGAATGTCCATTTCCTCGCAGGCCTCGTAGAGGTCGGTGAAGAACAGGTCGAAGGCGTCGAGTTGGCGCAAGGCCAGCGTTTCGGCCTGTTGACGGCGTTTGCCCGACAGGGGCGATGGCGGCACGCGCAGATCGGGGCCGCGATCGTCGATGATGTAGAATTCCATCTCGGTTGCGACAACGGGGGTCAGGCCGCGGGCGGCATAGCGTTCGACCACGCGGGCCAGCGCCTGACGCGGGTCGCCGGCAAAGGGACGGCCGTCTTCGTGATACATCCAGATCGGCAACAGAGCGGTCGGCGCATCGAGCCACGGCATCGGCACGAAGCCGCGTTCCGTGGGCTTCAAGATACCGTCGGGATCGCCGGCATCGAACACCAGCGGGCTGTTATCGATGTCTTCGCCCCAGATATCAAGGTTGAGGACGGAGAAGGGAAAGCGGGTGCCTTCCTCTTCGACCTTGCCGGCGAAGCGGCGCGCAATGCGTTTGCCGCGGGCCTGCCCGTTGAGGTCGGCGGCGGCCACGCGAATGGATTTCACGTTGGGGTGGAGGGCGAGATAATCGCTCATCTGATCAGGTTCGGTCTATAGCGCAGGCGCTGGCGCGCTTCGGCGGGGAGGTGACGGTTGAGACGCCGGTTGATGGCGCCGAAAAGCAAGATGATACACATGGTCAGCGCGACGAAATACAGCGCCACGATCGGATAGGGAATGAACGGATTGAAGGTGCGGTCGGCAAAGTAGTTGGCATAATACAACGCATCGCCCCGCTGTTGGAAGGCCGGAAAGCTGGAAAAGAAAATCAGCGTCGTGGCGTGGAACAAAAAGATCGCCTCGTTGGTGTATGCGGGCCATGCCAGACGCATCGTCGTGGGAAAGGTGATGCGCCGGAACCGTTTCCACCCGGTGATGCCATAAGCGTCCGCCGCTTCCAGATCGCCACGCGGCACGGAACGGAGCGCGCCATAGAATATCTCGGCGGCATAGGCGGAGGTGTTGAGGAACAGCACCATCAATGCACCCAGCCAAGCCCGCGCCAGCCACCGGGTTTCCGCCTCGATCAGAATCCCGAAGACCTCGAACTCCACCCCGAGGCGAGGCAGCATCACGAAAGCCTCGTAGGCCATGAAGAATTGAATAAAAAGCGGTGAGCCGCGAAAGACGAAGATGAACCATTCCGCCGGTTTGCGGATGAACCAAGGCTTGGCGGCCTTGCCCATGGCCAGAGCGACCGCAAAGAAGAACCCGAAGGACAGGGCGAGGATACCGAAATAGACGTTCCAGATCATCCCTGAGCCGATCAGGACGACCTGTTCGCACAGCGTGATGTCCGAGCGGGGCAGCAGGCGTTCGCCAATGCCGAGCGACCGCAGGCCGTAATCCTGAATGGTTTGCCAACAGCTCATGCAGCGGCCTTTCGGAGGTCTTCGCCAGCCATCGTGGCCTGCCCACGCGACAAGCGGCGCGTTAGGCGCGACAGGGCAATTTCGGACACGCGGGTAAAGCAGAGGTAAAACACGAGAAGGCCGAGGAAGTACCAGAAACGCCAGTCAGGATGCGGATATTGATAGGCCGACGTACGCGACCCGCCCAGTTCGCGCGCCCAATAGACGATATCCTCGATCCCCAGCAGGAACAGCAGCGGCGTCGCCTTGATCAGGATCATCCACACGTTCGAAAGGCCGGGTAGCGCGTAGATCCACATTTGGGGGACCAGCACACGCCAGAATGTCTGGCGCCGGGACATGCCGTAGGCTTCGGCAGTTTCCAGTTGCGCGCGGGGAACGGCCCGCATGGCGCCGAACAACACGTTGCCGCAGAACGCGCCGAACACGATGGCGTAGGTAAAGACGGCGAGGAAGAAGTTGTAGGTTTCATGCACCCATTGCGGGGAATTGCCGGGCGGGACGCGGGCGGCGTCGCAGACAAGAAAATTCGCGCCCTGATAGATCGGCTCGGACCAGTCGGGGCAGCGGATGGTGTGGACGGAATATTCGATAAGCTGGTCCAGCACGATCACGAAGAACAGAAAAAACGCGATATCTGGCACGCCGCGGACCATGGCGGTGTAAAGCTTGCCCAACAGGCGGATCGGCAGGATGGGCGAGCGGGAGGCTGCCGCCGCACCGAACCCGAAGGCCAATGCCGTGGGCGCGGTAACAAAGATCAGCGCGAAGACAACCAGAAAGCTTTGATAGAACAGGAAGTGTGCGCCATTGGTCAGGTAGCAAGCGAACCATTGGCCTGTGTCCAGCATGGATGGGTCTGTGCAAAAGCTGAACATGGCGCAATTTGGTTGGGGCGTGTCGTGGGGCCGCCCGGGGTGTCTGATAATCGAAAAAATGCGGCGTGGGACGGGCGCGGCAGGTTTCCCCGCCGCGCCCTGAAATCCTTAGAACGTCGCGGCTTCAGGGCCGAACCATTCCGTGATCAGCGCGTTCAGCGTGCCATCGTCCTTCATCGACTGGATCGCGACGTCGAAGGCGTCACGCAGTTCGTTGTCGGTTTCGCGCACGCCCATGCCGACGCCGCCGCCCAGTTGCACCGGCTCACCGACGATCATCAGGTCGGCGTCTTCATTGGCCACGGGCAGCAGGTAATCGCCATCTGCAAACACGGCATCCGCTTCGCCATTGCGCACGGCGGCGATGGTTTCATCGGGGGTCGCGAATTCGATAAGCGTCGCACCGGTTTCGGCGATGTAGCCTGCTTGAATGGTGTTGGTCTGCGCGGCAATTACACCGCCAGCCAGATCCGCGTCTTCCGACAGGGCCAGAAACAACGAGGAGGCGGGCGGGATGTAGTTCTGGGTGAAGTCGATCACCTGATCGCGCTCATCGGTGATGCTCATGCCCGCGATGATGGTGTCGTAGTTGCCGCTGGTCAGGTTCGGGATGATGCTGTCCCATTCGTTTGTGACCCACTGGCAGTTGAGTTCGGCACGAAGGCACAGTTCATCACCCAATGCGCGTTCAAAGCCGTCGACTTCGCCGCTGTCGTTGATGAAGTTGTACGGAGGGTAGGCCCCTTCGGTGCCCATGCGGACGACGCTATGCGCATCGGCCAAAACGGCCCCGGCGGACAGCGCCAGAACGGTGGCGGAAATAACGAGTGTTTTCATTGGGTGACTCCCGGTTGTTGGTTTCTTGATCCTCAGGCCGCTTGGGTGTGGCTGAGGAATTGTTGCAGGCGGGCGGATTTCGGCGCGCCAAAGAGGTCGTCAGGTGGGCCCTCTTCCTCGACAAGGCCCTGATGCAGGAAGACGACGTGATCGGACACGTCGCGCGCCAGCCGCATGTCATGCGTGACCAGCAGCATGGTGCGCCCTTCGGCGGCAAGGTCCTTGATGACCTTGACCACTTCTTGTTCCAGTTCAGGGTCAAGGGCCGAGGTGGGTTCGTCAAACAGCAGCGCGCGGGGTTGCATGCACAGCGCGCGGGCAATCGCGGCGCGCTGTTGCTGTCCGCCCGAAAGCTGTGCGGGCCACACATCGCATTTGTCGCCGATACCGACCTTGTCCAGCAGGGCACGCGCGCGCGCCTCGACCGTGGCTCTGTCTTCGCCAAGGACCGTCAGCGGCGCCTCCATCACATTTTGCAGGATGCTCATGTGAGACCACAGGTTAAACTGTTGAAATACCATGGAAAGGTTCGTGCGAATCCGGCGCACCTGCGCGGCATCTGCGGGGTGGCGATCATGGCCTTTGCCACGCCAGTTGACCGCTTCGCCCTCGAACTTGATGTCGCCCTGTTGACTGTCTTCCAGCAGGTTTGCGCAGCGCAAGAGCGTTGATTTTCCAGACCCGGAACTGCCAATCAGGGACACGACATCGCCTGCGCAGGCACGCATGTCGACGCCCTTGAGGACTTCGAGCGCACCGTAGCTTTTATGCAGCCCGGTGATTTCGATCACCGGCGGGGTTTTGGATGTCACGAGTGGCAGTTTCCCTGTTGTTTTAACGATTTGTGCTGAAACAGGCGGCAATTGCAACGGTGTTGTGACCGTCGCCGCCGGGTCAGACCGGTGGAAGTGCCCTTTTTTGTGGCGTTTGCCTATGTGGAGGGCGCTGCGGGAATGGGAAGGTCAAGATAACGGTCGCGGGGCAGGGGGATGATGCCGTGCAGGGCCAGCGTCTCGCGATCTTGCGCGGCAAGCGCGGTCAATGCGTTCGACAGGGCGGCCAGATAGGGGGCGGGATCGACCGCCCCGGCCGTGCAGAAACTGATGCTCGGAGACGGATCGGTCCGACCGACGACCCGCAGGCCGGTTGTGAAGTCTTCCCACTTTTCAAGCATTTGCCATGTCACGGCATCTATCCCTGCCAGATCGGCGCGACCTTCCGCCACTGCGCGGGCACTGGCGAGGTGACTGCCGGTTTGGATGGTGGTGGCGAAGCCCGTCCCGCGCGCCGCCGCCCAAAGACCCGGCATGCACCAACCCGAGTTGCTGAGCGGGTCATTCAAGGCAAACCGGACGTCGGCGAAATGGTCGCGCGGGTCGTCGGCCCGGGCGATCATGACGCTGTAATATTCGCCCGGACGCGCGTCGGGCAACCCGTGGTCCATTGCGCCGATGAGGGTGATCTTGTCTTTGAAAACAGCACGATAAGGCAAGTTGCAGATTTGGCTGAGTACCATGTCGGGGCGTGACCAAAGCGCCATGGTATCCGCCCCATCCGAGAGCGTGGGGGGCGCGGCAATGCCACGATCGCGCAGGGCATCATGGATCAGGGACCAGAATGCATCATGGGCGGCGGTGTTTTCCGCCCGCAGATACATCGGGAAGGCGGCGATCATCCGAGGCGCGCGGCGACCCGTTGGCGGGCCAGATTGCTGTCGCGGTCGTTGAAGCCCAGCAACGGGGCCAGCATGCGGAGCAAGGCGTCCTCCTCATGGTTGCGGTCGCCGTCAGCCATCACGATTTCCCACAGGGATTCAATCACTTGGGTGCGATCTTCCAGCGCCACGGCATCCTTGATGGCGCGGGTGAAGCGGACGGTGTCGGGGGCTTCGGCCTCCAGTGCCTCTGCCTCGCGGCGCAGGGCCGTTGCCTCGAACGGAGACAGGCCGTGGCGGGCGGCAAGGATACGGTCGATCCGTTCGACCTCGATCCGGGCATATTCGCCATCGGATTTGGCGATACGCACAAGGAGCGCGGCCAGCGCCAGACGCGCGTCGAGGTCGGGTAAACGGGCGGGTTCGGGGGCCGTCAAACGGCGGAGGAGATCAGCAAACATGACGGGTGATATAGGACGATTTCGGACCATGCACAACGGATGCACAAGTGATGCACATCCAATGCATACGCCGCAACCGCCGTCGCGGGCGGGTCTGCGGGCCAGACACCGCCGTCAAGGCACGCGGATCAGGCCCGATGCGATGGGGACTGCGGTTCCGGCCACGCGAACCGCGGTGATGGTCGCGTCCGCCACATCGACGGTCAGACGCACATGCGAGGGGCGGCCCATCTCGGCGCCTTGAAGCAGCGCCAGCGCGGTGGTGCCGTCGGGCAGCGCACCATTGGCCAGCAACTGCGCGGCGAGAATGGCCGAAGCGGATCCCGTCGCCGGATCTTCGGGAATGCCGGCAGTGGGAGAGAACATGCGCCCCTGATAATCGGCGGCAATACCGGGTGTGTAGAGATAGCCGCAATCGACACGGGCGGCCTGCATCAGGGCCGACCAATGCGGTTCGATCGGGCGGGCGGCGGCAAGGGCGGCGGTGTCGGTAACGGGAATGTAAAGAAATGGCGGCCCGCCTTGGTAGACGCCCGGATTGTGTGGACCGATCTGGCCGATCGACAGGTCCAGCGCGGCGGCGATCAGCGCAAGATCAGGGGGCTGCGTATGGAGGACGGGAATTTTGGGCGCGGTAAATTCCGCGATGACCGTGTCACCCCGGCGCGTGACGGCAACGGGCACCAATCCGGCAACTTCTTCCAGAAGAATTTGGGTGTCGAAGTCGCCCGCAGGGTGGGCCTGCGTTGCCAGAAGGACGGCGCAGCCGATGGTGGGATGCCCGGCAAAGGGAATCTCGGCTGTTGGAAAAAAGATCCGCACCTTGGCGGTGTTGCCCGGATCGTCTGGCGTTTGCACGAAGATGGTTTCCGACAGGTTGAATTCGCGCGCGATGGTTTGCATCTGCGCCGTATCAAGCCCGTCAGCCCCCAGCACGATTGCAAGCGGGTTGCCCGCGAACGGGCGGTCGGTGAACACGTCACTGGTGTGAAAGACAAGCTGGGTCATGCGGCCAAGCGTGGCACGGGACGCTTACGATGAAAAGAGCACCGGTGCGCGGCCCTAGACCAGACGCGAGTTATCCTTGGCGGCGCGGACGAAATCACGGAACAAGGGGTGCGGCGCAAACGGCTTGGATTTCAGTTCGGGATGGAACTGGACGCCGATGTACCAAGGGTGATCCGCGATTTCCACGATCTCGGGCAGGCGACCGTCGGGCGACATGCCGGAAAAGATCAGGCCTTTTCCCTCAAGCGCGTCACGATACTTGATGTCGACCTCATAGCGGTGGCGATGACGTTCTTCGATGGCCGTCGTGCCATAGGCCTCGGCGGCGCGCGACCCGGTTTTCAACACCGCGTCATAAGCGCCAAGGCGCATGGTGCCGCCCTTGTCGTCGCCGGTTGAGCGTTTGACGGTGTAATTGCCCTGCACCCATTCCTTGAGGTGATAGACAACGGGTTCAAAGCGTTTCTTGCCAGCCTCGTGGTCGAATTCCTCGGAGCCGGCGGTGCTAACGCCAGCCAGATTGCGGGCCGCCTCGATCACGGCCATCTGCATGCCAAGGCAAATGCCGAGATAGGGTATCTTGCGCGTGCGGGCGAATTCGGCGGCGCGGATCTTGCCCTCGGTCCCGCGTTCGCCAAAACCGCCGGGGACCAGAATGGCGTGAAAGCCTTCGAGATAGGGCGCGGGGTCTTCGGTATCGAAGATCTCGGCATCGACCCATTGGACGTTGACCTTGACGCGGTTGGCCATGCCACCGTGGGTCAGTGCCTCCTTGATGGATTTGTAGGCGTCTTCCAACTGCACGTATTTTCCGACGATGGCGATGTTCACTTCGCCGTCGACGTTGGTGATGCGGTCCACGACATCTTCCCAGACGGTCAGGTCGGGCCGGGGCGCGGGAGAGATTGAGAAGGCGTCCAGCACGGCCTGATCCAGCCCTTCGCGGTGGTAGGCAAGCGGCGCCTCGTAGATGGATTTCAGATCATAGGCCGCAACCACGTGTTCCTTGCGGACATTGCAGAAGAGGGCGATTTTCTCGCGCTCTTTCTCTGGGATCGGATGTTCGGACCGGCACACGAGGATATCGGGCGCGATGCCGATGGATTGCAGTTCCTTGACCGAATGCTGTGTGGGTTTTGTCTTCAACTCGCCACTTGCCGCCAGATAGGGCAGCAGGGTCAGGTGCATGAAGATGCATTGCCCGCGCGGCTTGTCATGGGAGAACTGGCGGATCGCCTCGAAGAAGGGCAGGCCTTCGATGTCGCCCACGGTGCCGCCAATTTCGCACAGCATGAAATCGACCTCGGTATCGCCGATGGCGAGGAAATCCTTGATCTCGTTGGTGACGTGGGGAATCACCTGAATGGTCTTGCCGAGGTAATCGCCGCGCCGCTCTTTCTCCAACACGTTGGAATAGATGCGGCCGGAACTGACACTGTCGGTCTTGCGCGCCGCGACGCCGGTGAAGCGTTCGTAATGGCCAAGATCAAGGTCGGTCTCGGCGCCGTCGTCGGTCACGAAAACCTCGCCGTGCTCGAAGGGCGACATGGTGCCCGGATCGACGTTCAGATACGGATCGAGCTTGCGGAGCCGGACGGTATAGCCGCGCGCCTGCAACAGCGCACCAAGCGCGGCGGAGGCCAGCCCCTTGCCAAGGGATGAGACCACACCACCGGTGATGAAAATATAACGCGCCATCTGTCAGCAAACCTTCCCGTGCGGGGTGTCACAGGCCGGGCCTGCGCAATCCAACTTTCCCAGTATCACGGGATTTGAGAGTAGCAGGATTCGCCCCCATCGGGCAACCCATGCCGCTACATGATGTGATGAAAAGGGGCCAAGACCCCAGATTTATAGGATAATGCGACGCTTGCGCGCCGCTGCCGCCGCGATCAATCGACGCGTGGGGGCAGGGCGGGCGCATCACCAGAGCTTGGCGGCAACAGATCCGAGGCTGGCGGCAGGGCCACACCACCGCCGTCTACCGGCGCTTCAACGCCGATGCGGTCAAGCACCGAGTCGTTCGCCGAGTTTCTTGCAGCAAGAATGGTCAAGGTGATCGAGGTTGCCAGAAACGCGATTGCAAAGGTCCAGGTTAGCTTGCCGAGCGCTGTTCCGGCCTGACGCCCGGTCATCACGCCACCACCACCGCCCATTCCAAGACCACCGCCTTCGGATCGCTGAAGCAAGACCACGCCGATCAAGCAGACCGCGAGGATAAGGTGGACGACGAGGACGATATTTTCCATGGGCTAACCGATGTCTTGCTTCTGGTTCGGGCCTACTTATGAGATGCGACCAGCCGCCGCAAGGGTCGGCTTGCATAACTTTGGGACAGGCACGCTTGTCTCTGGATGGCGAATTCCACGGGTCCGGAGATCGCCGTCATCGCCGGGGCGGCAGATTGCGGTTTCATGACACGGTGCGGCCAGCTATAGGGGCGCGGGGTTTTCATCACAGACGAGAAGGATCACCGGCATGGCCAATGTGGTTGTTGTGGGCGCGCAGTGGGGCGACGAGGGCAAGGGCAAGATCGTCGATTGGCTGAGCGAGCGGGCCGACGTGATCGCCCGGTTTCAGGGCGGGCACAATGCCGGCCACACGTTGGTGATCGATGGCACCACCTACAAGTTGCATGCGCTGCCTTCGGGCGTGGTGCGTGGCGGCAAGTTGTCGGTCATCGGCAATGGCGTGGTGTTGGACCCGTGGCATCTGGTGCAGGAAATCGCGACCGTGCGGGCGCAGGGCGTCGAAATTTCGCCCGAAACCCTGATGATCGCGGAAAACACGCCCCTGATTTTGCCGATCCATGGCGAGCTTGACCGCGCCCGCGAGAGCCAGAGCGCGGTCGCCAAGATCGGAACCACGGGGCGGGGCATCGGCCCGGCCTACGAGGACAAGGTTGGCCGTCGGTCGGTCCGGGTTGCGGATCTGGCGGACCGGGCCACTTTGGAAGCGCGGGTGGACCGCGCGCTGGTGCATCATGACGCGTTGCGCCGTGGGCTTGGGCTGGAGCCGGTGGACCGCGATGCGCTGATTGCGCAGCTGGTCGAGATTGCGCCGTCGGTTCTGGAATATGCCGCGCCGGTCTGGAAGGTGCTGACCGAAAAGCGCAAGGCCGGCAAACGGATCTTGTTCGAGGGCGCGCAGGGTGCGCTGCTGGATATCGATTTCGGCACCTATCCCTTTGTCACCAGTTCCAACGTCATCGCGGGGCAGGCGGCGACGGGTGTGGGTGTGGGCCCCGGCGCAATCGATTTCGTGCTGGGGATCGTGAAGGCCTATACGACGCGCGTCGGCGAAGGGCCGTTTCCGACCGAATTGATGGATGACGACGGCCAGCGCATGGGCGAACGCGGCAAGGAATTCGGCACCACCACCGGGCGCAAGCGGCGCTGCGGCTGGTTCGATGCGGTGCTGGTGCGCCAGACCTGCGCCACAAGCGGCGTGAACGGGATTGCCCTGACCAAGCTGGACGTGCTGGACGGTTTCGACGAATTGAAGATCTGCGTCGGTTATGAGCTGAACGGCCAATTCTTTGATTATCTGCCCACGGCCGCCGATCAACAGGCGCGGGTGGTGCCGATCTATGAAACCATGGCGGGCTGGTCGGAAACCACGGCGGGCGCGCGCAGCTGGGCGGACCTGCCGGGCGATGCGATCAAGTATGTGCGCCGGATCGAAGAGTTGATCCAGTGCCCGGTGGCCCTACTGTCCACCTCACCCGAACGCGAGGACACCATTTTGGTGACCGACCCGTTCGCCGATTAGGGAGGCATGCCGATGGCATTGAGTTACAAGGCCCGCCGCAGATGGTCTTTGGTGGTTTTGCTGGTGGGGCTGCCGGCCTATATCGGCGCGGCGTGGTTCATGATGAGCCTGTTCGACCGGCCGTCGATCTGGGTGGAACTGGCGATTTATGTGGTGCTTGGCATCATCTGGGCCGTGCCGATGAAGGCGGTGTTTCTGGGTGTCGGACAGGCCGACCCCGACGCCCCGCCACGCGACGAGGGCTAGGGCCGCGCCAGAGCCGCACAAGCGGCAGTGTGAACACAGCAAAGGCCGGGTCTGGAAAGACCCGGCCTTTGCTGTGTCGGGCGCGGCCCCGTGCGCCTAGGCGCGATAGTGCAGCGACTTGCGGGTCAGGCGGTATTCACCACGGTTGACTTTCTTGATGACGCCGTCACGCAACAAGGTGCCGAACGCGCGCAGCACTTCCTCGCGGTCGACGTCGTCTTGCGATGCGTCGCGCACCAGCCCCATGACCTGCGGGCGGGTGAATTCCGAAATGCGTTCGCTGTGCAACAGGAACGCGGCGGCCAGTTCGACCGCATGGACCATATCCTCGGCGCTGTTTTGCTCAAGATAATCGACGAAGTTATTCGCCGCGCTGGCAGGGGTTGGCGTGGCGCGCTCTGTCGGGGTGGTCGCGGGGTATTCGGTGGCAACAGGCTCTGCGGCGATTTCGTCGATGAGGGCGGAGGTGTCAGTGACCTCAGCGACCTTGGTGACCTCGGGTACGACCGTGGCGATGGCCTCGGCTTCGTCGGCTTCGTAGGAGTCCGCGATGGGGGCCGCGACCGGTGGTGCGCTTTCGGCGGTGGCAGGCTTGATCAGCCCGGCGCGGGCCGCAAGGGCGGCAAGGCTGATGGATACCTTGCGTGGCGGGGCGGGAATTGCTTCGGTCACGCCGATCAGCAGTTCATCGTCCCGTTCGGAACCGGATGACAGGTAGGCGGTATCGGTGTCACGCAGGGCTGCCGACAGGCGCAGCGGTTCTGCGGCGGCAATCGCCTCGGCCACGTCATCGGGGCTTTCGGCAAGGGCAAGGTTTGCACCGCCCGCCCGCACACGGCGGGGACGCACGGGGCCGCTTGAGGCTTGTGCGGAGCCGTCTTCATCGGTGTCGATCCGCTGTTCCGACACCAGAACCAGAGGTGAGGCGCGTTCGTCGGTGCGTTTGGCGCGACGGCTGACATCAACCTGCACACGGCGGGGGCGCATGACGCGGGCCAGATCATCGCGGTATTCGGCGGTGTCGTCTTCTTCTTCTTCGGACACGCCTTCGGTTTCGGCGATCCGGCGTTCGGCGACGCGGGCCGCGACGGCCGCCTTGAGGTGTTCGATATTTGCGCGGCGCTGGCTGGTTTCGGACGTGGACAGGCGGTTGCCTGCGGCGTTGAACAGGCGATCAACCTCGGGGGCATGATCGTCGGCGGATGCCTCGAGTTGGGCGCGACGGGTTTCGCGCAAGCCGACGCGGACATCGGCCCCGGGCGTCTCGGCCAACGCAGCGGCGGAGGTGCCATCGGCATCGTCTGTATCGTCTGTGTCTTCGTCCTGCGGTGCCGCGATGTTCCTGACCGCGTTGATGGCGGCCAGTTCGGCCTGAAGGGCGGCCTCGGCGGCGAGGGCGACGGTATCGTCCTCATCCGCGACGGCGGTATCGGTCAGGTCGGCGTCGTGAGCCGCATCATGCGTACCGCGCGCCCGGTCGTCGCCGGACAGCGCCGCGACAAGCGCTGCATCGGCGGCGTCATCATCGGCCGGAGCATCGGCGGGTGACATTGCGGTGGCGTCTGCGTGCTGATCTTCGGAATAGGCATCGGTTTCGGTATCATGGGCTGCCTGACGGATCCGTGCCAGACGTGCGGCGATGGTGTCGCCCGACAGATCGGCGGCGGGCTTGGCCAGCGCGCTCTGCACGACGCTGGCGGGGGCGGCGGGGAGGTCATCCAGCCAGTCATCGGCATCTGCGAAGTCGTCGGCCGGCACCATGGTGGCTTCGGCCTCGTCTTCGACATCATCTTCGACCGCATCTTCGGCAACGTCTTCAATCAGGTCTTCGGCCGCGGCTTCTGCCACGGCTTCTGTGGTGACGGTTTCGACCGTATCGGTGCCGCGCATCAGAGCAGCAACGGCGGCGATGGTGTCTTCGCCGACAAGTGCCAGAGCGGCGGCCTGAACCTCGGGCTGAACCTCGGGCTGAGCTTCAGCGGCGGTGATGGCGGCGATTGCGTCTTGGTCAGCGGCTTCGGCCTCTTGCGCGGCGTGTGCTTCTTCTTCGGCGATGCGTGCGGCTTCGGCCTCTTGCGCGGCGTGCGCTTCTTCTTCGGCGATGCGTGCGGCTTCGGCTTCGGCTTCTGCGGTGGCCGCGTCCTCTTGGGTGGCGCGCAGGCTGTCGGCCAGTTCGGCGTCGGCGATGGTTTCTTCGGGGGTGTTGTCACGCGGACGCATGATCAACCCGGTTTCGGACAGCCGCGCCTCGACCCGGCGCTGGATCGCGGCCTCGGTGACGCTGCGGAGCATGTCTGCATCCGGGGTTGGCGGTTCGGCACCGAAGAAACGGTCTTCGGCGGCCAGATCGCGGAAATATTCTGCAATAGCCTTCATCGCGGAAAACGGGTCGTCGAACGCTTCCAAGGTGCAGGAAAACGTGCCGTATGAAACCGTCAGGATCTTGTTTGCATCGCTCATGTTACTACTTCACTCTGCTCGTCCGACTATGGTGCCGGAATTTACCATCTTGCCAATCGGTGTAACAAACTGATTCCAGACAAACGGGACGGCATTTGGGCCATTCAATGATCATTAACCCAAAAAAAGGCGACAATTTGCCAATCTCCAACGTGATTGTTGACACGAACACATTCGTGACACTTTTGGGTGGCGGTGACGTTAACACCGCCGATCTTGATATGGCGCTGGCGCTGGCCCCTGTTTTGGTGGCTGCGGACGGCGGGGCGGATACGGCGCTGCGCCATGGAAAGACGCCGCGCGCGGTGATCGGCGATCTTGATTCGCTGAGTTCCGAGGGCCGTGCGGCCATTGATGACGCGACCGTTTATCACATTCCCGAGCAGGACAGCACCGATTTTGACAAGGCGCTGCGGTCAATCGTGGCGCCGCTGATCCTTGCGGTGGGGTTCACGGGGCGGCGGATCGACCATGAACTGGCCGCATATCACGGGCTGGTTGCGCGCCCTGACGCGCGCTGCATCATCCTGGGAACCGACGATATCGCATTTCATGCGCCGCCGCAGATCGTGCTGGACCTGCCGCCGGGCGCGCGCCTGTCGTTGTTTCCAATGGCGGAAATGGGCATCGCGTCGACCGGGCTGCGCTGGGCCACTGACGGGATAGCATTTCACCCCGCGCGCAAGATCGGCACCTCGAACGAGGTGGCGGTGGGACCTGTGCGTCTGACCCCGACGCGATCGGGGATGCTGCTGATTTTGCCGCGCGTTCATCTGGCGGCCGCGATCACGGGGCTGGTCGGGGCACATATTTAGCCTCGCACAACCGTGCGCGGTTCTGTAAAGGTCTGATGATGCAACAAAACGGATGTGCCTATGCCGGCTGAGCTGTCCCCGATTGATAAAGCAAAATATGTCGCTGCCCGCAGGGCGGTGGATTTCGTTGAAGATGGCATGCGGGTAGGGCTTGGAACGGGCTCGACTGCGGCATGGATGGTGCGCTGTCTGGGGGAGCTTGTCCGCGAAGAGGGCATGAAGATTACCGGCGTGGCGACATCAGGCCGAACCGCCGAACTGGCGCGGCAGGTGGGCGTGCCCATCAAGACGCTGGACGAGGTCAAATGGCTGGACCTGACGATTGACGGGACCGACGAATACGACCCCAGCCTGAACCTGATCAAGGGTGGCGGCGGTGCGCTGCTGCAGGAAAAGATCGTGGCGACCGCCAGCGACCAGATGATCGTGATCGCCGATCTGTCGAAGCAGGTCGATGCGCTGGGCGCGTTCCCCCTTCCGGTGGAGGTGATCCCGTTTGGATGGCAGACCACCAAGGCGTTGATCGAGGAAATGTTGTCGAACGTCGATGTGATGGGGCGGGGGGCATCGCTGCGGCTGAATGACCGGGCACCGTTCCGCACGGATGAGGGGAACTTCATTCTGGACCTGCACCTGCGCCGCATCGGCAACCCGCAACAGTTGAGCCTGATCTTGAACCAGATCCCCGGCGTTGTGGAGAACGGGCTGTTTCTTGATATTTGCGACGTGCTGGTGATTGGCAACGGCGACGGCACCGTCGAGGTGCGCGATATCAACAACGGCACCGTGGAACATGAACGTATCGACATCATCGATACCGAGAACCTGTTCGTCGACGGCGCAGAATAGACGCGCGCGGAAGGAAACCCCATGAAGTTCGATTACGACCTATTCGTCATTGGTGGCGGTTCAGGGGGCGTGCGCGCCGCACGGATGGCGGCAGCCGAGGGGGCCAAGGTGGGCCTTGCCGAGGAAAGCCGCATGGGGGGCACCTGCGTGATCCGCGGGTGCGTGCCGAAAAAGCTGATGGTGTTCGCGTCCAGCTATCGTGAAGGGTTCGCAGAGGCGCGCGCCTATGGCTGGGATGCGCAGGAAGGCGATTTTCACTGGGACCGGTTCAGCGGCCATCTGAACAAGGAACTGGACCGGCTGGAGCAGGTGTATCGCAACCTGCTGGACGGCTCGGGCGTGGAGATTATCGACAGCCGTGCGGTGGTGGAGGATGCCCACACCGTCAAGTTCGCCAATGGCGTGACCAAGACGGCCAAGCATATCCTTGTGGCCACGGGCGGGCGGCCAGTGCGACCCGACATGCCGAACGCGCATCTGGGGATCGTGTCAGATGACATCTTTCATCTGCCGGAACTGCCGAAATCCATCCTGATCGTGGGCGGCGGGTATATTGCCTGCGAATTTGCCTGCATCCTGAACGGACTGGGCGTGGCGGTCACGCAATTCTACCGTGGCGCGCAGATCCTGCGCGGCTTCGACGATGAGGCGCGCGGTCTGGTGGCCGAGATGATGCGCAGCAGCGGCATCGATCTGCATGTGGGCACCAACATCGTGGATCTGGCCACCGCCGATAGCGCGCATGCCGCGTCCAGCACGGGGACCGGGGCCGATGTCGGCATGGGGGCACCCGTCGAGCCAGACAAGGCGTTGCACGCCAAGGTCACCCGCGGCACGCCGGGCAAGCCCGTCTGGGTGAAGGCCACCAACGGGCGCGAGGACGTGTTTGATCAGGTGCTGTTTGCCACCGGGCGCGAACCCAACACGCACGGCATGGGCCTTGAAAAGATCGGTGTCGAGATCGGCCGCCGGGGCGAAATTGTCGTCGATGCGTATAGCCAGACCGGTGTGCCGTCGATCTATGCGATCGGCGATGTCACGAACCGCCTGCAACTGACGCCCGTCGCGATCCGCGAGGGCATGGCGTTTGTGGAGACCGTGTTCAAAGGCAACCCGACAGCGCCCGACCATGATCTGGTGCCATCGGCGATTTTCACGCAGCCGGAAATGGGCACGATCGGCCTGACCGAGGAAGCCGCGCGCGATCAGGAGGAGATCGAGGTTTATTGCACCTCGTTCCGGCCGATGCAGCAGGCGTTCGCCGGCAAGAGTGACCGGGTGCTGATGAAGCTGGTGGTCAGCAAGGCGACCCGGAAGATTCTGGGATGTCACATTGTCGCGCCGCAGGCGGGGGAAATGATCCAACTGGCGGGCATTGCGATCAAGATGGGGGCCACGAAAGAAGATTTCGACCGCACGGTTGCGGTCCACCCCACAATGTCCGAAGAGCTGGTGACAATGCGTACACCGACGCGGACCGCTTGAATTTGCGGCGAAAACGCACAAGTTCAGGTGCAATTTGGGCAACGTGCCCCATATGATACACGACAGGTTAGAGATGATGAGGGGATCAACAATCAATGGCTGGCAATAGTGGCGGGCCGTGGGGCGGCGGAAGCGGTTCTGGCGGTGGTAATCGCGGCAACAACGGCAATGGCGGAAACGGTGGCGATAGACGTCCTCCTCGGGGTGAGGGTGGCCAGCAGATGCCGGAAATTGACGAGATCGTCCGCAAGGGCCAGGAACAGCTGCGCGTCCTGATGGGCGGTCGCGGTGGTGGCACCGGCGGCGGTGGCACCGGCGGCGGCGGCGGCAATTTCGAGATTGGCCGCGGGGCCTATGTGATCGGCGCGCTGGCTGCCGTGGGGCTGTGGGTATTTTCATCGTTCTATTCGGTCCGACCGGAAGAACAGTCGGTCGAATTGTTCCTTGGCGAGTTTTCATCCATCGGGAACCCCGGTCTGAACTTTGCGCCTTGGCCGTTGATCACCGCCGAGGTGATTGCGGTGACGTCGGAGCGGACCGAAGCCATCGGCACGAGCCGGTCGGGCGCGTCCGAGTCGGGCCTGATGCTGACGACGGACGAGAATATCGTCGACATCGATTTCCAGGTGGTCTGGAACATCAGCGATCCGGCGCAGTTCCTTTTCAATCTGCGCGATCCGGAAACCACGGTCCGCGCCGTGTCTGAGGCGGCGATGCGCGAAGTCATCGCGGCCAGCCAGTTGGCGCCAATTCTGAACCGTGATCGGGAACTGATTGCCGATACGGTGCGCGAACTGATCCAGCAGACGTTGGACAGCTATGACAGCGGCATCAACATCGTGCGTCTGAACCTTGACCGCGCCGACCCGCCGCAAGAGGTGATCGACGCCTTCCGTGACGTGCAGGCCGCCGAGCAGGAGCGCGACCAGTTGGAGCGTCGTGCGGATGCCTATGCGAACCAGGTTCTGGCCGGTGCACGCGGTGAAGCCGCGCAGGTGCTGGAACAGTCCGAGGGGTATCGCGCACAGGTCGTGAACGAGGCCGAGGGTGAGGCGAGCCGTTTCCTTGCGGTTCTGGGTGAATATCAACAGGCACCCGAGGTGACACGCCGCCGTCTTTATCTGGAAACGATGGAGCGGGTTTTGGGTGATGTGGACCTTGTGATCCTTGACAGCAATGGCGATGGCAACGGCGTTGTTCCGTACCTGCCATTGAACGACCTGCGCCGCGGTAGCGGCACATCCACCACGGGGAGCGGCAACTGATGAAACGTATTACTTATATCATTCCCGTGATTGTTCTGGGCGTTGCAGTGCTGCTCAGCTCGGTCTTTGTGGTTGATGAACGCCAGCGTGCGCTGGTGCTGCAGTTTGGTCAGATCCGGCAAGTGATCGAAGAACCGGGCCTGAACTTCAAGATCCCGTTGATTCAGGAAGTCGTGTTCTACGATGACCGGATCCTGTCGCTGGATACCGCCGAAATCGAGGTGACACCGTCCGATGACCGGCGTCTGGTGGTGGATGCGTTCGCGCGCTATCGCATCGCGGACGTCGAACAGTTCCGGCGCGCCGTTGGCGTGGGTGGCATGCGTGCCGCCGAGGATCGTCTGGAAGGCATCTTGAACCCGCAGATCCGTGCGGTTCTGGGTTCGGAAGGTGTGACCTCCAACACGATCTTGTCGTCTGACCGGTCGGCATTGATGGACCGCATCACCGCGCAGGCGCGGTCGCAGGCCCTGCCATTGGGTCTGGAGGTTCTGGACGTGCGGCTGAAGCAGACGAACTTGCCGTCCCAAAACCTTGAGGCGACATTCAGCCGGATGCGCGCCGAACGGGAACGGGAAGCGACGGACGAGCGCGCCCGCGGTGAAGAGGCGGCCCTGCGGGTCCGCGCCCTTGCCGACCGGACCGTGGTCGAACTGGTGTCTGACGCCAATCGGGAAGCCGAGATCATCCGCGGTGAGGCCGATGCCGAGCGCAACGGAATCTTCGCGGAAGCTTTTGGTCAGGATATCGAGTTCTTCGAGTTCTATCGGTCGATGACCGCCTATGAGCGTGCGCTGCGTCAGCAGAACTCGACCATGGTGATCAGCCCCGACAGCGAGTTCTTCGAATACCTGAGTAATTCGGGCCAACGCCCGGTGGAGTAAACCGATGCTGACCGCGATCCTCTTGGGTATCGGTATGGTTCTGGTGATCGAGGGGCTGGTGTTCGCACTGGCCCCTTCGCGTCTGGAGGACCTGTTGCGCATGATGGCGCAGATCCCGCCCGAAACCCGGCGGATCATCGGGTTGGTGGCGATCGCGCTGGGCGTGTTGATCGTGGCGTGGGCGATGCGCCTTGGGGCGCTGTAGGATCGGGCCGTGCGGCCGGACATCCGGGCCTGCAAATCCTGCCCCACCCCGAAGAAGGCCCGCAGGGCGACCGTTCGGTTCTGTGCTGTTCAGGTGGCGGCATTGGGGAAGTCTAACAGGGTTCTCACGCGCAATTGAGCGGGGAGACGCCTTATTTGACGGCTTGTCGGTTGATCACCGGGCACCAGATGCAGATATAATTATCTACCGGTGTGGTCGGCAGGCCGCAAAGACCGGTTTCAAAGGAGGATCGTTCGTGAATTTCCAACCGGCCCCCAACAGGCAGCGCCTTGCCGCGCAAGCCCGTGTCGCCACCGCACCTGATACCATCGTGGCCCCGCGACTGGCCTATCGCGCCAGTCTTGCGCTGATTATCGTGTCGATGATCGTGACCACGTTCCTGATCAGCGCGACCCCCACGCGCGCGCAGACCCTGCGGCCCGCCACATTCGCCGATCTGGTGGATCAGGTCGGTGACGCGGTCGTCAACATCACAACATCGTCGGTCGTCGCCGGGCGAGGTGGGCCAGCGCCCATCGTCCCCGAGGGCAGCCCGCTTGAGGATTTCTTCAACGACTTCATGAACCGTGATGGCGATGGCGAGCGCCCCGCGCAGCGCAGTCAGGCCCTTGGGTCGGGGTTCGTGATTTCCGAGGATGGATATATCGTTACCAACAACCACGTGATCGAGGGTGCCGATGAGATCCTGATCGAATTTCGCGGTGGGTTCGAATTGCCCGCCACACTGGTCGGGACTGACCCCAACACCGATATCGCACTGTTGCGGGTCGAGGCGGACGAACCGCTGCCCTATGTTCCGTTCGGAAACAGCAGCGCAATCCGCGTCGGCGACTGGGTGATGGCCATGGGCAACCCGCTGGGTCAGGGGTTCTCGGTTTCGGTCGGGATCGTGTCGGCCCAACAACGCGCGTTGTCGGGCACGTATGACGATTACATCCAGACCGATGCCGCCATCAATCGTGGCAATTCGGGCGGGCCGCTTTTCAACCTTGATGGTGAAGTGATCGGCGTGAACACGGCCATCTTGTCGCCGACGGGCGGCTCCATCGGGATCGGGTTTTCGATGGCGTCCAACGTCGTGACCCGCGTTGTTGACCAGTTGCAGGAGTTCGGGGAAACCCGCCGCGGCTGGTTGGGCGTGCGCATTCAGGATGTGACCGACGACATTGCCGAAGGTCTGGGCATGGACGAGGCGCGCGGTGCGCTGGTGACCGATATTCCCGAAGGCCCGGCCAGCGAAGCCGGTGTCGAGGTCGGTGACGTCATCTTGACGTTCAATGGCATCGACGTGGCCGATACCCGCGAACTGGTGCGTGTGGTCGGTGACAGCGCCGTGGGCGAAACCGTGCGGATGGTCGTGTTCCGTGATGGAGCGACCCAGACGCTGCGGGTGACGCTTGGCCGTCGCGAAACCGCCGAGTCCGCTGCGGCCCCCGATGCCGAGGAGCCGATGCTGCCTGCCAGCGGCGAAGTTCTGGGTATGACACTGACGCCGTTGACCGACGATCTGCGCGAGGCCCTTGGTGCACGCAATGTCACCGATGGTCTGGTCATCGAAGCGGTCGATCCCGCCAGCGATGCCGCGGGAAAGGGCCTGCAGGCGGGTGATATCATCACCGAGGTCGGCCAACAGCCGATCAGCGACGTGGACGGATTTCTGGCACGCATCGACACCGCCCGCGAAGCCGGGCAGCAAAGCATCTTGCTGTTGATCCGGCGCGACGGGAACCCCCGGTTCGTGGCGCTTGGCGTCGGCACGGACGAGTAGGCGCGACCCATCCGCTAGGTGACCGACACCGGCAGGGCCTTTTGATCCGTGCCGGTCGGCAGACAAACCAGAAAGCGCGTCGCCTTGGCGGCGCGCTTTTTCATTGGCAGGCGTGACCGGGTGCTGCCCTGACGGTTTGGGCCGGTTTGGGTTGGGTGTTTTGGCGATGACCGCCGTGCGGCGCAGGCCGCCAGACATCTCGCCAATGCGTCTTTTGTGTGCAGGCGGGGGTGCTTAGCGAGATTGCCGTTCACCTTTTGCGGAGGTGGCGACGGAGCATTGGACAGACGCGCCCCAAGCGGCCACGGTGTATGCAACACACACTGCCAAAGGACACCGTCATGCGACCCATCACCCCCTTCGCCGTCTTGTTATCGCTTGCCGGCCTGATGCCCGCGCAGGCACAGGACGCCGGCGAACGGATTCAGGTCACCGGCGAAATCATCGATACGTGGTGCTATTTCTCGGGTGTGATGGGTGGCCCGGACGCGGTGCAGGGATCGGCGCACCATACCTGCGCCATGTGGTGTTCGGCGGGCGGTATCCCGGTGGGGCTGCTGGCCGAGGATGGAACAGTCTACATGGTCCTTCAGATCGAAGACAGCACCGACAGCGCCAGCGGCGACACGCAGTTGCGCCTTGCCAGTCACACGGTGACGGCGGACGGGATGCTGTATCGACGTGACGGGCTGAATTATCTGGTTGTCGCCGACGTGGTGGCCGATCTGGATATTCAGAACGAAAACCACCTTGATTTCGGGGTTGTCCCCGGTTTCGCCGTTCCGGACGAGGGTTGAGATCATGAAGCGCATGTTGATTGCCGTATTGGCCCTGACAACACCCGCCGCCGCGCAGGATTTCTCGGAGAACTCGGAAGCGCGCAGCTGGAACCTTGCGTATGAAACACCCGCGAGGTTCGCGGCGACAGTGGTCGATATCTTGTGCGAGCTGTCCGGCAACTGTGCCGAGAATTGCGGCGATGGCACGCGCCAGTTGGGCCTGATCCGCGAAGCCGATGGCGTGCTGGTGTTTCCCAACAAGAACAACCAGCCCGCGTTCACCGGCGCAGTGGAGGAACTGCTGCCCTATTGCGGCCGGATGGTCGAGGTTGATGGCCTGCTGATCGAGGATGATTACGTGGGCGCGTTCAACATCTATCAGGTGCAGCGCATTCGCGGGATGGACGAGCCTGAATGGACAACGGCCAACCGCTGGACGGATGTGTGGGCGGAAAACAACCCTGATGCCGCGGGCGTGGGGCCGTGGTTCCGCCGCGATCCGCGCGTGTTGGCCGAGATTGCGACCGAGGGTTACTTTGGCCTTGGGTTGGTGCGTGACGCCGAAATCCGGGCAGAGTTGTTCCCGTGAGGGGGCTGGTCCTGTGCCTTGCGTTCTGCGCGGCCCCGGTGCTGGCGCAATCGCCGCTGCCCTTTGACGTCGGCGGCGCGTTTTCCTTGACCGATCAGGCCGGGGCCACGCGCACGCAGGCCGACCCCGACGGCCTGCCGCAGCTGTTGTTCTTCGGGTATGCCAATTGCCAAGAGATCTGTTCGGCAACGCTGCCGATGATGGCGGATGTGGCCGATATTCTGGCGGCGCGCGATGTGGCGCTGCGGCTGGTCATGGTGACGGTGGACCCTGCGCGCGACACGGTGGCGACGCTTGGCCCGGCATTGGCCCGGATCAGGCCGGGGTTCGTCGGGCTGACAGGGTCAGACGCGGCGCTGCAGATTGCCTATGACGCCTATCAGGTCGACAGCGAAGAGGTGTTTTTCGACCCTGAATTCGGCCCCGTGTTGGCCCATGGCAGTTTCATTTACCTGTTGGATGGCGCGGGGGCCGTGCAAACCTTGCTGCCGCCGATCTTGGCCGCCGATCAGGTGGCCGATATCGTCGCGGGCTATCTGGAGCCGTCAGGGTGATGGTCGACCGACGGGTGGTTGTTGTGGGCGGGGTTGCGGGGCTGCTGGTGGGTGGCGGCGCGCTGGCGCTTGGTGGCGACAGGTTCCTTTACGCGGTTTTGCGGCCCGGGTTTTCCGGCCCCAGCCTGCGCGTACAGGAGGCGTTTGAACAGGCCTCGGTCGAGGACATCACGTTGGTCGATATCCGGCGGCCCGATGAATGGGCAGCCACCGGGTCGCCCCGCTATGGTCACCGGCTGGATATGCAGCGCGATGATTTCGTGGCGGCGTTGACGCGGCTGGTCGAGGGGGACCGCAACGCGCCCATTGCGTTGATCTGTGCGCGCGGCGTGCGGTCGGCGCGGTTGTCCAACCAGCTGATGGAGGCAGGGTTCACCAACATCATCGACGTGCCCGAGGGCATGTTGGGGTCGGATGCCGGGCCGGGATGGTTGGATTGGGGCCTGCCGGTCGAACATGATTAGAGGCGCGCTTGCGATACTGGCGGCGTTGTTTGCCAGCCCCGCCGCCGCAGGATGTCTGGATGATCCCGCCCCCTGCAGTGTGCCCCTTGGGACCTATCATCTGGCGTTGCCCGACGATCAGGACGGCCCGGTGCCCGCGATGATCTTCTTGCATGGCGCGGGGGGCAGCGGCATGGGCGCAATCAGCAACACCGGCATCTCGGCCACATTGCTGGCGCGTGGCTATGCCGTCATCGGACCCAACGGGCTGGACCGCGAAGGGCGGTTCGGAACCGGCTGGTATTTTCACCCCGAACGGCCCCGGCTGCGCGACGAGGCCGCGTTTCTGCGCGAGGTGCGTGACGACGTGGTGGCGCGGTTCGGGGTTGATGGTGCGCGCGTGATCCTTGCGGGGTTTTCGGTGGGCGGGTCAATGACCAGCTATATCGCGTGCGAGGACCCGGACGCCTTTGCCGCCTATGCCCCGGTGGCGGGCAGTTTCTGGCGGCCGCACCCAACGGAATGCGCGGCCCCGGTGCGCCTGCTGCATACCCATGGCTGGCGCGATCAGACCGTGCCGTTGGAGGGGCGGCCGCTGCGCGACGGGGCGGTCTATCAGGGCGATGTCTGGGTTGCGATGCAGATCTGGCGGGAGGTCAACAGCTGCGCCATGCTGCGCCCCGATGCGTTTGACACCGAAGGCCGGTTCTGGCGTCGGCGGTGGGATGACTGCACGCCCGGCACGGCGTTGGAATTCGCGCTGCATCCGGGGGGGCATGGCATCCCGCAGGGGTGGGCCACGATGACGCTCGATTGGTTCGAAGGCTTGTGACTATTGCGCCGCGATCGTGTCCTGCGCGTCCAATAGGCGTTCAAAGCGCCGCCGCTCGGTCTTGGCGCGCCGGATGATCGTGGGGGCGTTCAGGGTTTCAGGCGTTCCCAGATAACGATGCGACCACCGATGTGCGGCCAGATCGACGCCGCTGAGCGCGGAGAGCGCGATGGCGGCTGCAAGGCTGAGCGCGATGGGCGCAAGCCAAGGGCTGATCAGGCCAAGCCACATGCCTGCCAGCAACAAGATGCCAATCGGCGTTTCGAGGGCGTGGAACTTGGCCAGCGTGCGGAGGCCATAATGGCCACCATGACGGGTCTGCGGGGTCCAAGCCACGCGGATGCCGACGATGGACCGCGCCACGGCAAGCGATTGCTGGATCATCAAGATCGGTGCGTAGAGGATGGACAGCGCGATTTCCGTCAGCAACGACGCCGTGAATTGCCGCAAACCACCCAGATTGCGCAGGCGCAGCCCCGCGTGGTGGATGGTGCCCGCCGCGATCAGTTTGGGCGCCAGCAACATGCCATACATGAAGATCAGGATCGCCAGATTGTTCGTCGTCGTCATTTCCGGCCACGTGACCTGCGGGTTCAGACCGCTGAAATAGGCGATGACGTTAACCTGTTCGCCGTTCCCGATCAGCGCCCACACGATCAGCAGGGCAAACCATGCCGGCGCCAGCAGATACCCCATGGCCCCGGAAAACAGGTGGAACCGCGAGACCGGGTGTAACCCGCGCGTGGCCAGCAGGCCAAGGTGTTGCAGGTTGCCCTGACACCAGCGCCGGTCGCGCAGGATATAATCGATCAGCGTCGGGGGCGCCTCTTCGTAACTGCCCTCGATCCGGGGCAGGAACCGCACGGCCCAGCCCGCGCGGCGCAGCAGCCCCGCCTCGACGAAGTCATGCGACAAGATCATCCGGTTTCCCCTGCGTGCGCGGACCTGTGGCAGGCCGGCACAGGCGGCGAAGGCGGCGCTGCGGATGATGGCGTTATGGCTCCAGTAATTTCCCTCGCGGCCAGACCAGCGTGCCAGTCCTTCGGCCAAGGGCGTGCCGTAGATGCGGCTGGAAAACTGCTGGACCCGGCCAAAGACAGTGCACGCGCCATAGAGCATGGGAAACGATTGGATCAGGCCTGCGGCGGGGTCACGGGCCAGCGCGTCGGTCAGGGCGACGATGGCGCGCGCGCTCATCAGGCTGTCGGCGTCCAGCACCAGCATCGCGGCATGTGCGCCGCCCCAGTGTTCGACCCAGTCGGCCAGATTTCCGACCTTGCCTTCGGTGTTTTCCGCGCGGCGGCGGTAATGGATGGCTGCGGCAGGAAATTGGGCGCGCAAGGCGAAGAACGCCCTGATCTCGCGCACGGCGATGGCGTCATCGCGTGTGTCGGACAAGATGAACAGGGTATAGCGGTGCGCGTTGGGCGTGGTGGCCAGCCCGGCCAGCATGGCGGCGGCGTTTCCAAAAACGTCGGACGGGCTTTCGTTATACACAGGCACCAGCAGCGCCACATCTTGGGCGGTAACCGGACCTTCGGGGGGCGGGCGCATGGGCCGCAACACAAGTGCCGCGATACCAAGGGTCGCGGTGCTGACCGACAGGGCGATCCAGAAGAACGTGACCGCGATGGTGGCGATCAGCGCGGTTTCGAACCACGTCAGCCCATCCATGGAGAACCAGTCGGTGAAGGCCGCGACAAGGCCAAGCGTGGTCAAGATGGCCGGGCCGAAGGTGGCCGCGCGCCACAGCCCCGCCTGACCACGTTCGACCGTCGCGGGGGCATTGGCGTCGCGGTAGGGGCGGTTCAGTTGCTGGATCGGACGGCTGAGCGGGGCCTCGGGCGGCATCCAGTTGAACAGGAGGGTAAGGTCGGTCATGCCGTCCACCGATAAAGCCAGACCTCGGACACGAGTTGCCCGGCGCGACGCAATTGGGCGCGCATCTCGATTGCGGTCTGGTCGCCGGGGGTGAAGCTGAATGCCAGCCGGACGCCGCCCGTGCCGGGGTTGCGTTCCAGAATGCCGGTGGACAGGTCCACGGTGCCGGCGCTGATATGATGGGTCAATTCCGCCACATCGCCCGACAGGGCCGGGTGATCTTCGAAATCGATCGCGACCACGGTGGCGGAACGGTCGTAATTGCCGCCGATCCGGGTGTTGGTCACGGCGGCCACATCAGGCAGACCACCGGGCCCGTCGCCCCATTGCATCCGATAGGCGAAGTCATAGGGCTGGCCCGCCGGGATCACCGCACGGGGGCGCCAATAAGCGACGATATTGTCGTACACCTCGAGATCTGCGGGGATCTCGACCAGTTGCACGGAGCCTGCGCCCCAATCCCCCTCGGGGGTGATCCAGAGCGAGGGGCGGTTTTCATAGCGCGCTTCGAAATCGGCGTAATCTTCCACACGGCGGGTGCGCTGCATCAGGCCAAAGCCACGCGGGCCGTCATCGACGAAGTGGCTGATCTGCAGGGTGCGCGGGTTGGCCAAGGGCCGCCACAACCGTTCGCCGGCATTGTTCCATGCCAGCAAGCCTTCGCTGTCGTGGACCGCCGGGCGGAAATCATCGAAACGGATATGGTTGGTATCGTCGAACAAGAACATCGAGGTCAGCGCGCCGATCCCCACATGGTCCAGATCGACGCGCGGGAACAGCGTGGCGCGCACGGCCACATTGGTCGGGCGTCCGGGTTCGATCACGAAGGAATAAAGGCCGGTCAACGACGGGCTGTCCATCATTGCGTGGACGTGAAAGGCGGTGTCGCCGGGGTGTGGCGCCTCGACCCAGAAGCGGGTGAATTCTGGGAATTCCTCGCCGGTCGCATCGCCGGTGCAAAGCGCGAGACCGCGCGCCGAAATGCCGTAATTCTGCCGATTGGCAATGGCGCGGAAATAGCTGGCGCCTTGGAACACCATGAATTCTTCGTAGATGCCGGGGGTGTTCAGTTCGGCCCGCAGGCGCAGGCCGGAATACCCCATGCGTGTGTCAACCGGCATGGTCGGGAACTGGTCGGTGGTATCGAACAGGTCGATGTCAAAGCCAAGGGTGCGGGCCATGCCGTCTTCGACGATGTTGATTTCGACGGGGCGCGGAAAATAGAGGCCAGCGGGGAACATATCCAGTTGCAGGGGGCGGTCGGTGTCCGCCCAGATGCCACGTTGACTGTTGAACCAGATCATCCGGTATTGATCGTAGGACAAGTTCAGCCATTCCTCGGGCACGCGGGTGCCGGGGGTGTAGGGTGCTGCGGCCAGCGTCTGCGCCTCGGCCAGAAGCGCGTTCAGGGAAAACGGTGCCTCGGCCACGACAACCTCGGCGCGGGCGGCGGCGGGCATCGCGGCAAAGGCGGTGGCCGATGCCAACAGGGTGCGGCGGGTCACGTTCATTTCGCGGCTGCCCGCCATGGCTGGCTTTTGAAGAACGCCAGCGCATAGGCCATACCGATCAGGATCGCGACGCCGATCAGGTTCCCGGCCACGACGTTGAACGTGCTGCGCCCGATCTGGTCCCAGACGAACCCGATGATCCGCGCCAGCACCATCGAGACAAGGAAGATGCCAAGCGACTGCTGGCCGACCTTGGTCAGCAAGCCGATCACCTTGGCCCAGATCCGTGCGGCAAGCCCGGTGCCGGTCACGATCAACCGTTGTCCGCCTTCACCCGCGACCGCGTAACCCAGATAGGCCAGTGCCAGAAATTGCGCGAACCGCAGGACGCCAAAGTCGGACTTGTTGAACCAGCCTGAGTTGTCGGTGCGCCAGTCGCGCGCCCAGTCAAGGTCAAGTTCGCGGATGCCGACGTTCGACAGCGGCACGTTCAAGACCACGATCGCCAGCGCCAGACCGATCAGCCAACGGTTCAGGGGCGGTGCCGGTATCCAGCCGCGCATGAACGCGAACCCGGTGAAAAAGATCAGTTGCCAGCCGAAGGGATTGAAGAACCATTGCCGGTCCGACCACGGTTCGGCGGGCAGGGACAGGTGCAGATGGCCCAGACCCAATGCCTCCAGCAGGGCGCCCTGCGCGAAGATCCACAGGCTGACGGATACGGCGGCCAGCAGCCACAGGTTCGCCCGCGCCAGCCCCATCACGATCGGAAGCATCATCAAGATGGCCATATACATGGGCAGAATGTCGAAATAATTTGGCACGTAGGTCAGTGTGAACAGGCCCACAAGCTGCGGCCCCGGCTCGCTGAAGAACCGCCAGAGGTTCAGGGTGCCGATATAGACGGTTTCGAACGCCCCGGTCATGTCGATGCCCGCCAGCAGCATTGCCAGCACGAAGAACATCCCCAGATGCGCCCAGTAAACCTGCCAGACCCGATAGGCCACGCGGGCAGTGCCAAGGCCCCAGCCTGCACGGTCAAAGCTGCCGCCGAACGCGATGGCCGACGCCATCCCCGAGCAAAACACGAACATCTCGGTGGCGGCGGAAAAGCCCCAGCGGGCGGGGATCCACGAGGTGAAGAAATTGCCGGGCGTATGCGCGAACAGGATGATGATCATGGCGATGCCGCGATAGAAATCCAGACGTGGGTCACGGACCCGCGCAGCCGGATGGGCGCGCGGCGCGGTGGCTGCGGCCGGGGGCTGGCGCATTTCATCAGGTGTGGTGGCAACCATACGCGTCACTTTTTTCTGCTGTGCAGCATCGATTACGCTGCAGGTGCGTGATTGCCAAGGCCCGACGCGCGGCGACCGGCGGCTATCAGCGCATGGCGCGCGCTTGCATAAGCATCCTCGTGGCCTTTGCGCTGTGCACTGCGCTCGGCCAGAATGGCCTCGGCCTCATCGAGGTGACCCGCGCGTATGCCCGCGTCGATGGTAAGCCGTTCGAACACGTCGCGTTGGGCGTGACTGCCGCCGGCCTGTCGCAGGGTCGTGCGGGCGCGTGCAAGGTTTACGAAGGCGGCGGAATACCGGGCCTCGCCAAAGGCCTCCAACCCGGCGGCGGCGGACAGGCCCGGGTTCGCCATGGCGCGGTGCATGTCGGTTTTGGCGGCGTGGGCATCGCGGTGCAACCGGCCCATCATTTCGGCAATCGCGGTTTCACGGTGGTCGCCGACAAGCGCCATCAGATAGTGAAGATCGGCAAAGACAAGGCAGCCGTCGGCGGTGCGGTTCGCCGAAAAATCCGCGAGTTCTTCCCAACGGTCACCTACGTCCACCCCCTCCAGTTCCAACCGGCTGAGCAGCGATGTGGCGTTTGAGATGTCGCGGTAGTCATCGGTCTTGTCGGCCCTGATCTGCCGATCATACAGTGCCATGACCTCATCGATCTGTCCCAGATCCAGATGCATCAACGCCTTGTGCCACCAGACGTGATAGCGGAAATTATTGCAGTGCGCCCACGCGGTTTCGCGCGCCTCGAGCCATGCAATGCCGCCAACGGAATCGCCGGTCATGTCATGCACATGCGCCACCGCATGCAAACCCCATGCATCGTCGGCAGACAGGTCCAGCCCGGCCCGGCCGGTGCTGCGCGCACGGTCGTAGTCTCCGGTTTCCTCAAGCGCAAAGGCATAGCATCCCATCAGGTAACCGCGCGCGGCATGATCGGCCCCATAGCCCGGCATCACCTGTTCCAGCGTGCGGCGCATACCGGGCGCATCGCCCAGCACAAAGCGCACGGCATGGTCCAGTTTCATCGTCAGCGCATCGCCGGGGTAGTCGCGCAAAATGGCGGCAAACTGTTCCAACGCACCGATCAGCGAGCCGTTCAGCCACAGGTGCAGGGCTGCGACGTAGGCGCGGTCGCGCGGGTGACTGGGCTGCGCGGCCTTGGCCAGCCGCAGGGCGTCTTGGGCGGTTGCGATCAATTCCCGACGGCCAAGCAGCAGGTAGAACATGCCTTTCACGGCGTGGCCCAACGCAAAATCGGGCGCTGCGGCCAACACAGCGCCCAGATGCTGCGGGGTGCTGGCTCCATGGGCCAGAAAGGCCATCTGGGTCGCGTTCCAATCGGCCAGCGCGGCCGGATCGCCCAGCATGGTCGGTTGGTCAAAAATATCTAGCATTGTCGCGGCACCCTGCCTTTGGAAAAAGATGGTCAGGGGGAAAGCCTTACGCGGGCCACCGCACACGCACACATAACACTCAGGTGAATAACGGGATTGTGAGGGGGGTGCCGCGCGCGCCGTGGCCAATCAGGGCTTGGCGGCAAGCATGCGAAGAACGGTTTCGGTATCTTGTCCGAACCGGGGCGGAGCGTGGCGATACGTGACCGGCGTGCGTGAAAGCTTCAGCGGATTGCCGATCATCGGAACGGGGGCTGCAGTATCGTCATGGGGAACCGCGATGGTCATGTCACGTGCCGCCACCTGATCCGAGGCAAAGACCTGATCCAGTGTCTGCACCGGGCCAACGGGAACGCCCGCCCCCTCCAACCCGGCCACAAGCGCGGCGCTGGTCATGATGGCGACCTGTGCCTCCACTTGCGGCAAAAGCGCCTCGCGGTTGGCAAGGCGGGCGGGGTTGGTCGCGAAGCGCGGATCGCTGGGCAGGTCGGACATGCCGATCACGTCGCAGAAACGCCGGAACTGGGCGTCGTTGCCGACCGCCACAAGCACATGCCCGTCCATCGTGGCAAACACTTGATAAGGCACGATGTTGGGGTGCGCATTGCCGCGCCGTTGCGGGACGTTGCCCGACACGAGGTAATTCACGCCTTCGTTGATCAGCCAGGCAATCTGGCTATCGACGAGGGCCACGTCGATATGTTGGCCTTCGCCGGTCCTTTCCTTGTGACGCAGCGCGGCCAGGATGCCCACGGTCGCATACATCCCGCACATCACATCGTCGATGCCGACGCCCACTTTCATCGGCTGCCCCGTGGGGTCGCCCGTCAGGGACATCATGCCGCCAAAGCCCTGCGCCATCAGGTCATAGCCCGGTTTCGCGCGGTTCGGGCCGGTCTGCCCAAAGCCCGAGATGGAGCAATAGACCAGCCCCGGAAAGGCGGCCAGCATCGTCGCTGCATCCAGCCCGTATTTGGCCAGCCCGCCGGGTTTGAAGTTCTCGATCATGATGTCGGCGGTGGCGGCAAGCGCGCGCACCTGCGCCTGCCCGTCGGGGGTGGTGATATCAATCGCGACAGATAACTTGTTGCGGTTGGCGGCGATGAAGTAGGCCGACAGATCGGTTGCTTGCTCATCGGCGCCGGTAACATAGGGAGGGCCCCATTGGCGGGTGTCATCACCCCCGGTGACGGGGTTTTCGACCTTGATCACCTCGGCCCCCAGATCGCCCAGCAACTGCGTGCAGGTCGGCCCGGCAAGAATCCGGCTGAGGTCGAGGATGCGGATGCCATCAAGTGCGCCGGTCATGGCTCAGATCCGCCCGTCATAGGCGTGCGGCGCGATCAGCGCGGCGATGACGGTGAAGGTATCGGCGGTCAGCGCGGCCTGCAGCGCGGCGCGCAATTCCGCGCGGCTGGTGGCCGTCACGCCGTTTCCGCCAAACGCCCGGCCGATCGCCGCGAAGTCGTGGCCGCCGAAATCGACGCCCACATTCGACAATTGCCGTTGGCGCTGCTTGAGTTCGATCAGGGCGAGTGATTGGTCCACGAAGACCACGAAAATGGTGTTCTGCCCCAGCTCTGCCGCCGTGGCCATTTCACCCGCGACCATCAAGAACCCCGCATCCCCCGAAAAGCTGACGACGGGCCGGGTGGGTGCGGCCAGTTTCGCGCCCATGGCCAGCGGAACGGCGCAGCCCATGGTGCACAACCCCGAGGATTGCAGCAAACTGCGCGGTGCCGGGCACGACCACATCTGCGACAACAAGATGCGGTGTGCGCCGCTATCGACGGTGGCGATGGTGTCGGCGGGCAGGGTGGCGCGGCATTCCGCGATCACGGCCGCCGGGCCCCACGCATCGGCGGTGGGAAAATCGGCAGCCAGCGCTTGCCGGACCTGTGCGATCCGGCCGTCGGGCCAGACCGGGCGCGGGGCAACGCCCGCGCCCAAGGCCGTCAGCGTCGCCCCGGTATGCGCGACGAAGCTGAGCGTGGCCTGATGCATGTAGTGGTGATTGGGAACCGCATGGATATCGATCACGCGGGTGGCGGCGGGATCCCATGGGTTGCGCCATCCGGTGCGCATCTCGATCGGGTCATAGCCGACGCAGATCACCAGATCGGCGGCTTCGACAAACGGCAGCAGGTGCTTGTCCGCCAACGGCGACAACCCGGCCCCGCCAAGCGCCAGCGCGTGATCTTCGGGGATCACGCCTTTGGCCTTGTAGGTGGTGATGACGGGAATGCCGAAGGTTTCCGCGAATGCCGTCAGCGCCGCAGCGCTGTCGTCATACAACACATCCAACCCCGCGATGATGACGGGGCGGGCGGCATCGGCAAGCCAGTCGCGGGCCTGCGTCAGATCGGCGGGGATATTGGGGCTGGCTACGGTGCGACGGGCCGTGCTGTCCTTGGCGGGGGCATCGGCCACCGAAATTGGCACGTCGATGTGAACGGGGCCATTGCGCCCCTCGGTCGCGATGCCGATCGCCTTGTCGGCGATCACGCCCGCCGCGTCGGCGGACAGGGTGAACCCCGCCTTGGTGATCGGCGCGAAAACCGCGCGATGGTCGAGCACCTGATGGGTGTAGGTCTGCGCCTCTGCATCATCGACGCAGCCCGTCAGCACGATCAGCGGCACGCGGTCCTGATCGGCATTGGCCACCACGTTGACGCCGTTCATGGCGCCGGGGCCCACGGTCGCCACCAGAATGCCGGGCGCACCGTCGACATGGTGCACGCCTTCGGCCATGAAACCGGCGGCATTTTCGTGCTTGGCCAGATGAAAGTTGATCCCGGCTTTCACCAGCGCGTCAATCAGGGTCAGGACTTCGCCCCCCGGCATCCCGAAGGCGTGGCGGCAGCCGGCCTGATATAGACGGCGGGCAAGGATGTCGGCGGCGCGTAGCGGAGGATTCTGTGTCATGCACGGCCAATATCAGCGTGTCGCGACATTGGCGATACTTTCAAACGCCGCGTCCAATTCGCCTGCCGCCGCGATCAGGTCATTCCCGCCCTCGGCAAAATAGGGGGCAAACACGAAACTGGGCGCCTTGTAGGACAAGGTGGCGGTGCCGTCGCCGTCCGCAGTCAGGTAGAAGCGGACAGGCGCTTCGATCATCGCGGCGGTGGACAGGGCCAGAATGCGGACCGCGTAGACGTTGTTGAACACGCCGACGACACGGTTTTCCGGTATCACGATGCCGCGCGCTGCGGCCGCGTCAGTGGGCCCGGCCATCGTGACCACCCCAAAGCCCGCAACGCCCACGGCGGTCCGAAGATTGTCCAGCAGTTCTTGGAACGGTTGATCGGTGTCGATCACCACCCACCCGTCACGCGGCCCGACGGATTGGGCGGGGGCACTGGTGGCAAGGATCGCAAGGGCGAGGGCAGTGGCAAGGGCAAGGGAGGGCAGCGGGCGCATCGTCGTCTCCTTTGCGGGGGACCCTTGCCGATGATGGCGGCGCTGACAAATCACAGTCCCGTGGCCCTACCCATTCGCCGCGATCCGCGCCATGGTGCCCCAAAAGGAGGACCCTGCCATGCCCCAACCCGATCACGTTTCGATCTACGACCTGCCCGATCCCGACGATCTTGATGACGATATGAAGGCGTATTTCGCCATCTGTCAGGACAAGCTGGGGATGGTGCCGAACGTGTTGCGCACCTTCAGCTACAATCAGGACAAGCTGCGTGCCTTCGCCCAATACTACAACACGCTGATGCTGGCCCCGTCGGGGTTGAGCAAGCTGGAGCGCGAGATGGTGGCGGTGGTCGTCAGCTCCGCAAACCGATGTTTCTATTGCCTTGTCGCGCATGGGCAGGCGGTGCGGAAACTGTCAGGCGATCCCGAACTGGGCGAAATGCTTGTGATGAATTACCGGGTCGCCAAGTTGGACCCGCGCCAGCGTGCGATGCTGGATTTCGCATGGAAGCTGACCAAGACGCCGTTTGACGTGGGTGATGCCGACCGTGAAGCGCTGCGCGCGGCCGGTCTGGCGGAAAGCGAGATCTTCGATCTGGCCGACGTGATCGGCTTTTTCAACATGTCGAACCGCTTTGCCATCGCATCCGACATGATGCCGAACCGGGAGTATCATGGGATGGACCGCGCGCCAGCAAGCTGACGCGCGGGTCCTTTTTCGTCAGAACGCGACGGTCTGCGCCACGCCCTGCGCCAGTGCCAGATCCACCACCTTGGCGGCCACGGCAAGATCTTGCAGACCGACGCCGGTGCCGTCGAACAAGGTGATTTCCTTGTCTGACTTGCGCCCCGGATGGGTGCCGTTGATGACGGCCCCGATCTCCACGATGTCGCCCTCGGCGATCAGGCCGCGCGCGATGGCGTGCTGTGCCTCGCCGATGGAGATGCTCTGCGCGATCTCATCGGTGAACACGGTCGCCTTTGCCAGCAATTCGGCCTCGACCTCTTGCTTGCCTTTGGTGTCGGTGCCCATGCACGCCAGATGGGTGCCCGGTTTCACATGGTCGGCCAGCAGGCTGGGTGCGAACGACGAGGTGATCGATACGATCACATCGGATTGTGCGCCAAGATCGGCCAGCGACACGGGTTCGAACGGCAATCCAAGCTCTGCGGCGGTTGCTTCCAGCCGGCTCAGCATCTCGGGGTGCAGGTTCCAGCCCACGACCTTTTCGAAGTTCATCTGTGCGACGGCCGCCCGCATCTGGAACGCCGACTGGTGGCCCGCACCGATCATGCCCAGAACCTTGCTGTCGGGCCGCGCCAGATGTTTCAGCGACACCGCCTGCGCCGCTGCGGTGCGCAGTGCAGTCAACAGGTTGCCGCCGACCAGCGCCTTGACCCGGCCCGTATCCGCGTCGAACAAGATGACGGTGGACTGATGGTTGGTCAGGCCCTTGGCTTCGTTGCCCGGCCAATAGCCGCCGGATTTCAGGCCAAGAGCCAGATTTTCCCGATCAAAGCCGGATTTGAACCCATAAAGCGCGTCCGCGTGGCCGATAGCTTCCCGGATGACCGGGAAGTTATAGGCTTTGCGGCTGGCCATTGCGGCGAAGCACGCCTCAACCGCGTCGAATGCGGCTGCGGGTGTCATCAGACCGGCGATTTCGCCTTCGGGCACGATCGTGACCATGTTGGCGTTGACTGCTTGATCCAGCGACATCAGTACGCCTTTCCGCGTGCCGACACGGGCCAAAGGGTTTCGACCTTGCCGCCGCGCACGCCGACATACCAGTCGTGGACGTTGCAGGTTGGGTCGCAGTGGCCCGGCACAAGGTGCAGTTTGTCGTTCACCTTGAGCACGCCATCGGGGTCGGCCACGACGCCATGCTCATCCGAGCACTTCACATATGTGACGTCGGTGCGGCCAAAGACGACGGGCAGGCCGCTGTCGACGGATTGGGCTTTCAGGCCTGCATCGACGATGGCCTTGTCCGCCTTGGCGTGTGACATGACCGAAGTCAGCAGGAACAGCGCGTTCTCCCACTCGCCCTGATCGATGCGCTTGCCTTCGGCATCAAGGATGCGCCCGTAATCGGCATCCATGAACGCATAGGACCCGCACTGAAGCTCGTTATACACGCCCGAGGTGCTTTCGAAGTAGTAGGAGCCGGTGCCGCCACCGCCGACGATGTCGCATTCGATCCCTTCGGCCTTCAACGTGTCGACGGCATCCTTGACCTGTGCAACCGCCAGCGCGATCTTTGCCTTGCGGTCCTCATAGCTGTCCATGTGCTGCATCGCGCCCTGATAGGCTTGGATGCCGGCGAATTTCAGACCGGGTGCCGCGTTCAGCGCCTTGGCGATTTCGACAACCGCGGGGGTTGTGGTCACGCCGCAGCGTCCCGCGCCACAATCGATTTCCACGAGGCATTCGATTTGCGTGCCGTGGCGGGTTGCCGCCTCGGACAGGTCCGCGACGTTGTCCAGATCATCGACGCAGCAGATGGTCCGCGCGCCAAGCTTGGGCATACGGGCCAGGCGGTCGATCTTTTCGGGCTGGCGCACTTGGTTGGACACAAGCACGTCCTTGATGCCGCCGCGCGCGAACACCTCTGCCTCGGAGACCTTCTGGCAGCAGACACCGCAAGCGCCGCCGAGTTCGACCTGCAGTTTCGCCACGTCGACGGACTTGTGCATCTTGCCGTGCACGCGGTGGCGCATGCCGTGGGCCTTGGCGTAATCGCCCATCTTCTTGATGTTGCGCTCAAGCGCGTCCAGATCCAGCACAAGGGCCGGGGTCTGAATGTCGGCGGCGTCCATTCCGGGCAGGGCAGGGACGTCAAAGCCAACTTCAAGTTCTTCAAATTTGGTCGGTGCGTTCATGGTCCGGGTCCTTTTCAGTTAATCCAGGGCAAGGTGTCGAGGTCGACATTCCCGCCGGTGATGATCACGCCCACGCGTTTGCCGCGGAACGTCTCGGGGTTCTTGATGATGGTGGCCAGTGGCACGGCGCAGCTTGCCTCGATGATGATCTTCATCCGCTGCCACGTCAGTTTCATCGCGGCGATGATCTCTTCCTCGGAGGCGGTGAAAATGTCGGTCACGTGGTTTGACACGAAATGCCAGGTATTCTCTTTCAGCGGCACCTTCAGGCCATCGGCGATCGTGACCGGCGCGTCGTCGGCGATGATGTGCCCGGCCTTGAAACTGCGATAGGCGTCATCGGCCTGTTCCGGTTCGGCCGCATAGATCGCGACCTCGGGGGCAAGATGCGACATGGTCAGGCAGGTGCCCGAAATCATTCCGCCGCCGCCGATGGGTGCGATGACGGCATCCAGACCATCGGTCTGTTCCATCAATTCACGCGAACAGGTGCCTTGCCCGGCAATGACGCGCGGGTCGTTGTAGGGGTGCACGAAGTCGGCCCCGGTTTCCGCGTGGATGCGGGCGAATACCTCTTCGCGACTGGATGTGGACGGCTCACATTCCGTGATGATGCCGCCGTATCCACGCACCGCGTCTTTCTTGGCCTGCGGGGCGGTGCGGGGCATGACCACGTGGCACGGGATGCCCCGGCGGCCAGCCGCATAAGACAATGACAGCGCGTGGTTGCCGGACGAGTGCGTTGCCACGCCCTTGGCGGCGACCTCATCACTCAGCCCGAATACCGCGTTGGATGCGCCGCGCACCTTGAATGCGCCCGCCTTCTGGAAGTTCTCGCATTTGAAGAACAGTTCCGCCCCGGTCAGCTCGTTCAGATAGCTTGATGTCAGGATCGGCGTGCGGTGAATGTAGGGCGCAATGCGGTCATGTGCTGCCAGCATGTCGTCAAAGGTCGGAAGATTTGTCATGATGTCCTTCATTGTGCCGCAGCCTTCATCGAAGCGGCCCCGCGGCGAAACACGCCCTGTGCCGCGGCAACGCCGGACCCCGGCGTCACGTTCAGGTCCAGATCGGACAT